>Ga0315902_10002533_pt1 | contig 28350 bp, 19 predicted proteins | sample LakEriMetagenome_9_FD_203523 | JGI IMG/M metagenome (GOLD analysis project Ga0315902, IMG submission 203523) | Freshwater fungal communities from buoy surface, Lake Erie, Ohio, United States - Buoy 12 MA117 | ecosystem: Environmental > Aquatic > Freshwater > Lake > Lake biofilm | place: USA...
GCCCGGATCCGCACGCTTCTGGCCGAGACTGGCTCTCCGGTCGACGAGTCGCAGGCCCGGCTGTCGTCCCATGGCAACTGGGTCGATCATCAGTTCCTGTTCTCGGGCCGGGCCGAGGGAGACGCCGCCACCCCCAGCCGGGTCTGGCGGCTCAGCGACGACGCCTACGAGTCCTTCCTCGACCGGCTGGGGAAGGAAGCCAGCGCGTCGCTGCGGGATCTTTCACCTCCGTGGCAACTGCAGTCCGGTTGGTCGTTTCCCGACTATTCGAGTTCGCACCGGCTCAGTGAGGCCGAAATCGAGATGCATCTGCGGACGTGCCAGAGGATCGCCCGCTATTTGCTGACCGATCGCCCCTTCAAGACGAAACCATACGCCCCCCTGGCCAAGGTGGTCAGCCTGGGAGCCGCAGCCACAGCGGATCAGGTGACCGCCGCAGTCACGACCGCCTTTGAACTTCTGCTGGGCCGCCGTCCCGATGCCGACGAAGTCATCCGTTACAGCGACTTCCTGACCACCGAGCTGCGAGATGGCGTGGCCCAGGCCGGGATGGAGCAGTTCCTGACGGCGGTGCTGTGCCACCCCACGGTGCTTTACCGCGTTGAACGACCGGCGGGGGGCGCGGCGCGCGGGTGGCCTCCCCCCGGGGATCTGGCCCGCTCGATCTCATTGACCCTGACCGACCGCGAGCCCGATGCGATCCTGGCCACGGCGGCCGCGGAGGGGCGGCTGTCGACCGTCGACGAGGTCCGACGGCAGGTCGCGCGGATCCTCGCCGACGACACCATCGCCAAGCCCCGGGTGGTGCGGTTCTTTCGCGACTACTTCGGCTACGGGTCGGCCCCCGATGTCTTCAAGGACGAACGCACACAGCGGGCCCACGGCATCCCGGCGTGGGCCCCCACGTTCTTTGTCACCGATGCCGATCGGCTGGTCGGTTGGGTGCTCGCACGGGACCGCGATGTGCTGCGCGAATTGCTGACCACCAACAAGACCTTCGCACTCACCTTCGACCCCCGCCGTTTCGACAAAGACGCCTATTATCTGAACACCCGGTTCGCCGCGTCGACGACCCCTCCCGAAACCCCTTTCCAGAAGTACGGGGCGGTCCCTGTCACCCTGGCGATCTATGAACTCAGGTTTCAGACCCGGGGTGATTGGTCGCCCGATGTCCCCTACGAGATGCCGGCCTCGCATCGACGGGGTCTGCTGACACATCCCGCGTGGCTTGTCGCCCACTCGGGCAACTTCGACAATCATGCCATTCACCGCGGCCGGTGGATCCGCGAACGCCTGCTGGGGGGCTCGATTCCCGAAGTCCCCATCACCGTCGACGCGATGCTTCCCGACGAGCCGCACCGGACACTCCGCGACCGCATGAGCGTGACCCGCAAGGCGTATTGCTGGAACTGCCACCAGGCGATGGACCCGCTTGGCCTGCCCTTCGAGCAATTCGACCATTTCGGCCGGTTTCGGACCACGGAGCAAGTTGTCGACCAGGCGGCCACCGACCGTTTGCGACAACGGGATCTGTTCCGGGCCAGGCGGCAAGGCCGTCCCGTCCCCGCCGAACAGACCCAGAAGGTCCTTTACAAACAGGTCCCACTCGACACCCGCGGCGCGGTCGAAGGGGCACTCGACCCCGCGCTGAATGGCCCCGTGCGCGATCCCTATGAATTGATCCGCAAGCTCGCGAACTCGACGCTGGTCGAACAGGTCTTTGTGAGACACGCCTTCCGGTTCTTTCTCGGCCGGAATGAGACCTATGCCGACGGCCCCGCGCTGATGGCCGCCCACCAGGCCTATACGAGCCAGGGGGGCAGCATGCGTGCCCTCATTGCCTCGTTGCTGACCTCCGACGCGTTTCTGATGCGTACGGGCCCGGCGGCGTCGCCCCAGCCGAAACATCCCTCCAGGGCAGACCGCTGATGCCAAATCCCCAATTGGATTTCCCCATGCCCGAGTTGGCCCGACGCCGCTTTCTGAAAGGGGTTTCCACCGGGACTGCCGGTCTCGTGCTGGCCCCGCTGCTCACCCGGCTCTCGGCCCAGGCGGCGGGGACGTACGTGCCCCCCCGGCGGATCGTGTTTCTGTTGTTCGACAACGGCTTTCCCGAGTCGGCCGCCCAACCGGTGGACCTGCCCCTCAAGGAGACGGCCAACACCACCCGGACCCCCATCCGGGGGCTCACGCTGCCGTTCGACATCGAGCCGTTGCAGCCATTCCAGGATCGGCTGACGGTCATCCAGGGACTGCGGGGCCATCACCTGCGTACGGATCACGGCGGAGGTTTCCGCGCGCTCTCCGGTCTCCCCAGCGCCTCCAAGTCGACCTCGGTGGTGGGGGAATCGATCGACGCCGCGTTGGGCAAGGCCCAACCCGCGGTGTTTCCACTGCTGGCGTTGGGCATTGCCGCGAATAACCGCCAGAACATCGGCCAGGCCACGGCGCGCTGTTCCTCGGGCTGGGGGCCGGGCCGGCCCATCGCGTCGTTTCTGCGCCCCGAAATCGCATACGAGTCGCTGTTCGGCAGCGTGGGAGCTCAGGCGAACGACTTTGCGCGACGGCGAAAACTGCTGGACTTCATTGCCGGGGATGTCAAACGGCTGCGGTCGCAGATCGCCGGTCCCGAACAAGAGGCGCTCGATCAGCATGTCGAAGCGCTCGACTCCCTCTTTGAGCGCAACGACCAATTGGCTGAACGGCGCGACCGGGGCGAATTGGCCCGTCACGCCCCCCGGTTGCCCGGGAAACCTCCCGTGATCATGACCGAGATCGCCGCCGGGCAATGCGAGATCGCCGCCGCGGCGCTGATTGCCGGACTGACGAATGTCGTCACGATCGCCTCAGGGTTGTGCGGTCTGGAAACGACCTACTCGGGCATCTCCAACCATGGAACCCACTCGCTGGGGCACAATGAGTCGGACCCGGAATTGAACCTCCCCGGCTGGCAGGTCCTGGCCCGATACCACCACTTCCTGGCGGGCCAGGCCGCCCGGTTGCTGGCGAAGCTGCAGGCCGTTCCCGAGCCCCGGCCCGATGGAACGCCGGGAACCATGCTCGACAACACACTGTTGGTGTTTTCGAGCGACAGTGCCAATCGACAACATACCCACGGCGAGAACTGGCCGGTGGTCCTCGTGGGAGATTGGGGCGGCCGGATCGCGGCTGGACAGGTCGTCACGTTTCCGTTGTCGGTCGCTGCGGCATCAGGAGGCGTCTCGGCCAACCCACTTTATGGACAACCGGCCGTGGGGGCCCTCTCCAATCCCCTCATCAACGCCCTCTACTGCACCCTGCTGCATGCCGCCGGGGCCCCGCGCGAGACATTCAACCGCTCTCCCGGCTTGAAGGAGACCCCCGCTCAGTTCGGTGCTTTGCCGGAACTTTTGGCCTGAGTCTCAACCGGACGTTGCGTCGCGATTCAGCCGCGCCAGCCCCCGCTCGGGCATGTCTGGCGGCGTCCCCCCCGAACGGCGGGCCGTCTGTGCTTTGCCCGGTTTTCGCCGAGGCATACAATCGAGCCAGAAGCTCAGTCGATTTTTCCTCCGCCCCGCGAGATTTGCCGTGCTCCGCAACTGGTTCTGGCCCGCATTTTTTGGCTCGTTTGTGCTCGCCGGAATGGTGGGTGCGGGCTGGGTGACCTGGAAGTTCATGCAGAGCCCCGCCAATGGCCCCCGCTACACGGAAAGCCAGTTCCTGAGCGATGGGACGGTCGTCCACAACCTGATCGCGGGGGAGGGGCTCTCCATTCCCGACACGGAACCCATCCTCGGAGTGATGGTCGACGATCAGCCCCGGGCCTACGTGTTGGCGGCATTTTCCGGCTCAGTGCAGCGGTCGCTGCTGCATGACAACTCGGGGGAAAAACCGGTCGTGGTTTCGTGCTGCGGCCGAACCATGACGATCCGGGTGTTCGGCGGAAGTGAGCAGCCGCTGCCAATGATCCAACTGGGCGGCTGGCGGGCCGACCAAACCCAGGAACTGCTTGTGAATGGCGAGAGCCATTCCCAGAAATCCGAGTCCATCCCCCTGCCGGAACTGCCCTTCGAACAGACGTCCTGGGGGACCTGGAAACAGGCTCATCCCGACACCCGGGTCTACACCGGCCGCGAGTGACCCCGGGCCAACCAGCAGCCAATTTCCGCACACCGGTCCCCAGTCGCCACAACCGCTACAACCAGCCCGGCTTTCCACTGCAGGACCTCATTCGGCCGATTCCGCCTCTCATGGAACCGGAGCGGAGGCTGCTCGTGGCCCTCGTGGCCGTGCTGCTGGGTCTGGGCACCCTGATGGTGCACAGCGCCAGCGGCACGTCGCGCCCCAGCCAACTCGACGAGATCTATCTCTCGAAGCACCTGGTGTATGCGGCGACCGGGGTGCTCGCCGCCTGCCTCGCGGCCGCCCTGCCAGCCCGCACCTGGTATCGCATCGCCCCGCCGTTCTTCGCGATCACCATCGTGCTGCTGGTGCTGGTGCTGATTCCGGGCGTGGGGTCCTCGGTCAAGGGGGCCCGGCGGTGGTTTCGCGTCGCCGGGTTGTCATTTCAGCCTTCGGAACTGGCCAAGCTGGCCATCCCCCTGATGGTGGGCTTGCTGGCCCAGAAAAAACGGACCGCCTTACACGACTGGCGGCGAGGGGTCCTGCCGGTGGTCTATCCGTTGCTCGTGGCCGTTCCGCTGATCATGAAACAGCCCGACCTGGGGACCAGTCTGTTCGTGCTGGTGGGGGGCGGCTTGACGCTCTTTTTAAGTGGCTGGCCCCTGAGGTATTTCGCGGCAGGCGCCTCGGTCGCCATTCCCGGCGTCGTGTTGGTGGTGTTGAACAAGTCGTACCAACTGCGCCGGGTCCACGACTTCCTGGCGACCTGGAGCGACTGGACGCAGGCCCCCTGGCATCTCAAGCAGTCCCTCGTGACGCTGGCCGCTGGCGGGATCTGGGGAACCGGCATCGGGCGTGGCCAGCAAAAACTCAGCTTCCTCCCCGAAGCCAACACCGACTTCATCTTCGCTGTAATTGGCGAAGAACTGGGTCTGGTGGGTGCCGTGGCGGTGCTGGTGATCTGGGTGCTTCTGTACGGTTGTGGGCTGCGGCTGATCAACCGGCTGGCCTCCGGAAGCTACGAGTCGATTGTGGCGACCTCCCTGCTGACCCAGGTGCTGCTGCAGGCGGCCATCAACGTCGCGGTGGTGACCGCCCTGGTCCCCCCCAAGGGAATTCCTCACCCTCTGCTGAGTTACGGCGGAACGAACCTCGTCGTCACCCTGCTCTCCCTGGGGATCGTCCTCAGCCTGACCCGCCCCGCCCCGGCCCCAGTCGCAAGCCCAGTCGCAGGCCCCGCACCGGCGGATCGGACCAATCCGCCCCTCACCCCCACCCCGCGCACCGATCTCGACCTCGTCCCCGCCCGGGACTTGGCGCTGCCGGTGTCACCAACGTAAGACCAGAGGTGGGAGGTAGAACACCGTGACCCGCTGGAACCGGTTTCCGCAACTCCCTGTCACCCTCCCAATCAGGCGACCGACCGCAGCGAGCATCATGGCCATTCCCCTGCTGGTTCCCGATCTTGGTGCGTCCGGAGAAATTGTGCGGATCTCCAGCTGGTACGCCCAGGAAGGAGAACGGGTCGAGCTCGACGAACCGGTCGCCGAACTGCTGATCGGCGGGGCCACCTGCGATCTCTCCGCCCCCTGCCGGGGCCGCATTCGCGGCCCCCTCAAACCGGTCGACTTCGCCGTCGAGACCGGTGAGTCCATCGCCTGGATTGAACCTTCCTAAAAAAGGTGTCATCCTAAAAAAGGTGTCAGGAACCTTTATTGGTGAGTGGGGCGAGGTTTCTTGGGTCTCCCACGGGGAATGAGCGTCGATTCCAGCTGCAATTCCGTCGCCGTCCGCTGTGTCCAATGGCCATCGCCGTAGGGGCACCCGCGCTGGATCGCCTTGCGGATCGCAGCCACTTCGGCTTCCGTCTGTGGAGCGTTGACGTGCTGCACCCAGTTGCTGGAACGACGAATCGGCCAGGCAGTCAACAGGTCGGCACGCGGCCCCTTTTGCGTGAAGGCGTGCAGGCTTCCCCAAGGCCACGCCTCGGCTTGTGTCACGTAGTTCGCCCGCAACGCGTTGCGTTCGACGTACCGGCAGACGGTCAGAAAGTGATCGTCCTCCTGAATCGGAAACGATTTGAAGCGCCCCTGGTACAGGTGGCCGCTCCCAGCCGACCCACGGTGCGCGTGCCACCGCTGGGTATGCGTCAGCGTCAGCCAGCCGGTGAAATCCGAGAGATCGCCGTCCTGCCGGGGCCACAACACAAGATGCCAGTGATTGGGCATGACGCACCAGGCGAGCACCCGCATATCGACCCGTTCCCGGGCCTCGGCAAGAATCCTGAAGAATGCGAGGTAATCCCCCTCCTCTTCAAAGATCGTCATCCGGGCGTTCGCCCGATTGAGGACGTGATACACCATCCCGCCGACGGCTGCACGCAAAGGTCTTCCCATGAAAGTCAGGCTATCGCACTTCCGATGTCGATGTCAAGGAAAAAGGTTCCTGACACCTTTTTCATTCGAAGCGCAGCAGTCCCAGGCTTTGTGGGTGCGGGATGGGCAGTGCCGGCTGGGCCCAACTGGCGGCCCCCACGGCGGGAACCACCCGCACCATCCCCACCAGCCAATGCGTGAGTGGCCCCGGAGCGACCGGGGTCAGCTCGCGCCACGGAATGGCCGCCTCGAACCGCCAGTGCGTTTCGTCGGCGGCGATCGCCAGGTGCCATTTGGGATTCCACCGGCCGTCGGCCAGACACAGGTCGGCCGTCTCCCCGATCTGATCGACCGTAAAGCGGTAGCTCGTGTGGAAGTCGCGGTCGAGATCGAGCAGCAACACCACGCGGTCGAGATCGTCCGAGGCGAGGTCGTGCCGACGTCCCTTCGCTCCCGGGCGGTCGGGGCGAGCGCCGGGCAACCGGGGAAGCGAACCGGCCCAGTAGAGATACTCGCCGTCATGCGACAGAAACGTCAGCGGACGCGCCCCGGCGTCTTCGGCCGGGGTGGTGGCGCGCGATGTGACGGAAGTTGCCAGCGGCGTCAGAAACAGCGGGCTGGCCTGCTGCCAGCAACGATCCGACAACACGCCATCGAGCACCGGCGGCTCACTGGTCGTGGCACAGACCGCAGCCGGGAACTCGGGCGGGGCCATGGTCGACGTGATCCACTCTTCAACCGCCGTCGCGCGGCGCCACAGGGGGGGGTTCCCCTCCCCCGAATGGCGGCTGTAAATCTCGTCGGTCTGGGTATAAAAACCCTGCGAGCGGTAGAGCGACGCCAGCGGCAACTGCACCGCCGGCTGGCTTGCCAGATCGGGGGCGCGCCCGGCCAGCTCCCGTGCCATCCGCGCTGCCTGCGAATGCCAGTACCGCAATTGCCCCTGATAGTCGCGCAGTTCGCCGGCATCCACCAGGGCCAGTCCATCCCCTCCGGCGGTCACCACCCGGCCCGTCGTCTTCTTTTGTTTCGAGGGCGGGGTGTCATCCATTTCGAAGACCGTGCCGAAGATCTCCAGGTTGTTGTTCTGCGACTGGCGGCTGAGCATGTCGAAAGCCTCGTCGAGCGCCTGACGGGTGGCGTCGGTATTCGAGGCGAGCCGCACCTGCTTCGTCGCCGCCCGGCGCAGCCGCCGCCAGGCCAGTTCACTGCTGGACCACCACTGCACCAGTTGCCGCATCGCGGCCAACCCCTCGGGCTGACGCGGATAGCGGCGGACCAGTTCCAGCAGCGTCAGCTCGGCCAGTTCCCACTGGCCCACACCGGCATAGTCCTGCGCGAGCCGGGCCAGTGAGGCGGCCCCCTGGGGATCCGGCAGATCACGCAGCACCTGCGGCAACTCGGCCAGAAGCTGGCTTGCCTGGGCCCGGTCCCCCAGGGCCCGCTCGGCAATCGCCGCGAAATTCCGCTGCTGCTTGGCGCGCTCATTCGCCGCCAGCACCGACTCTTCGTCAATCAACCGGGGCTGTCGGCGGGCGGCGGAACCCGCCGTGATTCCCAACCCCCCCAGCAGGCCTCCGCGGTCCGATCCAGCGACCGGAGAACGGCTGGGCCAGATCATCTTCCAGGCGGGCCGATCGTCCGCGGTCGCGGACTCGGTCCACAGCAGGCTCTCGGCCTGCCGCGTGGCGAGGGTGTTGGAGATTCCCATGTGGGGTAACAGCCGGTGCCGCTCGATCTCGATCGGCGCATGCTCTCCCACAGCGACACGCTGCACCACGCGGTTGACCTTCCAGGCCTCCAGCCCCGCGTCCTCATGCAACGAGAGCCACTGGGTCGCGTCGGCCGCCTGCTCGACCGCGGTGATCACGGTCGCGGCGATCAGTTTCGCGAGCGGGTCACGCGGTTCATCCAGCACGATCACACTGGGACGCCAGGTCCGAATCTGCCGCACGAGGTGCAGCTTGAGCAGTTCCTCAAACCGGTTTTCATTGCGGCGGTTCCATTCCTTCAGCAACCGGTCGTGGTCGCGCTCCAGACCGGGAATTGCCAGGGGGAACTGCCAGGCGGTGTGGGCGGCCGAGCCCCCCGCCCGGGTCGTGGCCTCGGCCAGCCGCAGTGGAAAGTCGCGCGAGAACTCCCCTGCCTGCCCGGTGTCTTCGCGGGCCAAAACCTCGACCAGACTGCGATAGCCCATGTCGCCCGAGAACTCGACCGGCAGCGCCAGCCGCACCTGGCGGGTGTGCCCGTGCAATTGCCAGAACGCGACCCGCCGCCCCGCACCGCGGATCACGGTCCACGTCGCTCCCCCATCGGTGGTCTGGACGATCTGCCCAAACGCCCCCACGGCAAGGCCGGTCTCTTCATCGGCGAAGGTCACGGCGGTCAATGGCGCGACCACACCCGTCGGCTGTGCATGCCACGACTCTCCCTGGTCGGGGGAATGCCAGATGAAGGTTCCCGGCTCCCCGGCAACCCAGACATGGCTCCCCCGGCAAGCCACCGCCCGGAAGTCGAACAGATGCCGGATGTCGGAGGGAGGCGAATTCTCCGGGGCTTCCCAGACCAGCCCCGCGTTGGTGGTGGTGAGGATGAGAGCCCCGTCCCCCACCAGCCAGCCGCGCTGGGCGGTTAGCATGGCGAGATCGTACAGCCCCCGGTCGCCGATGTTGGGACGGCGGCTCGCGTCGAGCGTGCGGTCGTGCAGCCGGGCGGTCGATCCGCGGGCCCCCGCCACCACGCCACTGTCGGGATTGGCGAAATCACCCGCCAGCCATTCTCCTTCCGTCCCCTGCCCCAGCAGCTTCCACGACTGCCCCCCGTCTGCGGTCTGGTAGACGGCTCCGCCATCGGAATCGGCAGCGGCCCCGGCGGCCAAACCCAGCTTGGAGGTAAAAAACCGCACCCGGCGCAGCCGGGGCAGATGGGTGACCAGGTCCGCCCCGGGGGTCTCGGGGGAGGTCGGGGCGGGCGAAATTCCCCCCGAGCTGCCCGCTGCGGTTGCGTCGGTCGCGACCGAGGGTTTCAGGTTGGTCCCAGGCTGAAACTGGAATGATCCTCCCGGGGCGGGTGTCTGCGCCGTGGCCAGTTTCCGGGGAACCCCCTCGATCGGGTCGCTGGGGCGCGGCCAGAGCTGGTCCCAGGTCAGGCCTCCATCGGTGGTGTGCAGCACCACTCCCAGGCTGCGGTGAGTGACCGGTTCGGTCTCTCCTCCCACGATCCAGCCTTCCCGGCGGTTGATGAACCAGACGGCGTGCAACGGGGCCGACGTGCCGCTGGGCTGCAGCCTCCAGCGCGCTCCGCCGTCGGCACTGTGCCAGATGGTGCCATGCTCTCCCACCGCCCACGCCTGTCCGCCGGGCAGCAGATGCACGTCGTGCAGCTGCGCATCATCCTGCAGAGGGGTCGGTGTGAAGACGGGATCGGCCAGCTCACCCGCAACGCGCTGGGCACAGACAGGTGTCGTCAGCAGGCAAATGCCCAGACAACACAGCGCCCACAGCCACCAGCACAGGCCACCATCGCGATCCACAGACATGTCGGGCGAGACTCCCTTCGCACCCCGTAACGGGGCAGTTCCCCCCGGCCCAGGTCGACCGTGACCCAGCGTTTCGGAAACTAGCAGAAAGCAGGGATTGGGGTCAGCGCGAATCTGGAGAGCAGGGAATTCTGGCGAAACGGCGGGTGCCGGGCCGACGGGCCCGCTGCGGGCGACGCAGTGGCTCACTGGGCAAGCTGACTGGGCAGGCGGGCGAGGTGCCTGGCGACGTACTCCTGCAGCAGGGCGAACGCTTCGAGTTCGCGGGGACCAGCCGTTTTCTGGACGGGAGTTTCCAGCCGGCGGAATTCGGACCGGATTTCCTCCGCCGGCAAGAGATGCAGGCGGGTGGCGAGAATGGCCGCCTCGAGGACCGCGTGCTTGGCGCGATTGAATCCCCAGAAATCGCGATGCGTTGCGGTATGGACGACTTCGGCCGCGATTTCGGAACGGGGCTGCCGGGCATCGCACGAGACCACCCGGAACTCGAAAGACCGGCAGGCGTCCTGCAGGACCCGTCCCCGCACAACCTGCGCGGGCCAAGTGGGGGGCGGCTCGGTCAGCGCCCCAATGGCTCCCCGGGCAATCAACAGCACGTCGTCAACCACGTGAATGACCCCTTCCGGGTGAGTCTGCAGATTGCGGAAGGTGGTGGACGTCTGGAAAGGACGCAGCAGGAACCGGGTCAAGCCTTCATCGACCACAGGCCCCATGGGGGCGACGTTCAATTCTCCCCCCGGTCCCAGCGTGGTGACGATGCTCTCAAGAATCATGCGGTCCGCCCCTCTCCCAGTCTGCCGAAGCTTCCCAGCCTGCCCCAGCTGGGAAATCGCGCCTCTGCGCGAGTCTGTCAATCCCCTCAGATTCGACCGCCGATACCACAGAAAGACAAGGGTTGCACCCCGCCAGACCGCGTCTGGACCAGAGAACCATCTGGAAAGGGGGGGCCGGATGCGGATGCTGGCAGAAAGGACACTGCCACAGCCAACTGGCCGGCCAGGGTGCCCCAGGTCGTTGCCGCCCCTCAGGGAGGAGGGAAAGATGTCTCGCGCCATACTGCTGTTGGGCCTCGCGCTCGTTGCCGGTCTGTCGGGTTGCCATACCTGCGGCGACTGTGGTGACAAAAGCTGCGGCAGCTTCTGCCTGCACTGCCACAAGGTGTACGAGCAGTCGCCCCAGTACCGCCCGCCCGGCCCCTGGTTCGCCGACCTCGACTGCTGCGAGCGGACCCGCGCCAAGCATGGCATCGCCCCCGACGACGACGGGGCCTACAGCGATGGCTACGCGAATGATTCACCCGAGAAACAGCTCGCCAAATACCACGCCCGGAAAAGTCGGGGGCTGCTCCATCGCCATGATGAATGCGATGACGAATGCCTCGACTACCCGCGGAAGAAGCCGATCGATTACTGCCCCCGGTAAAGCGGACTGCTTGACAAGCGGCTGACGATTTTCGAGGCTGGGACCACCATGGACCCACGCTACCGAATTGCCGACACCAGCCGCCTGATTACCCCTGCCCTCGTGCTCTTCCGCGAGGTGCTCGAAGAGAACCTCGACCGGATGATTGCCGTCGCCGGATCGGTGGGGCGCCTGCGGCCCCACTGCAAAACGCACAAGATGCCCCAGGTGACCCGGCTGGAGCTGGCCCGGGGCATTACGCGTCACAAGTGCGCGACCCTTGCCGAGGCCGAGATGCTGGCCGATGCCGGGGTCAAAGACATCTTCCTCGCGTACAACATCGTGGGGGCGAACATCGCGCGGGTCGTGGCCTTCACGCAGAAGTACCCCGACGTCCAGTTTCTGGTCACCGCCGATCATCCCACCCCCATCGCCCAACTGGGCGAGGCGCTGCACCGCGCGGGAAAGAGCGTGGGAGTGCTGCTCGATCTCGACGTCGGCCAGCATCGCACCGGTGTTCCCGCCGGTCCGCGGGCGGTCGAACTCTACCAGTTGCTGGCCCGCACCCCGGGGCTCACCCCCGCCGGGTTGCATGTTTACGACGGACATCAGCATCAGAAATCGCGGGCCGAACGCGAAACGGCCATCAACGCCGAATGGGGGCGGGTGATCGAACTGCGCGACACTCTGAAAAAACTGGGGCTGCCCGTGCCGCGCATGGTCTGCGGCGGGACCGGTTCGTTCCCGGTGTATGCCACCAAGACCGAGGCCGAAATCGAACTGAGTCCCGGCACCTGCGTGTTCCACGACGCGGGTTACACCGAAACATTTCCCGACCTGGTGTTTCCCCCGGCCGTGCTGCTGTTGACCCGGGTGATCAGCCGGCCGACCGACGACCGGGTGACGTTCGACCTCGGTTACAAAGCCGTGGCGTCGGATCCCCCGGCAGGCCGCCGGCTGACGCTGCCCGATCTGCCCGATGGCGAGCAGGTCCTGCAGAACGAAGAGCACCTCGTGGTGAAAACCAGCGAGGCGGGACGCTTTCAACCCGGGGACGAGATTCTGGCGGTTCCCCGGCACGTCTGCCCGACGATTGCCCTGCACCGGGCGGCATACGTGGTCAGCGGAGGCCAGGTGACCGAACAATGGGCGGTTGTCGCCCGGGACCGGTGGTTGACACTGTGAACGCAGCACAACAGGGATCGGGGCGGCTGTCGACCGGATTGCCACGGCTGGATGAACTGCTGGGCGGGGGGCTGCTGCCCGGCACGCTCACGGTCGTGGCGGGAGCCACCGGCATTGGCAAGACCCAATTGGGGGTGCACTTCACCCACGCGGGGAAACAGCAGGAGGGAGAGCCGGGAATCATTTTCGACATGACCTCCCGGGGAGACTCGCAAAACCAGGTCGACTACGCCCGTCGCCTGTTTGGCTGGGAAATGACCAGCCAGCGCGGCGATGTGACGGTCAATCCGGCCGATGTCTGGAACCGCGATCTCGTGCGGCGCGACTACCTGCACATCTTCGAGCGCACCGGTCGGCGGGTGACCCGCAACGATCTCGACTTCGACGACTGGCAGGCGTGGAAGCTCGAACTGGTCAAGAAGCTGCAACTGGCGATCTGGTTCTTTTACGGCAACTTCACGCAGGGAGTGCGGCGGTGCGTGATGGATGGCGTCGAGCCGACCGACCGCCCCAGCGAGTCGTTCCAGTTCGACCTGTTCGACTACATCTACCACCAGATCCTGCACAAGGATCACGACTGGGTCGCCCGGGACCTGTTCCGCGAGAACTTCCTCAAGAACGTCGACCAGGTCAACCGCCATCCGTACGACCACCGGCAGGTGGGCTGTCTGCTCTTGTACACGACGCACGAAGTGATGCTCGACGACCTGTTGGGCCGGCGGCTCGATTCGGGAGATGTGCTGACGAACGCCAATACGATCATCCTCATGGGCAAGACCCGCGATGGATCGAAGATGGGCCGGGCGCTGCATGTCGCCAAGCACCGCGGCAGTGCCTGCGATGACTCGATCGTTCCCTTCGAGGTGACGGCCGAAGGACTGCATCTGCTGGGTTAACGATCTCGGCAGCGGGCGAGCGACTGGCGGGTTGTCGCGCGCCGGCGACCGTGTGGATTTCTTCCGCAGCGGGCCCGTTCCGGCGGCGACGCCGACACGCCCCGGAAAGGCCTGTGGGTCGGGCGGTAAACGTTATTGACAGCCCCCGGGGAATTCCCCTAGCTTCCGATATCGCTTCCATCAACTCCTCCCACCCCGCCGCCGCGGGCGGAGTCGGGTTTGATCTCGGCTTTCAGACCGTCCGTGTCGGTCGTCTGCGTCTCCCTGTTTTCCGGATGTCACTCGATGTCGCTTGTTCCTGTTCACGGCGGTCTCGCCGAACCTGTCAATCGCACTGTTCCGGCCGACAAGGTCGCGACCTTCCTGAAGGAAGCCGCCGGCCTCGTCAAGGTGCCGGTCTCGGCCGCCGATCTGTCTTCGGTCTACCGCTGGGCCGACGGCACCCTCAGCCCGCTGACCGGACCGATGGGAAGCGCCGAGTTCAACCAGGTGCTGGATCACGCCTGCATTGAACGCGGCGGCAAGAAGTACGCCTGGACCATCCCCCTGTCGCTGCCGGTCACCGAGGCGCTGGGCAAGACGCTCAAGGCCGGGCAGACTGTGGCGTTGACCAACCCCGCCGGCGAGATTGTGGCGACGCTGACCATCAGCGACATCTTCGCCTGGGACAAGCCCCGCTATCTCAAGAGCGTCTACCTCACCGAGCGGACCGACCACCCCGGGGCCGACATGGTGCTGGTCAACGACGCCGACAAGACCCACCTGCTGGGGGGTGAAATCTGGGCCTTGCCGCAGCCCAAGAACCCCAACTTCGGCAAGTACGTGCTGACCCCCAAAGACGTGCGGGCACTGCTGGCCAGCAAGGGCTGGAATCGCGTGGTCGCCTTCCAGACCCGCAACCCGCTGCACCGGGCCCACGAGTACGCCCTGGTCTACGGGCTCGAAACCCTGCTGCGTCAGGGGCACAACGCCGGCGCCTGCCTCAACCCGCTGATCGGCGAGGTGAAGGGGGACGACGTGAATGCCGAGATCCGCATGCAGACCTACGAGGCGCTCATCGCCAACCGCTCGCTGGGTGATGGCGACAGCGACAGCAGCCTCTGGGGCCCGCGCCAAGAAAGCGTTCCCGACCGCGTGATCCTGCTGGGTCTCGACATCAAGATGTTCTACGGTGGCCCCAAGGAAGCGGTGATGCACGGCATCTACCGCCAAAACAACGGCTTCACCGACATCGTCATCGGCCGCAAGCATGCCGACGCTCCCTACAAGGATGGCACCGCCATCTGGGGTGACTTCGACGCCCAGGAAATCTTCAGCAAGCTCGGCGGCGATCTCAAGATCCACCCGCTCAAGGTGGGCTTCGCCGCCTTCTACGAGTCGATCGGCCGGGTCGATCTGACCGAATTGCACAAAGAAGAGAAGCCCATCTCGATCTCGGGCAAGCAGGTGCGCGAGACATTGCTGAAGGGGGAAGAAGTCGACCCCCGCATCATGCGCCCCAGCACCTCGCGGATCCTGTCCGACGCGATGCGCAAGGCCTGAGGGGCCAACGGACGGCCGATTCCCTTCCCCTGGAATCGGCCGTGTGAAGAATGATTCATCAGTCAGCCCGGGAGCCCATCCCGGGCTGATTGTGTTTTTGCCCCCCCTTCGGGAGTGGGACGCCGAATATCTGCCGGTCCGGGAACTCACAGTACTCCGGTACCGAGTCCCGGAGAGGCGGTTGGATGGCGGGGGGCGCGGCACTTGGCGCGGGGAATCGCTATGCTGCCGACGCGACTTCCCGGTGCAGCAACGCGGGTGCTCTGCGTTCCCGGAGATTCGCCGACTGCTGCGAGGCGGCCTGGCATGACGACGGCAACCGGTTCCCACGTGAGTCCCTCTGGCACTCTGACCCGAACGGGACGTTATCTCATCCTGGCGGCCGCCTTTCTGGGCTGGCTGTTCTCCGGGGTCCAGATGTCGTTGATGAACCTGGCCTCACGCCCGGCGACCGAAGACTTCCTGCGCTCGGGACGCCTTTCCATCGCCGACACCCCCGCCGCCGAACTGACCCCGGCGGTTCTCAAAGAGGCTCTCAAACGCGAGGCCCCCGGCTGGTTCTCGTACCACAACAGCAGCTTTCTGCTGGGGGCCGCCCTGGGAGGCCTGGTTTTCGGCTGGCTGGGAGACCGCGCGGGACGGGTGCGGGCGATGGGGCTCTCGATTCTCTGCTACTCGGTGGTGGCCGGGCTGACCTACTGGGTGCAGGACCCGTGGCACCTGCTGGTGTTGAGATTCCTCGCCGCCATGGGGGTGGGAGGCATGTGGCCCACCGGCGTGGCCCTCGCTGCCGAAGCCTGGGACGACGTCTCACGGCCATTTCTCTCGGGACTCATCGGCACTGCCGCGAACGTGGGGATCGTGGCGATGGGCCTCGTCGGCTACATCATTCCCATCACGGCCGATTCGTGGCGGTGGATCTTTCTGGTGGCCGCCGTCCCGGTGTTTCTGGGTCTGGCCGTACTGCTGGTGGTGCCCGAATCTCCCACGTGGCTGGCGGCCCGCGAGAAGCGGGCCCGGGGGGGAGCCGGTCAACCAGCCATCCTGGGGGACCTGTTCCGGCCGCCGTTGCTCCGGCTCACCCTGCTGGGCATCGCCCTGGGGGCCATCCCGCTGCTGGGAGGCTGGGGAGTGACCGCCTGGCTCATCCCCTGGTCCGATCAGGTGCTGGGAGGTGTCGACCCCAAGGCCAAAGCCTTCACCTCGATCATGCGGGCAGGGGGAGGTTCCCTGGGCAGCCTGTTGGGGGGCTGGGTGGCGAACGCCTTTGGACGCCGGGCGACCTACTTCCTGATCAGCCTGCTGACCGTGCTGCTCAGCGAGTTCATCTACTTCACTCTCACCCCCAACTCGCCGATGTTCTCCCCCATGGTGTTTGCCGTGGGGTTCATCTCGACGGTCTTTTTCGGCTGGCTGCCGCTCTATCTGCCCGAGATGTTCCCGACCCACGCGCGGGCCTCGGGTTCGGGCATCTCGTTCAACTTCGGGCGGATCCTGACGGCGATGGGAGTCCTGGGAACCGGGGCCCTGACTGCCTGGTTCGGCGAGAACTACGCCGCGGCCGGGCGAGTCACCAGCCTGATCTACGCGCTGGGAATGGTGGTGATTCTGTTCGCCCCCGACACCTCGAAGACGAAGCTGCGCGAGAGTTGAACGGGGATGCGTCCGGCACGCTGGACTGACTGTGGTTCACTGGGCGCGGTTCTCGAGAATCTCCATCGGCTCGTCTTTGAGCGGATTGAGGCGGACGACGTCAACGATCTTCCACTCCCCCTGCTCTTTCTGCCAGGTGAGTTTCCACCGCGACGGCTGATGCCCGGCATCCATCCCGCTGAACGTGACCCTTCCATTCGCGCGGAACAGCGACGTCGCTCCGGTCCCCTGTCCAAACAGTTTCACCGAGAGATCTTTGACGTCGATCCCCTGCACTCTCACCAGCTTCAGCGCCAGTTGCACCTGTTTCCGCCATTCCACCGCCCCCTGCGAGAAATGCGCCAGGGTGGCGGCTTCGTCCTGGGCGGTGAAATCGGCCACCAGTTGCCGCACATCCAGCTCGATGCGCTCACGATCGGTCACAATCGACCGCTCCAGGGGAAAGATCGCCAGGGCGGCGAGCACCGCGACCAGCGCTCCCACAAACCCCAGCGTCCGCTCGCGCGACGGACTGCGCGACTGGGCCCAGCCGACGGCGATCACGGCCGCCGCCAGACAGATCAACGCGGGGGGCCAGGGATTCTCGGTGAACCAGTTCATGGAAACTCCCAGAACAAAGGGGACACCGAAGTGGACTGTGGACGGGGTGACCCTCCGGGGCCCATGATCTTCGGCTGCCTGATCTGACGGTGATCATACCCCTCCTGCGAACCACCGCGATAGGTGGTCAGCTATCCCGCGGGTGGCCCGCCGAGGCGTACGTCGTCAGGAATTGCCAAACCTCGGAAGCACCCTTTAGAATCCGGGCGTCTGATCCGCTTCCCCCCTTTGTGTTTCCCCCCCTGGAGAGCGCCGATGAACGATTCCTCCCCCCCCAGCCTGTCCCGCCGCGACCTGCTGAAAACCTCGGGCCGCGCCGCCGTCGCCGGAGCGCTCAGCAGCCTGGTCATTCCCGGAGCCTACGCCGGCGAAGACAACACCATCCAACTGGCCCTGATTGGCGCGGGGGGACGCGGTACCGGGGCGGCCGGCGATGCGATGAACAGCAAGAACGGCCCCACCAAGCTGGTGGCGATGGCCGACGTCTTCGAGCAGCGCATCAAGGCCAGCTACGACCAGCTCAAGCCGAAGTTCGACTCGAAGGTCGATGTTCCCGAAGACCGCAAGTTCATCGGGTTCGACGGCTACAAGAAGGCGATGGACGTGCTGAAGCCCGGTGACGTGGTGATCCTCACCACTCCCCCCGCCTTCCGCTGGGTGCACTTCACCTACGCGATCGCCAAGGGGCTGAACGTCTTCATGGAGAAGCCGATCTCGGTCGACGGCCCCAGCACCCGCCGCATGCTGGCCCTGGGTGAGGAATCGGTCAAGCGCAACCTGAAGGTGGGCGTGGGGCTGATGTGCCGTCACTGCGACGCCCGCAATGAAATGTTCCAGCGGATCAAGGGAGGCGAGATTGGTGACCTGGTGCTGCTGCGGGCCTACCGCATGGCCGGGCCCACCGGCGTGGCCTTCGCCAAGAAGAAGCCCGAGGGGATGTCGGAACTGCTGTACCAGATCCAGAACTTCCACGCCTTCCTGTGGGCGTCGGGAGGTGGCTACAGCGACTTCCTGATTCACAACATCGACGAGTGCTGCTGGTTCAAGGATGCCTGGCCGGTCGAGGCCAAGGGCTCGGGAGGCCGCCACTACCGCGGCGACTACGTCGACCAGAACTTCGACTCGTACTCCACCGAGTTCACCTTCGCCGACGGGGCGAAGATGTATCTCGAAGGACGCACCATGGAAGGGTGCCACAACGAGTTCGCCAGCTACGCCCACGGGACGAAGGGTTCGGCCATCATCTCGACCGCCGGGCACGCCCCGTCGAAGTGCGCGACCTTCTCCGACCAGCGGATCGGCAGCAAGAAGTCGCTCATCTGGGCCGCGAAGCAGCCCGAGCCAAACCCCTACCAGCTCGAGTGGGATCACCTGCTCGAATCGATCCGTCTCGACCGGCCCCACAACGAGGTTGAACGGGGTGCCAAGGCCAGCCTCGTCACCGCGATGGGACGCATGGCCTGCCACACCGGCAAAACCGTGACCTACGAAGACGCCCTCGACTTCAAGTACGAGCTGGCTCCAGACGTCGACAAGTTGACGTTCGCCTCGGCGGCCCCCGTGGTTGCCCGGCCCGACGGCACCTACCCGATCCCGCTCCCCGGGTTGAATGGCAACCGCGAGTACATCGCCGGCTGATGCTGTCTTCCCGAGTTTGAGTGTGCTCCCGCCGGGCCGGTCCGCAAGGACCGGCCCGGCGGCGTTTTACCTCGGCCGCCGCTGCTTCACGGCAGCGTCTTCCTCCAGCATCACGGGGGGCGTGAGACCGGGCTTGTCTGCAGCCATCCCGCCGCTTCCCCGGCGGAAACTCGACTGGTCAATCACGGTCAATTGGTATACTTAGGCAGACGCTTGGACAGGGTTTTCGTCCCGGTTTTCCCCACTGGCAGGTGACATGGACGTGGTTGTTGGCGAGTCTGGTTCCGGTTCGCCCGGGGGAATGTTTGCCCATCCCCCGGCCACCTCGCAGCGTCGCCGCCTGCCGACGCCTTTCGGAGCGGGAACGCGGTGGGCTCTGCTCCTGCCGCTGATGGTGCTTCTCGCCCGGTCCGTCGGGGCGGGAGAAGTGCGGATGAAGAACGGGCTGGTCTTGCGCGGCACCCCGGTCAAGGTCGAGACCCTCTACACCGGTCCCAAGAAACCCAAACCCAACACCGAGATTGTCGCCCAGCCGATCCTGATGGTCAGCCAGCCGGTCCGGCGATACTTTCTGCCCCGGTTCCAGGCCGAGGAAGTGGCCCTTGATGCCGACCTCGGCCGGGAAGAACGCTACACACTCAAGCACGAGCGCCGTTCGGGTTCCAACCGCGAATTGGCCCTGGTGGGGAGTTACCTGGAAGATCCCCCCCCGTTCGACGAGTTCGGCCGCCGCAGTGTGCGGCTGCAGGGCCCCCAGGGAGAACTGGGAATCATTCAGGGGATCAGCGAGCTGACTCCCGAAACCGCCCGCCTCAACGCCCTGAATTACAAGTGGGAGACCGCCCTCCCCACCACCTCGATTCCGACCGACCAGTTGGAGGCGATTTTGCGGCGGGTCACCGACCGCACCAATCTCGACCAGCGTCTGAAGCTCGCGCGGTTCTTCATCCAGGCGCAGTTGTATCCGCTCGCCGAGCGCGAATTGGTGACCATCGGCACCGACTTTCCCGACCAGGCGAAGATCATCGAGGGGGTGCGGCAGAGCCTCGCGCAGGATCGGGCGCAACGGATTGTGGCCGAGCTCAAACTGCGGCAGCGGGGCGGGCAGCATGCGTTTGTGAACGGGGCGTTGCGGCAGTTTCCCGCCGAGAATGTCGCCCCCACGATTCTGCGTGAGGTCCGCGAGCTGCAGGGAGCCTACGACGAGTCTCTGGCGAAGTCCGGCCGGGTGCGGGACCTGTTGGCCGACCTGCAGTCGGAACTCGAAGACGCGACCCTCGCCGATCAAGTGGCCCCGCTGCGGACCGAGTTGCTGGCGAATCTCAATCATGCGGCGATGGGCCGGCTGGAGGCGTTTCTGAACCTGTCGGGAGACGCCAGCCTCCCCGCAGCCGACCGGTTGGCGCTGGCTCTCTCGGGGTGGGTCGTGGGAAGCGACAACGCCACCACCGATCTGCCCCAGGCGATCGCGCTGTGGCAGGCCCGCTCGCTGGTGATCGATTACCTGCGCAGCCAGACCGACAACGACATCGACCGGTCCGAATTGCTCGAGCAATTGCGGCTGCTGGAGGGGGTGGGTCCGCAGCGGATTGCCCAGTTGCTTCCCCTCGTGCCCGATCCACTCGATTCTCTGGGAGCGTCCCCCGGTCAGATCACCACGCTCAACCCGACCGACCCGCGCGCCGAACTTCCGGTGCGCTACGCCGTCTACCTCCCTCCCGAATACCGTCCCGAGAATGCCTATCCGGTGATTGTCGCCCTGCACGCCCAGGGGCGCACTCCGGAAGACGAAGCGGTCTTCTGGGCGGGAACACCCGAGCGCCCGGGGCAGGCCTCGCGCCATGGCTACATCGTGGTGGCCCCGCATTACATGACGCGCGAGAACCAGTCGCAGTACGACTACAGTGCCCGCGCCCAGGCGCAGGTCCTTGAGGCACTGCGCGATGTGGGGCGGCGGTTCCATGTCGATCACGATCGCGTGTTCCTCACCGGACACCTGATGGGGGCCGATGCCGCGTTTGAAATCGGCATGTCCCATCCCGACCTGTTCGCGGGGGTCATTCCCATCGCCGGCGTCAGCGACCAGATCTGCCAGTTTTATTGGGAGAACGCCCGTCACACGTCGTTTTTCGTGGTCCTGGGAGAACTCGATCGCGACACGGTGGCCCGCAACAGCCGCGAACTCGAACGGATGATGAAGGCCCGCTTCGACTGCCTCCTGGCCGAGTACGTGGGCTCGGGGGTCGACAGTTTCTATGGCGAGATCCACGTGCTGTTCGACTGGATGGGGCGGCAGAAGCGCAACCGGCTGCCGCCGAAGCTCGACATGAAGACCCTGCGGAACAGCGAGCAGCGGTTCTACTGGCTGGACGTCGGGGACATCCCGGCGGCGAACCGGTTGGGGACCGCCGACCCCGATCGCCGGCAGGTTCCCAAACCGCTGCGGGTGACGGCCGAAGTGTTGCAGCCGGGGAACCGCATCGAAGTGACCAACCGGACCAATCGCACAGTCTTGCGGCTGACCCCGGAGGGGGGCTTCATCAATTTCGACAAAAAGCTGCAGGTCAATCTCAACGGCCGGCAGAAATTCCACGACTTCGTCCAGCCCGATCCCAAGGCGATGCTCGAATCGGCCCGGCTCACCGGCGACCGCCACAACATCGTGTGGGCCGCGCTCGACCTGTAACGCCTGTTGCGATCGCTGGCTCTTCCCATTGCTGGAACGGCCGATAGTCGTCGGAAAGACAAAGGCACAGGACGCAACTCATCACTGGATGCGCGGAAGGACAGCCCGGCCGCAGGGAGCCTCACATCTCAGCGCGGTGCGTCCCAACCACGATTCGCCTGGGGATGCGTTCGACTTGAGCGCACACTCGGACTGCCTGTCTTCTTCCAACAGCTGGGGTTTGGACTCCCCGCCCGACCTCCTCAGGCGGAAGAGACTCGCATCGGCTTCGTGGCTCCAGGCGTTGCGATTGAGTCGCCACAACGGCCCCCCCTCCGCCGCGTCCCACGGCTCAATACCGGAAGCATGTCATCAAATCGCAGCAGCGTTCTGTCAGAAAAACACGCAGTTTTTTTCAATCGGGGATCTTGCGGCGAATGTCTGATTGCTTTCCTTATCAAGACTGCAATAAAGAAACCAGCGTTCCATCACAGGTGATGCAACGATTGATTCGGAGACTGCCAAGAAGGAGACGATGATGAATCGGAGACTGGGCTGGTATGCGGCACTGACCCTGATGTTGGCCCACGTGGCGGTGGCCCGGGGCGGACTGGTGAATGAGGGATTTGAAACCGGAGATCTGACTGGCTGGACGACAGTGCTCAATGGTGGTTCGGCCACGGTCATCACCGATCATCTCGGGGACCTGGGAGTGCTGTACCATCCTCCCGAGCGAAACTATCAACTCAAAATCATGGGAGGGGCCGCCAATGTGTGGCAGACGGTTTCGCAATCGGTTTCCCTGACCGCCGGCCAGAAGCTGGAGGGGTATGCCGCGTTTGACTGGCATGATTACGCTCCGTTTTACGATGAGACCCGGGTGCGCATTCTCGACTCCGGCTTGTCCGAATTGGCGGTTCCCTACAGCCACGACGGCGCTGGCCTGCCGAACTATGCCGATCATGACGTCGAGTACTGGAGTTGGATCGCGCCGGCGGACGGTCTCTACATTTTGGAATACTCCGCCCGCAACACCCTCGATGGAGCCCTGACCTCGGTGGCGTTGTTTGACTCGGCCATCCCCGAGCCCGCAACGATGCTGCTGGGTCTGCTGGGGGCCCTGGGAATGTCATCCAAGATGATTCTGAGGCGTCGCGTGCGAGGCTGAACAGGCTGCTCGCAGCACACCGTGAATCGCCTGTCCCTGGAGACTCTGATTTGTCTCCGGGACTCAGGCACATGGTCCGGCCGAAGTCATCTCCGCCGCGACGGCGCGCGGGGATGACCACGGTCCGGGCCCGTCCTGCTGATTTCCCGGTACCTCTCTCAGGGAACGGAACCGCAGGAGGAATTCGTCCCTCACCTGCAGGTTCAGGCTCCCCAAGGTCCATTCTCTTTCCGACCGGCATCTGCCGTTCTCAAGGGGGCTGCAATCGAGGACCTGGAATCGGGCGGTATGAAAGGCGAACCGGCCGCTGTTCTCAGGGTGCCTGACATACGCTTTCCCTGCAGGCGAAGGTCGAGGATCTCTGCTAATCTGGGCATCAGGCACAACCAGCCGGGGAGTTCAGGTCTCCTCCTGCTCGATGGGTTGTTGTGCATTCCGCTGGCCCAGGGCTCATCCCATGAACCAATTCCGCCTGTCCCCGATTCCAGAGCACAGGCCCGTGGCATTCAGCGGGCTCTTCGTGCTTGCCACCAGCCTCGGCCTCGCGTCCCTCAGCCAGTCTGCCGAGCCCCGGGCAACACCCACACCCCGGCCGGCTCAGGCAGCCGCCGGTCGTGCGGGGAAATTGATCGTCACCGTAGCCCGCAGCACGCCCGAGGCGACCCGCAAGGGGGAGGGGGATGTGATTGAGCTCGCCGACGGCCGGCTGCTGTTGGTCTACATGGAGTTCTCGGGGACTGGCAGCGATTTCGCCAAGACCCGCTTCGTAGCGCAGGAGTCGGCCGATGGGGGCCGCACGTGGGCCCGCCACCGGGTGATCACCAACACCGCCGAGGGTGACCTGAATGTCTATTCTCCCAACCTGATCCGGGCGAAAGACGGCGGGATCCTGCTGATGTTCATGCGGCAGCATCGCCCCGGCTCGCTGACCATTCACATCTGGAAATCGGCCGACGAAGGAGCCAGCTTCCAGCCCTTGGCCGAGGCCGCTCCAGGCAGTGACCTGGCCCTGTGCAATGCCACAGTCAAACGGCTGGCATCGGGCCGACTGCTGCTGCCGGCCAGCCCCCCGGCCCCCGGCAAACCGGCCGAGACAGGTCCCTATGCCGCGACCGTGCTCTTCAGCGATGACGATGGCCGCACCTGGACCGTGTCGGAATCGCGTCTGGAACTGGCGAAGCGGGGGGCCATGGAGCCGCATGTCGAACAGACCGCCACCGGACGGGTTCTGATGGTAATGCGCAACCAGCTGGGCAAGCTGCATGTCTCCGATTCGACCGATGAGGGGACCACCTGGAGCGAGCCCCGGCCCATCGGGCTGCAGTCTCCCGAATCGTGCCCCGAGCTGGTCCGGCGACCGGGAACCGATCACCTGGTGATGATCTGGAACAACAGCTACGACCCGGCGTTCCGCTCGCATTTCGGCAAGCGCAGTCCCCTGACCGTGGCCCTCTCCCGCGACCATGGCGCGACCTGGGAGCGGGTGGGAGACATCGAGACTGATCCCACACGGGCCTTCTCCAACCCCGGCTGCCGGTTCACGAAAGAGGGGCGGGCCATCATCAACTACTGGACCTGCGAGTACCTTCCCGACTGGGCGATGCAGGACGTCATCGACCTGCGCGTGGCCGTCCTCGAACCCCGCTGGTTTGAATAAGGGGACAGGTCCATTTTCCGCCGGGCCGGGTCAGAGCGACCACGTGCGCGGCGGCTTTCACTCTCCCACGCCGGTGCCATGACCATACGTCCCGAAGCCCCATCTCCCGGCGATCTGCCGCCCCCCGCTCCGCATGGGGTGGCGGTCAGCGGGATTGTTTTCGCGGTTCTGTTCAGTACCAGCCTGGTCCTGTTGCGGCTGGCGGTCCCGGCCAATCCCTCCGAGCCGGGTGCCTGGCTGGGCGATCCCGCTGCCCGCTACTGGCTGGAATGGTCGCTCACGCTGATCCCACTCGCCGGGATCTCGTTCCTGTGGTTCATGGGGGTCATCCGTGACCATGTCGCCGCCCGCGAGGACCGGTTCTTCGCGACGGTCTTTCTGGGGAGCGGCATCCTGCTGGTGGGTCTGCTGTTCGTGGCCGGGGGGATCGCCGACGGAGTGCTGCGGATGTTCGGCAGCTCGCCCCACGGGTCCGAGTCGCTCACGGCGGGCTCGCAGGCGGCGTTCGTCCTCGGCCGGCGGCTGGCATCCTCGGTGATGAACAACTTCGCCACCCGGATGGCGGCGGTGTTTCTGTTCGTCACATCGTCGATCGGCCTGCGGACCAGAGCCTGGCCCCGCTGGATTTCTTTCACCGGGTATGCCTGCGGGCTGGTGTTGCTGCTGTTCATCAGCGAATCCACGGCCGTCCTGTTTCTGCTCCCCGCCTGGGTCCTGCTGGTCAGCCTCTGGTTCCTGTGGACGCATGTCAGCAGCCGGGCACCGGCCGGCTGACCCGGTCCCCCCAATGGCCGAACGGGAGATTTCACTGCGGCCACAGCGATCGATCGGGTCCAGCGCCGGAATCGATCAACCCACGCGTACACGGCCGTTCAAACGCCCTTGGGCTTATGCCGTTGGGTCGATGACACGCACCCACGTTTGGGTTCTCTGGAACGGTCTGGGGTGAGGGAACAACCGAGTGCCGTGTCAGCCTGTGGCGGATCCCGGCCAGACAGGCGGATCCACGTCTGGAAACGGCAACTGGCCCCTCGTAGTCTTGAGGTGCGTGACGCAGGCGGGACCGACCGGCAGCAGGTGACTCTCGGGATCCACAGGGTCTTCCGTTGCCTGGGTCTCGCCTGAAAGAGCCTCGACCATGTCCAAATCCGCAACTTCCAAGGAAGCCGTCCCGCTCGAAACCAGCGATTCCCTGCGGGCGCATCCCACGCATGCCGAGCTGCTGGCACTGGGCAAGAACCTGCGCGAGAAGTGTCCCCGGCAATCGCACGGCGACTGGACGCCGCCCCACAACCGCCCCGACCCGCTGGACTTGATCCAGCAGTCCAACGCCGGGCGCCTGCCGCAACTGATTCCCATCCGGCACGGCCGTCTGCTGCATTCCCCCTTCAGTTTCTTCCGGGGAACCGCCCTCAACATGGCGCGCGACCTCGCCACCACCCCCGCCTCGGGGCTGCGGGTCCAGGCGTGCGGCGATTGCCACCTCATGAATTTCGGCGCGTATGCTACTCCCGAACGCCGCGTCATCTTCGACATCAACGATCTCGACGAAACCCTGCCGGCCCCCTGGGAATGGGACATCAAACGGCTGGCCGCCAGCATTCATCTCGCCAGCCGCCACAACGGCTTCCGCGAAGCCCAGGCGCGCGACGCCGTGCTGAACTGTGTGCGCGCCTACCGCGAGCGCATGGCGGAGTACAGCCAGATGACCGTCCTGGAGATCTGGTACGCGAGCATCGACATCGAAGACCTGATTCCCACGATCCTCAGCGACAAGTCTCGGGCCCGTGCCGAGAAACGCCTCAAGAGCGCCCGCGAGCGAAGCGTGCTGGAACATGAATTCCCGGAACTCGCCATCAGCGAAGGCTGGACTCCCGCGATCCGCGAGAATCCCCCCCTCATCTTCCACCTGCGCGAGTCCAGCCACGATGAACAGATGAGGCATTTCCACGAGGCGTTCGCCCGTTACCGCGACACCCTCCAGGAAGACCGCCGGCTGGTGCTGGACCGGTTCCGGGTCATGGACATCGCCGTCAAGGTCGTGGGCGTCGGCAGCGTCGGAACCATGTGCGGCATCGTGCTGTTGATGGCCGGCGAACAGGATCCGCTGTTCCTGCAGGTGAAAGAGGCCCGACGGTCCGTTTTGGAGGAACATGCCGGACAAAGCCAACATGCCAACGACGGCCAGCGCGTCGTGCATGGCCACCGCATGCTGCAGTCGGCCAGCGACCTGTTCCTCGGTTGGGCCGAAGGACAGCAGGGACGTCACTTCTACGTCCGCCAGCTCCGCGACATGAAGATCAAGCCGATGGTGGAGGTCTTCACTCCTGCCGATATGTGGCAATACGCCGCCTGGTGCGGCTGGGCGCTGGCCCATGGCCACGCCCGCTCAGGGGAACCTGCGAAGATCACCGGCTACCTGGGTAAGGGGGACCGCTTCGACGAGGCCCTGGCCGACTTTGCCGCCGCGTATGCCGACCAGACCGAGCAGGACTACGGCGTGCTGCTGCAAGCCGCCCGCGACGGCAAGATCGAGGTGTTTGTCGAACCGGAGTGACCCTCCGGTATGGTCGCCCCCCGGAGGGTGTTCCCGCCGGTCCAGGATGCCCTGGCACCGACGGGATTCCAATCCCCTCATGGAGAAGAACGAAGCGTCGCCACACCGTTCAACGCGCGGCGACCCCTCCCAGACTCAGCCGCGCAGCAGATCCGCTCCCAGTTCCGTGACGAACAGCAGCGCATTGGTCAGCTTCCAGTTCTGCTGCGGGCCAAAGCCCGTTTGCAGCCACTGCAACCGCTGGCTGGTCGTTGCACTGGTGTTCGACCAGACCGCCAGCAGTTCGGTCAGCCCGGCCAGCGGGAAGGCCCCGCTCCCCGACGGGAACAGGTCGATGTCGTCGGGAATCAGCAGCGTGCCGGTCCCCTCGCCCCGCAGGATGTCGTATCCCAGGCCCCCCACCACCACATCGGACCCTCCCACGCCCCACAGATCGTCGGGCCCGGCTCCGCCGAAGATCAGGTTCGGCAGTGCATTGCCAACCAGCACATCGCGCAACTGGCCGCCGACGACCCCCTCGAACGCCCCCCCGTGCGACAACTGCAACTGCAGGTTCGCGTTCACCCGCTGCCGGGTGGTCTGGCCCAGATTCAGCACCACTCCCAGGCGGGTGGTCATCGAGAAGTCGAGGAAGTCGATCCCCGCCCCCGGCTGTTCGACCACCAGGTCCGAACCGAGTTGCGAGTTGGTCGGGAAGAGATACCGGTCGTTCCCCAGTCCCCCTTCCAGCCGGTCGTTCCCTCCCCAACCCACCAGCACGTCCTCGCCCCCTTCACCGGCGAGCACATCACCACGCCGACCTCCCTCGAGATGATCGTTGCCCTCACCCCCCAGGGCGACGATTGGCAGATTGAAGTTCCCGGCGGGACGCAGCACGTCGTCTCCCGCGAGGGCATCGAAGCGGACAGACCGCACAGAACGGCTGGCGAAGAGCTGGGTGACCACCGGCCGGTCTCCCCAGCCGATGTCGAGCCGGACCGAACGTCCCGCGGGGGTCATCTGCAGGGTGTCGGCCAGATCCGAACCGAGCACCCGCAGTTCTCCGCCAACCAGGGTGACTCCCGAGATCGCCCGCGGGGTGATGTCGATCAGATCGACTCCCGAGGCGATGTCCCGCAGGGTCACCTGGACGGGCCGCAGGCCGACCGTCGTGAAGCGGTGTGTCGCCTGGAAGGTGCGCTCGCCGACCGGGATGTCGATGACCGTGTCAGCCGTGCCATCCCCCCAGGCAATGGTCGCCCGATGCGGGTCGGCCATTCCCGGATCGGCAAACTGCCAGGTGAAGGTCTCGACCTGACCAGCCAGGGCCACCGACGGAATCGCGACCAGGTCACTGGGCAACTGGTCGGCGACCGTGACCGTCCGCTGGTAGTC
>Ga0315902_10002534_pt1 | contig 28341 bp, 16 predicted proteins | sample LakEriMetagenome_9_FD_203523 | JGI IMG/M metagenome (GOLD analysis project Ga0315902, IMG submission 203523) | Freshwater fungal communities from buoy surface, Lake Erie, Ohio, United States - Buoy 12 MA117 | ecosystem: Environmental > Aquatic > Freshwater > Lake > Lake biofilm | place: USA...
TTTCCATGAACCAGCTGACAGTCCCCAGGTCACGTTCTGCCATTCTGACATCCCTCTATGAGACCGACCCAAATCGACTAATCTAACGACTCGGGCCCTCTGCAAACTGCGGGCCGAACACTATTGGACCTGTCCCCTTTAGTCGGCGCGGATCGCGTTCACTTCGGCGTCGGTTTGCGGACGGTTGACGTGCTCGGCCCACTGGCGTGGCCGGGGGAGCGGCCACGCGCTCAGCAGTCGGCGCTCTTCGACGGTGCCATGCACCCGCCGCCAGGCGCTGCCCCACCGCCAGTCTTCCGCCCGCCGGCACAGCTTGGCCCGCAGAGCGTTCCGTTCGACATACCGCACAACCTGATAGAAATGGTCGTCGGTTTCAACGGGGAATGACTTGAACCGACCCTGGTAGACATGTCCCTCGCCGACCCGCTTGCGGTTCTTCTGCCAGCGCGTCACGTGCGTGACCGTCAGCCGCTGCAGGAAGAGAGCCAGGTCGTCGTCCTGTTCGGGCCACAGCACGAAATGCCAGTGGTTCGGCATCAGGGAGTACGCACAGATCCGGATCGGACGCTTTTCCAGCGTCTCGGCGATGATCTCCTCGAACGCCTCGTAGTCGGCCGGCTTGGTGAACAGCTTCTGCCGCCCCACGCCTCGATTGAGAACATGGAAGACCATTCCGCCGGGAGTGACTCGGGCTGTGCGTGGCATGATGAGAAAGACACTACCGGCTGCGATGTCGCGAGTCAAGATATGGACCTGACCCCTTTTGCGGCTATCGGGTTACTCGCCGGTTTCCACGGAGGTTTCCCAGCCGTCGTAGTCACCGGCGAGTGAATCGGCCAATTCGAACAATTCAATCGTCACCTGATTGATCGAATTCCAATCGACATTGTCTATACGTTCGAAACGGACGCTCCATGGATAAGGAGAGTTTGCGTCGGCAAAGGCAGTTTCGTCCGTCACTGCATAGCCGCGGTTCCTGATTTCGACCACAAACTGACTCCTCGACGCTTCGCTGGAAAAATACGCCCAGTGGAAAACCAGGCGTTTCTTTTGGAGCGGATCTCCCCGCTTCTGGAGTTGTTCAATCACGTGGCGATTCTTGATTTGCTCCCAGTCCCGTGCTGTTGGATAGAGGAGTTCAAGGTAGTGAGTCCATTCAGGATCGTGCTTGGAGTCTGCATCCCACTTGTATTCGGCGAATCGCTCCATGCCGCGGGCAACAGCATCGCCAAAACCAGCGAATTCCGGCGCATAAAAGTAGAATTCGCGACGTCCATCCGTCGTGATCCGGCCCGCCAGGAAACCGTCGATGGCACCGCCGACAGCATCCGTAAGCGAATCCTCAATTTGTGCCAGCAAATCAGTCTCTTGAGAGCTGGAAAGTCCGTCTTCGCGAGGTTGGTTCAATTCCACCCAAACCCAGAGCAGCCATGGATGGTCTGCGCTGGGGGCCATTTCGCGGATGCCAATATCAACAAAAAGCGAGGCCTTTCTCTCGTTGATGTTCGCGAAATAGAAGTCCCATGTGTTGGACATACTTTTGTGCTCCTCAGGAAGGATGACGAAGTGCGACACCTCGCTCGACGTCGGTCGGCAAACTCTACGGCGCTCTTCGTTGATGCTCGCGAAATCCCGTTTCCGCACGGAGTGTCCCTGGCTGTACGTGGCAACGTATGGAAAGGCTATCGGCCGAAAGTGCTTGGGGCAATCAATGGACCTGTCCGCTGTTTTGGACGTCGAGCGCTTGATACGCGCTGCCTTGATTCCCTCTGGCGGCCGCCTCGCGACCATTGAAAAGTTGACGATCCGTCTGCCGCAGGTGATCCGGCTGAACTACTTCCAGAAAAGGAAAGCGGCCCGCTCCAGCACACTGTCGCTGGATCCAGTCCATCAGACAAGTCTTCTCTACGGGCGCTGATGCCGGGCTGTTGAGAGACCAGACCGACGATCCGTGGGCGGGGATGTCCGTTGTGGTCCTGAGCGGCGGACGGGGCGTGTCGTGTTGGGGGTGGGACCAACGCGGCCGTGGGGAAACGCCGCAGGTTGATTGCTGCCGAAGCGAGGCCAACCCGAGCGGTTCCTGGTCGCCAGACCGTGTCTGTTGCTCACCCGTCGACTGTGCCCGTCCCTCGGCAGCACACCCCCTTGCGTCGATCGAACCCGGTCAATCGCCCCCGTCCGGCGAAATCGCTATCCTGTGGGGCTTGATTCCCGATCCTCCCGGGGCGATTGCCCAGGGGAACGGGCGTTCCCTGCTGCCTGCTTCCGGACACCATGTTCGATAAAGTCTCGACCGACGCCGAATTCATCCGCGGCGAACACGACATGCTTCGTTTCTGGCGCGATCGCCAGATCTTCCGCCGGCTGCGCGACCAGAATCGCGGCCGGAAAAAGTGGAGCTTCCTCGACGGACCCATCACGGCCAACAACCCGATGGGGGTCCACCACGCCTGGGGACGCACCTACAAGGATGCCTACCAGCGCTATTTCGCGATGACCGGGCACGACCAGCGGTACCAGAACGGCTTCGACTGCCAGGGACTCTGGGTTGAGGTCGAGGTCGAAAAGCAGTTGAACCTGGGGACCAAGAACTCCATCGGCGAATTCGGCATCGACCGCTTCAGCCAGGCGTGCAAGCAGCGGGTGCTGAACTTCGCCGCCCGGCAGACCGAGCAGTCGGTCCGCCTCGGCTACTGGATGGACTGGGATGACCCGTCGATGCTGCGCCGCCTGGCGGCCGGCATTGGCCAGAGTGCCCCCGTCACCATCCGCACCCCCCGCGGCGAAGAAGTGACCGGCGAGCCCGAAGCGCTGGTCTCGCGCCTGGGGAACCCCGAGTGGGGAGGGAGCTACTTCACCTTCTCGACCGAGAACAACGAGACCATCTGGACCTTCCTCAAGAAGTGCCACCAGCGGGGAAAACTCTACCGCGGGCACGACGTGATGCCCTGGTCGGGCCGGGGAGGCAGCGCCTACAGCCAGATGGAAGTGGCCGAGGGACGCAAGCTGACCGTGCACAAATCGGTCTTCCTGCGGCTGCCCCTGGTGGGCCGCGACAACGAGTTCCTGCTGGTCTGGACGACCACTCCCTGGACCCTCACCAGCAACGTGGCGGCCGCGGTCAACCCGCAGCTCGAATACGTGAAGCTGAAGGCCAAGCGGGATGGAGCGGTCTATTACTTCGCGAGGGAGAACCTCGAATTCGCCCGGCTCGCGAAGGAATTCAAGGAAGGCTTCGGCCGTCCCGAGTGGAGTTGGCCGCGCGGGGTTCCCAAGCTCAAGACCATCGCCCAGATCTTCAAGGAGAATGGGGGGTACGAGGTGCTCGACACGCTGCCGGGCTCGGCCCTGGTGGGGTGGCAGTATCGCGGTCCGTTCGATGAACTCCCCGCCCAGCAGGCGCGGGGCGGAGTGCCGTTCGATGAGCGGGTCGCCCAGCGGGCGGGAGTCGACTGCCACACGGTGGTCGATGGCGGCCGCGACAACGAAGGGCAGCCGATGGTGCTGGCCGGGGAAGGAACCGGCATCGTGCACATCGCCCCGGGCTGCGGCGATGTGGACCATGTCCTGGGTCGGAACCTGGGGATCGTGGCGATCGCCCCGCTGGGAGAGGATGGCCGGTATGTCGACGGGTTCGGGCAGTTCACCGGCCGCGAGGCGATCGACCCGGCCACCGCCGAACTGGTCTTCGAAGAGCTGCGCAAGAAGGGGCTGCTGGTGGCGGTGGAGGAGTATCCGCACATCTATCCGCACTGCTGGCGCACCGGAGAAGAACTGGTCTTCCGGCTGGTGGATGAGTGGTTCATCAACATGGACTGGCGGGAAGAGATCATGAACGTCGCCCGGCAGATCGAATGGCTGCCGGAGAGCATCGACGGGCTGGCGCGCGAGCTGGAATGGCTCACCAACATGCGTGACTGGATGATCTCGAAGAAACGCTTCTGGGGGCTGGCGCTGCCGATTTGGGTCGACGACGTGACGGGGGACTTCGAGGTGATTGGCTCGCTGGCCGAGCTGAAAGAGCGCGCCGTCGAGGGGTGGGACGAATTCGCCGGCCATACCCCGCACCGGCCCTGGATCGACAAGGTGAAGATCCGCAATCCCCAGACCGGCAACCTGATGACCCGCATTCCCGATGTGGGAAATCCCTGGCTCGACGCGGGAATCGTGCCGTTCTCGACGATGCAGTACAACAGCAACAAGGACGCGTGGCGAGAGTGGTACCCGGCGAACCTCGTGACCGAGTGTTTCCCCGGCCAGTTCCGCAACTGGTTCTACGCAATGTTGTCGATGGCCACGATGATGGATGGCACCCCGCCGTTCCGGGCGTTGCTGGGTCACCGGCTGGTGATGAACGAAGATGGCAAGCCGATGCACAAGTCGGACGGCACCGCCATCTGGTTTGAAGAGGCGGCCGAACAGTTGGGGGTCGACACGCTGCGGTGGCTGTACCTGTCGCACAACCCGGCCCACGACCTGCGGTTTGGCCGGCGCGACAAGAGCCAGCCGGTCACGCTGCAGACCATGGATGGCCCTATCAGCCAGACCGCTGAGGGGATGCCGACCTGCCTGGTGACCAGCACCCCCGCCGACGATGTGCGCCGGCAGGTGCTGATTCCCTTGTGGAACACCTATGCGTTCTTCGTGAATTACGCCCGGCTGGATGGGTTTGATCCCCAAGGGGCGCAAGTGCCGGTGGCCGAGCGTCCCGAAATCGACCGCTGGGTGCTGTCGAACCTGCAGGCGTTGATTGGCACCGCCCGGCGGGAGATGGAGAACTACAACGCCCCCGGCTTCCTGCGCGAGGCCGCCCGGTTCATTGATGATTTGTCGAGCTGGTACGTGCGGCGCAACCGCCGGCGGTTCTGGCGTTCGCGGGCGGGAGACGACCGCGACAAGCAGGCGGCCTATCAGACGTTGTACACGGTGTTGACCACGCTCACGCGGCTGCTGGCGCCGATCACCCCGTTCGTGTGTGAGCGGATGTACCAGAACCTGTGCCGGTCGGGGGGAGACACGACGGTCGCCGAGAGTGTGCATCTCTGCCCGTATCCCGAGGTGGACGGGGTGCTGGCCGACCCGGCCCTCAGTCAGCGGATGGCGCTGGCCCAGCGGGTGGTGAACCTGGGGCATGCCCTGCGTGAGCAGGCGGGCCAGCGGGTACGGCAACCACTCCCCGAGTTGCGGTTCGCCTGCCAGAATCCGGCCGACCGGGCTCCCCTGGCCTCGCTGGCCGAGGTGATCCAGGAAGAGTTGAACGTCAAGCAGATCACCCCCTGCGAGCAGCTCGACGATCTGGTGCGGTACACCTACAAGCCGAACCTGAAAACACTGGGGCCCAAATACGGCAAGGGCCTGGCGGCCATTGGCCAGGCGTTGCCGAAGATGGCGGGAGCGGTGCTGGCCCCATTGCGGCGCGGGGAATCGGTGACGCTCTCCCTCGGGGGGACCGACTACGTGCTGGGTCCAGACGACGTCTTGATCGGGACCGAGCAGGCGGCCGACTGGGTGGCGGGAGACACGCAGGGGGTGCAGATTGCGATGTCGACCGTGCTGACGCCGCCGCTGCTGCGGGAAGGGATGGCCCGCGACTTCGTACGGCAGGTGCAGCAGCTGCGCAAGGAGGCCGACCTGGAGATTGAAGACCGCATCCGGATCGGTTGGTCGGCCGCGTCGGATGACGTGCGGACCGCCCTGCAGGAATGGGGAAGCTACATCCAGGGAGAGACGCTGGCCGACGCCATCACTGCCGGGACGGCTGCCGCCGGGGCGAGTGAAGCTCTGGTGGGAGACCAGACGGTGCAGCTCTGGATTGAGCGTGTGGCGCAATGACCGGCTGACGGGTGATCACCTGCGGAGTGACGAGCCGCTTGGGCAAAAAATCCCCGCAGGTTTTGTTTCCCAGTCCGCCGCAGGCCGCGCGTGAGACGCTGGAAGTTGTTGTCTGCATGGAAGTTGAATCGCTGCGTGAGGGGGGACGGACGGAGAAAAAGGACCGTCTTCCCGCACGCTGGCGGGGTGTGCTATAACCGAGTCCTCGCCTGATTCGTGGTTGCGTTCTGTGACCACTCACTTCCCCGCGTCACTTCCATGAAGATCTTCGCACCCCGTGTCCCGGTTCCCGGGCATGGCGGCCTCGCGTCTGGTGGTCTGCCAGACGTGCCTCCCCCTGCGTCCTCCGCCGTCCGCAGTCTGCGTCCCAAGCGTTCCGGTCGCCGGCGCGTGCTGCGGCGCAACCTCCGCAACAGCGTGGCCGACTGCGCCGCCTACAGCCTGATGGTAGGCATGGGAGAGACGTACTTCCCCGCGTTCGCGCTGGCCCTGGGGCTGGGGCAGATTGTGTCGGGACTGGTCGCGTCGGTCCCTCTGTTGATTGGGGCGGTTCTGCAACTGATTTCCCCCTATGCCGTCCGGTGGCTGGGTTCCAACCGGCGGTGGTGCGTGCTGTGCGTGCTGCTGCAGGGGATGAGTTTTCTGCCTCTCGTGGGGGCGGCTTTGGTGGGGGAACTGCCCGCCTGGGCGCTGTTTGGATTTGTGGCGCTCTACTGGGCCGGTGGGCTCGGAGCGACGCCCGCCTGGCAGACCTGGATGGAGACGGTGGTCCCCTATCATGTGCGGGCCCCGTTCTTTGCGATGCGCACCCGGTTTGGACAGGGGGGGGTGCTGGTCGGCTTCCTCGCGGGGGGCTTCTCGCTGCAATACGGCAAGCAGCACGGAATCGTGCTGAAGATGTTCGCCGCGATCTTTGCCGTGGCGTTCGTCTGCCGGATGGTCTCGGCCCGGTTCCTCTCCCGGCAGACCGAGTCGGCCCAGTTGAATGGTCCGCAACTGCATGTCGGGTTTGGTGAATTGCTGGCCCGCATTCGGGCGGGAAGCAGCGAACGGCTGCTGACCTATTTCCTCGCGGTGCAGGTGGCGGTGCAGATTTCGGGCCCGTATTTCTCGCCGTTCATGCTGGGTCAGATGAAGATCTCGTATCTGCATTTCGTGACCCTGCTGGCGGTTTCGTTCCTCGCGAAGATCGTGGCTCTGCCGGCCTGTGGCCGTCTGGCGACGCTGTTCGGCGCCCGACGCCTGTTGTGGCTGGGGGGAATTGGCATCATGCCGGTCTCAGGCTCGTGGCTCTACGCCTCGGAGTTCTGGCAGTTGGTGATGATCCAGTTCCTGGGAGGGGTGGTCTGGGCGGCGTATGAGCTGGCGATGCTGCTGATGTTCTTCGAGTCGGTCCGGAAAGAAGAGCGGACCAGCATCCTCACGATGTTCAATCTGGGCAACTCGGTGGCGTTAGCGCTGGGCTCAATTCTGGGGGGCTGCCTGCTGAAGATCCTGGGAGAAAGCCGGGAGGCGTATCTGTTCCTCTTCGCCGTCTCGTCGTTCGCACGGGCGGCCGCGTTGCTGGTGCTGCGGTTCTTCCCCGGGGCGGAACTGACTCTGCGTGAGGAAGAGAATGCGGCGGTCGATTCGCTGGAGGAAAAGACCGATTTGGCCCGGCCCCAGGTGGATGAACCCGAGGAAATCGCCGGTCCTGTCCGTCGGCCGGCCAGCCTGGTGGGCAGCGGCCGCGACCGCTTCTGACGCGGACCGCTCCCAATGATCTGGCGGGCCTGGGGGACTGTTGTGCCCCTTGCCCAAGCGAAATGACCCTGTGCAGCCTTCGCCGAGGGGTTCGGCACCCGTGCCTTTTCGAGCGGCACCGGGCGACCAACCAGCCGCCTGGTGGCAGGCTGAACAGCAGTGGTCTCTCCAGGGCGCGAGTGGGAAAAACCCGGGTGGATTCTGGGATCGCCGGGGGTTTGACCGGCCGGCCGCACTCTCGGCACGCAAACTGCAATGCGGGTGGGAAGGAAACCTCTGTTGGAGTTTCCCCCTGCGCAGTGCCTCCCGGAAAGACATCCCATGAGCTCGGAAACGACGGTTGAACCCCTGACGCCGGAGGCGTCTTTGCTGCTGGCGTTGGAAGAGATCAGTCAACTCGTTTCGCAGACCCAGACCCCGCTGACCACCCTCAACCAGATCGTGGGGTTGATTCAGCACCGGTTCCAGACCGATGTCTGTTCGGTGTATTTGTTGACCCCCGACCGGGGGCAACTGGAATTGGCGGCCACCCTGGGGTTGCGTCCCGAATGTGTGGGGACGCTGCGAATGGGGCTGCATGAGGGTCTGGCGGGACTGACGGCCCAGGAGTTGAAGCCGGTTTCGGTGGAAAATGCCTCGCAGCATCCCCGCTTCAAATATTTCCCGGATGCCGGGGAAGATCCATACAACTCGTTCCTGGGGTTGCCGCTGTTCGACCGGGGGGTGTTGCAGGGGGTGCTGGTGGTGCAGACGGTCGCCCCGCGCGCCTACACCGCGGATGAGACCAGCATGTTGGTGGCGGCAGCCGGACAGTTGGGCCCGCTGCTGAATTCGCTGCGGATGATCTCCCAGCAGGTGGTTCCCGCCTACGAGCGGCTCTGGACGCTGGCCCGCAACCTGTGGTGGTGCTGGGATGCCGACTCGGTCAGCATCTTCCGCGATCTTGATCCCGAGCGTTGGCGGGCGGGAGAGCACAACCCGGTGGCGCTGCTGCAGGGAGAATCGCGCGAGGCGCTGTCGGGACGGATCACTTCGGGAACCTTGCTGAGCCGGATTCAAAACGCCTGTCACCGGCTCGATGACTACCTCAACTCGCGGACCACCTGGGGAGCGCGATTCGGTGGGGTGTTGCGCGCGGCCCCGGTGGCGTATTTCTCTGCGGAATTCGGCCTGCACGAGTCGATCCCCATCTACTCGGGGGGGTTGGGCGTGCTGGCGGGAGATCATGTGAAGAGCGCTTCGAACCTGGGGATTCCCCTGGTGGGAGTGGGGCTGTTCTACAAAGAGGGTTACTTTCGCCAACGGGTGAGCCACGAGGGGTGGCAGGAAGAGAATTACCTGCATCTGCAACCTGATGCGCTTCCCATCAGCCTCGTGCGGCGTCCTGATGGAACTCCCGTGCAGGTCTCTGTCGAGACCCGGCACGGAGTGATTCACCTGCGGGTCTGGCAGGTGACCGCCGGACGCTGCCAGCTGTATCTGCTCGATTCGGACGTGGCGGAAAATCCGCCGGAGGATCGGGCTCTGACCGCCCGTCTCTACGGGGGAGATCACAGGGTTCGGATCCGCCAGGAGCTGATTCTGGGGGTTGGGGGATACCGGGCCTTGCGGGCGTTGGGCATTCGCCCCGGGGTGATCCACATGAACGAGGGGCACAGCGCCTTCGCCGCGTTGGAGGTGGCCCGTCAGTTGATGGAACTCGAGGGGATTGGTTTCGACGAGGCGGCCCAGAAAGTCGCCAGTCACGCGGTCTTCACCACCCACACTCCGGTTCCTGCGGGACACGACCGCTTCCCGGGTGACCTGATGGAGGAACATCTCGGCCCACTGCGCGACCGCCTGGGACTCTCGTACGATGGTCTGATGGGGCTGGGGCGCGTTTATCCCGGGGATCACAACGAGACCTTCTGCATGACGGTGCTGGCGTTGAAGCTGTCCCGGCGTCACAACGCGGTCGCCAGCCTGCACGGACATGTCTCTCGGGCGATGTGGACGTCCTTGTATCCGGGAAAAGCCGTCGACGAGGTGCCGATCGGACACATCACCAATGGCATTCACGTCCTCTCCTGGTTGGCGCCTCCCATCCGTCAGTTGTATGACCGGCACCTGGCCCCCGGATGGATTGAACACACGGGGGAGCAGCAGACCTGGGAGCCCGTCGCGAAGATCGACGATGCCGAGTTGTGGGAGACGCATCAGAACCTGAAGTTCGAATTGCTGGAGTTTGTGCGGCGCCGGTTGGCCAAGCTGGCGCAACTGCGGCATGAACCGGCCGCCCTCGTGCAGCAGTTCCGCCGGGCGCTGAGCATGGACACGTTGACAATTGGATTCGCGCGGCGGTTCGCCACCTACAAGCGGGCGGCACTGCTCTTCCGCGACATCGACCGCATCGATGCGATTGTGAACAATCCCCGCCGGCCGGTGCAGTTGGTCTTCGCCGGCAAGGCGCATCCCCGCGATGAACCGGGCAAGCAGGTGCTGCAGCGGATTGCACAGCTTTCGCATGACCGGCGGTTCCTGGGGAAGATCGTGTTTGTGGAGGATTACGACATCGACACCTGCCGGCACATGGTGCAGGGGGTGGACGTCTGGCTGAATACGCCCCGGCGGCCGCTGGAGGCGTCGGGGACCAGCGGGATGAAGACTGTGCTCAACGGCGGACTGAACCTGTCGATTCTCGATGGCTGGTGGGCCGAGGCGTACGACGGCTTCAATGGCTTCGCAATCGGCCATGGCGAGACGCACACGAACCACGAGATCCACGACGCCCGCGATGCGCAGTCGCTCTACGAGGTACTCGAGCAGGAGGTGATTCCGACGTTCTATGACCGGGACGAGAACGGCCTGCCGCATGGCTGGATCGCGCGGATGAAGCACTCGATTCTGACGCTGGGCTGGCGGTTCAGTGCCGACCGCATGGTGATGGATTACGTGCGGCGCTGCTACCTGCCGGCCGCGGGAGGAACGTCGAGCGCGATGCCATCGGAGTGATGAGTTGTGCGGATCAACCGCGCTGTGGACGATCTGCGGGATGCGCATCGGCCCAACCGCTTCCACGGGAAATCGATCTCAGCCCCCAAACCGGGGAAAAGGGACCTGACCCCTTTTCCAGGCGGCGGCCTCTTCGCTGTCGGAGGGGACCGATTTCACGTGGACGCGGAAGGTGCGTGAGGGGCCGCCAGGGGCTCCTTCCATGGTCTTCTGCACCACCTGGGCGGGAAGGGGAACGGTCTTGTTGACGTCGACAGCGGGAAGCAGCCACTCGGCATAGGTGCCGGTCTCGGTCTCGACCGTCACGTAGAACGCCAGGGTCCGCAGCGGCGAGAGATTGGTCAGTTTGCCCTGCACCTCCAGCCGGCTGCCTGCCTCGGAGACCTTGTTCACGGCCCCCATCTCGACGGTCGCCAGGTTTTCGTGGGTCAGCGAGAGTCCCCTGGGTTTCTCGGGGTCGAGCTGCACCTTCTGTTTCTTGAGGGCCGATTCGAGAGCCGTCCGGAACTCGCGGTTGATCTCTTCCGGAGATCTGCCAAACGCCCGCTGGAAATCGGCGTTCCGTTCCTCTTCGGTGGGACGCTGCAGGGGGGGCTTCCCGGAGAGCTGTCGGACATACTCCGCGTATTGGGGCTTGTACTTCGTCACCAGCAGCCAGTGCAGTCCCCAGGCCCGGCCGTACGCTTCGGTCGCGAGGTCATCCCCCTGGAACGAGGCGTCGTCCCCCAGCACGGTCGAGAACCCGACGTTGGACGCATCACGCACCTGCCGGGCGTACCGCGCGCTGACGAGGGCCGGGCCAATGTTGACCCGCCCCTGATTGGCCTCGAAGCCGGTCGCCAGTCCCTCGGCAAACCATCGCGGAATCGATGCGAGCCGGGGAAGCATCTGGTGATTGAACGACAGCTGATGAATGGCCTCGTGCAGGGGCGTTTCGAACGTGCGGCACTCGCTGAGGCGGATCGCCAGCATGTTGGTCAGTTCGGAATAGAACCCCAGCACCCGTCCCACCGAAAGCCCATTACCCCCTGTGATGGAGCGGGCGTATTTGTCGAAATCTTCCTGTGATTCGAAGATCAGTACGGGGAGTGGATGCGTGGGGGCCTGCGACCTGATCTTGGTCTCCCGCAGGAAGCTGACGAACGCCTTGTCGACGTTCTTGAAAAAGGTGGCGACCTGCACGAGGAAGTTCTTCGCCCGGGTTTCCCCCGTTCGCCCCAGAGGGCTGGCAACCACCAGCACATAAACGAATGGTTCTTTGACCAGCGTGTAGGTCACCTCGGCCCCGAACCGTTCGGTGAGGCGGGTGGCGATGGCCTCTCCCGAGAGGGGTTCGGGACCGTCGCTGAGTTTGCGGTCAGCCACCGCACCCTCTGGAACAAGCCGGTACTCCCCGTCGGCCAGCTCCAGCACGAGAGCCCCCTGGCCCGAGCCAACCAACCGGGCGACGATGGTCTCTTCTCCCCCCTCCGGAAGCCGAATGCGGAATTCGTCCGCCCAGAGCGTGGGAACACATCCCAGCCAGGCCAGGCCGACCCACAGCAGCCCGCGGAGTAATCGAGGAGCGTGCCAGAGCGTGGTGGCGGAACCCGATGAGAAACAGGGGAGTGCCGGTTGTTGGATCATGTCGCACCACGCCGCAAGAAGCGGGAAGAAGAGAGTCAAACCGGTGTGACGGAATGGCAGGGGGCGGGAGTCCATTCGGCGGCCGGACCGGGGAGTTGCGGGGCCCCCGCTGGCAAGTCCCGACGGAACAGGCTCGATGGACAATCGGGCGGGGGCTGGTAGAGAATACAGGAATGGCGGCCGGCGTGCCCCGGGAACAGGCGGAGCAGCGTCCGGCCCAGTGGTGTGGTCCCGGAAAATGGACCTGTCCCCTTTTTGCAAGACGATGGAACTGCGCGAGTTTGCCGACCGGGTGTTGTTCTCGGCCGATCTGGAGACGAAGCTGGCCCCGCAGAAGGGGACGTTCACCGACTTCGCTCCCGGACCGGCCGAACGGGTGCCATTGCCGGCCCGTCCACCCAACTTGCAGTTTTGTGAGCGGAAGGAGTCGCCGGCGATGCCGCACCCCGACACCTTCGCCGACCCCCTCCGGCGGGGGGTGGTGCACCACATCATGGCCAATCATGAGCTGCAGGCCCTGGAGGTCATGGCGTGGGTGCTGCGGGCGTTTCCCGACGCCCCCCCGGCGTTTCGGCTGGGACTGGCGGGCGTCATGGGGGATGAGCAGCGACACACGCGGCTGCACATGCAACGGTGTCGGGAACTGGGAGTCGAATTCGGCACCCTCAAGGTCAACCGGTACTTCTGGGGCAAGGCGCAGGAATTCACGTCACTGCTCGATTACCTGGCGGGGCTGCCGCTGACGTTTGAGGGGTGCAACCTCGACCATACGCTGGAGTTCGAACAGTGGTTCGAGGGGGTGGGAGACACGAAAAGTGCCGGGGTGATGCGGGCCATTCACCACGACGAGATCGAGCACGTCGGGTTTGGCTGGAGGTGGCTGCGGGCGCTGAAGGATCCGTCCCAGAGCGAGTGGGAGGCGTACGAGGCGCACCTGCACTGGCCGCTGCGCCCCGAGAAGAGCCGGGGGAAGACGTTTCACCGGGTGCCGCGCGAGGCGGCCGGGCTGAGTGAAGACTTCATCGAACGGCTGGAAGCGTTCGGAGGCCCCCCCTCGGCGGACCTTTCCTGAGAAACTGTGCCCCGGGAAACTGGACCCCGAGGCTGAATCTCTGGCTCACAAATTCCGAGGCCTGTGGTGTCGACAGAACGACCGGGTGTTGGAGAGGTCTCCATCGATGGCCTGGAGCGGACGGTTCTGGACGAGACTGTGAGTTGCCCTGGCAACAGAAATGGCCCGTGCGGAATTTCGCACGGGCCGCCCGGTGCCAGCCGTCGTCGGGGTGGAGACGGGTCAAATCCCCCCTGAATCCTTACCGCTGCACCTGGTCAATCGGGATCATGTTTTGGGGTTTTGTCCGTCCCGTGGTGGCATCCACCCAGGGGGATTTGGGAATGGACAGAGAGGGGTGATCGAAGGGAGGGAGACCCTGCGCAACGCGGGGGTCGGTGAGGGACTTCATCATCTCGATGACCGCCGGCCGTTGCGAGTCGGGGATGGCCGTCACTGGCTGCGGGTTGTAAGGCTCGGCTGGCAACATCGCCGGATGGATGAACGCATTCAGTTCGTCCCGGTTATTGCGAGGGCGCTCGTAGTGTTCCAGCACCATCTCAAGGTTCGGCTCGCTCCCGTCATGGAAGAATGGCGGGGTCAGCGCGATATTCCGCAGGGTCGAAGTCTTGAACGCCCCCATGACGACCGACCGCGCCGGGTCGTGTCGGCGGGAGAGTGAATAGGTCAGCGGAACCGGCCGATTCAACAATTCGGTAAACAGCCCCTGCCCAAAGCAGTTGGCCACACTCTGGATGGCCTCGGACTCACTGGTCAGATCAATCCGCACTTCACCTGCGTTGCCGGGGTCAAACCCTTCCCCGGGGGTATCCGCCGTGACCGAAAGGTTGTAGAAGCCCGAGTCGTAGAGTCGGGCGGCAAGATTGGGGCGGAAGAACATCGATTCGACCAGCACCGGTTCAACGCAGCCTTTCTCCCGCCGTTGCAGCCAGTTGACGAATTCATTGGTTTCGTTGTCGGCATTGACGGCATCGAGGGGGCCCTCGAATTCGAGAATGGGGCCGTAAATGGTCGCCTGGGTGGCTCCGGCGAACTCCGGAAGGTGGTGGCAATCGGCACAGGCGTGTTCACGGAACGCCTTGAACCCCTGCAGCAGCAGTTTGGTCCGCTGGTCCTTTTCGGTCGACTGGTGCAGGCGGTCCTCGTATTGGGGCCGGCCCAGTCGAATGTTGTCGAGAATCTGGTCGAACTCGCTTTGGTCCGAGATGAGGGTCTGTTCGTAGGCCATGATCGCGAGACCCCAGAAGAGGGAGAAATTCGCCTCGGTCTGCGTCAATCGGGGGTCGGTTCCCGTGGGGGCATCATGCTCGCCGCCGCGCGGGACCAGCAGATCCGAACAGAACTCGGGGCGGAACGCCCGCCGGATCAGTTCGCGATAGGTGATGTTCAGCCCCTTTCCCGTCTGTGTGCCCGGTTGGGGTGTGACGTACGGACCGAGCACGCTGTCGGTGCAGGCGACCCATTGATCGGCCAGTGGGCGGGGAGTGTGATTGAGCAGCTTGCGGGCCACGTGGTGATACTGGCGGCCGTACCAGGACATTTCGGTCGACAGCAACGGAGCGGTCGCCTGTGAGGCCAGGGCGGCGTTTGGAATCCGGACCAGAACCCGGCGCCAGACCCCGTTGCGGCAGACCCACTTGCCGACGCCATCGCGTCCCGCGTCGTCGCCGAGGTGATCGTATCCGTTGAACACACTGGTAGCCCGGCCATCGTGGAACAGCCGGTCGTGCAGCGCGGCATTCACCACGGTGGGGGCGTTTCTCCGGGAGGTCCCGCGGAGCAGGAAATCCCCCCCATCCACAGCCCTGGGGTTGTCCGGAGAGGCCGCCGCGGCCTGCTGATCATTTGCCAATTGCGATTCGTAGCGGGCGACCCGTTGGCCCAGCTTCCGTCGGGCTTCCTGGCGGCTCATTGCCAGGTTGGTGCTCCCGACCTCAGCCGCCTGGTTCGCCAGGATCAGCCCCGAGTTGCCCAGATCGATCAGGGTGCGAATCTGCTCGAGGGAAATTTCGGGCAATCCAGTCCCGCTGGCGGGATTCGCCAGACGTTGCCCGACACCCTGCCAGGCCTCCCTGCAGGCGGAGTCGGATCCGGTCAACTGGACGCGGTGAAGTTCGGAGTTCAGGCCCGTCCGGTCCGACTCACTCATGGTCTGACGGGACTCGTCGATTCGCCGGCTCGCTTGATGGAACGCCCTGGCCGACTGTTCGCGATAGAACTTGCCGAAGTCGATCATTCCTCCCCAGCGGTTTTCGAGGTACAGAATCCCCAGCGAGTCTTCGTAGGGAACGCTGTACTCACTCCCATCGGCCCGGTAGAGAATCCGGGGATCGGTGAATGGACCAAACGCCCGCATCGCCACCCCCAGGCTCTTGTCGCGGGCATCGGCCCCGGCCCGGTAATGGCATGAGGCACAGGCTGTCTGCCCATCACTGCCGACCCGTTGCTCCCAGAACCATGCTTTTCCGAGAGCCACCAAAGCCCGCGGATCGGCCACCACCTGGTCCGTACGACAGACCGAGTCGGCTTCGCTGACAATACATTCGGCGGCGGCACTCTTCCGCCGCTGAGGTGTCCAGAATGGCTGGCATCGCTGGGCTTCGGCCACCAGTTGGCGCGACTCAGCGAGGGTTCCCTTGATGTTGAGTTCCAGATCCTGCAATTGCTGACGCTCGCATCCTTCCGGAGGATGCGGCAGGATCTGCTGCTTGGTCATCGGGGTCGCGGGACAGTACCGCGGACCGTGTGATGTCTGGCACTGCGGACAGGTCTGCGCGGCGGTGGCCACGACCAGCATCCAGCCCAGCAGACCGCACGCTCCCAGGACTCCAAGTACGCTTTTCATGATGTGCAATACCTCGGGAATCAGGAGGGCCGGGGAAGATGGCTGTACCGCTGCGCATGGGTCGTTCCCAGCACCCTCAGCACACCTGAGAGAGTCTGGGCGGGATTCAATCCCACAGGCAGAGTTCCCCAGCGGTTGGTCAGGTCATTGCCGAATGTGAACATCGCCGCATGGCGCGAACGGTCCGCGTCGATCACCGGATCGGGGTCGCGGTAACCGAGCGCGACCCGCACCGACTCGATGTCTTCGGCCGTGCCGGTCAGGAAATACCATGGGGCCATGCCCGGTTCGGGCTCGTCTTCGTGGCGGATGCCAAACCTTCCGGCATAGTCGGCGAGGTCGGAGGGGCGGTCGCGTTCGGGATCGAGGGTCAGCGAGATCAGTCGGATGCCGGCCCCCAGTTCCCGCCGAAGCGGTTCCCGCAGGTCCTGCATTGCCTGGCTGCTGGCGGGGCAGACGCCGTTGCAGCGGACATACATGAAACTCAGCAGCACCTGGGAATCGCGGACGAGATCATCGTAGAGCCGAACTGCCCGACCCGATTGGGTGAACAGGGTGACGTTGGGGATCTGGTCGGAATGCCGGCTGCCCGGGGTGAGGAAGGCACTGGAGGTGCTGCCGGAGACAACACGCCGTTCGCGGGACTCGGGTTGTGAGCGGGCGAGGAGGCCGGCGGTACCCAGCCCCCCGGCCAAACCGAGCAGGGCCCGGCGCGAGGGACGGGAAGACTCTGGGGAATGACTGATGCTCATGACTGCACCTTCTTGCTTTCGTGGCAGCAGTGTTCGGGGCCGCGGAAGAACCAGTAGTCGGGGCGCACCTTCAATTGCGAATCGGGCGGAGGAGGACTGGCCGTGGCGCACTGCGGATCAGAGCTTCCGCAACGCGGATCCATCTGGAACATCATCCGCATGTCTTCGTGATTCAGGTTGTGGCAGTGGAACACGAAAGGGCCCTGGAAAGTCCGGAACCGCATCAGGATGTGGACCTCGGTGTTGGGGCCGAGGATCGTGTTGTCGTGCCTGATGCCGTAGTCCCAGACCGAGCTGTCAAACCCCAGTCCATTCCCCTGCGGATCAGGGGTATTCCCCCGGCCAAACGCCTCTTGCCAGCGTTGTTCCTCGAGGGGGGCGTCGGTCTCGTTCCAGCCGTCGTCTTTGAGAAACGGTTCGTACAATTCGGGGTGATAGTCGGGACGGCGGAGTGTGATCCGTTCACCGAGGTGATTTCGCCCCCGAATGAAAATCTGCTGGTGTGCCTCGAGGTGCAGATGGATGGGATGCCACCACCCGCCGCTCTTGTTCTTGAGGATCCAGAGTTCGGTGCTCCAGAGCTCGGGAACGGCATTCGCGATGCACGAGTCGTAGAACCGGCCGTTGATCTGCCAGGCCCCGCGGCCCCGTTCGAACACCAGTTCGCGCACCACAATCTTGCCCGGCGGCGGCAGCTCGATGGGGGTGAAGGGACGCAGCGGGGTGTCGGTCGTGAGGCGGGTGGAGACACGCGCCGCGGGAGCCGTCGGCACTTCACCGCCGCTCGGTGCGGGAGGAGTCTGGGCACCCTGGGGCAGTTCCACCTCAAATCGCATCAGAAACAAGGGGGCGTCTTTGTCGAGCGGGACGGCTCCCGTGTTGCCCCGGGGGAAATCCTGGGCGGCCACAATGTTGTCGCCGTGGCCCGGGCCACGGCCGTCTTTCTGGTTCAGCGTACTGACGACATAGACGTGGATCGTGCCATCGGGCTGACGATAGTCCTGCCATTCGGCCCGCCAACCGGAACCATCGACCAACTGGCTGAAATCCAGACAGATGTCGGCACGGTTCGCCATTCCCAGGAAGGCGGAGGTCTGCTCCCGGGGCTTGGAGAACAGCCAGCTGTCCCGGCCGAACCGCAGGAACCTGAGGACCTTGGGCTGGCGGGTGCGGGGATGCAGAACCCAGAACTCGACATCGAAGAAACGGGCCAGCGCACCGTTCAGCATCCGCAGCCAGTACGCCTCGGGGGCGACGCGCTTCCGCGGATAGGCCACCCCATTGACCAGCATGATGTTTCCCAGGGTCCCGTTGTGGTCAAACGGGTCGAAGTGCAGGCTGGCCTCTCCCCGGATCTTTTCACCGGGATTGTTGCGTTCATACTTTTCGATCTCGGATCGGATCACAGGCTGAATCTGATCCCGTTCGGTGATCTTGCAGAAACAGGCATCGCGCAGCACCAGCGGAATCTCATGGGCCCGGTCGGGCAGCAGTCCGTTCTGTTGCCACTCATCGAGTTCCTTGTCGCGCAGAAAGAAGAACCCGGACAGGCCCATCAGGGCGTTGTGCGCGGTCAGGTCTTCGGCATGGTCGTGGTACCACATCGTCGTGGGTGTGTCTTCGAACTCCCACTGTCCCGGCTGCTTCCGCCAATTCCCCAGTTCTCCCTCGACCTTCAGGGGAACCGGGTTCGGGTAGTAATAATCTTTCGATTCCGCGGGATGCTTGCCGGGTTCCGCCGGCAAGACCAGGAAGTTGGCATGGCCATCGGAATGTGCCGGTGCATGTCCCCCATGCTGATGCACCGAGATGTCGAGATGCAGCGCGGGGTCGATGTTGTTGGTGACACGCACCAGGTTGGGCTCTCCCAGACGCACTTCAAACGTTGGGCCGGGAACCATGGGATCGTTCGACTGGCCACCGACCGTGCGGGCCCCATAACCCAGCAGTCGGGTCATCCATCCGGGGATCACCTGCTTGACGAGATCCTTCGTCTGCATTTCGGCGTACTTCACCGGCACATCCGGCACCCGGTAAATGTCGTCCGGTCGACCCGGCGCTTGTTCACCCCATTGGGACTGCGCAGGAACCGTCTGTCCCGAACCCTCCTTCCAAAACCACTCCGGGGCCGTTCCTTGCACCACGGCTCCCACGGGGGGATTCGGGACAATCCCTCCCGGTCCCAGGGGGGCCGTCTGGACAACGGGGGGAACCGGCAGTTCTGCCACGAATTGGTCGATCTCCTCGGGCAGCAGCCGGGTGTGCAATTGCTCGCACCGTCGGTAGGTGCCCGGGGGCAAGGCTTCAGCCGGAGCCTGTGCCTGTGCGGCAGCCCCGAGGGCGGCGGCGGCTGCAGGGGCACCCGCTGCGCGCAGAAAATCTCTGCGATCCATAATTCCCCCAATCCAAAGAGACACTCGAAGCGATTCGCCAGACAAACGCTCGGCCCGTTTTCAACAGCCGAAATGACACAGCCACCGGAACGGATGTTTCCCTCCGGTCCCCACTCCAAGGACACACCATTCACGCCGGGTTGACTGGCAATGGCCCAAGAATTGCCTGAAAATCCTGCGCAGCCCCTTCTGTTTACCGAGTCCAAACATCTTTTGGCAATTGAAAACAGCTTTGCGGCGGTGGTTTTTTTCAAACCGTGCTGGTGACCTCGCAGAGACTGCAAAAACCTCACACACCGCGAATTGGGGGCCTCGGCTCAAGAATCATCCACGAAGTGTCGGTTCCAGATGGAGTGGCGTCGTATCAGGCGACTTGCCGGCGGGGCCCCGCGATGACCGTACAACGAATGTGGCAAAATCCTGACAAGCGTCTGCGCAATCCCCAGAAATCTCCCCGATTGACACGACGTTTTGATGGCCGATATTGTCGAAGAACGTTTCGTCTGTTCACTCCCGAAACGCATCTCCCCAAGTCCGTCGGACCACGACCATGCTCAGCCTGCTGGAAGATACCACTCCCGGCTCCCGAAGAGGGACCCGCCGTGAGGCGCTGCGCGTCGGCGGGCTGGCCCTTGGAGGACTCTCGCTGGCCGATCTGCTGGCCCACCGGGCCCAGGCGGCCCCCACGGCCGAAACCACTGTCAGCCGCTCCTTCGGGAAGGCCAAGTCGGTCATCGTCATCTTTTTGGGGGGCGGCCCTCCGCAGCACGAAACGTGGGATCCCAAGCCCGAGGCACCCCCCGAGATCCGGGGTGGGTTTGGCACGATCGCCTCCCAGACCCCCGGGATGTTCGTGGGGGAATTGATGCCCATGACCGCCCGGCACACCGACAAGATTGCCGTGCTGCGGGCGATGGTCACCAACGACAACGCCCATTCGACCAGCGGCTACCAGATGATGACCGGGGTGCCGCACGTCCCGCTCAACGTCGAAAACGCCGTCTCCCGCGCCCCCAACCTGGCCCCCCACTGGGGTTCGTTGGCGAAGTACCTCACCCGCGGGACCCGTCCCGGGTTTCCCCCCGCCGTCACACTGCCGAACCGGATCGCCAACGTGGGCGAAATCGTCTGGCCGGGGCAGATTGGCGGAGTGCTGGGTCCGCAATACGATCCGTGGCTGTTGACCTGCGATCCCTCGAAGCCCGATTTCCAGGTCCCCGATCTGGCACTGCCCGCGGATTTGCCTTCCGGACGCCTGGGAGAGCGGCTGGCACTGCTCGACCGGGTGAATGAACAGCTGGGGCGGGGGGCCGACTCAGCCGCTGTGAACGGATTCAACCGCCAGACGCAGCAGGCCCTGGAACTGCTTTCGGGAACGCGGGCCCGCGAGGCGTTCGACCTCTCCCGCGAAAGTGCCGCCACCCGTGACCGGTACGGCCGGACCCGCTGGGCACAAAGCGTGCTGCTGGCCCGCCGCCTGGTGGAAGCCGGGGTGTCGCTGGTGCAGATCAACTGGTGCAACATCGAGGGGGAACCCAACGCCGGCAGTTGGGATACGCACGACCGGCACAACGATCTGCTCAAGCGATTCCTGATGCCCTGGATGGACCAGGCCTACTCGGCCCTGTTGACCGACCTCTTTGAGCGGGGTTTGCTCGACGAGACCTTGGTGCTGTGGGTCGGTGAGTTCGGCCACACCCCCAAGTTCAACGCCAACGCCGGCCGTGATCACTGGGGCCACTGCTTCTCAGTCGCCCTGGCCGGGGGTGGTGTCCGCGGCGGAGTGGTGCATGGCAAATCGGATGGCCAGGCGGCCTTCCCGGTCTCGGGACGGGTTGAGCCCCGCGATCTGCACGCCACCCTCTTCCACTGTCTGGGCTATCCTCCCGACACCGAACTGCACGACACCGAAGGACGCCCCCATCCCCTCAGCCGGGGCCGGGTCATCGACGAGATTCTGTAGGCTCCCTGCAGCTTCGGCCGAGTCACTCACGGAGCTTGCGGCTGTGCCAGGGAGGGGCTGGAAAGGCCACTTCAGAGCGAGGGCGCGGATGGGAACTTACCGGGGTTCATACTTTTTTATTTGACGGCGGGAAATCGGACGGCGTTCTCCTCAACAGTGATGGTCCCCTTCGCAACCAGACCGCGGACAACCATTTGAATCTCGGTCGCCGAGAGTTGTTTGTGGAAAAGATGTGCAATCGTGTTGGACAGCTTCTCGACCGTTTTGGGGCGGGGATATTTGGGGTCCTGAAACCGCTGCCGAACCAGTTGAATGCGTTCGGCGCTCGTCAGAGTGGATGCATCGAAGGGTTGTTTTTTTTCCGGACTGGGCTGGGCGATGGAGAGTGATCCCGCCGAAGAGGGCCGACCGGAGATTTCTTCGATTGTGGGGACTCGCTCGACCTTGACCTGTCGTGATCTCAGGTGGGCGATCAACGGGTCAAATCCCGTATCTTTCGACACGATATGGAACTGGGCCGCGGGATGGCTGCCGAGCAGTTGTCCGATGTAAAAGGCAATGTGGAAATCGAGGGCGTTCGATCCATTCCCCGAAATCTTGACATATTCTGCCCTGGCGCCCAGTCGCTGCAGCCACTCGGCGATTTCAAACGGAATCTTGCTTTGGCTGGCTCCCACAAAAATCACGATCCGAAAGTGCTCACCCATCACGGAAGCCAACTTGTCGGGCTGAACATTTTCGAAATCAATCAGTACAATCTGTGTTCGCATCTCGGTGATGAATTCAGTGACGGCGCATCCTTGGGAAATCGCGATCACATTCTAATAACTTGCACACCGGTCGAATTCAAGCTTTAGCCACCCCGCGTGGAAGAATATTTTCCAGCAATCGCTTTCTTTTCACGCCAGTTCCATCACGGATCACGGTCTCACTCACTGAGCGCTCGCCGACAAAAGTGTCGCCCGTTCCATCAGATCAACGGAATTCGGGACAATCATCCCGGGCCCCATTCGGCTGGCACGGATCGGACTACGGAAATCCGCCGGACCCTACAGCGTCTTCAAATACTCCAGCACCGCCCGTTTTTCCTTTTCCGTCAGATCATTGACGAACAGGTGGCCGGCAGCGCTCTTTCCCTTTTTGCGTGTATCGAAATATTCACGCCGCTCATCGGCACGCTGTACTGTGGAGGGAAGTTCGTCCAGGGCCTCGATTTCGAGCCCGAGTTTCTGATGGTCGTACCCATGCAGGGACCGCCGCCAGACTACGGGGCGCTGCTCGGGATGCAGCAGGTGCCACAGGGTGGGGACCGACCCGTTGTGGAAGTAGGGGGCTGAGGCCCAGATCCCGTTCAGCGGCGGGGCGACATAGCCGGTCGGTTCGAGGTTGTACTCGTGCTTGCCATAGTCGCCAAACCAGCTCTTGTGCATCGACTGACGGAAATCATCCGAAAGGCTGTGCAGCCGGACGGGGTCGGTACCGATCTCGGCAATCGGGATCATTTTCTCGGGGGACTTCAGCCCGGGCCCCTGCGGACCATGGCACCGCACGCAGTGCGTCTCGAAGGCCTGTTTCCCCACCGCTGCCAGCGAACTGTCAATCGCACCGGTGTAGGGGGGAGGCTGCAGCGATTCGATCCAGGCAAGGATATCGGCGAATTCCCCTTCCCAGCTCTTGATCGTCTCGCCGCTGTTCTGGGGGACCAGCGTGAACTGCAGCAGCGGACGGGGGCCTTTTTCGGCTGAGCCCTCACAATACAGCAGCCGTTTACGGCTGACGTTCCAGAACGCCGGGGCGTCCATATCGTGATGCACAAACCCCGGCAGGCGCAGGTTGAGCCGCGAGTTCAGTTCGAGATCTCGCAGGCCCCACAGGGCGACGCCGAACATCACAGCATTCGTGGTGCCGCGAGTGGTTCCCAGGGGCATGCGGGACCGGCCGAATTCCATGTGCCGGGGGGCCAGCCCCCGGGAGTGCTTGGCCAGGCGGATGTCATCGGTGAGGGTCTCCAGATTGAACAGGCTGTTGCCTGCTCCCAGGACCACCCGGCCCTCGACCGAACCGGTGTGGCAGGCGAGGCAATTCATTGCCCAGCCCCCCTTGCCGTCGGAGGTGTAGCCCAGAGGGGGGCCCGACCCTTCACTTCCCGGACGTTCCATCAATCCGTAGCGTTCGAACGCCAGGCGGCGGCGTTCGGATGGAGAGGCGTCGGCCGCCTGTTGCTTCAGGGATTCGGGCCAGACGGTCCAGAGATCGTTGAAGAGTGCTTCGGGAAAATCGGCAGGAACATACGGCTTGGTCGTCACCAGCCGGAAACCGCGCTCGGACGGCGTTTCTCCCTCGACCGCGGCAGGGGTGGGCATCGCGCGGGCCGGTTCGGCGGCCGAACAGGGGCGATCTCCCAACCCTCCCGACAGTACCAGGGGGCACAGCAGCAGCAGGTGAAGGCGCAACGTCATGACTCGAATCCCGTAGGTCAACCCGACTGACCGGAAATCATAGTCGATCTTCACACCCCGTCACGTGTTCGGCCGTTGGACGGGGGGGACAGCCTGCCCGGGGATCCGTCTTCGGCCGCGTCGACCACCTTCAGCGGTCGCTGTAGAACCGGGTGGTTTCTTCGTCTTCGAGCGGTTCGATGTCGGTCGCAGTCACCTGGGCTTTCAGCCGCAGGGCTCCCGGTTTCTCTCCCATCACCGTCACGGTGTACACCGCCCGCGCCCCGGGCTTCAGTTGGGGAACCTGGGCGAAGGCGACCAACGCCTGGTCGGCTCCCCAACGGGAGGGGCCGGTCGCTTCAACCAGGCGGACTCCCGTCGGCAGTTCGAGCAGCAGACGCACCGACTGGGCCGGAGCCGAACCGTCGTTTCGCACCACGACCCGCCAGGTCGTTTCGGATCCCACTTCGACCGGATCGGCATCTTCCGAAATGTCGAGTTCCAACCGGGGGGCGGTCTCGACCTGGGTCTGAACTTCGAGGGTTTCCCCGTCGCCAAATTCGCTGGTCCATTCGGCGGTGTGGGTGACCAGCCCCGGCTGTCGGGCGACCAACCGGGCCGTGACTTCGGTGGCCGCGCCTCCTCCCAGATCGGCGATCTGCCAGACCACCGAGCGGTTCTCGGGCTCCCATTCTCCTCCGTCACTGGCCGATTCGAAGTCGAACCCGGGGGCCACCTGCATCTGCAGGGTCACTCCACTGACGGGAGCCTGGCTGGAGTTCCGCAGCCGCAGTGCATAGTTCGCCGGCCGGTCCACGAGGCGGCGGGAGGGGCCGACAAGATCAAATTGCAGCCGGGCCCCCAGCACCTGCACGGCGGCGGTCGCCGTGCGGGCGGGGGCACCGCGGGCCGAGGTCAAGACCTGCACCTGTTGGGGCCCGGTGGCCACCACCGACAGCGGCAGCCGCAGCGTGCGTGATTCGCCGGCCCGCAGCGATCCCAACGCGAGGCGAAACTGCCGTCCCTTCGCATGCATCAGTCCATCGGTCAGCTCGACCTCAGCCAGGACCTGGCGGGCCCCCCCTTCACCGCTGTTGGTGACCTCCAACAAGGCGGTCAGACTGTCGCCGGCGATAACCGCTGCGGGAACCGCCAGTGTGGCTTCGACCAACGGCTGGAGAATCTGCCGGGTACGGGTGGTGGTCTGTGTGCTGGTGACACTCGCCAGGCACGCGGCCTCTCCCGCCGAGAGGGCGCGCACCGTCAGATCGATCGTCAGGGCGGCCTGAGGCGCGACCCGGGGCAGAGTCCAGAGCAGGACCTGTCCCTGCCGACGCGGCGGCAGATTCGCCTGACGGAATTCCAGCGATTCGGCCAGCACCGCCCGCACCACCACATCGGTCGCCTCGAAGGCACTGCTGTTGCGGATCGTGAGCGTGGCCCGACCGGTCGCCCCCACGGAAAGGCCCTCTTCCAGTTGCCAGTCGACCGTCAGGCCGGCCGGTTGATGGTCGACCGCGGCTCCCTCAGCCAATCGGGGAGTGGTCGGGATGCTGAACGCCGGGTCGCGGGACGGACGATTCGCCACCGGGACAGTCCGCGTGGGGATCCGCCCTGGGGGGGCCCCTTCTTCCACGGGCTCTTCGGGTTCCCTATCCAGCTGCTCCGCTTCACTCACCTCGGGCGCGCCGGCGACCTCGTCGGGAGTCGCGACCAGAGATTGCGGTGCGTTCGTCTCCTCGACTTGATTGGCGTCGGGCAGGTGGTCTTCGGGCAGCGGGTCACTCTCTTCCGCTTCCGAATAGGAGTCAGAACGGAGTCGCCCACGGGGAATCGGGGGGGAGTCCGGTGACGGCTGGGCCGGAACGGATTCCCGATCGAGTGCCATTTCTTCTTCATCACTCCCCGGGGGGGCCGGCACATCGATGACGACGGCATTCCCGTTCCCCACCTGTTCTTCCGTGCGCAGGGTGGGCACTTCGGTTTCCGCAGCCCTTAAGGCTGTTTGCCCAGCGCCGTTCCCGGTTGGTGGGGGTGGGTTCGGCAACTCGACCGGTGCGGAGGGGGACTGCAGGGCGTGCCCCACCTGGGGGCGGGCCTTGCCGGTGACCCGGTCGAGGGCGTTTCGGAGGGGGTTGGGCGAAGCGGCTGCGGGGCGTGTGGGGGGGGGCGTCTCGCGAATCGGGGCCGAGCCGGGGGCTGGTTTGCGAGTCGTCGTCGACGTTCCGTCGGCCGGTACCGAGGTTTTCTTGCGGGAGAAAAAGTGGAGGCCGCCAAGGCCGGGCTTGGATGGAGGGGCGGCCCAGAGTGGTGAGGGAATGCCTCCCGCCGCCAGGCAGGCCACCAGTGCGATCACCAGGGATCGACGGAGAGCGGCGGGCATGCGGGGGTTCTCCGAAAGCAGGTCGGTCGCCGTAGGCAGACTGTTCAGAATCTGGGCACAGGGGACCTTGGACCAATCCCGTTCCGGGCGTATCGGTAAAAACGATGTTTCTTCTGCAGACGAAATCAAGGATTTCAACGATCTGGCGAATTGTTCCCGGGAAACCGGTGTTGAATTCCCTGCTCCCTTCAGAGACACTGCCAACCCACGGGAGAGTCCCGTGGAATCGAATGCCCGCCCGGCGCCTTCCCCAGGCGTCTCTCCCCCTCCTCCGGGAATTGCCGCATGCGATCCTTCCCCACTCTGGGGTTGTGGTGCTGTCTGTCCACCACCCTGATTGGAACCCTGCTCATGGCCGGTCCTCCCGCATCGTCGACTCCCGGTGTTGCCGTTGCCCAGACGGCTGGGGGCGCTGCGGCCAATGCCGCTCCGGCTGTCGCCGAGATCAACGGGAGGCTTCCTCCCGGGTACGAGCGTCCCGCCCCCAACCCGCGTCAGTCGCGCAGCGTGGTGATGTCGCGGAATGGCATGGCCGCCACGAGCCAACCCCTCGCCGTCCAGGCCGCCCTGCGGGTCTTGCAGGCTGGGGGGAATGCCGCCGACGCCGCCATTGCCGCGAGTGCCGTGATCGGGGCCACAGAACCGATGAGTTGCGGCATCGGCGGCGACCTGTTTGTGCTGTACTGGGATGCCGAGTCACGCACGCTGCATGGACTGAACTCCTCGGGGCGCAGTCCGCGGGCCCTGTCGCGCGAGAAGTTCCATGAACTGGGGCATGCCGACATTCCGGTGTTCGGTCCCCTGAGCTGGTCGGTCCCGGGCTGTGTCGACGGCTGGGAAGAACTGCGCACCCGGTTTGGCTCGAAGCCGCTGCCGGAACTGCTGCAGCCGGCCATCGAATACTGCGAAGAGGGCTTCCCGGTCTCGGAGGTCATCGCGGCCAGTTGGCAGGGGTCGGAAAAGAGTCTGTCGGAATGGCCCGACTCGGCCGAGACCTATCTGCCCGAAGGGCGGGCTCCGCTGGCGGGGGAAGTCTTCCGCAATCCGCGCCTGGCGCAGTCGTACCGTCTGATTGCGGAACAGGGACGCGACGCGTTTTACAAGGGGCGCATCGCCCGGCGCATCGTGGAATTCAGTGAGAAAAACGGGGGCTTCCTCACCCTCGAAGACTTCAGCCAACACACCAGCACCTGGATCGAACCGGTCGCCACCAACTACCGGGGCTACGACGTCTGGGAACTCCCCCCCAATGGCCAGGGAATCGCCGCGCTGCAGATGCTGAATGTGCTGGAGGCGTACGACCTGAAGAAACTGGGGCCCCAGAGTCCCGAATATCTGCACCTGCTGATCGAGGCGAAGAAACTCGCCTTCGCCGACCGGGCCCGGTTCTATGCCGATCCCGAGTTCGCCGAAGTCCCCGTGGCCGAGCTCATTTCCAAAGACTATGCCGCCCGGCAGCGCCGCCGGATCGATCCCGACAAGGCGGCCACCGACGTCCCCCCGGGGGATCCGAAGCTCTCGCAGAGCGACACGATCTATCTGACCGTGGTTGATTCGGAACGCAACTGCTGCTCCTTCATCCAGAGCATCTACCACGGATTCGGGTCGCAGGTGGTGCCGGGAGATGTCGGCTTCGCCCTGCAGAACCGGGGGACCCTGTTCTCTCTCGACCCGGCACATCCCAACACCTTCGAGCCTGGCAAACGCCCCTTCCACACCATCATCCCCGCGTTTGTCACGCGCGAAGGGGAACCCTGGCTTTGCTTTGGGGTGATGGGGGGCGACATGCAGCCCCAAGGGCATGTGCAGATCCTGGTGAACATGATCGACTTCGGGATGAACGTGCAGGAAGCGGGGGACGCGGCCCGGGTGCAGCATATTGGCTCGGCCACTCCCACCGGTCAGCCGATGGATCCCGAGGGGGGGACGGTACAGGTCGAGGCGGGCATTCCCGAGATCACCCGTGAAGCACTGCGCGCCAAGGGTCATAAAGTGGTGAAGGCGGTCGGCTCGTTCGGAGGCTACCAGGCGATCCAGATCGACATGAAGAATGGCGTGCTCCACGGGGGGACCGATCCGCGCAAGGACGGGGCTGCGGCTGGCTACTAGCCTGGGGCACGCTTGCGGATTGCACGATTGCCGGGAAGACTAACACCACGACGGCTGTGTTGCCGCGTCCCTGCGGTGGTTTCCCCGCCAGTCTCTCGCCCCACCCTCGCGGTGGTCTCGCCGCCATGTCGCTCGCCCGCACTCCCCTGTTTGATTGGCATGCCGCGCACGGCGGCCGCCTGGTCGACTTCGCC
>Ga0315902_10002537_pt1 | contig 28326 bp, 16 predicted proteins | sample LakEriMetagenome_9_FD_203523 | JGI IMG/M metagenome (GOLD analysis project Ga0315902, IMG submission 203523) | Freshwater fungal communities from buoy surface, Lake Erie, Ohio, United States - Buoy 12 MA117 | ecosystem: Environmental > Aquatic > Freshwater > Lake > Lake biofilm | place: USA...
ATAATTATGAACCTCATCTCTGTCAACATCAAAACCATAATCTTTAATTGTTTGAAAAATCTCACGCATTTTTGGTGTGAATTTGGAGTGCAGGGCTAATAAATCTTGGGGAAAGTATCTTGGACTTGACAACTCTTCTTGTGTCCATCCTTCTCTTTGAAAGATTTTTCTCATCTCGAAATAGTTCTGTTCTAAATCTTTTGTTAGTTCTAAGGTGTCCGCAAATTTTTTCCAAGATTTCATAACTATAAATATACGAAAAAAAAATCCACCCGAAGGTGGACCTTTTTATTTTAGAGCATTTATTTTGTCACGGTATTCTATCGCCTTTTCGTAATCTTGTTTTTCAACACACTCACTTAATTTTTTCTGTAACTCTGAAATCTTTTCTTTGTTCTTTTCTAATTTTTTAATTTTGTCTCGTAACTCAACCGCCTTTTCAAATTCTTGCTCCGTAACCGCCTTTTCTAATTCATTTTTTAAGATATCTAACTCATCACTTTTTTGATTAGGGTTAAATCCTTTACTCATGTAGGTAAAAGAATACTTCCCATCTGGTGATTTATATGTTCTTTTAGTCCAATTATTATCATTAAAGAAATCAGACTTGAAGGAGAACATGTTGTCAAACATTTTATCAAATTCATCCCAATTTATCATTTTATATTTTTTTATAAGTTTATTTTTGACTTCAAAAAACACTAATTTGATGCCAAATATAAATATATGACATTTTGTCAGTAAGTCAAATTAAAAATATGACAAAAAGACAAATGTTATAAAATGATTGATTATTACTAATCCATTTATTAAATTTCAAATAAAAAAACTATGATAGATTCAGCAGACGGAAACGAAAACCAAAAAAAACAAAACCAAAACACATCTTCTAAAACTCCTGTTCTTGATAATTTCTCAAGAGATTTAATTCAAGCAGCAGAGGAAGGTAAGTTAGACCCTGTTATTGGTAGAGAGGATGAGATTAATAGAATAGCACAAATCTTATCTAGACGTAAAAAAAATAACCCAATTATTATTGGTGAACCTGGTTGTGGTAAAACTGCAATTGTAGAAGGTTTAGCTAAGAAAATTTTTGAGGGAGATTGTCCTCAAAATTTAATGGGTAAACGTATCGTATCTTTAGATATGACATCGGTAGTTGCTGGAACAAAATATAGAGGTCAATTTGAGGAAAGAATGAAGGTGATTATGGAAGAATTATATAACCACCCTGATATTATCATCTTTATTGATGAAATACATACCATGATTGGAGCGGGCAATTCTTCAGGTTCTATGGATGCATCTAACATCTTTAAACCAGCATTATCTCGTGGTGAATTACAATGTATTGGAGCCACAACATTAGAAGAGTATCGTAAAAACATAGAAAAAGATGGAGCCCTTGAAAGAAGATTTCAAAAAGTGGTTGTAGACCCATCAACAAAAGAAGAGACATTACAAATCCTACAACAATCAAAAGACCGTTATGAAAACCACCACAAAGTATCATATAGTGACGATATTTTAAAGTTGTGTGTTGAACTAGCAGATAGATATATTACGGACCGTGAGTTTCCCGATAAGGCTTTTGATATTATCGATGAGGTTGGTGCTCGTTCTCAAGTAGAAATTAAATTACCTGAAATTATTGAAAACCTTAAAAAAGAAGCGGTCAAAATTAAAGAAGAAAAACTTGATGTTATTAACAAACAAAAGTATGAGGAGGCCGCAAATTTAAGAGATAAAGAAAGAAAAGTATTATCTGAACTTGAGGCAGAAAAAATTAAGTTTGAAAAAAATAGAGACTTATACCGTCGTGAAGTTACTGAAGATGTAGTTTATGATGTGGTTTCTTTGATGACAAAAATTCCAATCAATAAGATTTCAACTGACGAGACTCAACAACTTATTACTTTGAAAGATACGTTATCAACAAGAGTAATCGGTCAGGATGATGCGGTTTCAAAAATCTCAAGAGCAATTCAAAGAAATAAGGTCGGGTTAAATGACCCTAAAAAACCAATCTTTAGTGGATTGTTAATTGGTAACTCAGGTGTCGGTAAAACTGAGTTGGCAAAACAATTGGCAAAACACATGTTTAATAGTGAAGACGCATTAATCAGATTAGACATGAGTGAATTTTCTGATAAGATTGCAACATCAAAACTTACAGGAACTTCACCAGGTTATGTTGGATACGAAGAAGGGTCACCATTCTTAAATAAGATTAAAAACAAACCTTACTCTGTTATCTTGTTAGATGAAATCGAAAAGGCACATCCTGAAATCTTTAATGTGTTCTTACAGATGTTGGATGAAGGTATGTTGACTGATGGCCACGGAAGAAAAATCAACTTCAAAAATTGTATAATCTTAATGACATCAAATGTTGGAACAAAAGTGATTCAAGATTTTGGAACAGGTGTTGGGTTCTCAACAAGTAGTAAAACAGAAAGAAAAGATGATGAAATTAAATCTTTGTTAGAGAAAGAATTATTTAAAAAGTTTGCTCCTGAGTTTATTAACCGTTTTGATGATATCATCTACTTCAAAGATTTGAACCAAGATGATTTATTAAAAATTGTTGACTTGGAACTTAATAAGTTTTATGAAAGAATTGAAAAACTGGAATACTCTGTTGATGTTGATGATACTTTGAAAAAACATTTAATTGAAGTTGGTACAGATACTCGTTTTGGGGCACGTATTCTAAAACGAACGGTTCAGAAATGGGTGGATGACGCCATCACAGAAAAGATATTAACAGACAATCCTGAAAAAGGTTCCAAGTTTGTTCTTACTTACAACGAAAAAGAAAAGAAAACTGACGTTAAAATAAAAAAACCTACAAAAAGAAAGAAATAAATTTTGCAAATGTTGAAAACTTTTGTACATTTGTAAAAAAAATTAAAATGAACATAGAAAAATTTAAAGAGCTCCTTTCTGTCCCAACCAAAACATATCAAGAAGAAGATATGGTGGAGTTTATTTGTAACGAGTTGGATGAGATGGAAGGAGTTACTTTCTATCGTGATGAAATGATGAATATATACGCAACAAAAGGCGTATTGGAAGAAGGAGAATATTACCCTATGTTTATCGCACATACAGATACGGTTCATAGTAAAATTGATAAGATTATCGTTAAAGAAGAAAAATTATCAAGACCGAATACTTTTGGTAAAACTTTTGACGACACTTTAGTTGATGTTTTAAAGGCGTACGATGAAAACGGTAACCCAACAGGTATTGGTGGTGATGACAAATGTGGTATTTTTATTTGTTTAGAATTACTTAAACAATTAGACAAAGTAAAAATTGGTTTATTTGTTTCAGAAGAAACAGGCTGTCATGGGTCATCAAAATGTGATGAATCATTTTTAACTGATGTGGGTTATATTACACAATATGATGCGCCAGGTAATCACTTAATTACCGAGATTTGTTCGGGCGTTCGTTTATTTGAAAGAGATAGTGAATTTTTTGAAAAAACATCAAAGGTAATAACTGAGGCTTTTGGGAATGAAATGTTAGTTCAATCTCACCCTTATACTGATATCTCACAACTTAAAAAGAAAATTGATGTTTCTTGTATTAACATGTCTTGTGGATATTACAACATGCACTCAAATCAAGAATTTATTTCTATCGAAGATGTAAAAAATGCAATCGAGGCTGGAAAAAATATGGTTTTTGTATTAGGACTTAAAAAATATCAATACGAATACAAACCAATCGTATACACACCTAAAACAATCATGAATTCATTTGTAGAAGATTTAGATGATGATGATGTGGATGTATTTGACTATCGAGATGATTCATTTCACCGATTGGATACAATTGATGTGTATGAAGAAAAAGATGGTATTACATTAAGTGATTCTTATGATGATGGTTTTTTATTTATTCCTGATGAAGACTTAATAAGTCTTTATGAAATTATTCAAGAAAGATTAATGAGTAAAAACTAATTTCTATACGATAAAGGGTCAAATAACTGTGGACTATTCATAATATCAAATATTGATTCTATTGTGGTTACGCCATTTTTAACATACCAGTCTTTAGCGTTTTTAATTCTATAATTAACTTTCAAGGTTTCTTTATCGACATTTTGAATGTAAATTTCATAATTTGGCGTTGCAATTTTTTTCCATTTTCTAAATCCTATTTTATCTGATATAATAGAAACAATTTTTAAATATTTAGAAAACTTACCTTTTGACTCACTTTCCATTTCATTTAATGAATCAAGTAATCTTTCAAGTGAGCTCAAAGATTCTCGGTCAAATACACGTTTAAATTCATCGTTATTCCAAGCATTATATTGAATCTCGTAATATTCAGGTGTGTGATTTTTAAATTCTTTTCTGATTGCTTCAATCATCAAATCAAGTAAATTATCATCAGGTGAACCATGTCTTACAAATAACATAATAGCAGGTCCCCAAGATAATTCATATTTCCAAAAACAATGTTTGGTAGAATAATTTTCGATACCTATTTCTTTTAACCCGTTACAGTAATGGTCTTCTATATATTGTGGGGCCTCAGATGAAACAGCAGCATAACTACCATTAACAAATGCTGCTTGTAGGTCGTCTGCAATATTTGAGTCCATTACTTCTAAAACATCTGATATTTCAGAAAAATCTGCAGTTCTTTTAAGTTCTACTGAACCATCTTCCCAAACATCAAAGTTTTTTAACAATTTAGGTTCGAATTTTTTAAGTATTTCATATAAAACTTTTGCAGACTCACCTTTCAATGCTTCAACAATATACCCTTCGGACCAATCATCACTTGCTCTATCCCAAAAATCCCATTCCCAAGTTCCACGATACATAGAATCTAAATAATCGGCCTCATAATACCCGTCAGTTCCTTCATCACCATATTCTTCAGGAAAGAAAAATCTTAAAAACTCATCAAGACCATCAAATGTAAAATGAAGACCATCTTGTCTTACTTCAATAATATTACCAAAATCTTCACCTTCAGAATTATAAAAATCAACCTCATAAGGATTGAGTTTTTTCTTATTAAGTGCAAGAATTTTTTGGTAGTCGGTTAATTCTACATCATCATCATCTTCGTCTTGTTCAAAAATATCTAATATTTTTTGCATATATTTATAAATATATTGAAAGGGTAAAAGAAAATACTTATCTTTGTTATATAGTTCTTTGAAAATAGTCATTTAAGATATATGGGCCTATATCGGAATTGACGGGCGTTGGTTGAACAAATAGGAGCACGTAGGGACTGAATTAATCTCTTTAAAAACTGATTCACATTATATACGGCAACGTACTTGATAACCTTTCAGTGGTTGGTTTAATTGCAACTGAGCAAGTTACTGTAGCTTAAGTAAAGCACGGAAACGGGGGGTCGGCAGACATATAACCTAGCAACAGAAGTCGTAGTATGTGGTGGATTACTATTGAACCCAAAATCGAATAGTAACCATTGGTTGTTGATTTACGATGGTGAAGAACAAATCAACTATTTTGGAACATTAGAAAATGTTAACCTAAACGTGTAGTTGTCTTTTGGACAAAACGAGCCGGACGTGGGAGTCGGAGCCCACTAGGTCCACCAATTAGAGGGAGAAGAATTCATTAATGAACTTCTCCCTTATTTTTATCATATCTTCAGTATATTTACCATTTCTTGGTGTTACTTTTTTATAATCGTTAAGAACAAGATTTATTTTTTTACTTTTTTTGTAATGTTTGGAATTGATGTTTTCAACAACCAATAACCCTAAATTATATCTATAAATTAAATTATAACAAGTTGAGTGGTGTTCTTCCTTTGATGTTCGTTTGGTTATAGTCCCTTTACCTGAAATTTGATTGTCTATAAATTCTTTTATATCCTCAAGTAATTTCAAATCTATGTTTGTAAACCCGACACAAATAGTTTTATTTTTACCTTTATTCATTGCAGATAATGTAATATGTCCATCCGCATCAAAAAATCCTGATATATATTCCCAATTCATAATAGTGTTTTTATATAAATATCTTGGAGATGGGGTAAATAACTAACATTTCCAAAAAATATTTTCAAAATCTTTTGGCAATTCAAAAAAAGGTCCTATCTTTGTGGTGTAATCATTCATTAACCTCTAAAAAATAAAAGTCATGAAAAAGTTCTTATCTATCACAAATGCGGTTGTTATCAATGTAGTTCTTTTAAGCGTTTTTAAAGCAACGTTCAACCCATTCAATCTTCCACTTTTAGAACTTAAATATTTTAATGGGTTCAATTTATTGAATCTATTTTCACCTGACCCAGTTATTAATATTTTGTTAGCTTTCAGTTTAATTGGTATGGTAACATTTAATCTTAAATTGATTAAAAAATAAATTTTTAAAAAATAAAAATGGGGTAAGTTATTAATTTACCCCATTTATATCATATAGATTAAAAAAATTTATTTTCCACGTAATGTTCGGTCAACTACATCGCGAATACCACCAGTTTTTATACCTTCAGCAAAATTACCCGATACGTTTTGTAAATGTTGTTGAATTTTAGATACAATTTGATTAGTAGCTTTATCTAAAGAACCTAAATCTTCACTACTATATGATGCCATATCAGTCGATATCCAATCACCAATAGTATTAAAATTACGTCCCCATTCAGCTTTAATTTTTGGAGAGGTTTTACAAATATTTAAAACGGAGTCATAAATTGCCTTATTTTTAATCATTAGTACAGCATTTAAAACTGCTTGGTCGTCAGTACCCATTCCAGACATAGCTTTCCAAATGGCTCCTACAATTTTTTGAGCTAAACCTAAATTAGGGTCACTATTTGCAGACGTAGCTTCCGCTTCGTTTATAACTCTTCTAACTATTCGAGCCAAATCAGACTCAGTTAATCTTACAATTCTTTTCATAATTTTTTAATTATTTTAATTTTTTTATTATCTTTGTTATATAAATACGTTTAGAATTATAAAAATTCTTTGGTTTGGGTAAAAAACAGAAAAATAAATGTATCTTATCATTATAAAAAAAATAAAAAATATTTTCAAAAAAATTTCGGGATTCAAAAAAAGGTCTTATCTTTGTATTGTAATCAATTACTAATCATCTAAAAAACTAAACGTTATGAAAAAATTACTCGTATTACTTTTGTTTGTTTCTTCAACTTGTTTTTCTCAAGTAAAATATTCTTTAAAAAAATACCCAATTCACTCATCAATTTGGAATGCTGAGGTTTATGATAAAGACCCCGACGTAGTATTCCTATCACCAAAAAAAGAAACTAACTTTGAATATAGTTCAGCCTACTTGGATAAGATGGATATTTCAATTGTTAGAAGTTACTTGAAAAGTTCTTTTGATAATTTTCGTTTGAGTTATGGGTATAGTGTTAAGTCTGAAAACAAATCCTTGAGTACATTATGTAACCAAGACGCTAAAAACTTAACTAAAAATAATGGTAATTACTTAAATAATGACTCTAAGGCCACTCAGGTAAATGATTTTATTCCATATTTTTGTTTTGGTAATGTGGATACAAAAACAATGGACATCAATCGTGTAATTGCGGATTCTTTTTTTGATTATTGTGTTGGTAATGATGAACTAATGGCAGTATTGTTAGATAATGGTAATAAAGAGTATGGTTTTGGTATTTCTTACGATGACAAAATGAATGGGTTCATCATTGTAATTAAAAGTAAAACAAAAAAAGGGAGTTAAACTCCCTTTTTTTGTTATTATTTTTTAATATTATTTACAAAGACCTGATTTTTCTACTGCATCTGTAAAATATACAGTACCTATAGGATTATTACTTCTTTCAAAACTTACAACCTTGTTACCATTTGCTAAGTCGGCAGCTGTAAATTTACCTGTGCTACAACCGTAGTAACCTTTCACAGGAAAAGCTTTTCCAGCATATTTACCACCATAATATTTTTTGTATGTTAAAACAGCATCAAACTCAACAACACCTGGTTTTAATTTTCTTATTTTACCACCTGTTTTAGTATTTAAATTAATAGCACCTGCGGAAAAAATTGAGTTACCTACTGCCATTTCAGGGCTGTTTAAACCTGAATAAAGACCTTCTTTAGGGATAGGAATCTCACCAGCACCTTCACTGATTACTCTTTTTACGATACGAGCCAAATCCGACTCAGTCAATCTTACAATTTTTTTCATAATTTTTTTTTAATTATTTTATTTTTTTTATTATCTTTGTTTTATAAATATATCGTAATTCAAAAAAAGTACATGCAAACATTCCTTCCATACACAGATTTTAGAAAATCATTAGAAAGTTTAGATAATAAACGTCTTGGTAAACAACGTGTGGAAGCATATCAGATTATTTCTGCAATCACAGGTCGTTTACGTAAAGATGGTAAGCCGTATAAGGGTTGGTTAAATCACCCATGTTCTGTTATGTGGCGTGACTATGTTAATGCTCTTAAACAATACTATAATGATTGTATTGATGTGTGGGTTGAGCGAGGTTTTAAAAACACAATGGAACATGAACATATTGAAGGTGAATTTGTTTTACCACATTGGTTAGGTACTGAAGAATTTCACTCTTCACATAGAGCAAATCTTTTACGTAAAGATTCTGACTATTATTCTAAACACGGGTGGACTGAAGACCCTAATGACCCATATGTTTGGATGGATGATAAAGGGGAGTGGTATAAACAAATGATTGGCTCTAAAGAACGGGTGTATTTTAATTTATTATTAGAGACCGAATCTTGATTTTTGTGCATTGAAGTTTGTCGCGACTTCAGTAGCACTTAGGGCTCTGTCATATATTCTAGCAATAGCCAAATCACCATCGAATAAATTAGTTGACGAAGCAACATCATCCCATCTTCTCATTAATCTAATCTCACCTCCTGATACAGGTGTTGCCGCATAATTTAATGTTCCTCCTGAAGCACTACCATTTACATATTGTCTAATTGTTGACCCATCATAAGTCCCAACAATTTGATACCATGTGTTAAGTGTTGGTGCAAACCCTGTGGTGTTTCTCCACGCACCATTAAAAAAACCAGCTTGAATATTATATGAGCCAGGAGCACCATTTGTCCCTATTGTGAAATTGATAGCGTTTGTTCCATTGTATTGGTTCCCAACAATCATAGCCACTTGACCATTTAAGCTTGAATTAAACCTAACCCAACCCTCTACTGTCCAATTACTTTTACTTCCAATATTAGGGACCGTTGCGTATTGAGTGTTGTTTTTATTAAATCTTAGATATCCACCTGAAGTTTCAAACCATGAAGGAGAATTTGTTAATGTGCCTGTACTAGCACTTAAACTTATATCTGTCCACGTTGAACCTGACGTATAATAAGACGTAATAAATCCAGCGTCTAAAGAAAGAACCAATCCATTTGTAACAATTGATTCGTAATCTTTATTAACAACCATAGTTGTTGTGTTGTTGTTTAAATATGTAATAGCACTATACGTAGTATTTATGTTACTACCACTATAAAAACTATTTGCATAATTTATTAATGTTGTGTTATCAACAGGTACTCTTATTGAAGGTCCATTCGCCGCTTTATTTTCATAAATTGTATATCCACCTACGGAAGGAGTAATACCATTCCAATGACCGGTTTCAGATGTTGGACCTTTACTTGAATCCCCCACACCGATAAACCAATTACCTTTTTTTAATGATAAGGTATCGCCTGTTGTTGAGTATTTAATTGTGTTTGGCATTTAATTATTTTTTAATGTATTATTATTGTATAGTTGATTATATCACCAAAATTTTCAATCCAAGTTATACAATCCTCATAAGCGACATCAGATAAAACTACATTACCTGATAAAATTTCTATAACATCGTAAGTAATCATATCTAATAAAATCTTAATGTTAATGTTTGAGTCGCAGCCCCTACAGTACTTCCTATACCACCCCAGTTACTATTATTTATAAAAGGTCTAAGAGCAGCAGTACTACTACCGCTACATAAACCAACATTAGCAAATTCAACAGCACCATTTAATGCTCCTCCGGCTCTACAAGTACAACACCCAACATTCCAAGTAACGCCACTAATTGTAGTTGCAAAACTAATACCCGTAGTTCCTGTTCGTAAAGCATTTGCTAATTGTTGAACCTTAACAGAATCGGTGATTCCCGTATAACCTTGTCCATTTGAACTAAAAAAGTCAAATTTAGTATATGTTCCGGTTAATTGACCTCTAAACGTAGTCCAAGCATTTTCAATAGTAGTGCCGGGTGATTGACCTGATGTAAATGTTTGTGAAAAAGTAACCGCACTACTTGCAGCACTATAAACCCAAGATGACCAATAACTATTCCCCGTTAACCATAGATAAGCATTATTACCTGTTGTGAAAGTCTGATTTGTTGAAACTATTTGAGCGATTTGAATAAATGAACTTTCAGTTAGTGCTGTCGACCTAAAAAAACCAACAGAGCCCGTAGTTCCATCTGGTGCTGGTTGGTTTCCAGATTCAACGTATTGAGCTATTACATAACCCAATTCTTCATCAGGACCATTCCACCATCTTGGATTACCCGTAACACCTGACGTTGGTGTACCCACAGCAAGACTACCAAATTGTTGTGTTCCTGCAATTGTAGGTCCTGTGTTATACGCAAATGGTCTTGATGTTGGCATTATCTTTTTTAGATAAATACCAACTTACACCAATTCCATAATTTTATTATATACTTGTAAAACTGAAGGGTGACATTCAAATGTCGGTTTTTTTTCTAAGCAATTAACCAATGGAGGTACTCCGTGAATTGACCCCCATTCTATAACTCCATATTTTACATCTGATGCACAATTTAATCCACAACCACCCATGACATAATGGTATTTATATTCTTGTGAACCATGTCTAAATGGTGACCTAAATTCTGGATTTATTGAACTGCCAAGTTGTATTATTTCAGCATCTGTTGTTCCTGCCAAATGTAAAAGTCCTGAATCCATAGTAACAAAACAGATTGAGTTTGATATCAAATGCCAAGTTTCATCAAGACTTGTTTTATTAACTAAATTTAAACCATTTTCTATTTCAAAATCAAATGCTGGCTTTTCAACATTAGACCCACCTAATTCTGAAGAATCTTTACCTACAGAAATAACCGCAATTCCTTTTTCATTTAGTAATTTTGTTAGTAACCTCCAATTATCAAATGACCACGTTCTAGAATTCCAATTTTGTACTGAATGTATTAAAACGTACTTTTTAGGTAAATTAGGTATTAACAAAGACTCATTAGGTCTATAGTCTAAAGTCATTTCTTCTTTGTTTAACATAAACCCCAAAGATACTGCATGAAATTGCCTAATGTCCATTGCGTTATGTTTATTACAAACGCCATTTTCTTTATAGGATATATCAAAAGTTTCAAAAATATCATAAAACTCTTTCAAACTTTCCCTATTTACATTCCCGTCAAATATATTTTCAACGTATTTGTTATTTTTAAATAAATCAGGAATATTTGTAATTACTGATATTTTCTTATTGTAAGAATTATAAAGTTTTCTAATAGTCGGTGTAGCACATAAAGTATCACCTAACGCTCTACAACCTGTTAAATCTAAACATATATCTTTCATATGAGTAAAAAATAAAAAATTTAATCAAAAACTAAATTCAGTTTTTTATATTTTTTTACTATTATTTAGATAACATGGAAAAATTTAAAAAGTCATTTTTACTTTATGGAAATAAAAACTATCTACCATTAATTAAAAAAACAATAAAAAGTATAAGGTCATTTTCGGACTTACCAATTTTTGTCTATTTATTGAACTATAACGAAATAATTGATGAAAAAAATGTATTTGTTAAGTATTTGTCGTGTAATATAAGAAAAAGTGATACCCTTTATGAAGTAAACGATGATGGGTCTTATTACATAGATAGAAATCAAATTGAAATTTATGACACACTAATTCAAAGACCTTCAATTACAAGACACGTTTTAGAAAATTATTCAGAAACCGTTTGTTATTTAGATGCCGATACAATTTGTCTACCAAACTTAGAAAAAATATTTGACTTATACCCAATAGATGAAACCGTCCCATATTTTACAAAAGGGGTATATGATTTTATGTATTGGGACGGTGTTGGGAATACGGGAGATGATTTAACAAAAACTTTAGAACATCCAATTTGTGAATTATATAATATAGACCAATCATTTAGATTTAATTCAGGATACCGACAAACGGGGTATTACGTTGCAGGTCAGAATACAATACCATTTATTAATGAATGGATAGAAATGTGTAATAATCCAATAATAAAAAATGATACTGTAAAATATGCAGCTTACCATGAAGAGACAATCGCAAATTGTTTGTTGTGGAAATATAAAATATCAAAAGGACTTCCAAATGTTTATGTTAATGGAACCTTAGAAACAATTGATTTAATAAATGATAAAACTACATTTAAAGGGGAACCAAATTTAATAAAAGATTGGTTGTTGGTACCTTCAAAAAGAGAAGAACTATTCTTTATACATGGTGAAAAAAGATTAAATATTATTGATAAAATGATTGAGAAATTAAAAGGACTTTATTACAAAGACAAAAAAATTGCAGATGTTGGTTACGTTATAAATTTACCTCATCGAACAGATAGAAAGGAAAGTGTTATTAAACTTTTAAATGAATTAGAAATAACAGGGTATGAATTTATTGATGGAGTTATTTTAGAAAATCCCGAATATAAAAAAATGGGGTGTAATGCTGCGTATGTAAATTTGTTTTCTAAATTTTTATCAAGTGATGCTCAAAATGTAATAGTATTTGAAGATGATATTAAATTAATGAATGGTGTATCGAAAGATGAAATAGATGCAATTTTTGATAATTGGGAAGAAACAGTTTCAAATTATGATGTAGTTGGTTTGGGTGTAAAATTATTACCAAGAAGTGAAATTAAGTTAAAAGGTAAGACTCACGGGTCGTTTGAAGAAATGTTATGTACACAATCGTTATTTTATAAAAGACATTTTGTTGAGCATTGGATGACAATAATGACTGAGTTTTTAACACCATCAAGTCCTTTTTATAAATGTGCGGTTGATATGTTTTTAAATGATTGTTCATCTGAAACATATAGATTTATTCACAATGAAAGGCATAAGAAATTTAATTTTGGGATAACAGTTCCGATGTTATTTACACAAGGTCCTAGTTTTTCGGACTCTGAGGGTAGAGACCAAGACTATGAAGATAATATGGAAATGGCTTTTTGGGAAAGCCTAAATAAAAACAAAAAAAATAAAAAAATGAAATTACTTTACGTCACACCTCACTTATCAACAGGAGGCATGCCTCAATTCTTATTAAAAAGAATTCAAGAATTACAAAAATACAAAGATGAGGTAGAAATATTTTTAGTTGAGTTTTGTTTATTTAGTGGAACTTATATTGTTCAAAGAAATCAAATTTTAGAGTTGTTTGATAAAAATCATTTTTTCAACTTAAGTGTTATTGGTGAAGAAAAAGAAAGTGAAAAGAAAGAAAGACTTATTAACATCATTAAAGATAATAATATCGATATTGTTCATTTTGAAGAAATAACAGAAGGTTTTGAAAGTTTCAATAGAGTTTCTAAGAGTCTATTGAATCAGATTTTTTCAAATGATAGGACTTGGAAAATTGTTGAGTCTTGTCATAATATTTGGTTCAATCCTAATGATAGAAAATTACACCCTGACGCATATTCTCTTGTTACACCATTTCATTTAAAAGAAACTTTCAAAAATGAACCATCTTATAAAGAACTACACCTATATCCAATTGATGACATGGTTTCAGAAATTAAACAAAAAAATGAAATCTTTAATGATGAACATAGAGTCCCAACAATTGAAAAAATTAACAAAAGACAAGAATTAGGTTTAGACCTTTTTAAAACTCATATCTTAAATGTTGGTCTTTGGACTGCAGGAAAAAATCAAGGTGAAGGTGTTGAAATTGCAAGAAATTTATGGGAAAAAAATAAAGATGTCCATTTTCATTTTTTAGGAAATCAAGCACCAAACTTTGAAGATTATTGGTCTCCAATTATGCAAAACTTACCACCAAATGTTACGGTATGGTTTGAGAGAAATGACGTGGACAATTTTATGAGAGCTTGCGATGTTTTAATGTTTAACTCAACGTGGGAGTGTAACCCATTAGTTATTAGAGAAGCTGCAAGTTATGGAATGAAAATAATGGCCAGAAACTTACCTCAATATATGGGAATGTTTGATGGATATATTACAGAAATAGATAATAATGATACAATTGATTTGAAAGCGAACAAGTTGTTGTCATTAATTCAAAATAAAGAAACTTATAAATTAAGAGAAAAATTTGATTTGGGTGGTGATTTAGTTAAGTTCTATAAAAAAGTTTTAGAATTAGATTTTATAAAAAATGAAGAGTTAAAAAATGACTACAATATTTTAAATCACTACATTGTAAATCCTTATTTACAAATCAATGGACAAACAGATAATAAACTTAACATTAAATTTTTTGATAATAACCAACTTGTCTATAATAATGATTTGAACATCAATAGTTGGATAAAAATGAACAAACAATATTATACAAATTGGAGAGTCGAAATTAGAGAAAATGGTGAATTAATTTATACTAACACAAATAACTATAAAGGTAAAAGAGTTTTCATTTCATTTGGTTCAAAGTCTTTAGGTGATACTTTAGCATGGTTTCCTTATGTTGAGGAATTTAGAAAGAAACATGAATGTGATGTAATAGTTAGCACATTTTTAAATTATTTATTCAAAGAACAATACCCAAATATTGAGTTTGTAGAGCCAGGAAGTGTTGTAAATAACATTGTTGCTCAATATAATATCGGTTGGTACTATACAAATGAAAATGGAGAAGAAACTTGGAATAGACATACACATCCAGTCGATTTTAAAATGATACCACTTCAACAAACGGCTTCTGATATATTAGGTTTTGAGTATAAAGAAATTAGACCAAAATTAAATTTACCAAAAGTTGAAAAAAAGAAAAAAGTTGGTATTGGGATTCATTCCACATGTCAGGCAAAATATTGGAATAATCCAAACGGATGGCAAGAGGTTGTTGATTATTTAAATAATCTTGGGTATGAATGTATGATTTATTCAAAAGAAGGTGACGGTTACATGGGAAATAAACACCCTCAAGGAACCACAAAATTTAAAGGAGGTTCGGTTCAAGACGTTATTAATGATTTAGCAACTTGTGAATTTTTTATTGGTTTAGGTTCAGGTCTTTCTTGGTTAGCATGGGCTTGTGAGTTACCCGTTGTTTTAATTTCAGGATTTAGCGAAAAATGGGCAGAAACAACATTAGATACTTATCGAGTAATTAATGAAAATGTTTGTCATGGATGTTTTAATTGGGATAGATTAGATGCGGGTGATTGGAATTGGTGCCCTAAACACAAAGGAACCGAAAAACAATTTGAGTGTACAAAAGAGATTACATCAAATATGGTTATTGAACAAATTAATAAAATAATAAACAAAGAAAAAAGTAATGTTCCTTCAGATTTTGATTGGGGGTGGATGAATACAGATATGTTACATGCATCATTTCACAAAAGAGCAATAACTGAAGAAATTTTTGATAACAACATTTATGAAAAATATTTTGAGGTTAATGAGGGAGACCTTGTTGTTGATATTGGTTCAAGTATTGGTCCATTTACAAAATCAATTTTACCAAAAAACCCAAAACACGTATTTTGTTTAGAACCAAGTGAAATTGAATTTAGAACACTAATCAATAACACAATAGGAAATCCTGTGACTCAAATTAATAAAGGAATTTCAAGTATTGTTGGTGTAGTAGAATCTGACCAAATATTTGGTGAAGGAAAAATAATGGAGACTCTAACTTTTAAAAAGTTTGTTGATTTGTACAACATTAAAAAAATTGACTTTTTGAAAACAGATTGTGAAGGTGGTGAATACGATATTTTTGTTGAGGAAAATATTGATTTTATTAAAAATAATGTAAGAAAAATTGCAGGAGAATGGCATTTAAATACCCAAGATTTTAAATCAAAATTTAGAAATTTTAGAGATAACATTCTTACAAAATTTGATAATTATGAAGTAAACTCAATCGATGGTGTAGATATTAAGTGGGACTTATTTAATGAACATTTTTTAGAATATTATAATGAAGTGATTGTTTATATTAACAATAGAAAACTACCAATATCTACCTAACATTTGTTGGAATGTTGTTATTATAGTATTTAAAACTGAAACTTTTCTACCTAACGATTTACCAACTAAAACAAATTGGTATAATTTTCTATTAGGTAACAATGGTGGGAATACAGAATTACCATTTACACCTCCACCAATTCTAATAGAATAAGGATAAGAATATGTACCACCCACACTACCTGGGGAACCTAATAAATTATTTTGAACAAATCCTTGATAATAAAACGGAGGGGTATCAGGTAAGTACGTTACTATACCTATTAATCCTGTTGGTGTAAACGGATTAGTGGCTGTTTGAGTACCACCTGGACCCGTGAAGACCATATTCCCACTTTGGGTTTTTGTTTGAAGTCTTAATCCACTGAATATTGTATTATTATCAGTGTTAGTAACTACCATATCAACATCAATTGAATTTTCCTCTATTGGATTTGGTGTGTAATATGCAAAATTAACTGGCTCTTGTGGATAGAATGAAAAACTACTATCCGCCCAAGTGCCCACTCCGTTGTAGGTACTTGAAGATTCAGCACCATAATAACTGAAAGTCCAACCTTGACTGAAATTCAAGAAATAATTGGGATTTTTCAAAGACCACTTAATTTCATTTTCTGTAGAACCGACCATTGGGTAATAATCAATTAAGTAGTAATCAAATAAGTCATTTACTCGTAATTCTTTTTGTAAGTATTGAAGAGCATTAATAGTTGACATTGAGTTGACTCCAGAATTTAATAAAAATAAATCCAAAGTTAAATCGTTATAAAATTCAGGTCCTGTTGTTACTGATGTAGTACCAGTGTCATCCGTACAAATAACTTTTAAAGTGATGTTTGTAAACAACCAACTATAACTCAAATTCAAAAATGGTTCAATTTCATCCCACTCGCCAGTTTTTGGATTGAACAACGGGCTAGTCTGTGTAAATATTAATGTGTCATCTGAATACCACTCATATACATAAGAAACCGTACCTGTAGTAGTCCACAATCCCTTAGAACCTATTGATTGAAAAGTATCTGTATTTACTGCGGTGAACGATGGGGCTAAATTGTTAACAGGTCCAGGAACAACACAATCAGAATATACCATCCACTTCCAACCCCCTTCAGGTGTTTGTTCCCAACTAAAAATAGTTGTACCATCAGAATAATAACCTGGCTCTGCAAACTCAATTCCACATGTCCCAAAATTAAACAACACCTCATTTACGGGGTCAAAATCATAAGGTTGCGTTGATGATGTACAAGAATTCTCAGGAGGAGAAAGTCTTCCGTCCGAAAAACCTAAATTAAGTGTAATACATTCTACTTGTCCTGGCCATCCAGGAATATTGGATGTTTGTAATCCTGATATAACAGAAATAGAAGACAGTGGTTTTCCGTTATATGAAGTTATAATTGATATGTCAACACCATTTATAGTTGCCATAATATTAAAGTTGTACCCAATCGTTTGATGGGTTAAAATATATGTTATATCCGTTAGTAGCATCTACACAATAACCAACTATTCTGACAACTTCCGCCGCTGCCGTAGGGGCACTGTTTGAAATTTGACCTGGAGCCCCTGACCTCAAATATAAAGGTTCTCCCGCATTATGTGTGTAAGTATTATTATAATAATATCCTCTTATAAGAATTCCATCAGATGGTGTCGTGCCAATTGCATAACCTAACATGTATATTGAAGTTCCTGAACCAACGGCATCGGTTTGTTGCCAATCACCATTAGTATCTAAATAAACAGTATCTCCCTGATTGAATGCACTACCTCCACCACCAAAATACACTATATCACCATAAGCTTCAAAGTTATTTACACCTAATTCTAAATTTGGGTTGTGTAGGAAAGTCCATCTACCACCATCAGCATAAACTGACCAATTTAAAGTCCCTCCGTTAGCCGCAGCTCTAAGTCCATAGTTTTCTGAACCTGTGTTTACAGCTTCTGAAAAAACACCATATTTTATTGTTGACCCACTAAGACCAGTACCATTTGCTGCAAAATATCCACCATATTGTGAATCATTACCATCCGCATCATATGATTGGTTATCACCCCAAATTGCGGCATTTACTGCACCAATTGTTCCTGTAACAGTTGACCTAATACCAATATTTTCTGCATCTGCGTCTTGAACTTGTGTTATATTTATACCATAATTAAATCTTGCGGTTCCATATGAAGAAATTTCTAATCCTGTATGAGTAGTTGAGCCACTATTACCTGTTGAGGTTACAGTAATAAATCCTCCTCTATGTATATCACTACCAGCATTAACATAACTACTATTAGCGATATAAAATCCATAAGTGTCACCTGTAGTGGAAGCAATAGTGGCCTCATAACCAATATTTAATAAAGAACCACCATAAACCTCTGTGTAAACCCCTTTGTTTCTTAAAGCGTCACCAGTCACCTCACTATAAAGTCCAAATTTATTAGAAGATGCTGAATTACCAAAAACATTAAATTGACCACCTATCTGAGCTGCTCCACCCGCATCAGAACCGGAGTTTGATGCAGATATATTCCAAGATTCACCTGCAGTATTTGATACTTCATTTCGATATCCATAATTAAAAGACGCACCGTCTGAAACATCAGTGAAAAGACCATAATTTGCATTTGCAGTTCCGTTAACGGTAAAGTGACCACCATATTTTTGAGTTTTAGGTGCATTCCCGACCCCGTCAACTAACATACGAACACCGTATTGAAAATCAACTCCTGTCGGAATACTTATTGAGTTGGTTCCATCTAAAACAGCATTTGTTAACCCTCTTATCCCTGTAAGTACACCAACAAATGCCTTGTTCTCATCTGCACCTGCTGAAACTTGTTGATATGAACCATAGTTAAATTTTCCTCCTGTATCAATTATACCATTTATCCCGTATTTAGTTACACTATTGTTAGCACCTCTTATACGATATTGTAAACCGGTTTGGTCAGAAGAAGGTGTTGTTGAATTATTTATTAAATCTATTCCTACATTAGTGCCTGTTGTGTTTGTCACATCAATAAGGTGACCAATAGATTGACTTGTAGCTCCAGTCACAAGTGTGTCAATACCCTTCAAGCTCGGAGTATTAATTCCATCACCATAGGTTCTTATTTCTTGTGAAGTATATGAGGAACTTGTAGTGTTTGAATTTATACTAAGTGATGGGCTAGTACTACCTGAATCAACTATAGTTTGTCTACCTGTTACGGTTAACAAATTTGTCGTATCATTAAAAGTCAGATTTGGTTCAGAATTTGCAGAATTCGCAGTTCCATTTGCCGTTAAAATATTATTGTTTGTTGTAGGTGAAATTGTTGAGAATCCTGTACCTGAAGTTCCACTTGACCCAGAAGAACCACTACTTCCACTTGACCCAGAAGAACCACTACTTCCACTTGTACCGTTAATTCCATTTATACCACTAGAACCTGAACTACCTGAAGAACCGCTAGTTCCGTTTGCACCTGAAGTTCCATTCGTTCCACTTGTCCCGTTTGTCCCCGATGTTCCGTTAGTTCCATTGGTACCACTAGTCCCGTTCGTACCTGAAGTTCCATTGGTACCACTAGTCCCGTTCGTACCTGAAGTTCCATTGGTTCCATTTGTTCCTGAAGTTCCATTGGTCCCGTTTGTACCATTTCGACCTGATGAGCCACTAGTACCACTAGACCCTGAACTTCCACTTGAACCTGAGGAGCCACTAGAACCTGAAGTGCCATTTGTTCCGCTAGTTCCAGATGAACCACTTGAGCCTGAGCTACCGCTTGACCCCGATGTACCATTTGTTCCACTAGTACCGGATGTACCACTTGAACCTGAACTTCCACTAGTACCACTAGACCCTGAACTACCTGAAGAACCACTTGTCCCATTAGTTCCCGATGTTCCGTTTGTTCCTGAAGTTCCGCTTGACCCTGAAGAACCACTAGTTCCATTAGTACCGCTTGTACCATTTGTTCCTGATGTTCCATTTATTCCTGAAGAGCCTGAACTACCACTTGTTCCATTTGTACCATTAGTACCGGAAGTACCATTAGTACCATTAGTTCCGTTCCTACCACTAGAACCTGAAGTCCCACTTGAACCTGAACTACCTGATGTTCCGCTAGTACCATTTGTACCTGATGTTCCATTAGTACCACTTGTTCCGTTTAATCCTGAAGAACCACTTGAACCCGATGAACCGCTTGTACCATTAGTTCCTGAAGTACCATTAGTACCGCTAGTTCCATTTATTCCTGATGAGCCTGAACTACCACTTGTACCATTTGTCCCTGACGTTCCGTTAGTTCCGTTTGTACCACTTGTTCCGTTTAATCCTGATGAACCGCTTGTTCCATTAGTTCCGCTAGTTCCATTTATTCCTGAAGACCCTGAACTACCACTACTTCCACTTGTTCCTGAAGTACCATTAGTTCCTGAAGTACCATTTATTCCTGAAGAACCACTACTACCTGATGTTCCACTTGTTCCATTTGTACCAGAAGTACCGTTAGTTCCCGATGAACCGTTTGTTCCTGAAGTTCCGTTGGTACCGCTTGTACCGTTTGTCCCATTAGTCCCTGATGTTCCGTTTGTTCCCGATGTTCCATTAGTACCATTCGTTCCTGAGGTCCCATTTGTCCCACTTGTACCATTTGTTCCTGAAGACCCACTAGCTCCTGATGAACCTGAACTACCTGAAGTTCCATTGGTACCACTTGTCCCGTTTGTACCTGAAGTTCCATTTATACCTGAAGAACCACTAGTTCCATTAGTACCGCTTGTACCATTTGTTCCTGATGTTCCACTCGTGCCGTTAGTACCATTTGTTCCGCTAGTACCATTCGTACCTGATGTTCCATTGGTACCACTTGTTCCGTTTAATCCTGAAGAGCCGCTTGAACCTGAAGTTCCGCTAGTCCCATTTGTTCCTGATGTTCCATTTGTTCCACTAGAGCCAGAAGACCCTGATGTTCCATTTGTACCAGAAGTTCCATTAGTCCCTGATGAACCTGAGCTACCACTACTTCCTGAAGAGCCACTTGTCCCGTTTGTTCCTGAAGTACCACTACTACCTGATGAACCACTTGAACCTGATGTTCCATTAGTGCCACTTGTTCCGTTAGTACCCGAAGTTCCTGATGAACCTGAACTACCACTTGTGCCAGATGTTCCATTAGTACCATTTGTTCCTGAAGTACCGTTAGTACCTGAGCTTCCACTTGAACCTGAAGTTCCATTTGTACCACTAGTACCACTAGTACCATTTGTTCCGTTTGTACCTGAGCTTCCACTTGAACCTGAAGTTCCATTCGTTCCGTTAGTACCCGATGTACCGTTTGTTCCATTTGTTCCACTAGTCCCTGACGAACCTGAACTACCACTAGTCCCTGAAGAACCACTTGAACCACTAGTTCCGTTGGTTCCTGAAGTTCCATTAGTACCTGATGTTCCTGATGAGCCTGAAGTCCCATTGGTTCCTGAACTACCTGACGAACCACTAGACCCACTACTACCTGAGGTTCCGTTTGTACCATTAGTACCACTTGTACCCGACGAACCATTAGACCCCGATGAACCACTGGTTCCTGAAGTTCCGTTAGTACCATTTGTTCCACTTGTTCCTGATGAACCTGAACTACCGCTAGAGCCAGATGTCCCTGAAGTTCCATTAGTTCCACTTGTTCCCGAACTACCACTAGTGCCTGATGTTCCGTTGGTTCCGTTTGTACCTGAAGTTCCATTGGTACCATTTGTTCCTGAACTTCCACTTGTACCGCTACTTCCGCTAGTTCCGTTAGTACCATTCGTCCCTGAAGTTCCATTTGAACCTGAAGAGCCACTTGTCCCGCTAGACCCTGAACTTCCACTTGTACCATTAGTTCCTGAAGTACCATTTGTACCTGATGTTCCACTACTACCTGATGAACCACTAGTCCCATTAGTCCCTGAAGTACCGTTAGTACCTGATGTTCCTGAACTACCTGAGCTACCAGAAGTTCCATTTGTACCGCTAGTGCCGTTTGTACCATTAGTTCCATTTGTACCTGACGAACCTGAACTTCCGCTTGAACCTGAGGTTCCGTTAGTTCCTGACGTACCTGAACTACCACTTGAACCTGAAGAACCGCTAGTACCGTTTGTGCCTGATGTTCCATTAGTTCCACTTGAACCCGAACTACCTGATGTCCCACTTGTCCCGTTTGTACCCGATGTTCCTGAAGAACCTGAAGTTCCGCTCGAACCTGATGAACCGCTACTTCCACTAGACCCCGAAGAACCGCTACTTCCACTCGTACCTGAAGTTCCGTTGGTGCCTGATGTACCACTACTACCCGAAGTCCCATTAGTTCCTGAAGAACCACTAGACCCCGATGAACCTGATGTTCCATTAGTTCCGTTTGTACCTGATGTTCCATTAGTGCCTGAGCTACCTGAAGTTCCATTTGTACCGCTAGTGCCGTTTGTACCATTAGTTCCCGACGTACCTGAAGACCCATTCGTTCCTGATGAACCACTTGAACCTGAACTACCTGAAGTTCCATTAGTCCCCGATGTTCCGTTAGTTCCACTACTTCCTGATGTACCATTTGTACCTGATGAACCTGAACTTCCACTTGTACCACTAGAACCTGATGTTCCATTTGTACCATTAGTTCCGTTTGTACCTGATGTACCACTTGAACCTGAACTACCACTACTACCCGAAGTTCCGTTTGTTCCATTAGTACCTGAGGTACCTGATGAACCACTTGTACCATTAGTTCCTGAAGAACCTGAACTTCCCGAAGAACCACTTGTTCCATTTGTACCGTTGGTCCCTGACGTTCCACTACTACCCGAAGTTCCAGATGAACCACTCGAGCCTGAAGTACCGTTGGTTCCGCTTGTTCCCGATGAACCACTTGTACCATTACTTCCACTCGAGCCTGAACTACCTGATGTTCCATTTGTTCCTGAACTACCCGAAGAGCCACTAGTACCATTAGTTCCGTTAGTACCTGAAGTTCCATTAGTTCCGTTAGTACCTGAAGTTCCATTAGTTCCTGAAGAACCTGAACTACCAGATGAACCTGATGTCCCATTAGTTCCGTTTGTTCCTGATGTTCCATTAGTACCTGAGCTACCTGAAGACCCACTTGAACCACTAGACCCTGAACTTCCACTTGTACCACTACTTCCCGATGTACCAGAAGAACCACTTGAGCCTGAACTACCTGATGTACCATTCGTTCCCGAAGTCCCTGAAGAACCACTAGTCCCATTGGTTCCGTTTGTACCTGAACTACCGCTTGAGCCTGACGTTCCACTACTTCCAGACGAACCACTAGACCCTGACGTTCCGTTGGTACCATTTGTTCCACTACTTCCTGATGAACCACTACTTCCACTAGACCCCGACGAACCTGATGTACCGTTAGTTCCTGAAGAACCGCTAGAACCTGATGTACCATTAGTTCCACTACTTCCTGACGTACCATTTGTACCTGAAGAACCGCTACTTCCACTAGACCCAGATGAACCTGAGGTTCCACTACTACCCGAAGTTCCTGAAGAACCACTTGTTCCATTTGTACCGTTAGTTCCTGACGTTCCACTACTTCCACTAGACCCTGATGTACCTGAGCTACCACTTGAACCTGAACTTCCTGAAGACCCACTAGTCCCATTTGTTCCATTAGTTCCTGATGTTCCCGAAGAACCGCTAGACCCTGATGTTCCATTTGTGCCAGAAGTACCACTTGAGCCTGAAGTCCCGTTTGTACCATTTGTACCACTACTTCCACTAGAACCTGAAGTACCATTCGTACCATTAGTCCCCGAAGTTCCTGATGAACCTGAACTTCCACTTGTTCCGCTACTACCTGAAGAACCGCTTGAACCCGATGTGCCGTTGGTACCTGAACTTCCGCTAGACCCTGACGAACCTGAAGTACCGCTAGAACCTGAACTACCTGAAGTCCCATTTGTACCATTTGTTCCTGATGAACCTGAGCTTCCGTTTATACCACTACTTCCTGAAGAGCCTGATGAACCACTACTTCCTGATGTTCCATTGGTACCATTAGTTCCTGAAGAACCGCTAGACCCTGAAGAACCCGAACTACCTGAACTTCCACTTGTACCATTAGTACCGTTAGTTCCTGAAGAACCACTAGACCCTGAACTACCGCTTGAACCAGACGTTCCATTTGTTCCGTTCGTTCCATTTGTTCCTGATGAACCTGAAGTTCCACTTGTACCGCTAGACCCTGAACTTCCACTTGTACCGCTACTTCCTGATGAACCCGAAGAACCACTTGAGCCTGAAGACCCGCTAGTCCCATTAGAGCCCGAACTTCCTGATGTTCCTGAGCTTCCACTTGTACCATTTGTTCCGTTAGTACCTGAAGTTCCGTTAGACCCACTACTTCCACTAGAGCCTGAACTACCTGATGTACCATTCGTTCCCGAAGTTCCGTTAGTCCCCGAAGTCCCTGAAGAACCGCTAGTTCCGTTTGTACCTGAACTACCGCTTGAGCCTGACGTTCCGTTGGTACCATTTGTTCCACTACTTCCTGATGAACCACTACTTCCACTAGCGCCTGAACTACCTGATGTACCGTTAGTACCATTAGTTCCTGAAGAGCCACTTGAACCTGAACTACCGCTACTTCCTGAAGTTCCATTTGTTCCATTTGTTCCATTAGTCCCTGAGGTTCCAGAAGAACCTGAAGAACCACTACTTCCGCTTGAACCTGAACTACCTGAAGTTCCATTAGTTCCGTTTGTGCCTGAAGTACCGTTGGTTCCATTAGTGCCGCTAGTTCCTGAAGAACCGTTTACACCACCTGTTTGGTAGAATGTATTACCATTTGCATCAACAACAACAAAATTAGTTAAACCAGTTCCACTTGTTATTCCAGTAATACTTAAATTTGTTGTTGTGGTTCTACCTGAACCATCAAAAGATATTTTGTTAACACCAACACCATTTTGAATTTGGAATACCGCATCAGCATCAGAAGCACTTCCTCGTCTAAATGTTACCCCATCCAAAATTGAATTTGTAATAATCTCAGGGTCCGCTGAGTTATTATATGCTTGTTGTAAGTTTGTTGTTGGTGAACCACCAGCTGCTCCCGTTGAATCTCCAAATTTAGAAACATTGAAAAATACCGCCTTATCTGTATCTGATAAATCGGTGGCACTACTTAAAACAGATAACACACCAATTAATACAGCATTAGTTGTGAAATTAGAAAACTCAACGTATTGTTCTGTTGCAATGCCGGCAATTGCCTGTGATAATGTTTGATATTCTGTTTGTCCATATTGAATTCTAAAAACCCCGTTTTGTACTACATAAATTCTTTGGTTGGTCGCTTTTGTTCCCGATATATTTGTAATTACACCCCCCACATCATACTTAGTTGGGTCAATAACTGTTGTGTTTGATGAAGTTCCACCTGTTTGTGTTCTATATTGGAATGTACATGGGGCTGTTCCCGAAACATAAAGAGAGTCAGGACTTAGGGTATCGTTAGCAAAATTAATACCTAATCCATATATGTATCCTGCACTTGTATTAAAATTTAAATTAACTCCGTTAGGTGATGGTTTTATACCACCATTTATTAAACCAATTGGATAAAACATATCACGTAGTTGCGATAACGGTGATAAAACAAAATCAGGTTGACTAAATGCATTAATAATGTTTGTTTTATTAGCGTGACCTAATTTACCTAAAAATAAATTTTGTCTTCTTTGTTGTTCAGTTAAAGGAGTATTTGATTGCGTTATTGTACCACCACTTGTTAAATAAATCCAAGTTTCAGTATCTGTAGTAACATAAGTCGCAATAAACGTACCTCCAGTATATTGAAGATAATAAAGTTGTGGTGATAAAGGATTTGTTGTGTCATCAACTATCCACCCTTTTACAGGTGCAACAGTAAATGTTGTTGGTGATGCAATTGTTAAACCTGTAAATTCAAAAACACCCGTTGAGGAGTTTACGGTTGAGATGTTATATCCCATGGCAACCCATTCAGCACCATTACTTGCTAATTGAATACTATTTGTTTCACCTAAAATTATAAAGGATTTTCCATCAATGGTTTCACTTCCGAATGGGTCTACTGTTACCGCACCACCACCATTATTTTTAATGACGTATAAACGACCTTTTTTGCCAACTGCCGTCGGTAATGATACATTAAATGTACCACCTGTAATGTCAATCATGTAATCATCAGTAGTTGCCGTGTAGGAACTATTGATTGTTACTTGTGGAAATGTTATTCCACCCAAAGATATTATACCACGTCTTGCGACGAATTCATTTGCCATCTATTGTTTCCCTTTTTCCCTATCCAAAAGAAAATCCTTTGATTTATGTTTTTTAGATAAATATTGCGTAATGTGAGTTTGTAGAAGGATGAATTAAAATATAATTCTAATTGCTACTAAAGCATCCCAAGTTCCTGATAAAACATCGGCAACTAACTCAACTGAAGTTCCATTTTTTTGAACTTTCCATATAAAATCAGCGGTAGAACTATTCAAGTCAGGAGTTGAGTTATCAGTGAAGACCACGCCGCTACCGTCCCATGTTGCCATAATTTGACCCATACGTTTGGCTCCACCTGACTCAGTGATACAGTATTCATATATTGCAGAACACCCAAAAGTCTCACCAAATGAATTAATCACCGTTGTATCCGTTAATGGTCCTGCAGATAAAGTATTAACCTTAATATAACTTGAGTTAACTGTTAAAATATTATCATCTGCACATGTAAATGTAAATGTTGTACAACTTGTTATTCCACCAGAACCGTCGGCTAATAAAACTTCGTTAGCGGCACCATTAACAACCGGTGATACTCCACTTGAACCTGATGTTCCTGATGAACCTGAGGTTCCGTTTGTTCCTGAAGTTCCGTTAGTTCCTGATGTACCACTACTACCTGATGAGCCTGATGTTCCTGAACTTCCACTCGAACCTGAGGTTCCACTACTACCACTAGACCCTGAAGAACCACTAGTTCCTGACGAACCTGAGCTACCTGAAGTTCCTGAGCTACCTGAAGACCCACTTGAGCCACTACTTCCTGATGTTCCGTTTGTTCCTGAAGACCCACTTGACCCCGAACTACCACTACTTCCTGATGTTCCGTTTGTACCATTAGTACCTGATGAACCACTAGAACCTGAAGTTCCATTTGTACCACTTGAACCCGAACTACCACTACTGCCGCTCGAGCCAGAAGTTCCATTGGTACCATTGGTGCCTGAAGTACCACTTGAACCTGATGTCCCGTTTGTACCATTAGTTCCTGAAGACCCACTTGAACCTGAAGTACCATTGGTTCCATTAGTCCCTGACGTACCACTACTACCACTTGAACCTGAAGTACCATTGGTTCCACTAGACCCTGACGTACCACTACTACCACTTGAACCTGATGACCCCGAAGTACCGTTAGTTCCATTGGTTCCTGAAGTACCAGATGCTCCACTTACACCACTAGTACCATTTGTTCCACTAGACCCTGAAGTTCCATTTGTACCGTTTGTGCCAGAACTACCACTTGACCCTGATGTCCCCGAAGTGCCGTTAGTACCCGATGACCCTGATGAACCTGATGAACCTGAAGTCCCATTAGTACCACTTGTTCCGCTAGTACCTGAACTACCACTAGTACCACTAGACCCTGAAGTTCCATTTGTACCGTTGGTACCTGAACTACCACTACTTCCTGAAGTTCCGTTTGTACCGTTGGTACCTGAACTACCTGATGAACCTGATGAACCTGAACTACCGCTACTTCCTGAAGTTCCGTTTGTTCCATTAGTGCCCGAAGTTCCACTTGAACCTGAACTACCGCTGGACCCTGAAGTTCCGTTTGTACCATTTGTTCCATTGGTTCCTGAAGTTCCAGAACTACCTGAACTACCACTACTTCCTGATGAACCTGAACTACCACTACTTCCTGATGTTCCTGAGCTTCCTGATGAACCTGAACTACCACTACTACCTGATGTTCCATTAGT
>Ga0315902_10002538_pt1 | contig 28325 bp, 37 predicted proteins | sample LakEriMetagenome_9_FD_203523 | JGI IMG/M metagenome (GOLD analysis project Ga0315902, IMG submission 203523) | Freshwater fungal communities from buoy surface, Lake Erie, Ohio, United States - Buoy 12 MA117 | ecosystem: Environmental > Aquatic > Freshwater > Lake > Lake biofilm | place: USA...
CCCTTGCGCCAAGCGTAGAGAGTGGCGATGTGAATGCCTGTCTCCTCGGAAATCCTCGCCACGCTCTGCCGAGCAGGCGGACTCATCCGCTTCCTGATGTCAGCTTTGACAGCCTCGCTGTAACGCCTCACTGGTCATCTCCTTGAGCCCCCGCGTGGTCAAAAGCACAGGCGACAACTTTCCTGACGGCGGAGGTGGTCATGGCTGGGGGATGCGGAGGTGGTGCAGGCGGGTGATCAGATCGGCGATCGAAGCGTCCTTGGCGGGATTGCTGCTGGTGCTCACCAGCTGGCGGCCCACCACATGGGCCCCGAGGTGCGCCAGCTGCAGCCGCAGGGCCGTGAGCACCGTGGTGCCGCCCCCGCCGGAGTGGGTGGCGATCACCACCGGCCGGCCGTTGAACAGGGCACGGAAGTCGTCCCCCTGCACCGACAGCCAGGCGATGGCACTGGTGAGCACCGGCGGGATCGACCCGTTGTATTCCGGCGCGCAGATCACCCAGCGCGAGGCGGCCGCCAGCCGAGCCTGCAGCGCGGCCAGGGCCGGCGGCGTGCCGGCGGACTGGGCCCGGGGGGTGAACAGGGGCAGCGCGATAGCGGTGAGGTCGAGCACCGCGGCGCTCTGGCCCTGCTCCCGAGCAGCAGCGGCGAACCGCTCCGCCAGCTGCAGATTCTGGCCGTTGCTGGCGGCGAGCACCAGCACATCGCAGGGGGGAGTGGGCATGGAGGACAAGGGGGCGCCTACGACGAACAGCTGTAGTGCGACAAACCGCCAGCGTGGAAGAACTCCCGGGGCTTGAGCCGGTCATAGCGCGTGGCCAGCTCCGGAGCAGGCGCCTCGTAGGGCCGGCTGAACAGCGCCTGCAGCTCCCGGATCAAGGTGGTGTCGCCCTGGGCCGCCTGCTCGTAGGCCGGGGCGACCAGCCACTCCCGCCAGGTGATCGCCGGGTTCACCGCCTTCATCGCGGCAGCTGTGGCGCGCGGGTCGCCCTGGGCCGTGATCGCCGCACCCCAGCGCTCCAGCCAGCGGCTCCATTGGCCGTCGAGCTCCTCGGAGCTGGGCAGGTAGAAGCTCTGCTTCAGGACTGAGAGCTGATCAGTGATCGCAGCGGCTGGGTGGGCGGCCAGCTCCGCCAGCCGCCGGAAGGCGATCGTGGTGTCGGCCCGGGAGCTCGCCAGCAACTGCAGGAGATCCTGCATCAGTTCAGGGTCGTAGCTGGTGAGGCCGAGCTTGGCGGCCCACATCGCCTCCAGCGCCTCCGCCATCGCGTCGGCGAAGCCGTCCTGGATCCCATCGAGTTGGGCCAGGGCGTGCGGGTTGTCCTGCAGCAGCGGCCGCAGCGATTTCACGAACATCCCGAAGTTCACCTCCGCCGCCGCCGGCTGGTTGAAGAAGCAGAAGTGCTCGCCGCCTCCGGTCCAGGGCTGGAAGCGCGGATCAAACAATTCACAGAAGCCGAAGGGTCCGTAGTCGAGCGTGAAGCCACCGGCGGCACAGTTGTCGCTGTTGAAGTTGCCCTGGCAGTAGCCCACCCGCATCCAGTGGGCCACCAGCACGGTGAGCCGCCCGCGGAACAGGCGTGCCAGTTCCAGCACCTGCTCGGCGAAGGGCAGGGCGGCATGGATCTCGGCGCGGTAGTGGCGCGCGATCAGGTGGGCAGTGATCTGCTGCAGTTCGCGCAGGGCAGCGGGGTGGGCGTTGCTGCGCGCCCGGCGGGCGAACAGCTCCAGCTGGCCCACCCGCAGGAACGACGGCGCCACCCGGGTGGTGATCGCCGCCGGGTTGTCCACCATCACGTCGGGCTCAAACGCGCGCGAGCCCGGCGAATACCAGGGCCGCCGCACCCCTTCGCTTCGCGACATGAACAGCGACAGCGAGCGGGACGTGGGTACCCCCAGGGCATGCATCAGCTCCTGGGCCAGGAACTCACGCACGCTGGAGCGCAACACCGCCCGGCCATCGGCGCCGCGGCAGTAGGGCGTGGGGCCGCCGCCCTTGAGCTGAAACTCCCAGCGCTGGCCCCCGAACACCCCTTCAAACACCGAGATCGCCCGGCCATCGCCGTAGCCGTTGCCAGTACCGAACGGGCACTGCTGGATGTATTCCGTGCCGTAGATCGAGAGGGCATAGCCCGTGGCCCAGCCATGGGGGCGCATCGGCCCGCTGGCGGCCGTGATGTCGCCGGAGAACAGCCGCCGGAACTGCTCGTCGTGGGCTAGCGCCTCACTGAGCCCCAGTTCAGCGAACAGGGCCTGGCTGTGGGCCACCAGCTCCGGATCGGGCAGCGGCGTGGGCGCCACCGGCACGTAGTGGCCGGACAGCACCTGGCGGGGCCGGTGGTCGCGGCCATCGGCCCGGGCCCGGGGATCGGGCTGCAGCTGATCCAGCAGCGAATAGTCGGCCCGCTCGGCGAAATCCCCAAATCTGGTGACCCGATCCGCGCTGGACACTGGGGTGGGCAGTGTGGTGGTCACTGGGGGCGGCACCGGGCTGAAGGAACCATCCTGGCGAACCTCGGATCAGAAGTGGCGGCTGCCGGCAGTGAACCTAGGCTCCGGTTTGCACGCAATTCAGCTGGTGATCCAGACACTCCGATTCACCGCAACGGCGGCCCTTCTGGCACTCCCCCTCTGGCTTCCGGGCACCGCCCTGGCCCAGAAGCGGATCCCCAAGCTGCCCGGCTACGACGAGTGCCCGCTGGGCTACGTGAACGACCTCAAGCAGCACTGCAATTCACCGATCGACTACGAGGTGAAGCCCAGCAACGGAGAGCCCTGTGATTCGGGCTGGATGAACATCGGCGCGGGCTATTGCAAGAAGAAAACGCTGGGCATCTTCTGATCCGGGGCCCATCCCCTCAACGCAGGGGGGTGAACGTGTCCTACTGGCCGATCAACCGTCCGTCGACGCCTGGGCCAGCACCGTGACCAGGGCCGTGTCCACGCTCAGGGTGCGCGGCCCCAGGCACACCCGCCGGGCAATCACCGCCTCGGCCAGCTGGATCTCGAAGGGCACGAAGCCGCCCTCCGGGCCGATCATCACCACCGCCGGCACGGGCGGTGCCTCGGCCAGGGCCAGCGGGGCGTCCATGTGGGCCAGCCAGCAGGGCCGGCCGGCACAGATGCCGGACAGCTGGTCCTCCACGAAGGGGCGGAAGCGGCGGTGCAGGTGCACCCGGGGCGCGATCGTGTCGCGGCTGCGCTCCAGCCCAGCCAGCAGCGCCTCCTCAAGGGCGGCCGGCTGCAGCAGCGGGCTCTGCCAGTAGCTCTTCTCCACCCGGGCGCTGTGGAGCAGGTGCAGGTTGGCGATGCCGAACTCGGCGCACTGGCGCAGGATCCGCCGCAGCGTCTTCGGCCGCGGCAGCGCCAGCACGATGTCGAAGCGATGCCGGGGCGGCGGCGGATCGGTGAGCACCACCCGCAGGCGCACGCCATCCGGCTCCACGGCCTCCACCAGCCCCTGCCCGCACAGCCCGCCCAGCAGGCCCACCCGCAGGCTGTCGCCCACCTCAGCCTGGAGAACCGTGCGGATGTGCCCGGCGCGCCGATCCCGCAGCAGCACGCGATCGGCGTCGATCCAGTCGCCCTGGCGCAGCAGCACGAGATTCATCGGATGGACAGGCATTCGCGTTCAGCACAGTGACAGCGCTGCCTGCCAGCCGTTTGATGGCCACAATCCGGGAACGTGCTGTTCCCACCATGCCGAACTCTGCCCGCCTGCGGACCCTGGCCATCACGGCCGGCCTGGGTCTGGTTGCGTCCGCCGTCCTGCCCGCTGCCGCCCTGGCCTGCTCCCGGGTCACCTGGACCGGCCCTGATCAGCAGGTGATCACCGGCCGTTCGATGGACTGGCCCTACGGCTTCAATTCCCACTTCCACGTGATTCCCCGCGGCGAGGTGATCGATGGCGGCGGCGGCATCAATTCCCTGCGCTTCACCAGCCGCCACGGCGCCGTGGTGGTGAGCGGCAGCACCGAGCCCGGCGGCGTGGTGGATGGGGTGTTCGACGGCATGAACGAGCAGGGCCTGGCCGCCAACCTGCTCTACCTGGCCGAGAACGACTTCGGCATCGCCAGCGCCGACACCCGCCGCCCGCGCCTCTCCTTCGCCGCCTGGACGTTGTATCTGCTCAGCCAGTACGGCACGGTGAAGGAGCTGGTGGCGGCCGTGCGGGAGGACCGCATCCAGATCGTGCCGGTGCCGTTCGGGCCCGGCGGCAAGGCCAAGGCCACCGTGCACATGGCCGTGTCGGATGCCAGCGGTGATTCGGCGGTGATCGAATACCTCAAGGGCAAGCCGGTGATCCACCACGGCCGCCAGTACCAGGTGATGACCAACAGCCCGATCTACAGCGAGCAGCTCAAACTCAACGGCTACTGGGTCACCCGCGATCGCAGCAAGGAGCTGCCCGGCTCGATCCAGTCGCCCGACCGCTTCGTGCGGGGTTCCTACTACAACGCGCAGCTGCCGCCCACCAGCGATCCGCGCCAGGCCCTGGCCGGCGTGATGAGCGTGATGCGCAACATCTCGGTGCCCTGGGGCACTCCCGACCCGGAGCACCCCAACATCTCGCCCACCTGGTGGCGCACCCTGCTCGATCAGAAGAACGGGGTGTACTACTTCGATTCCGCCCTCTCACCCCAGATGGTGTGGCTCAACCTGCGCCAGATCGACTTCAGCCCCGGCAGCGGCATCCGCGCCATCGCCATCGAAACCAACCCCTCCCTGCAGGGCAAGCTCAACGCCCAGCTCAGGCCCGGCACAGCGATCCGCTTCCTGGCGCCGAAATCCTGAGTGGCGCCGCAGAATCCACACCGCGCGCCAGGAAGGCAAGTCCACCTGTGAGGCGGTGCCCTTCGATACGTCAACAGCTCCCGCGAGGTTCGTAAAGTTTCTTCAGGTTTATCCCTCCAACCGCCTCCCATGACCGAATCCACCTCCTCCCCCCGCTTCGGTTTCGTGGCCTTTGCCGAAACCTGGAACGGCCGTCTGGCCATGCTCGGCTTCGTGATCGGCCTGGGCACCGAACTGCTCACCGGCCAGGGCATCCTCGGCCAGCTGGGTCTGGGCTGATGGCGGAGGCCGGAACGCTGCGCTTTCTGCTCGCTCCGGCCGACGCCCTCGCCGCCGACCAGCTCAGCAGCGCCGATCTGGCGATCGTGCAGGGCCAGGGCGTCACCAGCGCCTCTGCCCTGCGCATCGTCGTGAGCCACGACCTGGGCGGACGCTTCCAGCGGGTGTGCGATGCCATCACCCCCAGCTTCGAGCCGGAACGCCTGTGGCTTGGGGTGTACCAAGCCTCGCCCGCCCTCCCCAGCCATTGGCAGCGGCTGGACTGCTTCCCCCTGAGCGAGGCCCGCAACGAGAGCTGCTGGTTCTATCCCACCCACAACGGCCACTACCTCAGCTGGCAGCGGCAGCTGCAGGTGAACCTGGCGCCGGGGCAGGTGGCTGAAACTGCACAGGAGTCTGCTGCTGCAACAACAGAGGACTACAGCCGCGAGGCCATCGCCCTGCTCTGGAGCCTGCTTGCCGACGACACCAGCCTCACCTGCGTGGGGCTCACCTACGCCGGCCGCCGCATCGACTGGCCCCTAAGCCACAGCCAGTGGGCGCCATCGGCCAGCTGGTGCAGCTTCTCGGTGGAGTCCAGCCGCGATCAGCCCTTGATCGTGCACAGCCGCCGGGAGGTTTCCCCAAGCCCGGCCGACCAGGAATCGGGCTGACGCTACTAGTGCTGGTGGGATTCCTCCAGCTGCAGGGTGCTCTTGCGGATGCCGGCCTCTGCCAATGCGTTGCGGGCAAGGGCCAGCAGCTGGTCGCCGCTGAGCTGGGCAGCGGCCAGGGCGGCGGGATCGATCACCAGGTGGGCGGTGAGCGCGCTGCGTGAGGTGCTCAGGCCCCACACGTGCAGGTCTTCCACGCTGCGCACGCCGGGCAGCTGGCGCAGGCTTGTCTTCACGGCGCCCAGGTCGATGCCCCGAGGCACCGCATCGAGGTTGAGGGCGATCGCCTCGCGCAGCAGCCCCAGGGCGCTCCAGATCACGGCCCCGCCCACGCCGATGGCCGCCAGGGCATCCAGCCACACCCAGCCCGTGAGCCCCACCAGCAGGGCACTCACCAGCACCACCACCGAAACTGCCGCATCGGTGAGCAGGTGCAGCACCGCTGCCCGCTGGTTGAGGTCGTGCTGGTGATCGTGGCCAAACAGCTTGGCGGAGCCGAAGTTGATCACGATGCCGGCGGCAGCTGCCCAGGCCACCGGCCCGGCGACCAGGGGCACCGGCTTGAACAGCCGCTCGATCGCCTCCGCCACCACCACCGCCCCCGCCCCGAAGATCAGCAGCCCATTGATCAGCGAGGCCATCTGGGTGCTGCGGCCGTAGCCGTAGGTGAAGCGCCCCCCGGCCGGCCGGCGGCTGAGGCGGTCTGCGCCCCAGCCCAGCACCAGCCCCACCACATCGCCGAGATTGTGCAGCGCATCGCCGATCAGCGCCAGCGACCCGAAGGCGAAGCCGATCACCAGCTGCAGGGCGGTGAGGCCGCTGTTGAGCACGATGCTCCAGCGGAAGGCGCGGCCGGCGGTGTTCCTCTCGTCCATGGCTTCCAGCTGCGCTGCTGTTGTATCAGCATGAGGCAAGGACTGGGATCACGTCTCGGAGAAGAGATGCTCGGGGCTTGACCTTCTCGGCTGTGATCCGGGCCCGGGTTATGCAGCCCGGGGGCTCAAGGAGCGGGAAAGGGAACTGGCATATGGCTCGCTGCTGCACTGCGATGGCATTCGCGCCACGCCATCGCCCTGTGAATCGAACACACGCATTTCGGGCGCACCTCCTGGACGCGCACCGGCTCGGGTGATCCCTGGCCGGACTCTCTTGGAGGGCAAGGCTCGGGTTGGCTCCCTTCCTCCCCTCAACCTCAAGCTAGGAGCTGCAGCCTCCGGCGGTGGCTCTGGGCGGTACCTGTTTCCGTACCCCCCTGGATGCAGGATGGAATGGCGTGCTGCCTCGGCGCATTGTTCGTGCGAAAGAGTGGTGAGTGCTGCCACCCCGCCGCCGCCCGCCACCTCCATGCCGCCATCTCCATGCCGCCACCCCTGCGCTGCCACCTGCTGATCGGCCAGCCCGCCAGCGGCAAAACCACCCTGGCCAGGGCCCTGGCGCCCCTGCTCACCGCCCCCGCTGAGACGCCGGCAGTGGTGCTCTCCACCGACGCGATTCGCGCCGAGGTGTTCGGCGATGCGGCGGTGCAGGGGCCCTGGACGGACATCCAGCAGCGGCTGCACCAGCGCATCACCGACGCCGTGGCAGCCGGCATCCCGGTAATCGTGGATGCCACCCACGCCCGCCGCCCCTGGCGGCTGGCGATCACCCAGGCGTTGCCGCTGCCGGCGCCGGTGGAGTGGATTGGCTGGTGGCTCTACACCGATCTGCCCACCTCCCTGGCCTGGAACGCCAAGCGGGAGCGGGCTGTGCCGGTGCCGGTGATCCAGGCGATGGCCGCCGCCCTGGCCGATCCCCACTTCGGGCCATCACGGGCGGAGGGGTTTGCGGCGATCTGTGCCGTGGTGCCCACCCACCACAGCGATCTCACGCCGGTGCTGGAGGCGGAGCTGGCGGCCCTGGATCGCCGCATCCGCGGCGCGGCCAACCGCGAGCGCAAGTTGCAGCGCCACGGCTACTCGCGGCTGCTGGATCTGGAGCGGCTGCTGTACCTGATCAAGCTGCTGAGCACCTGGCCCGACCTGGCCGCCAGCGATCCGGCCAGCGCCGAGGAGCTGGAAGCCATCCTCTCGCCCCTGCCCCAGGGGGATCTGGCCGACCGGGCCGCCGCCTTCCTGGAGCGCCTGCATGGGCCGTGCTACGCCGATGCCACCGCCATTCGCGGGGATCTGGACTGGCTGGAGACCAACGGCTTCTGCTCCCCTGCCCCGGTGCAGGCGCCGATCCAGCTGGCGCCCGCGCCGCCGGGGCCCATCCATGGCGGCCTGCCGCCCCTGGGCGATGGCCCGGTGTTCCTGCGGGTGTTCACCCTGCTGCGCCACATGCTGCAGACGCCCTTCGACCGGCCGGCCGAGCACGGTGGCAACCTGCACGAGCACCTGATCGCCGCCACCGCCGCCGTCCCCGGCGGTTACATGCCGGGCGAAATGGCCACCCTGCGCAAGGACCTCGAAAAACTCCTCACCCCCTACGGCTTCCGCAACCGCAACGACAACGTGCGCCACGGCTACTGCCTGGGCACGGCGCTGTTCTCACCGCCGCGCTTGCGGGAGCTGCACAACGTGGTGCGCCAGGCGGCCGGCCGCCTGGCCGATCCCTCCGCCCACGACCTGCTGACCGAACTGGATGAGCGCCTGGGCTGGGCGGGGATCAGCGCCGACGGCCTGCCGCCGGTGCGCAGCTATGCCCGCCATGCGGTGGTGGACACGGCCCTGGTGCGCCGCGAGTCCCTGGCTGCCCCTCGGCGGGCCGAGGCAATCGAGGCGGCGATCGTGGAGCACCGGCGGGTGCTGCTGCGGCGCTTCCCCGGCGTGGGCACCAATCCGGACAGCCTGGATGGGGAGCTGCGGGTGTGGCCCCTGCAGCTGATCTTTCACAACGTGGGCTGGTACCTCCTGTTCGAGGACGACCAGATCGGCCAGGAGCAGGGCCTGCTCCGCAGCGAGCGGCTGGATCGGCTGGCCCTGGCCAGCAGCCATGGCGACCTGCGCCGCAGCGCAGAGCAACACCGCTCGGCCCTGGCCCGGCTGGAGCGGCTGCTGCACCACAGCGGCGGCATTTATCTCGGGACTGATCTGGAGCAGCAGCTGCAGCTGGCCAGCCCCTCGGCTCAGCGGCGCGCCCAGGCGCTGGTGACCCTGCGCTTTTGCTGCGCCCCCTGGGCCTTTGCCTTCATCCGCGAGGGGCTGCAGCGCTACCCGATCGAGCACACCCGCTTCTCCAGGCCACTGCCCGCCGATACCTGGTGGCACCACCCCAAGGCGCCGCATGTGCTGGAGCCCGGCCCCGCAGATGCCAGCCACCCCTACCCGGTGGAGCTGGACCTGCCCCCCTGGACCGTGGCGGCCGACATCGACCTGCGCAGCTGGCTGTTCGCCTTTGGCGGCGGCATCCGCATCGAGAGTCCCGACGCCCTGCGCCAGGAGCTGCTGCAGCGCTGCCGGGAGGCGCTGGAGGCCAACAGTCCCAGCGCCCCAAGGGAGCCTGGGTTCAGCCGGTGGCGCCCTGCCCGGCCGGACTGAGAGGAAGGATGATCACCACTTCGGCACCCCCGAGCTGGCTGCTGCGGCCAATGAGAAGGTCACCGTGATGATTGGCGGCAGCGGTCTGGGCCAGGAACAATCCCAGGCCCATGCCGGTGGATTTGGTGCTCCTCGGCACCTCCCAGCTGCCGCCGTTGGCAACGTCTTCAGGAAAGCCGGGGCCACTGTCCGCCACCACCACCCGCAGCTGCCCAGGAGTGCGCTCCAGCTCCACAACCAGCTGCCTGCTGCTGGCCGACTGGGCCTCCATCGCCTGGATGGCGTTGCGGATCAGGTTCACCACAGCCGTCTGCAGCTGGGCACCATCCCCCTGGATCATGCAGGGCTGCTCCAGACCTCCATGCCCCACCTGCACATGATGGGCCTTGATCTCGCTGCGCAGATACAGCAGCACGCTGTCGAGCGTTGACGCCAGATCGATGCGGCTGTGGGTCGTTTCCACATTGCGCAGGAGCATGCGCATTCGCTCCATCGTGGCCGCCATCTGTTCGGCGTCGCCGCTGAGCGAGAGCAGGTGCTGCTTCAGGTGAGCCAACGCCTCGCCATCCCGCCGGGCTGCGAGGTCCTGGCCAACCAGTCGGCACTTGAGCAGGATGGCGGCGAGCGGCTGCTGGATCTCATGCACCACCGCTGCGGCGGTGAGGCTGGTTTTCAGTTTCTGCTCCAACAGCTGCCGGCGACGCTCCTTGTCGTGGGCCTCACGCAGATAGGCCTGCTCCAGGGCCCGGCCCCGTTCTTCCACCTGCTCTTCCAGGGAGCGCTGAATCTGCAGGTTTTCCAGGGCCACGCCCAGCTGTCCGCACAGCAGCCCCACCGATTGGGCCAACGCGGCCGAGAACACGCCCCGCTGGTGCCTGTGGACGCCGATGACCATGGCAACCGGCCGAAGTTGCACCAGCACAGGCACCACCAGCAGCGAACAGCAGGCCAGGGGTGCCACGAACGGATCACCGCTCACCCGCGGATCGAGCAGGGCGTCATGGAACACCAGGGGCTGCAACCGCTGCAGGCTCAGGCGCAGCGCGGCAGCGGGCAGCAGCCCCTGGCGCTCCGCCTCCTCCAGGCGCAGAGACGGCAGCACACCGTCGGGTGAGAGGCCGCCCTTGAGCTGCCACTGCCCCTGGCCATCCAGCACCACGATGTGTACATCGGTGGCGCCACTGAGCTGGGCAATCAGGGTGGCCGTGGCCTGAATCAGCTCCGGCAGCGTGCGTAGCCGGCCCAGGTCCTGGCTGGCCTGCAGACGTTCCACCTGTTCCCGGCTGGTGTCGATGCAGGCCCGCAGAAAGGGAAACTCCTCGATCAGCGCCGAGGCCTTGCGGTCGGCACCCCAGCTCCCATAGCGCTGATAGGCCTGCTCCAGCAGGCGCTGGCCGGCTTGCTCCAGGCCAGCCGTGAGGTAGCACCTGCCTGCCCGCTCACAGATGAATGCGGCATGCCATGGCCGCTGATGGGCGATGGCGTCCCGCAAGGCGCTCTCGTAGAGCTCCAGGGCCTCAAGCCACTGCCCCTCCACCGCCAACCGCTCGGCCTGGAGCAAGAGCGCCAGGTGGCCGAAGTTCCCCGGGGCATCGGCTGCCCGTTCCCGCAGCCACAACAGGTGCTGCTCCAGCGCGGCACCCACATCCAGCCCATGCCGCAGCTGGTCCACCAGGGCCAGTCCCTGGCACAGGTGAATCAGGGCCACCGGGTAGAAGCCGGTGATGTAGGGCTCCAACCTGACGGCTGCCTGCCCATGGCGCTGCAGGGCAGGGCCGTCGCTCTGCAGGGCAGCGGCCAGGGCCCGATGGCCATGGTGGTAGCAGGCCGCCATCGGGTTGGCCTGCTCCATCGCCTCGAGCTCAGCCTCCGTCACCCCCTGCTGCCCCGCCTCCGGGTCGCTGTCCCGCAGGGCGCTGAGCAGGGTGGCGTAAGCCAGGAAGGCCGGCTCGGCATGCCGGTTGCAGCACTGCCGCGCCACCTTGAGGGCCCGGCTGTTCTCCTCGGCCAGCTCCCCCAGCTGCTGGGCGCACTCGAGCACGGCGGCCTGGGTTGTGTAGAAGGTGTAGCAGGCGAACTCCAGTTCGCCGCTGCGGTGCAACTCCTGATGGGCGCGGCGGGCCTGGGCAAGCGCCTGCTCCAGGGGTTCAAACCAGTGCTGGCAGAACAGGCTGAAGACATGGCGGCTGCGGGCTGTTTCCAGTCCATAGGGGCTTGCCTCCCCCAGGGACAGGGCGGTGCGGGCGGCCCGGTAGCCCATGGCGTAGTCGCCCCGGGCAGGCACGCTGGCGAGCAGGGTGCAGGCCAGGGGGTACAGCCGGGTGGGATGGGCATCACCGGCCAGCCACTGGCGGCTGCTGTGCAGCACCAGCCAACAGGCCAGCGGTGGATTGCAGAAGAACGCCGCCGGCACCAGTCGGTTGAGCAGCTTGGGAAGGCTGCCCCCGGCAGGGGAACGGGTCGGCAGCGGCGGCAACCTCTCCAATCCGCCACGGCTCACCGCTGCCGCGAACGCCGCCAGCTCGGCTTCCATGGCCTGTTGAGGATGGTTGAGGGGAATGGCAAGACCTAGCGGAGCGAGCAGCTCGGCCACCAGATCCACAGCCCTCTGGTACCGGCAGCGGTTGGAGAGCGCCATCACCTGGATGGCCGCGGGCTCCAGCAATTGCTGGGGAGAGCAAGCCTGCCGCTGCAGGTCGCCAAACCAGGCATCGACCCGGTCGTAGTCGGCAAGGCAGTAGGCCAGCTGGTGCAAATCCCGCTTCAGCGCAAAGCTGGCGTGGGGGTCCTGCTGCCAGCCATCGGCGGACTGCAGGCTCATGGCCCCCTGCAGGAATCGCTCGGCTGCGGGCAGATTGCCCAGCTCCAGGGCCTCCTTGCCGGCCTGTTGCAGCAAGGCAGCCACCCGCTGGCGCTCCGCTGGGGCCTGGAGCAAGTCCGTGGTTTCCGCAAACTGCTGGGCCGCCAGGGCCGGCTGCTGGGCCGCCAGGAGACGGCGTGCCATGGCCAGCTGCAGACCTGTCCTGTGGCTGTGATCGCCGAAATGGGCAACCGCCTGCTGGAGGCGGTCATGCCCGAAGCCCACAACGGTGTGGGGATCGGCGCTGGCCAGTCCCTCCAACGGGCTGCAGACCAGCAGCCCCTGCTCCAGTGCCGGTGTGAGCAACTCCGCCAGCTGGGGAGGCTGCATCCCGCTGGCCACGGCCAGCAGGGCCAGGTTGGCCTGACTGCCGAGGCAGGCCAGGCACTCCAACACCTCCAGGTTGGCCGCTGGCAGCTGGTCCAGGCAGCCGATCAGAAATGCCACCACATCGCTGCTGGCCAGCCGTGCCTGCAGCTGCTCCTGAGACCACCACCAGCGCCCTTGCGCCTGCTCGATCAGCAGCCCCTCGCGCTGCAGGGCATTGAGCAGCTGGTGCACAAAGAAAGGGTTACCACCACTGCTGCGCGCAATCGCATCACGCAGCTGCACCAGGGTCCTGGCTTCACTCTGCAGCCGGCGGCTGAGCAGACCGTCCACCTGCTCGCTGGTGAGGTTGGCCAACGCGAGATGGAGCGGGGGCACCGGGTGTGCCTCGGCGCGTTCCAGGAGCTCGGCCACGCCATGGCCAGGCATCGCAGCTGTGGTCCGGAACAGACCCAGCAGCACCAGCCCAGGCAGCTCCGGATCATCCACCAGGCCAGCGATCCACTCCAGGGTGAGTGAATCAGCCCACTGCAGGTCGTCGAGCACCAGCACCAGGGGCTTGACCTGTTGCGCCAGGACCCGCAACAGGATCGTGAGCAGACTCACGAACCGCAACGGCTGCTCGTGGGGCTCCAGTGGCGTTGGCGCGGGCAACGGCCCGGTGAGGCTCTCCAGTTCAGGAAGCAGGGGCAGCAAGGCGCCACCATCCGGGGTGAGCGCGCTGCACAGCTTCTCGGCCACCACACCTCTGGCCTCAGCTGGGCCAGCAACCAACGCACCGAGCAGCTGGGCCAGGGCCCGCCGGGGTGCCTGGAGCAACCCATCGCTGCCGACTTGCTCGCACTTGCCCAGCGTGTAGCCACCGCCAGCTTGCTGGGCTGGCTCAAGCAGTTGGGCGGCCAGGGCGGTTTTGCCAACGCCGGCATCGCCACTGATCCAGATCAGCTGCAGCGGCGAGCGTCGGGCTCGCCAGAGCGCTCCCTGCAGAGTGTCCAGCTCAGCCTCCCGCCCCACCAGCTCCCCAGCCACCTGCTGTTCAGGCGGGATGGCCAGGGGCAAACCACTGCTCACGTGCTGGGTATCGGGGGATGGATCCAGCACATCCGGCGGTCAGTGGATCCGCTGGATATCCAGCTTGCAGCATCTGCCTTCATCAACAGCGATGGCAGCCCGGCACGCCTGGTACGGCAAAACAGCGATTCAGGCGATCGGCCTGTCTGGCGAGCACGGGGCAGGCACGGGCCAGAACCATCTCTCGGGCCGTGGGCTGTTGGCTGCTGTGATCACCCATGGGTTGGCCTCATGTTCCCCAAGGATGCCTTGCGAACGCATCGCTATCCATCGCGATCACGTGCTCGGTGATGCCGCGGTGAACAACGGCAGCAGATGCTCATCCCGGGGCGGATCGGCGAACTCTTCCTGGCGCCGGTGCCCAGCGAGTTTCTCGAAGCCTTCCCGGCGGTGGAGGTGGTGTTGCTGCTCAGCGGCCGGTTGGTGAGCGATGACGTCGCGGTGCTGCGCACGGCGGCCGAACAGGGCCTGTCGGGTGCGGATCCTGCCTAGCCATCAGGCCCAAGGGTGGCCGGCAGGTGGCCGGTTTTGACCCAGATGGTGCAGCCCAGGTCACTCCAGGGCCGGTGCACGCTGCCGGGTGGATTGCGCAGCCAGCTGCCGGCCGGGTAGGTGCCGTGCTCGTCCTGGAAGACACCATCCAGCACCACGATCTCCTCACCGCCGGGGTGGCCGTGGGGCTGAAACACCGTGCCCGGCGCCCAGCGCACCAGGGCCACGTGCTCCGAGCCAAAGGCGTGCAGGGGCAGCACCTCCAGCCCGCACACCAGCCCCGGCAGCCAGGCGGCGCTGCCCGTGTCGATCACCAGCCGCCGCTGATCGGCCGGGTGCATCTGCTGCAGCTTCACCAGGATTGTGCAGCCCAGCTCACTGAAGGGCGCGTGGCTGGAGCCCACCGGATTGCGCAGGTAGGTGCCGGCGGGATAGGCGCCCTGCTCATCGGCGAAGGTGCCTTCCAGCACCAGGATCTCCTCGCCGCCGCCGTGAAGGTGGCGCTCGAAGCGACTGCCCGGTGCGTAGCGCACGATCGAGGTGGCCCGGCCCACCTCGCCACCGCGGCGATCCAGAAGACGCCGCTCCACCCCCGCCATCGGCGAAGGCGTCCAGTCCAGGGCGTTGCTGTCCAGAACGGCGCGCTGGCTGAGGTCGGCATGGATCTCCATGGGGGCGATTCTGCTCAGCGACCAGCAACGTCCGGGGATGGGGCGCCAGGTCCTGCGGCTCAGGCCAAAGCAGCCAGGGGGAGCTCCTGGACGGCCTCGTTCAGCAGCCCTCCTCCTGACCTGGCCTCTCTGGTACAGCCGTGGAACGGCGCTGGCATCGGCAGCGTTGCTTCGCTTTGCTGCACCCCAGCGCTTCTCACCGTTGCCGCTCCATGGCCAAGCCCGCCGCCCCCGAGGCCCGCGACGACGTGCTGCTCCATCGGGATACCGGCGCTGCGCTCTACACAACCCGCGCCACGGAGGAGGAAATCGCCCGCGCCAATTCCAGCCTCAGCCGGGCCGGCCAGCGGTCGCGGTTTGTGACCGCCAGATTCCTGATGCATCACCAGCCAATCCAGGAGGGCTGACGCCCAGGGACCGTCGCCGCTGCGAGCTTCGGCCGGCCTCCGTGCGGGAACCCGCCTTGCGCCCTACTTCACATGGCGTTACAGTTCTCGTAACAATCTGAAACATTCATGACTGAATCTTCTTCTCGCTTCGGCTTTGTGGCATTCGCGGAAACCTGGAACGGCCGCATGGCCATGCTCGGCTTCGTGATCGGCCTGGCCACCGAGCTGCTCACCGGCCAGGGCATCCTCCAGCAGATCGGGCTGGGTTGATCTGCGCCCTGGTACTGGCGCCCAGACCAGACCAGACCAAACGATTCAAGTCTCAGGCTTGCCGCTTCTTGATCCCACCACCACGGAGGACACTCCCATGACCAACACCCCCGCCAACGACCAGTGGTTCCAGAACCGCGCCGAGGAGCTGATCCACATGGAGCAGCTCAAGCGCGTGGAACTGTTCAACGGCCGCGCTGCCATGCTCGGCATCGTGATCGGCATCCTCACCGAGGCGATCACCGGCTCGGGCATCGCCCACCAGATCGGCCTGGGCGCCCTGGTGGATGGCTATGCCGCCTGCCGCACCCAGTTCCTGCCCTTCTGCTTCTGAGCCTCAGGCAATTGCCCCCTCTGATGGCACACCCCCCTGGGCTTTGGCCCGGGGAATTTTTTGGTGGTTACCGGCCCTTGCGGTTGTCGAAACCGCAGCACCGCACCAGCCTGGGGTCGATCCGCTTTGACCGCTCCGGCGACATGCAGGCCCGCTTCCACGTCTTCCCCGCCGCAGAGGATCAGGCGCCGAGAGACGAATCCCTGCCGCAGAAGGGAGAATGTTGGCTGACGCTGCTGCAGTGCCTCAACAACCCTGAGAAGCCCGAAGGATCACGCGGGTATCGGTGTTGGTCCGCGTGTTGCGCAACATCAGCGTGGCCCTTGCCTGCTGAGTTCCATGTCCACCCTCTTCCAGGTCGGCGTGCGGATGTCAACGCTGTAAGTGCCGTCGGTGGCAGAGAGGTGGCTGCTGCTTCTGGAGTTGATCGCCAGACGGCGTACAGCACCATCAACGGCGATCAGGATCTCGGCTTGATCACTGCTCTTGGGGGAGGTGGTGGGCGGGGCCCAGAGCAGTTGGCTGCCTCTCCAGTCATCCAGGGTGGTGCTGCAGCCGCGAGGGGGCACGGAATCAGGGAGAGCTGACAGCTGGGGTTTGACCGCCTGGCCCCAGAGCGGTCTTCCCTGCAAGCTGCAGACAAGAGCCACCACGGCCAAAGCCGTCAGTCCATCCCTGATGCGCATCGCCACCATTCATCCACTGGCTGCCTCGGCGCCAATGTGGCCGGGCGCGCAATCGCTGAACACCCCTCACCAGTGGCCACTCGATGGAGGGGCTGCGCCATCAACCGGTGTCCAGCTTCCTGGTCCAGCAGCGCAGTGGGCTCTATTCGGCTTTGGTGCTGCCTGGCCCCTGGCGCCGCCGGCGCCGGCCGGCAATGGAAATCACCACCTCTCTTGCTCCCTCAGGCGCGGGCGATCGGCGCTGCACCGGCCCCGCCATCGCGCTGGAACAGACCATTGAGGTAGTGGCGGCTCACGGCCCGATCGTTGCAGCCGTGCTGGAACAGGAAGCCAGCCACCGCCGCCTGCAGCAGGCGGTACTGATCCCAGTTGGGGCGGCTGCTGATGAACTCCCGCATCGCCTCATACAGGTCCTCCGGGAACTCGTTGACGATGCTCACGTGGGCCGGGAGATGGTCGGGGATCTGGCTCATGCACGGCTCGCGTTGACGATCCCATCAATCCACGGCCAGCGATGTTCCGTCAAAGCGGCAGAACCACTCCGGGAAAGACCGGTCTCCAGGCAAGACTGCAGGACTGGCGCCCTTTTGCCCCGCTCCCGCAGCGTTTCCGCCCGGTCGCAGACGGCTGGCCAAAGGGCGTCAAGGGGACGGTCGTTTTCCCCATCCACCAGCCCAGATCAGCGGCGGCGAGCCTGGTCTTGCCCGCGAAAGCTGGGGAAAACCCTCCCGTTTCGGTGGGAAAGTGCTGACAGCTGGGGAAAACTCCATCCTTCAGGAGGGCTGATCGTTCCGGCGCACCGCAGCAGCAGCGGCAATCAGGCGCCGCAGAACTGCTGATGTTTCGTCCAACGCTTGCCGGCTCCTCTGGTGGCGAGGCGACCGCTCTCCAGCAGGGCTGCCCTGGGAGCCCACCTTGATGGTGGTGATGCCGCCGCCATGGGTCCATCCGCTCTGGAGCCATTCCTGGCCCACGTGCAGGCCGACCCTGTCCTGCGCCGGCAGGTGAGCTGCAGCGACCTGCTGCGTTTCTCCGGCCGCTCCGTCTGAGCAGCGCTCAACCATCGCTGCCCTGGGCACCCCGGTACTGGATCGACTCCACAGCTCCCATCCACTCGATCGCGCAGCGATGCAGGTCGTAGTAGCCCGCCACCACGGTGAGCTGATTCGCCCTCAGCCGATCGGTGAGCAGCACGCTGGAGTGCACCAGGTTGCCGGCAGCGCTGAGCGTGTGCCGCCGGCACGATTCCTCCAGGGAGAGCTGGTCGCCGTACTGCAGCAGTTCCATGCGCAACTGGCCCACCACCTGGGCCAGGCTCGGGGTGAGCACCAGCTCGGGGTGCAGCGCCGCCGAGACAGCCCCACAGCCCTCGTGTCCCAGCACCACGATCAGCGGAACATCCAGATGGCCCACCGCATATTCCAGCGAAGCGATCGCAGCGGTGGTGCTCATCGTGCCGGCATTGCGCACCACGAACAGATCACCGAAACCGCCATCAAACAGCAGCTCCACCGGCACCCGTGAGTCGGCACAACCGAGCACGGCTGCCAGGGGATGCTGGCCTTCCACCACCGACTGCAGGCGTTCCCGGGTGCTGTGGGGATGCAGCAACTGTCCGGCCAGGAAGCGCTGATGGCCCTGCTGCAGCCAGCGCAGTACCGCCGCTGCACGGGCCTCAGGCGTGAGCGCAGCCACAAGATCGCTGGGTTCACCCATCAAGGTTGCGCAACAGAGGCATGGATGGGCACCATCCTTCTGACAGCCTGTTGTGCAGCACTGCTGTCCAGCCCGAACAGATTGCTGGAGAAAGCTGGGGCGCGCGGAGGAACGCGCCCGGCGTCGCCGGTTCGGTTCAGCAGGTGGCCCGGGGGAGGCGCTGCCTGCCTCGGCAACACTCCATGTCTATTCAGCCTCCCCATCCGATGACCATCCCCGGATGGGGACAATTCGATTTTCAGCAACCCGCGTGTTGCGACCCTGACTCCGCCCGCTCAGGGTGGGCCGAGAGGAGTGGATGATTGTGGCCACAACTCCCTGCGACGGCTTCACAGCTCTGCATGAAGTGGATCAAGGAGATTCTGTTCCTTCCGTTGTGGAGCAGATCACGATCGAGACCCGCTGGGAGCTTGAGGTGTTCCGCACCGATCTCGTCGACCATGGCTGGACGTGAACCGGGTTGACCACCTCGGGGAATACCCCTGGAACGACGTGTGAGCACTGCCTCACTGCTGCTCAAGTCCTCAGACCCGGCGGAAGACGATCAACGCGACCAACAGCACAGCGGCCTGCAGGGGGCAGCCGCTGTTCATTGCATGGCCATCAATCGGGGTCTGCAGAAGGGCCTGGGCCGGGCGTTCATCCATCCACTCCCTCAGCTGAGCGCAGCCTTCAAGCGTTGCCGATCGATACGGCAGCCACTGGTGGTGATCAGGGCCACGATTTGCCGATCATCCGCTGTGAGGATGCGATAGGTGCGGCCATCCGAGCAGCAGCGCATCTGGGCTTCCTGATGGGCCCAGTACTCCAGCTGGGCTGTGCCCTGATCAATCCAGCCATCTGGGTGGAGTGCCTGAATCACAAACATGGTGTGCTCACTCGTTGGGTGAAGTGCCTACAACCAATCAAGCCACCTCTGAAGCGAAGCGAACAATCCATCCCAGTCTCTTTGGGATCAGCCCCTATCGCGCTCATGCCTGTTCATGCTGGACGGGTTTTGGTGTGCGTTTCAAGTCATCACCACGTCCCCGCCTGAGAAACAGCTCCTCGTGCTGGCGGCGAAACTCCCACGGCCGGGTGATGCCACCTTCAACCCGCCACACCCCGTACCGGCGTCGACTGGCCCGGAATTCAGCATCCAGAAACTCCCTGGCATCGCAATGGCTCAGGTACTTGCGGAAGGCAAAGGCATGGCCGTCCTCCACCATCGCCAGATTGATATTGACGCCTTTGAACACTTCGGCCACCAGCCGGCCGTGGCGATCCGTTGTCTTCTCGTTCAACCTCACGGCGCTGCCGATTGGCAGCCTCTGCTCCAGAACATGCCTGGCAGCTTCGCCGTAGGGCTGCTGAACCAGCTCAGGTGCATCGATGCACGCCAGTCGCACCGAGGTCACCGTCCCGCCCTTGCGCACCCGGATGCTGTCGCCATCGCCGACCGCCACCACCGTGGCCTCAGGCCCGAGGACGGCCCAGGCCGACGCCAGCGCGATGGCGATCAGGAGCAGGGCGGCAGCAGCCAGGGCTTGAGGACGGGGCATGGATCGACTCTGCTCCACGCCTCCATCAACGCAAGGGAACAACGATGCGGTTGCCGTTGGCCGGATGAGTGAACACGGCATTGCCCTGGATGAGGATCTCCCGCTGCCAGATGCCACCCAGGCTGTCGCGCAGCGTGGAGATCGGGAATCCCTCCTGCACCAGGCGGTAGGTCATGGCCTGGCCGTCCTGCCAGGTGATCCGCACCGTGCCATCGGGGCTGTGGCTGTCGCGGCAGGGGATGGGGCTGTCGTTGAAGCTGCAGCTCTTCCAGGAGTCAGCGCGAGCTGCGGCGGCGTTGGCCAGCAGCAGCACCAGCCCCATCGCCGAGGCGACCATCCTGGTGGCGGGGCCGCTGCCCGCTCGCTGAAAGCATTTGTGCATCACTGGGGTCCTCAGACGCCCATGGTGGTGGCTGAAGAGGCAACCTGCATCCAGGCGCTGGTGGATCCCCCATGGCTGAGCCGGATGTTTCCATCCCTGGCCCTGAGCCGCTGAACCTGCCGGCCGGCGTGCACCAGCTCTGCAGCTGCGGCCGCAGCCGCCACGGCTGGCTCTGCGACGGCGCCCACCTGGGCAGCGGCCGCGTGTCCTACGAGCTGCGGTTGAAGGAAGCGACCACGGTGCTGCTGTGCCGCTGCGGCCGCTCCCACCGCTATCCCCTCTGCGACGGCAGCCATGGGGCGCCTGCCCGCAAGCCCTGGTGGCGACCATGGGGCTGAGCGGCAAGTGGCCCAATCAGTTGGTGGGCTCCTCCGGTGAAGCCATCCAGGCAGCCGGCGAGTGTTCAGCCCCGCCAGGTGGGCATGCCCCCACTCTCCAGGGTGCCCCGATTGCGCCATAGCGCCTCCGGTGTCACGGCGATGCCGTGTTCCCATGCCAGGTGAGCAGCCTGCTCAGTTGTCTCAATCGATCGCAGGGCCTCTGCAAAAATTGAATCGTTGCGCAGCATCTCCTTGAGATGATGCAACTCATCGAACATGGACACCGTATTCACGGCTGAACCAGCGTGTGATTGCAGATGAACGGATTTCATCACTCCTCCTTCTCGGTTCAGTTCAACCTAGGAAGGCCAGCGCAGGGTTGCGAAGAGCTGGCGCATGGAGGTTTAAATCGTTACCTCCTTCACTGGGCGTCTTCATCCCCACAATCAAAGCGCAGCCCCACGCACTGGAGCTGGGGATCGTGGGGATGGGGGCACTGCCAACAGCAGTACACAGGGCGATGAATGCAGCCCCCACCATGCATGGGCGTCGTTAACATGGCGTGCATTGCTCGCAGCACTGGGTAGCCAGCCTTCAGCACCACTCCAACCCCCCAACCATTGAAGGACACGAGATCCACCGGAGCCGCTGCTTCGTGCACACCGTCGCACTCCAGCCAGCCTTCCTGCGGGGTACCCATGGGCCAGGAGGTCAGGGACAGGCAGGGCCCGGCCGCATCCAAGCCTCTGCGGCTTCAGAGGGGTTTGGGTGGCGTCCCAATTGAAAATCAGAATCAATCATTGCCTGCATCTCCCAATCCTGCCGATTTGAATCAGGCTAGGAAGGAATGAATCCAAGCTGCTGCTGGTGCGCATTGTTTCGCAACCATGCTGATCTGATTGATGAATGATTGATCTGATCCATGAATGGCCTGAGAACAGTAGAAATGATGGATAGCCATAGTCAATTGTCGCTCAAAGCTTGAAGGTGTCGAATTTGGCAGCCAACACGGCATCAGCCCGAGTCAAGCCTCCAGCTTTATAACCAGTCCTGCATCGGGAGTAGACCATGTGGCGACAGCGCAGTTGCCGGATTGATCCTGTCAGTTCAGCCTGATTCGTGGTGGTCTTGGTAAAGTCATCAAGTTGATGGAGAGTTGAGCAGCCCGCTCTGCGGCGACGCTGTCCAGCGACCACTGCGCCGGCATACGGGTCGTCATGATTGGACTGCTGTGTCAGCCCCTTTCACATCATCCTCAAGCCGATCCATCATCAAGGCGACCTCGAGATCTTCTCTTATTAAATGCCCTTGTTGATGGTTGAGGATATCCGTCTCGATGCGCCCACTGCCGACATGGCCCAGATAAAAATAACAGTCCCCGCCGTGACCTGCGCTCAGCTCTTTGGCCAGGCCATGCCACTTCAGCGCCTGTTGGGCATGACGAAACCGCCAGCTTTTATGCATGTGGTGCTGGCCGGAAAATGACCAGTCTTTCAGCTGTTGCTGCAGCTGATGGAATTTCGAGAGATCCATCTGGGATGATTCGATGCTTTCGGGATTCACAACACAGCAACCTCGGGGAGGGTTCTTTAACGTCAATCCAGTTGCTGATGGCCAGCTCCATGTTCAAGGACCGTTCGCCACAGGCACGGAGACAGGACTCAGTGCGTGGTGCACTCGTGCATAGGCGAGCTGTTCATGCACCTGTCTCACCACCGTTTGCTGGTAGTCGAGAAAGTGTTCATTAAGCATCAGCAGCCAGATGTACTCAGCCAGGATCAGCGGATGATTGGTGAGGATGTCTGCCAACTGCTGCCAGAACACCGAGCGGCTTGAGCGCTTGAATCCTTGTCTCCAGAAGAGCGTGAGCAGACCTCCGAGCACACCAACGCTCTGTTGCCATTGCTGGGCAGAACCCTTGCCATTGGCATGGCGGCGACGCCCATGCGCCAGCTTGATGGCATAGCGGTAGGCCCGTGTGGCGTAGGCGATGGGCTCATACAGATCGCTGAAGGCCTGCAGAAACTCGGCTGCAATCTCTTCCATCGAACGATCTGGCCGGAAATTGAGCAGATGGGTCTGCACGCCTTGATCAAACTGATCTTCAGCATCGAGAAGCCGGCCTTCGCGAGACAGGCGATGCCAGAGCGCGGTGTTGGGTAGAGCCACGAGGATGCCCAGCATGGCCAGAGGAATCGCAGTGCGGTTCACAAACGCCACGATCCGCTGGCCGGCGCCGGGTTGCTCGCCATCGAACCCCAGGATGAAGCCAGCCATCACATGCAGGCCGTGATCGGTGATCGCATCCACCGCCTCATCCAGCGGGCTGCGGGTGTTCTGCACCTTGTTGGTGACCTTCAGGCTGGATTGGTCGGGGGTCTCGATGCCGAGGAACACCCGCCGGAAGCCGCAGCTCACCATCCCCTCCATCAGTTCCGGATCACTGGCGAGATCCACCGATGCTTCGGTGCTGAAGCGGAACGGATGATCGTGGCCCTCCTGCCAGTGCCGGAGTTCTGGCAATAACAGCTTCACATTGCGCTTGTTGCCGATGAAGTTGTCATCCACAAGGAAGATCTCACCCCGCCAGCCCAGGGCATGGAGCCGGTCGAGTTCGCGCAGAAACTGTGCCGGCTGTTTGGTACGCGGCTTGCGCCCGTACAACACAATGATGTCGCAGAACTCACATTGAAATGGACACCCCCGTGAGTACTGCAGGGCCATCATGCTGTATGCCTCTCTTTCCAGCAAATCAAAGCGTGGAACCGGTGAAAGGCTCACATCCGGTCGCTCACCCCCGGCGTTGAAACGGCCCTGGGTCTCGCCCCGGGAAAGCGCCTCCACAAACAGGGGAATCGTGATCTCGCCCTCGTCAAGAATCAGATACTGGGCCTGCTGCAGCTCAGATGCATCCGGAGTGGAGCTGGCAAACGGACCACCAACCGCCACTGGCAGCTGGCGCGTGGCCGCCTGCTGAATCAGCCTCCCCAGATCCTGCTTTTGCACCATCATGGCTGAGGCGATGATCAGATCAGCCCAGCGCCAATCATCCTCACTGATCTCGCGCACATTGCAGTCCACCAACCGCAGCTCCCATGCATCGGGCAACAGGGCGGCGATGGTGATCAAGCCAAGCGGTGGCAGCAGCACCTTGCGGCCCACCAGTTCGAGTGCGCCATGCATACTCCAGTAGGTTTTCGGAAAGCGCGGGTAGATCAGAAGAACTCGCATTCCGATGCACGCCCTGGGAACGTTCCCGAATCATGTGGAGCCAAGCAGCAGCTCAGGGTGCAGATGCGCGCATCTGCGCTACTTGTCCTGCGTGATGCTGCATGGGCTCAGGCTCGCCCCTGATTGGAAGGCCGGGCGAAGCTGGCCCCCATCCCTGCGCCTGGAACCGATGGGCACACCCCTCACCCTGCTGGCGGTAGCCCTGGTGGCTTGGCCCACCGGCGACCCCGTCACCGCTGCAACTGCTCCTGCTTCCTGGCGTGGAAGCCACCTTCGTGCTGCTCGATGGGCGCAGAGGTGAGCTGCGGGGCCACAACCGCAGCCGGGCTGAGCAGCGCTTCTCCCCCGCGTCCACTTTCAAGATCGCCAACGCCCTGATCGGCCTCTCTGTCGGGGCCGTGCCCAGCGTCGACGCGGTGATCCCCTACACGGGGGACGCCAACCCGTTCATGCGCGAGTGGCTGGAGCCGATGGGGTTGCGCGACGCCATGGCGGTGTCGAATGTGCCGATCTACCAGGAGCTGGCGCGCCGCATCGGGCTTGAGCGCATGGGGGAAGCGATCGAGCGACTCGACTACGGCAAGGGGCAGATCGGCACCAACCTCACCACCTTCTGGCTACGGGGCCCCCTGGCGATCAGCGCCGTGGAGCAGACCCGCTTCCTCTCAGCCCTGGCCCACTGCTCCCTCCCCTTCCCCCGCAAGGCCCAGGAGCAGGGGGCGGAGATCACGCGGGTGGACGCAGGCCCGGGCTGGAGCCTGCATGCCAAAACCGGCTGGCAGAACGCTCCGGGAGCCGGCGTGGGCTGGTGGGTGGGCTGGGTGTGAAGGGGGATCAGATCACCCCGTTTGCCCTCAACCTCGCCATGGCCGGGGCCAGCGATGTCCCGACGCGAGAACAGCTTGGCCGGGCCAGCCCGCAGGCACCCGACCCCACACCGTGAAGCACCCTTCATGAAGTGCGGTTGCCGCCGGTCACGATCGGTGTCGAACTGGCACATTCGCTTGCTCGCCTGGGCCAGCCGGCCCATCGTGGTAGCAACGGCATTCGGAGGCTCCGCGGATGGATGACACCCCCCCGCAGCAGACATCAGGAGCGCGCTGACGATCCGGCCCCTGCTCCAACATTTTTGACCAGATGTGACGTTCCTGGCGTGTAGCCAGAGTCGCCTCCACCGCACCGTTCACGACTCAGCCGTTCACGACTCAGCCTCAGGTGCCCCGGACCCAACGGAACGTCCCAATCGACACCTGGCCCCAGGTGCCAGCGCCGGCAGCTCCGACCCCAACTGAAAACCACCTGATCCGGCAACCCAATCACGGCTGTTGCCAAGCCCAACCCAACGCACAGCTGAAACCGACCCCCTTGGGACCGATCCCCTGGGATAACACCACGGCTGAGCAGACAAATGCCCGGGGGCCTCGCCCCGGGCTTTGTTGTGCTCAGCGATGGGTTCAGCCCACAGCGGGTCGACGCTTCTGCGTGCTGTAGATCGCTGCCCCGCCAGCAGCCAGCACCATGCCGCCGCTGATGGCCAGGAACACCAGGGTCTGCAGCAGCAGCAGGAAGATGCCAATAGCCGAGCCCGTTGCGATCTGCACCTTGGCCTTGATCAGCAGGGTGAGCAGAAGCAGCACCGTGGCCTTGAGGGCCAGCACCTTGGCTGTGGTGAATGGGCACAGAGGGTTCAGAAGCACGACGCATGTCCTGTTGCACCCATGCTGGCGGCGGGGCGACGGGCCGGTGGCTTCACCTCGGGCGGCGGCGTCCACCGGGGCTCGCAGGGCTGCCAACCCTGCTTGCGCTTCTGGGTCCAGAGCTGGATCGCCTCCTCACGGGTGATCTCCTTGCTGCACTACCGCTGCGCGGAAGGCTGCCCCTAGAGCAAGGGCGGTTGGCATGGAATCAGTTGGCCGCTGTTGAGCTCCAGGGCCTGGGAATAAGGGCTGTAGCGGACAGGTCGGACGTGCAGGCAGCACGTGAGGGCCATTGCTGAGCCACCGTCCTGAGGGGAGAGCGGCGGACGCTGAATTCGGGCACTGGGATGCACCCTGCCCTCAGCACTATTGATCGCCCCAGGGGATGGCACTGGCTGGACAGCAGCGCTCAGCAAGCCATCACCTGGTGCACGCCGGGATCGTCTGCAGGTTGTTGGGCTGCCGCGGTTGGCAACGCCGAGGGTGGCTCAGATTTCAATATCGCCTCACAAGCCCGCAGGAGTCGGATCGGCTCTACTGCCTGGCTCGCACCTTCGCGCTGGCTGCTGAGGTGTTGGGCAGCTCGACCAAGGCCAAGCAGTGGCTAGTCTCGCTAAATTGGGCACTGGCAGGTGAGGTGCCGCTGCAGTGGCTCGACAACGACATCGGCTCTTGCCAGGTGGAGGAGGTGTTGCTGCGGCTGAGCTACGGCATGTTCAGCTGATGCAGCTCTGGCACATCGCACGGAAGATCCATTGCGACAACATCCTCGATGGAGTGGGATCCTGATCCCATCTGCAGCCAAAGCGACCATGACGTTTCACGTGGAGCGCTCAGGCCCCTGGTGTAGCCGCTGTCTTCAGTGCCGCAGACCCTGTCCCAGAGCGTGAAATAGAGACCGAAATGCACGGAGGGCCTGCGGTGATGCAGAGAGTGATGCGCCGGTCCGATCACCCAGCGTCCCAGCAGGTGGTGGGGAAACCAGTGCGGTAGGCAATCGAGCCCAAGATGGTTCACAATCGCCCAAACGGTCATGGTGCAGAGTACGGCGAGCAGGGTGATCAGGTGTAGGGGAATCAACACCACAATCCCAACCAGAAACAGGGCCTGTACCAGGGCCTCTGGCGGATCGAATGCGAATGAGGTCCAGGGGGTAGGCCGACGGGAGCGGTGGTGACCCCGGTGGAACACTGCGTACAGCGCCGGGTGATGGAACAGGCGATGGCTGGCATAGAAAAGGCCATCTTGCAGGATCAGCACGGCGAGATAACTCACGCCCAGATACCACCAACTGTTGGAATCGACTCCGGCGTACAGCCGGGTGAGACCATGGGCCTGCAGCCACAACAGCGCTGCGGCGGCCATAGCGAACACTGCGGCCGACACAACCGACAGGCGGATGTCATGGCGAATCCCTTCGCGAATCTGTCGGCCCTGCAGCTTCGACGCTGCTGTTGTGGCTGGGGGACGCCAGACACGCACCAGGCACCAACAGCCTCCCACAGCAAGGAAATAACGCGCCAGGATGATCACAAACAACGCGAGGCTGTCAGCTCCGAAGGAATGCCCGCGCAACAACTGCCCGATCCCCTGAAGGTCGAGGAGGGGCCGGAACAATCCGATGGGGGTGATGTTGGCAATGGTGATAAAAATGACGCTGTCTGCAGCTTCAGTACGTTCAGGCTAGAGACATTTATTCCCCGAGAGCAGCCATGGCGATGGAGCGTTTCCGGATCCAGCACCACACCCACTACAGCTATGATGCAGCAGTTATGCTTGATCCCCATAGCTTGCGGTTGCGGCCACGGGAGGGCCATGAGCTGCGGATCGAAGCATCTTGGCTGCGGATCTCACCAACAGCGTCGCTGCGATGGCACCGGGATTCGGAAAACAACTGTGTAGCCATTGCTAGTTTTCTGGAACCAACCAAGAACCTGCAGATCGAGAGTGAGATATGGATTCAGCAGTACAACCAGGATCCCCTCAACTTTCTAGTAGATCCTGAGGCTCTGTTCTTTCCTTTCTACTACAGGAATGATGACCAACTACTGCTAGCTCCCTATCGTCAGCCGGTGGATTATGACAAGACCTTGGCACTCTGGGTAGCCGGCTTGTATGCCCCGGGTGAGAAGCTGGAGACCTACGTTCTCCTGAAGCGAATCAATAGCTGCATTTACGACACCCTTCACTACCTCAGGCGAGAAGAGCCTGGGGTACAGGCTCCTTCCCATACCCTCAGCATCGGAAGTGGTTGCTGCCGGGACTTCGCGGCGCTGTTTCTGGCGGCAGCTCGCCTGCTGGGACTGGCGGTCCGCTTTGTGAGCGGCTACCTGCATGATCCGATGTGCTCGGCAACCGAAGGCTCCACCCATGCCTGGGCGGAGGTGTACCTGCCGGGGGCGGGCTGGACCGGATTCGATCCCACCACCGGCAGCCTGGCTGGCCCCGACCACATCGCCGTGGCAATCTCCCATCGACCAGATGGGGTGCCTCCTGTGGCTGGATCCTTCCGCGGTCCCGCGCGATCCACCATGACCGTGGGTGTCTGGGTCACCGATCAGCGGCGCTGAGTGATCGCTTCCCTGAGGGCGCTGAGGAGCTCACCCTCGACCAGATGTTAGATGCATCCATTCACTGCAGCAAGTCACAGTCTTGCTGCGACAGGACCACTGCCACGTTAAAGACGCTGCCCAGGGAATTGCATTCATCAGATTGCTTGTACCAACCCTGTCTGTGTGCTGATCCGCTGCAGGTATAGCACAGGGATGTGGAGAACACATTCACTGATTCCCACATCCCTATGGTCTGGGTGAGGCCGTGTTCATCAACCTAATGGTGCAACCTTGCGGCCGGCTGGCGAAGTTGGAATTAGTCGTCATGTCTTCACTAGCCACACCTCTGGTTGCCTTGCAGGCGCCAATGCCTGCGATGGCTATCACCACTGAATACACCTCTTATCCCATCCTAATTAGGGACTCCTGAAAAAGCCAGATCAACTGCAGCGCAACTGGTTTCAGCGACTCAGGCCCGGTAAACTGGTGCCGTACGGGGCAATCAAGGATTGCTGCAACTGCTGAACGCTGCAGATGTACCGG
>Ga0315902_10002541_pt1 | contig 28301 bp, 41 predicted proteins | sample LakEriMetagenome_9_FD_203523 | JGI IMG/M metagenome (GOLD analysis project Ga0315902, IMG submission 203523) | Freshwater fungal communities from buoy surface, Lake Erie, Ohio, United States - Buoy 12 MA117 | ecosystem: Environmental > Aquatic > Freshwater > Lake > Lake biofilm | place: USA...
TAACCACGACAGACATAGTGCCATCAGTAGCAGAAACGGCTTGCTTAACCACGAAATTACGCAGTTTGTTTGTGCCGTAGGCTTGACGGTTCTGGGGGTTAACAGCAAAAACACCAGCAATTTGGAATACATCGCCAGCGTTAAGTGAAACCGTACCAGTAGCAGTCAAAGTGATGGTGCTTGTTGATGCCCAACCAGAAGTCAGGAAACCTGTGCCTGTGGTTGTGTTCTCGACAGCAGTTCCAGCGAATGAGCCAAATGTTTGGCTTACCACGTTCTGATCCATCTTCCAGTTCATACCAGCAGAGTCACGACCCATCAAACCCTTTTCGTATTGGTTGCCAATACGGTCAGAGGGAACAAACAAGCCCTTCAAGCTGTCCACGATTGTTGCGCTTGTGAAAGGCTCAACGATACATGAACGACGACCGTCACGGGGTGCGCCTTCAGAGTCAAGGTAAGCGCCAGCAGTCAGATATGTGATCAAGCCTGTGGGCGGTGTTCCAGCAGTACCAACGATGTTGGCAGTTTGCAGGGTAGCCATAGACATACCGTCACGGTCAATCTTGTTGGCAATAGCGGCAATAGCTGGCTTCAACACGCGGTCACTAAACATATCCAAGGACAAAGCCAAGTCTTGTGTTGTGAACTGTGTGTCAACGTGAAACTGTGTAGACAAAGTAACGGGAACTGAAGTCTCGTTAAAATCTTCCACGTTCAGCGCGGGGCCAGTAGTACCAATAAAACGACCGGGCTTGCGGACATTGACTGTGTTACCAATCTTTGCACCGACAACAGCGAACTGGTCATCATAGTTGCGGTCAACTTCACTTGTGAAAGTCAACTCATTTTCCAAGACCATCAACGCTTCGTTGGTGATCTTGCTGATCGTCAATAAATTATTAGCCATTTAAATTCTCCAAAAAGATTAGGTTTACCGAATTTTCCCCGATTTTCTGGCGGCCTTCCAAGCCTGATATGAACCATGAAATTCGCCATCAGCGGAAATCGGTACATCAGCCTTGCCTTGCCCACCACGAATCGGTTGAATCGGTGCTGGTGCTTTACTTCTAACAACAGGGATTGTCTGCGTAGTCTCAGGCTTTGCCTCAAACCTTGCTTCCAATTTACCTATCTCTCTAAGCGCGGCATTTGGACTCAAGCTGGCGATCTTTTTGGCTAGGTCATTGTTTTCAGCTAGGTGATACAGGATTTTTGGGCCTACATCACTCTCCAGAATTGCATCCCTGACTGCGTTGTTTACAACTACGTCACTAGATGCGACCAAATCATCAAAATCGGGCAATTCGGCTTTCGCTTCCTGAACCTTCTGCGCCCAAGATTGGATAATCTTTTGTTGCGCTTCCTGCTCTCTCTGCTGTGCCATTTGCCTATCACGTTCAGCTAACGCTTTTTCTGTCGAATACTCAGCAAGAGCCTTCGCATACTCAAACGCATCGTTGAACTGGCTCGGTTGTGGCTCTGGATCAACACTAACCGCCTGTTGAGGCTGTCTTTGCTGTTCTAGTGCCGCCAAACGCTGTTCTAGTTCTACCCTAGCTTGACGCTCTGTCTGCGCTTCTTTTCGCGCTTCCTCACGTTGCTTGGTTATCTCTGAAAACCGCTTTTCAAGTTTAGGATTTTGCTTTCGCTCACCCTCTTGGTTTGCTTCCTTTTCTGCCTCTTTCGGCTCACTCTGATCATCTTCGGCTACTGGCTCGGTTTCTTCAACCGCCTCAGTCTCCGCTGGAGATTCAGCTAAACCTAATCTGTTTGCATAAAATTCTGCCGCATTCTCGCTTGTCAATACTTGACTTGCTTCTTTTTCGGACATACGTTTCCCAACGATTTAACCCTGTGACCCTCACAGGTAAGGTTTAGTGGTTTTTACCACATATTCTTTACAAAATCAAATAGCCCGTTCTGTTGTCTCTGCACTTGCATTGTGTAGTGTTTCTTTGTGCATTGTGGCCAACAAAATAGCAATCTGTTGCTTCATTCTTTCAATCTCTAACTTTGTCTGAGAATTGATAACCGTATCGTTTGCCTGACCCTCAACACGCATTTGCATTTCAACACGGTCACTTTGTTCACGCAGTTCAGCCTCATTTGCCCTGCCTGTCTCTTTCATCAGGGTGCGCTTAGTCTCTGAGTCTTGCTTCATTTGCTCAACGTCCATGCGGTTTTTCAGCAACAAATCTCTAGCCTGAAGCGCCTGTGTAAGTTCCTGAATCTGTTTCTGCGACATAGCCAGTTGCATTTGAACTTGGGGCGGCACTTTGGATTTATCGTCAATTTGAGCCATTGGGTTAGAAGCGGCAAGGCGGTCAGCAATGATGTCCGCGCCCGGCCAATCCATGTTTCTAAACACCAAGTCTCCAGCCACTTGCATCAATTCTGGTGCGGCTGACAGCAGGGGAAGCATATTGTCCACGGCTTCTTGGCGTTTGCTGTTGTAGCCCGGCCCTGTTTCCATCACCACATCGTATTGACCAACGCTAATGTCATTCAGCACATGGTCAACAGAGTCACGCTGGTTAATCGTCAACAGTTCTGGCTTGCCATCGTCACCAATGATTCGCATAACACGCTCTGTGTCGTAAATCTTAGGAATCAAATCAAGGCAAATCTTGCCAACGTGAGCAATTGAACGGGTCAAATTGTCGTAGTAGTCAAAGTTTGTCAGGTCAACTTGCTGTTGCTGGCCGTTCAATGCTTTGCCTGAAATGTTGCCTTGACCAAGTTGAGCAGGGTCAAACACACCCATGATAGCTTTAATGTCGTTGTCCACACCCATAGCCGCGGCCATAATTCCCGCTTGTGGCGGCTCTGGCTGTAGGCGAACTGGTGCGGGTGCAGGGCGACCGTCAATGTCTGTCTGTTTGTAGCGCAGAAGTGGGAATGACTTGATGTTGGCATTTGACCAATCGTTCTCATGCCCTTCGTCCTGACCTTCAGCCAGCAACCATTTGGCTTTGGGGGCAAGCGCCACACCTTCTGTGATAGAAGTCTGCCAAAAGTTATACATACGCTGTGGGTCTTTGGCATAGCGAATCATGCCAAACTTTTTGCGCTTGTCACCAATGACAATGTGTCTGCCGTACACGGGAACAATTGGGATGTATTTGCCAGCCCAATCACGTTCCTCAAGCACTTCAACCGCGGTCATCTTGCAATACTTAATTGTTTTCTTGAATGAATCGCGCTTGTCAATCACCGTGATGCCGTAAGCGTCAAGGCGTTTAAAGAAGTCTTTGTCATCAGCAAAGGTAGCTGAACCATCGCTCAAAAGATAAAGCGTAGCCTTTTCTCTGACGGTGTAGTAATACTCAGCAAGGCGAATATCCTCTTTGGTGATCCACTCAGACTGTGAGTCGCCTGTGCCGCGCTGTGTGAAACTTGTGCCGCCATCATCAGCATCAGGGTACAGCTTGCGGAATTCCTCTTTCAGCATCATTGTTGTAATTAAGCAACGGTCAGCGTCAGAGCCATCAGGCGCTACTGAATTGGGGTCAAAGTACACCGTGAATGGGTTATCTATAGGGTCAATGTAGATTTCCTGATCAAAGGAATCCTCTGAAATGTAGTCAGTTCTGACCCGCATATAGCCCCAACCCATGCGAACAGCGTATTCAAACGCATTGTCATAAGCATGGTCAGCATTGGAATTGACTTCAATGTGGCGAATGATGCCGCTGATTGTCTGTGCGTCAACCATGTCCTCATGCGTATTTGTGGCATGGACTTTAATGCGGGGGCGTTGCTGGCGTTGCTGATTAGAGACTTGGCGGCAATAGTTGTCCACCTTGTTCACCGTGATGACAGGGCGGGATTCAAGATTGCGTGAGTTTTGCAGTTCTACAGGCCATTGATCACCAGCGCCAAACTTCAAATCTTCAAGCGCTTCCTGACGATTCATTGTGTCTGCATCGTTTGCAAACTTTAAGAAGTCAATTGCTTCCTGAATTCGTGAGTCGTAATCATCAGCCATGATGTTGCCCTAAGTGATTTTGTGCCATTTTAACTCATCCATGAGTGTTGGCTACCATAATTTGCGGTAGGTCTAGGCTTTCTGGCTTGTCTAGGCTCATTGACCATCAGACCAATATACCTAAACGCATCAGCGCCATGTGAATAATTGTCGTGCAAAGGCGTTTTGCTAAATTGCTTGGTGTCTGGGTCAACATCGTAACGGTAATGGCGTAGGCATTGCAAGCCTTCGTGACAGTTCTCCCTGTCAAACCACATATTAGTAAACAATGTTCTAGCCGCATTGATTGAATCCATGATGGGCGTTCTAGGAATTATCTTGGTCTTATAACCAGCACCCCTAACAATTTCCTCAATGCTTCTACCGTTTGCCGCCAGCGTCTTGTTTTCAGCATCGTGCGGTAGCCAGAGGGTGTCGTACATATAGCCAAAGGTCTGCATCTTGGCTAGATAGTCGCTCATGGTCTGCTGATTGCCCTCAATGTAACGAATCAAGCGGGTTTCCATGCCTACAAACTGTAAGAACCAGATTGCTGTGGCATCAGACCAACCAAGGTCAAAGATGGCGTGAACGGGCTTTGTGGCATCGTAGTTGACCTTTGTGATGCGCCCATCTAACTCAGCCAGTTGCATTTCTCTGGCAAAGATAGCCCCATCTACTGTCTGGCGGCATAAACCTTCCCAAACCACGTTATAAGCCTGTGGATCACGGTGTTTAAGCGCATCTTTCTCAAGTTTCAGCGTTTCAGGAAACCAAGGGTTGTCAGACCAGTTGACCTTTTGAACAATGCAATCTTCTGGCGGGTTTTGCACAAACCGCTGGTAAGTCTCATCAGTCTCTAATTCAGGGTTAAAGGTTATCCATATTTCAGACTTTTCCTTACGAATGGTAGGAATCAGCACGTTCCACGACATACGGCTGGTTGTCTGCGCTTCCTCAACCCAACACACATCAACACCCTCATAAGACTTGACGTTGGCCACATTGTTCTTTAAACCCACAAAGCTGAACTCAGAGCCATTCTTGCCCCTGATGTTGGTCTGGGTGATTTCGTAGAACCCAAGCAAGCCTAAAGCCTCAATCTGGTCACACAGTAACTTGTGAACTGAGTCTTTGATAGAAGTTTGGAATTCACGGGCGCAAAGCACTCTTAACGGGGCTTGTGCGCCTTTAATGAGCAAAGCCCTTGCTACCCCCCATGACTTAGCGCCACCGCGTCCACCGTAAAGAACTTTATAACGTGATGGCTTGAACAGGCACTCTAGCTTGAGTGGGAACTCAGCCTTTGCAATTGCTTGGGTTACTTCACTCACTTGGCTTCACAAATGAAACTTGAATGCCTGAGAGCAATGGCGTTCCATCAGCACCCGTGATTTCAGTCTTTGTGCTTTCACGGTACTTCTTTGGGAATCGTGCCGCCATTGACCGTGACCACAATGTTGCGTTCAATCGGTCACTTTCTTTGTTCTCAACCATGTAAGCCGCGGCTTGTTCCTCCCACCACGCTTGCTCATAAGTCTTGGCATCGTCCAAGGCGTGCAAAAATTCCTCATGGGCATCACGCCATGAATACATTGTGCGTAAGGAAACGTTAAGGTTTGCCGCTATTTGTTCAACGCTTTTGCCGATTCTGCCCAAAGTAACCACTTCCTCACAATATTTTGGATCGTAAAGGGTAGGGCGACCAACAGGGCGTTTTTCGGTTGTTTCAGTCATTTATAAGTTTTGCGTTTCGTTCTTGAATAGTCATGTGGCTTGGGTCAAACACAACAAAGTTCTTTGTATTCTTAGATTGACCATTTGACATTTGGTCAGAGTACTTGATGCCTCTAATTCCAGCATTTTGCATAACTTGCCTACCAGCTTCGTCTTTGCCCACTTTAGCCAGCAAATCACCGCCAAGGTCATTCATGTCCACTCCCATAGATTTGGCAAGTTTTCTGACGATCATTGGTTGTTCTTTAATTGGCGCATCCCAATCCAACATTCTGCGGATATGTGTGTCAGGCAAGTCAACTTTGTAAAGATTGCCTACTGTTTGTTGCTGATATAAGTTTTTAGCGGTATCAAACGCTTTTTGGGCGGTCATTAGGTCTTTACCGACAAAACCCATATCTTTAAAATTCTTTGCAATTTCTTCAGGGGTTTTTTGGGTCAAGAAATCTTCGTAAACTTGCATTGATGTGTAATCACCAGCTTTCTCAGCTTGATTGTACCTTTTCATCAAAGCATCTTCAAATTTAGTGTCTCTTGGGGTAAACCTTTTAGCTACCTCTTGGTCTTGGGCTGTGTATAACCCTTTGCCATACATTTGTGCGCCTTCGCCTGTGCCTATCTTTCCAAGGTCAAACCTTTGAAACACATGGGGTGAACCATGCCAAACAGTCATTCCAAGGGGGTTATAAGCGCCAGCCATTTGTTTTGCTAGTGCTTGCGTCTTAGGGCCGTACCCAATGCCTTCTGATGCCGTAGCGTCATAAAGCTGATCCCTTGCCGCGTTAGCCCTGTCCATTCCATAACCAGCTATTTGCTGTAGGCTTGCACCGGGGTTGCGAATGAAATCAGACCCCTTGCGTTTAGCAGAGTCAATTGCGCTGTATATGTCGGCTAGTGTTGGCATAGTGCCACTAATTTACTCGGTTTCGGCTGGCTTTTCAACCGTAAGTTGTCTAAGCCATGCTTCATTTTCGGCAATAGCGCCTGAAATAGCGTGAAAGTTAGCCAACATTTGTTCTTTTTGCTTTTCAAGGTCAGCAATTCGGGCTTTTACTTGCTCGATCATTTCTTTTTATCCTTTTTAGCGGCTTCACGCTTTTCTGAGTAAGCAATTGCAATGGCTTGTTTAATTGGTTTGCCAGCCTTTACTTCAGCTTTAATGTTCTTTTTAAACGCTTCAGGGGATTTAGATTTAATTAAAGGCATTATTCTTCCTCCATTACAAAACAGACATCCTGCCAACTCATTTTGAGTAAGCGTTCGTCATTGTGCTTTATTTCCTCAAACTTCAAGTATTCGTCTTTGTAGTCTTTGTGGAATGTGCCAAAGGCTATCTTGTCACCCACGTTTAACCCTTCCGCTTGGGCTTCTGGGCCAACCGCCATGACTGTTCCACGGCTTTCAGCTTCTGCTGATTGGAAATAGATTGTGCTTTGAATGCGTTGTTCAGGGCGCACCAGAATCTTGTCTTTGAGTGGTTGCAAGTTCATTTTGCCGCCTTTGCTGGTCTGCCACGTTTCTTTGGAGAAAAAGCACCCGCCTCTGGGACGGGTGTAACATCCTCCGTTGGGACGATGGCAACTAACTCAAATTCACCGCACCACTCTGTGTAGTGACGGTTTTGGTAAGTGGGGTAGCGTCTGCATTGCCCCATCTGACCTATGTCATTAAAGTAAACACAAGCCTTACAATTCAAACCAGACATTTCAAATCCTTATCATTTGTGATGTTTAGAAGCCCATTCAGTCGTGCATGACTGTCTGGGTTTCGCTTTTTAGCGGTACTCTGATTTAGTTTTTGTGTAGCAAATACCGTCAGTTTTGCCAGTATTAAATTGTTTGTCAGCACCCATCTTGTCCTCTTTACCCATAGCAACGCCACCACGCATTTTTTCCATGCGTTCGCCTGTACGGTCAGAAGATGCCGCACCTTTTGGGGGTGTTGCGCCAGTTGTGCTTTTAGCCATTGTTGTGTCCATTTTACCCATGATATTTTCCTTGCAAAGAATTTATGGTTTTGACTTTATGTCCAATATGGCACAATGTCAACCACCATTTTAACAGGATTTGTCATGGCCACAAATTTTAAAATCACTTCTGCTAAATCTAGCACTCCCAAACAGCCTATGCACTACGAAAAGGTTTCTGAGCATCGCGCTGAAATGTCCCGCATTAAAGCTGTGGAACAAGAACTAAAGCGCCATGAGGCTCAAGGCTTAGACAAGGCTCACAAGGGTAAGTGAGGCTTTGGCACTTCTGGCGGCCATCTGTCCCCAAGTGCCTCAACCGTAGCAATGTGGGCTTTTTGCCACATTTCTTTGCGTTCATCTTTTGATAGATGCGCCCCTTGGTCTATTTCGTAATGGCATCTCAGGCACAAAGCGGCCACTAGGTTGTCATCAGCCTTGATGCCCTTACCCTTGCCACCACCCCAATTGCTGTGAGCCGCTTGAACCCCGTTATCTATGCCACAGCTTTGACAGGCTAAACCCGCTACTAGCTTTAACAGTTTTTGGCTTCTCACATATTGGTGTTTCAGATATTGCATATTCTTTGGTTTGGTACTTGTGGCCGTTGTCGCATTCCCGCTTTCTAAGAATAAATTCTGGGCTTGCTCTTGTGTCTAAGACTTTGTTCTTGCGTATCCCGCAATTTGGACACATCATGCTTCTATTCCTTTTTCTGCCATCCAGCACAATAGCCATTCAATAAACTCTGAGCCTTCCTCTTTGGTGAATTTGTGGCTCTGTAGTCCTAACTGCACAACTCTTTCCCCGTCTAGGCTTGGGGCAACCTTGCCAATCTTGCGCCCTGTCTCATGCGCCCATTGGTCAATTAAAAGCCGCTTCCAATCGTCTGCTGTCCAAGTTGAGCCAACCACTTTCATGGCCTTATAAACCTTGTCAATCAAGGCGTGAAACATATCATTTTGGTCTGTGCTTCTGGTTGCCTTTTTAACTTCTAAGCGCAATTGCTTGCCAGCTTGCAAGGTTTCTTTGATTTTTGGCCACAAGTCTTTTAAAACTGTTTGGGCTTGCTGGCTGTTGTGTAAGGTAACAATCATAAAAATTGTTTCACAAAATAAGCAAATACCGACCAAAACGCTACCAATGAAAAAAAGATCAATGCCCATATTGTTCTCATGCTTGCCTCACCATAACTTCAACCTTTGCCACTTCCCCGTAAACCTTTGTGGCGTGAATTGATGTAATTTGCGAATCCGATAAAAAGACAATTTTGTCCATGCCATCGCATATTGCTTTGACCACGTTATCTAAATCGGGCTTTTTGGTGTGTTTTTCAACATCGCTTAAACAAGCCTCTGTGCGTTTTTTTGAGTATGAGGCGGGAACAGGAAAGGTAACGTAAATAAACGCCTCTAATGCCCCTTCTAAGGCTTGTGAAGCACCCATTGCCGCCTTTGCCATCATCCCAACTTCAGATTCATAGGTTTTTGTTTTTTCAGGGGTGTAGGCAACGGGAAACTTTCCCCTTGTGGAAAACCGCGGTCTGCCCTTGGCTACGGGATGGCCGTACACCGTAAACATGATTGAAATCATTTTTTATCCTTTTGTTCGTTCATGCGCTTGCGTAAGTCATCAGCGGCTGGTTGCCCACGTTTTTTGGCAATGTCCAGCAGGGTCTGTTGCCACCAGTATTGGGCTTCTCCCCTGCCTTCCTCCAGCGCTTTCTTTTTGAAGCGTCTGATCCATTCCCTTGCTTCCGATTCCCTCATAGTCTCCCGTAAGTTCAAGCGCTCTGAGAATGACAAACTCGCTAAATTGTTGCCCTTCTCTGGCTCGGTCAAGAATTCTGTTTGCTTCATGGTGCGTCATCAGGGGTCACAGCCTCTCTGACAATTGTTTTTTCGTGATTAAAAATTGTTGAAAACTGATGTACAGACAACCAAATAATTGCTTCTTGACCATCAATGTCTTTTTGACTGATACATACAAAACCGTCACCAGTTCCATAAACTTCAGTTTCCAATTCTTTTGGCAAATAGATTGGCATTTTCATTTCCTTAATTCTGCAAGTCTTGCCCTGATATGTTCTGGCATAGGTGCGGCTTTTTTGCTGTCAGCTTCTATCTTTGCCAAGGCGGGGTCAATCAAGGGTTTGGGCGTTAAATCAGGAACGTCAGCACCGTCCCATCGCTGTTGGTTTAAATAGACCTTGGGGGCTGGAATAAATGCCCCGTTGTCTTTCAACCATGCCGCTGTGGTAGCCATCCATTGAACGTGTTTCAGAATGATGTGCTTCTGAGAAAAGTAGTAAGACTCAGCCCATTTCTTTCTGCAAGATGCCTTTTCACCTTTTCTAAAACACTTGGGGTAAGCAGACCAGAATTCCTCAAACCCTTCGTCTGTTTTCTTTTGTTGTTCAGGTATCTCATTACCGAATAAGTCTTGCATTTACTTCCCTTTGGTGATTGTTTGAGCAAAGCAAAGCCTTACCGTACTAAAACAGCAATCGCTTTGCTTGTGGATAACTTCCCTTCGGAGCCATGTCATCGCATCGCATAGGACAGACTTCTTAGACTTACGTCCAAACCACTCGGCTCTATCCTTCGCCCACCGCCCCTGCTTTAGTTCGCTCGTGTAACAGGGTATCCCTAGATGCAACCACCGACGTACCGCATTGCACAGCCGCCAAACGCAAAAAACCCCATAAATTGCTCTGTGGTCTTGGCTCTTGGCGAGAGCAACAACAAACGATTGAAAGCAATCAAAAGTTCGCCTGTTGTCAGGCAAGACCACACAGAAATCTATGGGGTTCTCAATTGCTTTCATCGTCCGATGCCACTCAGACGATTTAATTATAAACATATTTTTTTAACCTTTGTCAAACCATTCTGGTTTTAACAACTTTAATTGCCAAATTCTTGCAATAGGAACAGCCTTCCATTGGGAAATAGCTGGTTGCTTTATCCCTAATAGTTTGGCTAGATCACTCTGTGAGCCAGCTAGTGCAATAAACTTTTCTTTATTCATAAGCCAAATTATATACTATTTGCATAAAAGCAACATTAGGGTTTGTCCCTACAAAATAATTGTTGACCTTTGCATAAGTTGCCTTATAATTCACTCATGCCCCAAACAAACGGGGTCTTTTAAAAAGGAAACAAAATGCAAACAGTAAAAATTCAAACACGCGGTATCTGCCAATGTTGCGGTCGTGAACAAGCAATCGTTAACGGCATGATGTCTAAGCATGGTTACACAGTCAAACAAGGTTGGTTTTCAGGTGTTTGTTCAGGCAGAAACTATGCACCTGTCCAAGTTAGCCGCACAACTACAGACGAAATCATTGCTCAAATTAACGCAGAAATTCCAGAATTGATTGCCAAGGCTGACAAAGTTAAGTCAGGCGAAATTACTCCTGAAACAGCATTTACTCATGTTGTGACAGCTTATCGCAAAGAAATTCCATATCAACAAGCAACCGCTTCACAACAATACAATGCCCGCAATTCTATGGAATGGGCTTATCGCAATCGCGCAAGAATGGGCGAAGATTTCATTAAAACAATGACCGAAATTGCAAACAAATATCACGGTCAACCATTAGTTCAAATTGCTAAATAAAAAAGGGGGCTTAGTCCCCTATTAGGGTAAGTCCTAACAAAATAATTGTTGACTTACCCATAAGACCGCTTATAATTCACCCATGCCCTAACTTCTTGGGGTCTTTTTAGGAGAAATCAAAATGGCAACATCATGGACAAAAAACCAGTTAGTAATTCAGTTCAATGACTATGACAACACATGGTCAGTCAAAACCATTCCATTGACATTAAAGCAAGCAATCAAGTTTGTTATCCATGTCACTCATGGTCATGTGTTCCACAAGGACTACAAAATTGTCAGTCTGACAGAGTGGGAAACAATGAAAAAAGAAACAGAAGTTCTCTAAAAAAATAATTTAAAAATATTTAAAAAAAGTGTTGACACTTCTTTATAAGATAACTTATAATTCATCATGCCCTAAATTTATGGGGTCTTTTTAGAGGAAATCAAAATGCGCTCAATCATCAAATCAGCAATGTCAATTGACGAATTAGCTAACAACCTACAGCAAATTTCTCAAGACGATAAAAAAGAAATCAACGATTACACAGACGCACAAATTGTGCATGAAGCTAAATACATTCTTAGCTGTTTCCATGAAGCTGGTCACTTAAACAATGAAGATTACATTGGCGAAAACGGTGACGAATTTCAGAAGTCTGCTCGTGATCAAGTTCGCCAGCTAAACGCATTTATCAAAAAGTTTGCTTGAGGATACGCCATGACTGAATTCAAACTCCACTATTACTTTGATGACGTTGTGTCTTATGACAATGGCGCAACGCTTGAAAACGTCAAGGTTGGTTATGACTACCACCCCGTTTTAACTAACTACCCACACGCACCAGATTACGCAGAAATTTACGATGTGTTTATCTTTAACTTAAAGGGTGATGACATTTCTTGTGATCTGCCTTTATCCGAATTTCAACACATCATGTCTGAAACCAAGATTCACCATGCCCGTATGTTAAAGGAACAAAATGAAATCTAAGATTATTCAAACTCTTGTTGAGTGGACGCTGGCCATCATCATTTTTGGCGGCATTGGCGTATTACTGGCATGGAGGGGCTAATCATGCTTGACCTAATCAAAGATTACTTTCGTTTGCCATCGGCTAAAGAAATAGCCGCCAAGGAACTGGAATCAGCCCAACGCAAGCTGTTAGACGCTCTTAGCGCCCAAGAATATGCAAGGCGCATGGCTGACTACCACTCAGACCGAATCAAACGCCTTACGGCTTATTTAAAGGAAGAAGCATGAACGTCCAAGAATTACTTAAACTGAATGTCAATGAGCATACAGAAAAGAAAGCCAATCTGACTTATCTGTCATGGGCTTGGGCATGGGCTGAAGCACTTAAGGCTGACCCACAAGCAAGTTTTACTGTGCAAATGTTTGGTGATAAGTGCTACATGGAAATCAATGGCACAGCAATGGTGTGGGTTACAGCCACTATGTTTGGCAAGCCAATGGTTTGTCAATTGCCTGTGATGGACAACACAAACAAGCCAATCACCATTGAGGGTACAACCACAGTCAACAAGTATGGCAAAGAAATAACCACTAAGTTGGACAGCTTCAACGTCAACACAGCAATCATGCGCTGTATGACCAAAGCACTTAGCTTGCATGGCCTTGGGTTATACATCTACGCTGGTGATGATCTTCCGCAAGGTGATGAACCAGAGTCAACCATTGACCCAAACAGCATGACAGACTTGTTTCTAGCCATCCACAACGCTAAGACACAGGACGAACTAAAGTTGGCCTACAAAGTAGCTTATGCCGCTTGTGATGGTGACAAGGCTTGGCAAATCAAAGTCATTGCCGCCAAAGATGAAGCAAAGGCGAAACTGTAATGTGGCCTTTTCCACCATTTCCAAACCCACAGGACAAGGGGACAAAGCGCCCCAAGTTCAACCCTGATAACTATGAGGAGTCGCCACGATGATTGAAATGATTGAACAACGCTTAGACCAATGGTTTGCGGCACGAATTGGTAAGGTCACAGCATCCCGTGTGGCTGATGTGCTTGCCAAAACCAAGTCAGGCTACAGCACCAGCCGCGACAACTACATGGCTCAGTTGGTGTGTGAACGCCTAACTGGTCAACGGGAAGATTTCTTTACGTCTGCCGCAATGCAACATGGCACAGACACAGAACCCCTTGCCAGAGCCGCTTATGAGTCTCGCTATGACGTTTTAGTTGATGAAGTGGGGTTTGTGCCTCACCCGTCAATCATCATGGCTGGCGCTTCTCCTGACGGGCTTGTTGGGGACAATGGTTTGTTAGAAATCAAATGCCCAAATACGGCCACGCACATTGACACGTTGTTAACTCAGACTGTGCCGGGCAAATACAACACGCAAATGCAATTCCAAATGGCTTGCACAGATCGTGAATGGTGTGACTTTGTGTCGTTTGACAATCGTCTGCCAGAGGAACTTCAATTGTTTGTTAAACGTGTCCCGCGGGACAATATGTATATCAGACTAATGGAAGATGAAATCGTCAAATTCTTAAATGAACTTGATATAAAAATTGCTCAACTTATGAAAGTCAAAAATGTCTAAACTTTACGAAATTACCGTTGTTTCAGGTAAATACAAAAACAAAGATGGTGTGGAAAAATCCCGTTACACAAACATTGGATCAGTTCTTGAAACCAAGAACGGCCCTATGTTGAAGCTGGACACTATTCCTTTGATGGATGGCGGCTGGTCTGGTTGGGCTTATCTAAACACGCCAAAGCCTAAAGAAGATCAAGGCTTTCCAAAAGACGATGACATTGATTTTTGATTAACGGGGGGAAAGCTGTGCAAAGGATTTTCCTAGCTTGCAGACGAGCAGTTAGTACCCCCACCTTTTTGGAGTAATCATGGGTGATTTATTTGATGATGATTTTTTGCAAAGATTACGCAAAGACTATTTAAAGGTCTTGCAAGGCAAAGGGGGCAATTGTCCCTGTTGTGATAGGACGGGCAAATACAATGCTTTCTCTATCACCAAAAAGAATGCTCAAGCCTTAATCTGGATTTATTACAACGGTGATGAACACGGTTGGGTCAATACCGCCAACAATGCACCCCGTGAATTTATGAGGGCTAAGACGTTTTCCAATATGCGTTATTGGGGATTGATTGAGCCATACCCAAACGATGACAAAGAAAAACGCGGGTCAGGCTACTGGCGCATTACCAATAAAGGAATTAAGTACCTTAAAGGTGAAATGTCACTACCACACAAAGCCTACATTTACAACAGAACATTGATGGGTTATGGCGACAAAGAAGTTTTGTTTACAGAGTGCTTTAAGGAATACTTTAAGTTAGATGAAACCCGCAGAAATAATTTTAACGACAGGAATTCTCAATGACCCCATTAGGTCTTAACGGCAACCAGCCAGTTCACAAATTTAAATGTTGCAATAGATGTGATGAAATCAAACCACCAGAGGGCGGGATTGACATGGGCCACAAATGGATTTGCCAATCTTGTTGGATTGCTAGGAAAATAGGCAGACACCAAAGGAGTACAAATGACCAAAGACGATCTAATTAGTTTGCTACGCATGACAGGCGCTCAAGAAGCCTCTATAGACGCTGTATGTGCGGCTTATGACGCTGGTTGGAACGATGCCCTAGACGATTACGCAAAACGCCTTGTAGCGCTTCCTTTTGAAAAGGACACAATTGACAGTTTTGGCTCTTTTATCAAGTCAACTAAGAAATAAAGCTATTTCGGCTTTTCTGCGCTTGACCAATCCAGCCACTTCTTTGCCACCCGCTTTTGTCCAACTCATAAAGGCTTCAGAAGCGCCTTCCCAATCACCACGGTTGACCTTCATGCGAATGGTTGACCTTTGGTAGTTGCCTAGACCAGCGTTGTAAGCAAAACTGGTAACAGCGTCAAATTTACTTTGATGACCAACAAGATTAGGGCTAAGTCGAATAACACCACGTTCAAAAGTATTGATGTCCATCTTGAATAAATTGACCAGTTCCTCTTTTGACCAAACACGATTGTCACCTTCCTTTAGTTGGTAGTCAGACCTGATAAGCCCTGTGTAACCCTCTTTGCGGACGTTTGGTAGGTTTAATTGGTCTGAGTACATAGCGTGACCCCACCCAACAGTCCAAATAGCCGCAGAACAACGATAAGGCTTGTTCTTGTAGCCTTCAAAGAAGTGCATCAAGTCCTCACCCGCCTTGCTGACTTTCATTTCTTAGACCATCCCCGTGAGCCAAACCAAAACCCAATAATCCCGCCCAACATTGCCATTTCGTCTGTAGAAAAAATAATATCTGACAAACGAATCAAATCATCAATGTTGTTTATCAGGCTTGGCCTAGAGTAAATGTAGTAGGCAATCCATGCGTTGATGGCACATAACTCAAAAACAAAGATGTAAGTAACTGTGGGTCTGACAGTTCCCACATAGTTGGCAACCCATTGAGAAGCCCTCTCTAAAACCTTTTCATCGTGCTTTAAAGCCGCTTCAGTCATTTGTGCTTCAGACTGCATGGCAATCTGGTCTGTGCGGATTTCCTCGATGCGCTCTTGGGCGGCAAAGCCTTGAGCCATCATTTGTAGCTGAAGTTCAACTTGAACCCTAGCCAAAGCAAGTTCATGCTTTTGATCTGCTTTGTTTTGAAAAAAATCTAATAGTTTGGGTAAGCCTGAAATTAGCAAACCGCCAAGGGTAGAAAATAGAGAAAGCATTACAGTCCAATCATTCCAAGTAATTTATTGACAATTTTTCCCGCCAATTCGTCAGGCAAATGCGGTAACAGACCAATTACTAAATATGCTACATAAAGTCTAGCAAATATTTTAAAAAATTTGTCTGCTTGTTTTTGATACTCATTCACCGCCCACACCTTGATCGGGCGCAAACCTCTGAAATCTCAGCAATACCCCATCCTACTGCGCCAATAAACATAACAATGATAACGATGGCAACCGCCCATTGCATTTGTTCGGCTTCAGCTTCTTTGCGTTTTTTTTCATCAGCTTTGGCTTGACGGGCTAAATGAGCATCTTCAATGTCCATTTGTTGCTGGCGCTCTTTAATCTTCTGCCACACGTCCGCTCGGCCTGTGGCCTGAAATAACATGAGCAATTCAGCCTCAAACCGTTTGGCTTCATCCAAAACCATTTCAATTTGAAGCGCTGTTCCTAAGTTGGATTTGTTGCCAGACCGTTTAGCCTCTACCATTGCCCTTGTCGCTTGGCTTTTGGCATCAAACATCTTGGCAATCATGGGGGTCAGCCCCGCTAGATCATGGGCAACCTTGCTTGCCTTCTTAACAAGTCCTATTGCTTGTTGTAAGCCTTCTAGCGCTGTGATGGGGTCTATCATTTCTTTACAACCTTTTCCCACTTCAGGCAAACAACTTTGCGGTTATAAACATCACCCGTCCATGCCCAACGAACACACCGATACTCAGTAGAGGAGACTTGCGGTATTGTTAACAACACCACAAGCAACCATCTCATTTTGACCAGTAATGTGAAACGTACCCAAAAAAAGTAGAAATGCCAGACACAAAAACCATGCCCATCCAAAAGCCGCCACGTCCCTTGTTGGCCAACTCAATCAGGGTTTCCAACTGAGTTTCCATCTTATCAATCTTGGCTTCCATTGATTCAACTTTTTGCCAAAGAACCCCGTATTTGACCAAATCAATATCAGACATTTTAGGCTTTCTGTATGAACGCAAGCGCATAATAAAGCGGCAAATCTGTGCCGCCCGATCCCGTTACAGCAGAAGTAAAGCCGCCCGTGTTGCCAACAGCATAAGTGCTACCAGCACCCACCACAAAACGATCACGCAAGTCGGGTGTGCCGTTAGAGCCGTTGCAAAGGTAATAGCCTACAGGAATAGCACCAATAGAGCCTGACCACATGATGATGCCGCCAGAGGGAATTGGGTTAACAGCCGCGGCTGTTCCCAAGATGCCATAAAGGTTGTCGTAAGTGGCAATCTGCACATTGGCAGAGTCAGTTAAAACAAACTTGTAAGAGTACCCTTCAGTCAACCAGATTTCTTGTGGGGGACGACCGCTTGTCCCCAATTGAATTGGGTTGGTGTTGGCAATCGTACCCGTTGCAGTTGTGTATGTAGCAAGGGGAGTGGTAGAGCCAGCTTGGTAGGTGTAGATATACCCACCGTTGAGGGGAATGCCTGTGTTGGTAAAGAATTGAAAACCGTTACCGATTGGTGCAAGATTGACTGCCATATTTAATCCTTTTTAGCCATTCCCGACAAATCAATTTTTACGGGTGTTTGGGGTTTGCCTACATCAGAAAGTTTAGTGCCAGCGGCAGGGCGCAATGACTCTTTCATCTCTTTTTTCATTTTACTTTGCGTGTAAAGATTGGTTGCTGGCTTGACAACCGATCCAACAACAGGAATTTCTTCTAAAACACCAGTAAGATAATTTTTAGCAATTTGTCCCGCAGAAACCGTTGTGTTTGATTCATTGACAAAAGCGCCTTTAGGTCTAGCTTCAATCAATGTGCCAGCGTTGGCAATCTTGCGTAAACGGCTGGCTTCCTCTGCGCCAAACAAAGCATCTAGCTTTTTGTTGACATCTAAATCAGCAACAGTTTTTGCAAACTTACCAGTTAAAAAGTTTCCGCTTGCATCAGTAGAATTACGCAACATATAGTCTAAAGTGCCAGCCCTCAAGTTTTGAATGGCTTGTGGGTTGTCGCCAACTAAATCAATCATCTTGGCAAAGTCTTGATTCTTAGAACTGAACACATTATTTTGAATAAAGTTCTTAGTATCAGCACCGCCATTTTCAACCATTGCATAAACAGCGTTGTAAGTTGGTCTGTTTTTGTCAATCAAATCAAACTCACGTTTAGCCAAGCCACGGGCTTTGTCAGCAAACACTTTAGCTTCTGCTGTCTCACCAATAAGCGGTAAACTTTCTAATTCATTGCGAACCAAACCTAAAGCATAAACTGCGTTGCCATCATCGGCTTTTTGTGCTTTTCTTGTTTCACGGGCAATTTGCGTTGCTAAATTTTGGAACTGGTCAAAGTTCATTGGTTTCCCTGCAATGTACTGATCAACTTTAGTTTTGATCGTAGGCGGCAAGAAATCAATATCTTCATTCTTAGTCAACGCATTCATTGCATTTTGTGCAAATGTCTTGCTGTCAACTTCTAATTTACCCGCGCCAAAGTCTGCAAGGTCTTTATATGCTTGTTGTTTTTCAGCTTTGAATGCGTCAATCTTTTCACGAACTTGCTCAATTGCACCTTGAGCATTAGACACATAGTCAGGCGCAAAAACATCAGGTGCGGCACGTTCTTTAACCAACGTCACATTTTCTTTTAGCGCTTTGTTTTGTTCATTAAAACGATCAACAAATTGCTCTTTAAATCCTCTTTCATTTCGCTCACGGGAAATAAGTGTTGGGTTTTGTGAAGCCTGACCACGGGTCAAACGTACTGGCACATCTAAAGAATCTGCATCCACCAAACGATTGATAGCTTCTATGTTTGTTTCAGCAGGGTTTAACAGTTTCAGATCAGCGGCTAACTCTGGCTTTGCTTGTGCAATAGCGGCATCAAGTTGTGTCTTGACTTCAGTAGCGGCCGCACCAGCGCTTTGTTTACCACCTCTGGCCTGAAACTGTTGCTCAAGCTGGCTAGGTGCGCCAGCGCGAATTTCATTGCCCCATTGACTAACGGTTTCAGCGCCCTTAACCAAAGGTTTAGCTACCGTAGCCAAAGGTTTAGCCAATAACGCTGGTGCGGCAATTGTTGCCGTTCCCATCATGTTTTGCACATCAGGAAGTGGCAAGCCTGTTTTTTGGGCAATCCACTCAGCGCCTTTATTGACGTTTTCACCAATAAAGTTCATCAGTCTTTGTGAAGCCTCACCCTGATAAGCAGGGCTTTGCGTAACGCCAAAAGTCTTACCAAATGGTTTTTCTAATGCGCCTGTAACAGCTTGACCATATTCCTGTGCTTTTTCGGGTGTGGTAAATGGGCGGGAAGCGGCTTGAACCACTTGACCAGCCATAGGCAAAATACCGCCAATGGTAGTGTCAGCCAATGATGCCGCACTAGCGCCAAAGTCACGCCCCATTTGGCCATACATTTCACGCGATCTTTGCAGATTGATAATTGCTTGATCGATCTTAGTTTTTGCTACTGGCTTGTCAGTTTTGGCGGTTTTAAAAGCATCTTGAACTGCCGCGCCAATTGCGTCAATGCTGAAGTCATCACTTTGCGTCTGTGCGGTTGTTGGCGCACCGCCTTTTAACTTCATTTCTCGTTGAAGTGCCTCTAAATTACGGGCAGAGGCGGCATTACCACCCGCGGCAAGTTTGCTTTCTCTTTCAAATTCAGCTTGCAATACTCGTAAAGCCTCTTGGTCACGGGAGGATTGAATATTTGCAGGGGGCGCAGATTTACGGCCAAACGCAGAATTAACCGCTTTGCTGACCGAATCTAAATCAAAATCATCAACAACAGCCATTATTGCCCCTTAACAAGCGTACTCATAAACTTGATTTTAGTCAGCAGATTTTTGTAGCCAATAGAATCAGGGCCACCAACGGCATTGACAACTTCTTTCATGCCTTCTTTGTCGTTGTTTCTCATTGCATCATAAAGACGAATCGCATTTACGTCAGCAATTTGACCCCATTTATTTTGGAAGTCTCTTGCCGCAAATGGGTCTTTTGTCTTAGCAAATTCGTTTTCAACACCTTGGTTGAACAAACTTGTTGCAGTTGACAAAGCACGATTAACACGGGCGGTCTGTTTGATGGCTGGCGCTGTCCAATCGGTTGTTCCAGCAATCTGACCCGCAATTTGGTTAGCCGCATCAGTACCACTTAAACCAGAAGATTTTGACAATTCAGCGGTCTGAAGCGCCATGTAATGACCAAGCTGTTGCAAGTTGGTTGCGTTGTCACCACCAAAAGGCAAAGCGGCATAACCACCCGTTAGGTTAGCAATAGCGCCAGCGCCTTTACCAGAAATCACATCATCAGCAATTTTAATAATTTGGTTGCTGTTAAATTGTTGGTTAGGCACATTAGCGGCTGAAGCATTTGCCCTTGTGCGAATAGCTTGAGCATCACGCAGGGTGTCAGCGTTCTCACCGGGGCGCATCCTCACAGGGGCATTAGAGGGCATTGCAGGGGCTTGGGGTGCGCCAACTTGTGGCATACCACCACCCTGTTGTGGCATTGCGCCTTGTGGCGGCATTGCGCCCGGCTGTTGTGCGCCTTGCATCATGTTTGGCGATACACCAGCGGGAATAGTAATTTCACCCAATATCTGTCCATTTGGCCCATATTGGATAGCCGTTGGGTTGTTGTTTTGGTCAGTTCTGCCTGTTGGCACAAACTGAGAGCCGGGGGCCATCGTCAACGGCTGTCCCCGTCCCGTCATTTGAATGTTAGGCGCTTGTCCTGTAGGACTCATTGGCGTAGTCAATGTTTCTTGCAGTTGTCCACCAGTATTGGTCAAACTTACTTTAGGCGCAAATTGACTACGTTGTTCAGGAATAGACAACAACGATGCAGACTCAGCCAACAAATCTTTTGTAATAGCAGGGCCAGCTTGCGCTTTGTTTAACAATTCAATTCTTGAATTGATCATGCGTTCCAAAGATGGGTTATCAGGATTGTTTTGAATCAATCCTTGATAGGCTTTGATAATTTGTTTTGGATCGTTAATGCCCATCAAACCAAGTGAGTGATCAACATTACCAATAATGTTTCTCTCAGTTTGTGTCAAATCTTGTTTTGCTTTAGCCGCTTCTGTTTGGCTTTTGTGCAATCCACTTAATGAACTAATTACATCAGCGCCTGTCAATGGGGCAATCTTAGGAATGACCGCATTGATCTTGTCCATGTCAATGCGACCATTGGTCTGCCAATTTGCAGGGTTGCTTGTGAACTCTTGAAGTTTTAAACGCTCATCATTTTTCTGGCGCAACACTTGGTTTTCAATTTGTGCTTTTTCCAAAGCCAAAGGATTTAATTGCTGTGCTTGTTGGAAGTTTTGAATTCCAGAAGCCATGCCCAACATATCCCCAAGACTTGTAGCTTGGGGTTTGGCGTAATTTACGTTCATTGAAAAGTCAGCCATGATTTATCCTTATGTCGCTTTAAGCATAGAGCCTACTAATGCAAGATTGCCAAGATTGCCTAAAGCAGTTGCAGTATTTGCGCCACTAGCAGAAGCATTCCCTGCCAATGCTGAACCTATGCCTGTGGCAAGATTAGCAGAATTAGCACCGTATAAATTAGCCGCATTGATTCCTTGCCCTGCGCCTGTTGTAAGGTTTCCACCATAAGTATTAGAAGCGCCAGTTATATTGCTTCCATACTGGTTGTAAGCGCCTTGCATTTGTCCAAGGTTAGATGACAACACATTATTCAAATTATTTGTCACACTTGAAGTATTAGAGCCGTAAGCATTTCCAGCACCCAATAGGTTGCCTGTGTTGCTTGTAAGGTTGCTTCCAAGAGTATTGGACAATGAACCTAAATTACCACCCAAGGTATTGCCAAGGCTTGCCAATTGACCGCCTGAAGTTGTGCCGATGTTGGCCATTCCAGACAATGTGCTGTAAATGTTTTGACGTTGTGTGTTGAAGTTGTTAAACGCATTTTGGTATGCACCAGAGGCATAGTTTTGCGTGTAGTCTTGCAATCCTCTCAAAGCATTACCGCCCAAACTGCCACCACCCATGTTGGCGGCACGTTGGTTGGCCATTTGACCTTGTTGCAGTTGGAATGCGTAGTTAGGGGCTAACTGTTCATTCAAATCCCCTGCGCCAAACTGACGGGTCAAGTAACCTTGGTTGTTAATTAAACCTTGCGAACCAGCTTGACCAACATCTTGATAAGGTTGTTGAATTCCAACTTGTTGATTGTAAATGTCATATAAATCACCACGGGAATTTGCATAATTTGCATTTAAAGCATTTGCATTTGCCGCGGCTTGGTCTTTTTGACCTTGATAAGTATTTGCCAACAAACCTAATTGGTTGTTTGCGTTTGCGTTAATGTTGGTATTGGCTGTGTTGTACGCGCCAACTTGATTAGCCAAATTATTATTTAGGCTAGTGTTTAAATTTGTGTAGTTGTTAGCCAACGCTGTGTTATTTGCCGCATTTAAGGCTTTAGCGTCTGTGTAAGCGGTATTTAGTTGAGTGTTTGCCGTGTTACCGTATTGGCTAATCAAATCCCTAGCATTAGAAATGCCAGATTGATTTGCAACAGCACCAAGACCACTACCAAGAGCATTTAAAGCCAAACCTTGACCTAAAGTTGTTCCTAAAGCAGAACCAGCACCCGCACCAGCATTTAACAATGAACCGCCAGCACCACCTAAACTATTTAATGCCGTACCAGTTAATCCTGTGGCTGTATTAGCTAAAGTTGATCCTAATGCCGCATTGCCAAGCAAAGAATTGCCCGCGGCCATACCACCAACGCCAGCGCCTACGCCCGTACCTAATGCCGCTTGACCACCTAAAGCGCTCATTGTTCCAGCGCCCGTTCCAGCGGCAGTTAAACCAGAACCTAAAGCGGCTTCACCGCCTAAAGCGCTCATTGCACCGCCAAGACCCGCTGTGCCACCGCCAGCCGCTGTCAAACCTGTTCCTAGTGCCGCCTCGCCACCTAAAGCGCCCATAGCGCTTGCATTTCCTAATGCGCCAAGTGTTCCTAACGTAGAACCGCCACCAAAAGCACCAGCACCAGCGTTAGCTAATTCAAACGCTGATCCCGCTACTGATGCACCGCCACCCAACAAACCCGCGGCATTTAATCCAAGATAAGCACCGCCAAGAATTAAAGCAGGTTTTACCCAACTAGGCACATCAGAACTTGACGCACCAGTTGTGTAAAAAATAGGTTTACCAGAAGCATCAAACTCTACTCGATAACCTGTGTTACCTTTACCGTCAAATGTTCCACCAAAGGCATTTCCAGTTTGACGTTCACCATAAGTGCTTCCTACTTCTTGACCAGTTACTTTATTACCATAAGTTTTTTCAATTGATTTATTACCATTTTCATCAAAAACTGTTTTTTCTATTTGTCCAAACTGGCTAATGTCAGTTACGCCTGTATCGGCAATAATTTTTGCCATATCAGCCGCATTAGCTTGCGCTGAACCTTTGCCTTGACCAGCCCATTTTGTTGGGTCACTTGTTGCCAAAATTTGATTGGTTAGTTTATCAATGACATTTGCATTAGCACTTCCAGCAGTACCGCCAGTAGCTATTGTTTGAGAAACTAATGAATTTACTAGGTTGTCCATAATTTAGGCTCTCTTAAACATTGTAGTAAGGCACTTTGTAGGTCTGCCCATTTACTGTGACATTCATAAATCCCACGGGATTTGCGGGAAGCGTTGCAGACCCTGCCGTTGCAGTATCAGCAGAACTAAAGTTCAACAAGTTAATAAAAAACTGTTGCCATGACCGTGAGGGACGGTTAGTCGTTCCATCCAAAAACGGTGCTTGTGGATAGGGGTTGACTTGCTGTGTACTTGAAAGTCCTGAAGTAGCCATCAGTTTTCTGCCCCTTGTACTTTAAGATTTGCCGAAATAATGACAAAGTTCACAGGATCGCTGACAGAAACTTCAAAAATTCTGTCTCGCGCTGTTCCCAATCTGCGCCAAATGGCACGATTTGTGTATTTACCAAGTTGACCAACGCTTGTCCAATGCTCGTTTGACCATGTAGAACCGCCATCATTTGACCATCTAAGCATTGCTTGAGGGTTGTTTGTAGTTGTAGTTATTACGGGTTGCTGAGTTGCAAGAATGTAAGTCTTTTCAGGCTCAATGGTCAAAGTTGCACTTGCCGTAATTGTATATGTATCACCCAAATAAATGGTGTTTGTATTAGTAACTTGTTCAGCGCCAGAAATACCCGTTGTCCCCACGCCCGGCTGGAACTGAATCTGCAATTCCTCAAAATATTGACGTTGAAATTCAGTCACCAAGTGTGGCGCTCTACGCAATCTGCGGATATTCTGGCCATCGTCTGTGTAATTGTTTTTGTCCAATTCGTACAGTTTGCCGTTCTCATAGTCACCAATAATGACCAATCCTTGAAACACCGCACAGCAATTACCACGATGGCGCTGATATTCGTTCTTATCTGTCGTGTAAAGCCATTTGTGCCACATTTGAGTGGTTGCGTCAAAAGCCCATGTCAATTCAAGTGATGGGAAAGTGACAACAAAAACCTCATGGCCTTCAAGTTGATAAGTCCAAGAAATAGCATCACCAACGTATTTGTTAACTAAAGTGTTTTCAACAGCGTGAGTGGAAATGCGTTGTGGGATATACCCTTGCATTTGCATAATCTGTGATTGACCACGGTTGTTACGGGAAACGTAAGCAAATGAGTTACCAAGTCGAGAAATTGAAAACGGTGCGGCAATACCGTGTTGGGTAGAAGTGCCGGGGATTCTCTGGAACGGGAACGGCACAGCGCCAACGTCTGTCCACACTTCAGACGAAATTTCACCCATCAAGTAAATTTCACGGTGATCAACAATCAAAGCCACCAAATCGTCTGGTGCGCCATCTTTCAATGAAAAACTCAATGTTGGTGAAATAGGCGACAAAAGATCACTAGCGCCAAATTGTTGAGTTGTTGGGTTGTTATAGACAAAGTAGTTGTCAATAATGTCAACCGTGTTTGCACCGCTAAATGCACCATCAGTAGAGGGAAGAACAGAGAAGTTCAAACCATACATGGTCACGCCAGAGGCTACGGTGCTTGCCACGCTTAACGTGTAAGTTCCTGCCCCGCCTGTACCCGTCCCCAAAGCCGTAATAATTGTGCCAAGGGTTACGCCAACGCCACTAATAGTCTGACCAACGTGTAAAACGCCTGATGTGACCGCAGAAACAGTCATGGTTGTGCCAGAAATAGTGGCAGTTACCACAGCACCCACAGCGGCAGAATTTAATACTGCCGTTGCAACAGTTTGGCTTCTGTTAATGGTATATGTACCAATCCCGCCAGTTCCTGTGCCAAGCGCAGTAATCACGGTTTCTGACAATACACCAATGCCAAACAAAGATTGTCCAACAGTAATTGTGCCGCTAGAAACGCTTTCAACAGTTAATGTTGTGCCACTTGTAGAACCCGTAAACACAGCAGACGCAGGGCTTGAGATATACCATGTGTAACGATAAGCACCGTCCACAATGTAAACATTGATGCCGTTGTCGGTAATTCGCACTATTCCTGTACTGGAATTAAGTTGGCCAATAACCGCGGGGACAAAATTAGCTGTTAGCGCATAAACATAAGAGCCGCAAATGGCAATCATTTGCTCACCGCCAGAGACTGCATGAAGTCCGCGCACCTCTTGCATATTGGGCAACAGGGCTTTTAAAGTTAGACCAGGCGTTGGGTAAAGCGCAATCACCCCGCGCTCACCCTGCTGTTTTACAGGATCAATTTCAGGGAAAAAGTTGATGCACTCTTGAGCATCTTGATAAATGCTCGGTGCTTCATAAGATGAACCAACAAAACCAAAATCTGGCATGGTAGCCCCTTAAATAAAGCCGCCAGTAAGAATCCAACCCGCATCCTTTGCCTTACCCGTCAACAAAGCGTCAGGGTAACGTGCAGTCTGTAAAGGGGCCATGTTTGTGCGCTTGAGGGTAGCTTTAGCTTGCCCTGCAAACGTCTGAATCATCGTTATTTGCGTTGGTGAGGCTTTGCCATACATGGGCATCAAACGCTCTGCCAAACACCATCTAAGGCACATTGCATAGCCTTGTGGCAACGCTATATCCTCATACAATGAGTTATAGCTACTAAACAAGGTGTTAGCAAACAAATGCAGTTCACCTTGTGATGGGCTTGGCCAGATAAACAAGTTGCCCGTATCCGCACCGGGGTTAAAGTAAACCGCTTTTGGCCACGGGCCACTCAGCGTCTTTAAACCGATCATTTGATAGCTGTGCAGTTCCAAAACAGACATTGGGTAGTCCAAGCCACCACCCGTAATGGGCTGGCCATTAGCGGTAGTGTTGACCCTGACAAACGCTGAATCAATGTTTAAAGGCTTTTGGTAGTAGCCCGTGATAGTAGTAGAGGCAACAGTTTGGTTGATGTTGACTTGATATGTGCCAACTTCATTGATGTTGCCACCAGCACCCGTCAAAAACTGCGTAATCTTTGTTCCCGCTGTGATGCCTGTACCACTTAACGTCTGACCTTGAGCCAAAGCACCAGACAAGATGCCTGTCACGGTCAAGATGTTGCCTGTTATTGAGCCTGTAAAAGAAGCGCCAATAAAGTTCTGAGTGGATGGGTTAGGGCCAATTGTGTACTGGGTTTGACCCGGTATCACGGGGCAAATAATCTCTGTGACATTGAAAACCATCATGTTTTCGTTTGACCATTGGTCAATCATGTCGTTCATCATCTCAAACGCATCAAGTGCCGCGTCTGGAGTAGGGGTTTCACCAGCTTCCAATGCACCAATGTCTTTTAGCGCTCTGCTAACAATGTCATAAGGCACAGCCATAGTGATTCCTTAACTTAATCTAAATGTTGGCGGCTTCCAAGGCAAAGCAATTTCTTGCTGTTTTTTTACCGCTTCAAGTTGCTCTATTAGCCTTGATTTTATGCTACTTACACCGTCTTGGGTAGTGCCTTGATCAATCCAATTTGCAACCATTTCCTCGGTCACTTGGGATGTTGGAATTGTTGCCTTTTTAGGGTCAAAGTCCCAATATCCTTCTGTCTCAATTCGTAGATCATCTTCAATTAAAGCAAGGTGATATTTAGCCTGAAATATGGCTTTGTCATCACCCTTCAATTCGGAAATTTTCCAAACAAATTTCATGGGGCATCAGGCCATGTGACAGTCCAAGGAAAACCCTCTTGAGTGGTAATGTCACGCAAGGCTTGGCGATATGTTGCCCAAACAGCTTTGTCCACAGGCGCATCAGCCACTTGTGTCCAATCGCTATCTGCCAACTTCTCGCCACGGCTTTTACGCACAGCAGAGGCTTGTTCAGCGTCTTTGATGGCTTTGTAAGCGGTTTCTTGTTCTGCGGCAGTTGTTTCGCCATCAGTAAAGATTGGGCCAAGCACATACTTTGTGAACCACTTGCCATCAATCTGCTCAACACCAGAGGCTTGAGAGTATTGATAAACAGTTCCACCAGTAGCTTGTGCGCCTTCTAAGACTACATCAGCACCCAAAGCCTCTAAAACTTCAGTTGTTGTTGTCTCCCATGATGGGCCACCATTGGCTTTTTGATATGCACGAAATTCACTTTCGTACATGACTGCGCCTGATTGTCTGACTCTGATTTGCATGATTTTTCCTTATGCGATAGCCAAGAAGATATATGTGCCGCCACTTGCATTGATTGCCGCCAATACGGTTGCATCTAAAGCAAAGCCTGTTGAAACTGTTGTAACAGAGCCAAGCGTTGCTACTTCAGCCGCTGTGCTGTTTAAACGCAAATATGGGTCTGTCAATACTGTCATACCACGGGCTGTGTCGTATGTGTACCAATCACCAGTTGCATCTGTGCGTTTGATGAGAACAAACCTTGCACCGCTTGTGAAACCGCAGTTGATTGTTTGTGTTGAGCCATTTCCTGTATAACTTCCTACTTTAGAAACACCAGCGCAGGTAGCGAATAAATAATTAACGTATGTTTGTCCAGATGTATTAACCTCCGTGTCCGTCCCCACAGTAAATACCGTAGATGTTGGGGCGGTGTCATTCCACCTGCTGATTTCGTCAACAGCGGCTTGAGGGTCATTTAATCGCAAATAATCAGTTGGATCACCAAAATAAACGGCCCATGCGTCAGCCGTACTTCTTCGCTTAACAAGCATTAACTCAGGCACTGCCGCCAAGTTATGCGCTATTGTTCTATTTGCACCAGTCCCGGTATAGCAAACTACATCAAGATAGCTAGGGGCGCGGCTAAAAGCGTAAATTGCTTTTTTGGTAGCGTTCCCGTCATTA
>Ga0315902_10002547_pt1 | contig 28269 bp, 15 predicted proteins | sample LakEriMetagenome_9_FD_203523 | JGI IMG/M metagenome (GOLD analysis project Ga0315902, IMG submission 203523) | Freshwater fungal communities from buoy surface, Lake Erie, Ohio, United States - Buoy 12 MA117 | ecosystem: Environmental > Aquatic > Freshwater > Lake > Lake biofilm | place: USA...
TTCGAGCGGGCCTACTGCATGCAGGCCGTCTGCTCACCCTCCCGCAACGCGGTGCTCACCGGCCTACGGCCGGAGACGCTTCAGATCTACGACCTCGGCACCAACTTCCGCCGCCGCGTGCCCACCGTGAAGACACTTCCAGAGTGGTTCAAGGAGCACGGCCACGCCAGTCACGGCATCGGCAAAATCTTCCACGTCGGCCATGGCAACCACGAGGATCCGATTTCGTGGAGCGTGCCGCACGTTCAGGAGCGATCGATCGAATACGCCACCGCGGCGGCCGGCGCGGCCGTGACGCGGGAGGAGGCACTGTTCGCGAACGCGCCCGGTGATCCGCGAAGCCTCGAGAAGGGCACCGCGTTCGAGCGGGCCGACGTCGCTGACGAGGCCTACGCGGATGGACGAATCGCGGCCCAGGCGATCGCGCGGCTGCGGGAGTTCGAGCGGACGGGATCGTCGTTCTTCCTAGCCGTGGGGTTTCTCAAGCCGCATCTGCCATTCTGCGCGCCGGCGAGATACTGGGATCTCCACGATCCCACCACGCTTCCGCTGGCCACCACTCGCGTGCCGCCGCACGGAGCCCCGCGATTCGCCCCGCAGTTCGGGAACGAACTCCGCAACTATACCGGTATCCCTGAGCGCGGCGACCTGCCGGAACCGCTCCAGCGGACGCTCGTGCATGGCTACTATGCGGCGGCCAGTTTCATGGACGCACAGGTCGGGAAGTTGCTCGACGAGATCGACGCGCTCGGCCTGGCCGACGACACGATCGTGGTCTTGTGGGGAGACCACGGCTGGCACCTCGGTGACCACGGGATGTGGTGCAAGCACACGAACTACGAGCAGGCGACACGGGCTCCGCTGATCGTCGTCGTCCCGGGCCGGCACGCTGGCCAGCGATCTGCGGCGATCGTCGAGTTCGTCGACATCTATCCCACGCTCTGCGACCTGGCGGGCATCCCGCGGCCGCCGCACCTTGAGGGCGAGAGCCTCGTGCCGCTGCTCGATGAGCCCGCGCGGCCCACGAGCAAGCCCGCCTTCCACGTCTATCCCCGAAAGGCCAAGGACTTCGGTCCGCTCCTGGGACACGCCGTGCGGAGCGACCGCTGGCGATACGTCGAGTGGCGGCAGGCCGACGAGAGCGTGGCGGCCCGCGAACTCTACGATCTCTGCGACGATCCCGACGAAACGGTGAACGTCGCCGATGAGCCGGCGTGGGCGGACGTCGTCGCGGAGCATGCCACGCTGCTCACCGCGCGGCTCGCTGTGCCCCCCCCGGCCGGCCTGGAGCTTCGCGACCTCACGGACATCGGCTCGCACGAGCGCCGTCCAAGCCCAACGCCGTAAGGCGTGGGGCGAGCCCGAGCGGTTGCGGCGTCCAGCGCCAGGCACCCGCGACATGAACGCTGTGCTGAGAGGTGAGTCCGGCCGGTATCCCCTCGCTCACGCTCGGGGCTTTTTGGAGAGCCGGTTTTCTGCAGCCCGGGGAGTGCGGCCCCGCCGCCAGCAAGCCCCGAGCGCCAGCGAGGGGATGAGGCTTGGTGTCAAAAAGAGCGTGAGCAGAGATCAGCTTTCAGCCAGGCCAGACCACCGGATTGATCGGGCTCGCGGCGACGTCGCCATCGCGGAGGCCCGGAAGCCAGGTCTGAAGGTCCTTCTCGCGACTGGGGTGATCGGGGACGCTGACCACCGCATCGGCCTCCATGTAGATCACCGTCATCACGGCGCGGACTTCACTCGACGAGTTGCCCTGCGCCCCGTGGATGCACCAGCCGTCATGGAAGGTCGCATCGCCGGCCCGCATGTCGCCCGCCTCAGCGATGGGATGGCCGTGTTCGGCGATCAGTCGCTTGAGCCGCTCCTCGCTGCGGTCCGAGATGTCGAGCGGGCCGAGGTAGCCGAGTTGCTGGCTGCCGGAAGCGAACCGCATCGTGCCCATCGCCTGTGGGCAATCGATCAGCGGCATCCACATGGTGACGCAACGGGCTCCATCGAGAGGCCAGTACTGCTGGTCCTGGTGCCACGGCGTCAGGCCGCCGCCCGCCTCCTTGAAGAGCGCCTGGTCGTGGTAGATCCGAACGGCGGGCACGCCCATCAAATCCGCGGCGATCTTCGCGAATCGCGACGCGAGGCTGAACGTCCGCACGTCATCGTGGGTTGTCCAGAGGTTCGTGTACTGGATGAAGGCCTTGCCGTAGGTGTCACGCTGCTCGAGCGGGGCGAGCCCGGAAGCGAAGCCGATCGTGTGGCTGCTGATGGCGTCGCGGAACGGAGCCAGATCGGGCAGCGGCAGCACGCCGTCGAGCCGCACCCAGCCATCCCGCTGGTACGCCGCGATCTTCTCCGGGGGCACGACATACGGGGTATCGAGGATCGGCATGGTCTGATTGAGGGTCATGACGGGCTATTGGGGCGGATGGGCACCGGCTCGTCAATGGAATGTCGCGTCAGTGGAACGACAGCCGATTCCAGCAGGCCCGCACGACGAACCCGCCGACGAGAGCGACCATCGCGGCGACCAATCCTTCCGCCACCTGTCCGTAGAGCAGGAGCCCGATGGCGAACAGGGCCGCCCACGTGGCGATCGTCGAGGCAACCGTCGCCACGAGCGCCGCCCAGAGGTCGCCGTCGGAGATGGGCCGGTTGCCCGCCGGCATTCGGTCGGTCACCGCCCGCCAGCCCGGTCCACCGGGCCGCACCCGCGAAGCAAACGCCTCGAGCGTCGCCCGATCGGTCGGCGGCGCGAGGAACGTGACCGCCAGCCACGAGACGCTGGTGGCCGCCACACCGATGAGCATCTGCTGCCAGACGGGCGGCACCGCGACATGATCGATCTGCTGCCAGGCGAAAAACGCCGCCGCCACACCAAACGAGACCACCATGGCGGCGATCTCCGCCGCAGCGTTCACCCGCCACCAGAACCAGCGCACCATGAAGAGCAGGCCGGTGCCGGCGCCGACCTGCATCACGAGCTGGAACGTGCTGAGGGCGTCCCGCATCTGGAGCGCGAGCCCGCAGCCCAGCACCAAGAGCGCGGCGGTGGCCAGCCGGCCCACGAGCACCTGGCGGCGCGGACTCGCCTGTGGATCGACGAACCGCACGTAGAGATCGTTGACGACGATGCTCGAGCCCCAGTTCATCTGCGTGGAGATGGTGCTCATGTACGCGGCGATCAGTGAGGTGACGACCAGACCGAGCAGCCCCGGCGGCAGGCGAGCCAGCATTGCCGGATAGGCAAGGTCGTGCTGCACGTACTGTGGATCGAGGCCGGGATAGGCCTGATGGAGGGACTCCAGGCTGGGAAACACCACCAGCGAGGCGAAACCAACCAGGATCCAGGGCCAGGGACGAACGGCATAGTGCATCACGTTGAACAGCAGCGTGGCCCCCGCGGCATGCCGCTCGTTCCGAGCCGCGAGGATTCGCTGCACCACGTATCCGCCGCCACCTGGCTCGGAGCCGGGGTAGTAGGCCGACCACCACTGCACCCCGAGTGGCAAGAGGAAGGCCGTGAGCAGCGCGTCGAAGGACACGGTGGCCGGATCGGGAAGCAGCGGCATCTTCGGAACCACCTCAGGCCGGGCCACGAGGGCCGCCAGCCCGCCCACCTCGGGAAGCCCGACGAGCCAGACCGCCGCGGCCGCGGAGCCGACCATCGCCACCGCGAACTGCACGAGGTCGGTGAGCAGCACGCCGGTAAGGCCACCCACCATCGAGTAGGCGAGCGTGATGCCTGCGGCCGTGGACACCGTGACGAGCGGCGACAGGCCGAGGAGCACGCCCCCGATCTTGATCGCGGCGAGGGTGACGTTCGCCATGATCAGCACGTTGAAGAGCACGCCGAGGTAAGCGGCCCGGAACCCGCGGAGCCAGGCGGCGGGCCGCCCCGAGTAGCGCAGTTCATAGAACTCCACGTCGGTCCGCACGCCGCTCCGCCGCCACAGGCGGGCGAAGAAGAAGGTGGTCACGCTTCCCGAAAGCAGGAACGCCCACCACAGCCAGTTGCCGAACACGCCGTACTCGCGAACGATGCCCGCGACGAGGTTGGGGGTGTCGGTCGCGAAGGTGGTGGCCACCATCGACGTACCCAGAAGCCACCACGGCTGGCCGCGGCCCCCGAGGAAGTAGTCGTCGTAGCCGCCCCCGGCAGTGCGGCCAGCCCACAGGCCGACGGCGAGGTAGACCGCGAACGCGGCGGCCACGATCGCCCAGTCGAGCAGCGTGAGTTGCATCGTGAGTCTCCCTGAGGGGCCGCAGGCACGAGCCGTGGCTCTGCGGGCACCGATCAGCGTTTTTTCTTGGGACGTTCGGGGGCTGGCTCCGCATGGACCCGCTCGGCCCAGCTCTGCCATCGCGCGGCAAGCGCCGCCACCTCGGCTGGCCGCTCGGCGGCGAGGTCGTGCTGCTCGGTGCGGTCGGCGGCGAGATCGTAGAGTTCCCAGGCCCCCGTGCGGCCGGCGCGGACGAGCTTCAGGTCGCCGACGCGGACTGCGGCGTTGCCCTCGTGCTCCCAATAGATTGCTTCACGGTCAACAGCCTCACCGCGAAACGCCGGCACAAGGCTTCTGCCCTCGGCCGGCTGGATGCGGCGGCCGCCCCGCTCCTCGGGATAGGTCGCGGACGCCACCTCGAGACAGGTGGGCATGATGTCGATCACGTGGGCGGGCTGGGGCCGCCACGCTCCCCGGTCGGCGATGACCGTGGGCCAGTGGGCGATCAGCGGTGTGGCGATGCCGCCCTCGTGCACGAAGTGCTTCGACTTGCGGAACGGCACGTTCTGCAGGAAGGCCCAACTCTCGCCGCAGAACCAGGTGGAATCGGCCTTCGTGGGGTCGCCGATGCTCCGGCCGGCGGGGCCGCTCTCGGCATTGCCGCCGTTGTCGCTCATGAACAGGATCAGGGTGTCGTCGAGCAGGCCGCGGTCGCGGAGGCCGTGCACGAGATTCCCGATCGCGCGGTCCATGAGGTGCACGGTCGCTGCGTAGACCGCCATGAGGTGGTCGAAGCGATCCTGCTCCTCAGGCGAGAGCGTATCCCAGGCGGCCACCGCTTCGGGCCGCGCCGCCGGGGTCCAGCGGGGATCGACGAGGCCGAGTGTCTTCTGCCGCTCGAATCGCTCGCGGGCAAGCGCGTCCCAGCCCCGCGTGTATCGGCCGCGAAACTTCTCGATCTCGGCGGCAGGGGCCTGGAGCGGGAAGTGCGGCGCGTTGTGGGCCAGGTAAAGAAAGAACGGCTTGCCGGCGGCGCGGGCCTCGTCGATGAACGTCAGGCCGAACGTGGTCCAGAGGTCGGTCGTGTACCAGTCGGTAGGCAGCCGCGGATCGTCGGCGGCAAGTTGCTCGCCATCGAGGCTGAGGTCATACCGCGGAGAGCCCGCGTAGTAAAAACCGCCGCTGGCGGGGTTGACACTCCGCTGGAAGCCGCGATTCCACGGTGCCACGCCGTGGTTCTGCCCCACGTGCCACTTGCCGGCCATGCAGGTGAAATAACCCGCGTCACCCAGCACCTCCGCGATCGTGACGCACTCGTCGTTGAGCCGGCCACGATAGCCGGGCAGGTGCTCATCGTCGGTCATGTGGCCCACTCCGGCCTGATGGGAGGAGAGGCCGGTGAGCAGGCTCGCCCGCGTGGGGCAGCAGCGGGCGGTGTTGTAGCACTGCGAGAACCGGAGGCCATTTGCCGCCAGGGCGTCGAGGTGCGGCGTGGGAATCTCGCCACCGTGGCAGCCGAGGTCGGAGAAGCCCATGTCATCGACCAGGATCACGATGATGTTGGGACGCGACGTCGGCGTCGGGCCGGCGGCTGGGCATCGCGCGGGAGCGGTGCAGATCGCCGCAACGCACGCGAGACCAAACAACATGCCACCGGGACGGCGTGTCGCCGAACGATGACACCGCGACGCGAGCATGTTCATGATCTGATCCACTTCCCTCAGTTTGGATTCCGAAGTTTTCATGCGGTCCGTGTGAGGCCTCGGGCAGCTTGAACCAGGCCCAGCGGGGCCGCGAGGAACAACCGGCAACGCAGTTGCGGCTCCGTGTGCCGAGTCTTTCGACCGGCATGGAGCCGCCGATTCGTCCCTAAATCTGCCCGATTCGTCCCAAGCGCGCCCGATTCGTCCCAGCCCATGCCCGATTCGTCACTTTTCATCATGCGGTCCCTTGACGCCCCTCAGAAGCCACTATGTTAACACTGTTTAAAGAACGCTCAGGGGGGTGTTGGTTTCGTCTTTCGACGCTTTTTCAACGTGATGGCACATCGCCGTGGAGGTATGTCATGACCGGTTTCTTAGGCCTCGCCTTTTCAACTTCAATCCGCCGACTGCTGCATAACGGCGTGGCCGTATCGGCGGCTGTGGTGGCTGCGCTCGCATTCACCGGAGTCGTGCACGCCCAAGCGCCAACGTCGTGGACGCGCGGCGCTGCGACCGCTGGACTCTGGACCACCATTGGCCAGTGGAACCTCAGCGCGGGTCCGGTGCCGGACGCCACCACCCAGGTGCTGTTCGGAGTGAACACGTTCGACGTGCTCGCCCAGCTGCAAACCACTGGCGCCGTCGGCGTGTCGGCATCGGCAGCCGGCCTCACCTTCACGAACACGACCTCCAAAATCATTCGGGGTCAACCAAACACCAACGCTAACGCCAATACGCACACGTTTCGGCTCGGGAGTTCCGGGATCACCATCCAGGATGCCTCGCTCACCACGGGCACGGTCGTGTTCTACAACGCGCCCACCGGCAATGCCTCGAGCAATGTCAGCACGTTCGTGGTCGAGGTCAACAACGCCCAGTCGTTCGTCAACAACGGGGGCAGCCCACTGCAGTTTGGACGGCCGGACGGTCTGGCTGGCACGCTGATCCGCCCGGGTGCGGACTCGACGGCGGGCACGCACGCCCTGACGCTCTCAGGCACCGGGGCCGGCGCGATCGACTTCTATGCGGTGATCCAGGATCAGCCGTCGGATGCCACCAAAATCAGGTCACTCGTCGTCAATCGCACCAATACCGCCGCCGGGCCGGTGCGACTGTTCGGCACGAATACCTACACGGGCACCACCACGGTTTCGGCGGGAACGCTGCTCGTCAATGGCACCAACTCGGGCGGCGGAGCCACGTCGATCAGCAGCAGCGGCGTCCTCGGTGGGATTGGCAGCCTGGCCGGGGCGATAAGGTTCGATTCCGGATCCAGGCTGTTGTTGAACGCATCGACGCCGCTGACGGTATCTGGCTCGGTATCGTTCACAGACCCGTCCAGCTTCGGCACGGACGACATCGTGGGGCTCGACTCTACCCTGGCGACTGGCACCTATCCGCTGCTCGTGGGCAACGTGAACACGACGGGCCTGGCAAACCTCGGTGTCGAGAACGCAGCGAGCCTGAGCGCCGGCAAGTGGGCCTACTTCCAGCCGAGTGGCCTGCAACTGGTCGTATCGTCGGTGCCGGAGCCCGCGGCCGTGACGCTGGTCGCGGCCGGCGTCGTGGTCACGGCCGGCTGGCGGCGTGTCGCTCGACGCCGCAACAAACACGGATGAAGCTGATCGGCCGGGTTCTCGGGTGCCTTGCGGTCGTTCTGATCGGCTGGGGAGGCGTCGGTACGTGTGCACCTCCATCACCCAATGTCGTCGTGATCCTCGTGGATGACCTCGGCGTCGGCGACTGCGGGTTTTCCGGTGGTACCGACATTCCCACACCCAACCTCGATCGGCTCGCCCGCGAGGGGGCGGTGTGCACGAGCGGGTATGTCACGCCGAGTTGCTCGCCCACCCGCGCGGCGATCCTCACCGGCCGCTATCCGAGCCGGTTTGGCATCGAGGACAACCGTCCGCTCGACGGCCCCACGGCGGCGCTCGATCGCGGCGAAGTGCTCCTCCCACAACTGCTCCACGACCGGGGCTATGCGACGGCCCTGGTCGGGAAGTGGCACCTGGGACAGGGTGACTACGGCCCGCTGGCCCGCGGGTTCGCCGAGTTTTCCGGCTGGATCGGCGCGTCCGGAAAATACATCGACCCGCCGCTCCGGCACGACCGTGCCCCCGAACCCAAAGCCGCCGCGGGCTGGGTCGACGACATCCTTGCCGAGCGAGCTGCCACCTTCATCCGTGGGCATGCCGAGAAGCCGTTTTTTCTCCACATCGCCTTCATGGCGGCCCACCTCAAGCAGGAGGCCTATCCCGACGACCTCGCCAGGTTCATGCACCTCGACGGCAAGCGGAGGATGGCCGCGGCGATCGTCAGCCGGATGGATCGGGCGGTGGGCCGCGTGCTCGACGCCCTCCACGACGCCGGCCTCGACGAGCGGACGCTCGTCTTTTTCCTGAGCGACAACGGCGGCGAGCCACCTGTGCTGGGGACCTCGAACGGGCCGCACCACGGCCAGAAGTTTGACGTGCTCGAGGGGGGCATCCGCGTACCCTTCGTCGTCCGCTGGCCCGGCGTCGTGCCCGCGGGCACGCGCTTCGCGCCAATGGTTCACGGCATGGACGTGTTCGCGACGGCGGCAGCCGTGGCGGGGGCCGTGCCACCACAGCCGCTCGACGGCGTCGACCTGGTGCCCTTCCTGCGCGGCGACCGCGCCGGCGTGCCCCACGAGCGACTCTTCTGGGTCTATAACCTCCACTCCGACTGGCGGCGGACCGATCAGGACACGAACCTCGCCCGGCGACTGCTCGCCGTTCGCGAGGGTGACTGGAAGCTCGTGGTCGCAGGGGATGATCCGCCGCAGCTCTACGACGTCGCGGCGGATCCCGGTGAGACCCGCGACCTCGCGGCAGCCGAGCCAGTGCGAGCCGCAACACTCCGGCAGGCCGTCACGGAATGGGATGCCGGCATGGTGCGACAAGTGATCCCGGCGGAGCACCCGATCTATGGACTCAGCCGCACCGGCACCACACCATCCGCGAAACGGGGCGACTCATCCGATAGGATAGATCGCTGATCGTGTTGTCACGAGCAGGCCAAAGCTGCCAGTAGAGCTAGTATTTCCATGCGGTATACGAAGATCCGTGTCGAGCCAGCGCTGCTCCGCCGCATCAACGAGCGGCGGCTGCTCGAGTACCTCCAAATCAACGGCCCGTCGTCGCGGGCTCGGCTCCGCGCGATTTCCGGTCTCACCGCCCCGACGGTGTCGAAGGTCGTGGACTCGCTTCTGGAACAGGGATTGCTCGAGGAGACCGATCCGCCCCGGCCGGCCATGGGTCGCCCGGGGCGGCTCGTGCGGATGGCCAGCGCCGCGGCGCTTGTGCTCGGCGTGCTCATCGATGCCGACCACTGCACGATCGTCGTCGCCGGGCTCGATGGCAGGATCGATGACGACCGCACCAGGCGCATCGCCACCCCCGCGACCTACGAGGCCCTGATCGCGGTGCTCGACAGAGAATGCCGCACGGCGCTAGACGGGTTGGCGGGGGAACCGCAGGGCATCGGCGTCGTCGTCGACGGCCTGATCAACGACCGTGAACAGCAGATCGTGTGCTGCGCCAATCTCCACATGCTCGACCGGCGAAATCCGGCCCGCGATCTTGAATCAAGGATCGGTGTTCGATGTCGGCTCCTCAAAGGCACATCGGCGCTGTGCCTCAGCGAGCGGGCCTACAGCGAAGCCGCTGGCCGCGACGACTTCTGCGTGTTCGACATCACCACCGGCATCGGGCTGGGAATCATGAGCGGCGGGACACTTCTCGCCGGACACAGTGGCATGGCCGGCGAGATTGGCCATGTCGTCGTCGATCCCGGGGGCAGCCTGTGCGGTTGCGGTAACCGCGGCTGCCTGGAAACGGTCGCCACGGACGCGGCGATCGTGCGTCTCGTGTCGGCGAAGGTTGGAAACACTCTCTCCCAGACCGATGTCCGTCGACTGCTCGACGAGCGGCCGGCTGAGTTCGCCGCCGAGATCGAGATGGTCGCGAATCGGCTCGCCTTGGCCGCCTCGATGGCGATCAACATCCTCAACCCCACCAGGCTGATGATCCACAGCCGTGTCTTTCTGGTATCGGACACCCGGTTCGCCGTGGTGCGGACAGCGCTCGACCGGCTGGGCCTCGCCGCGTCCGTCGCCGACTGCCGTGTCGAACGTACTCGGTCGAGCAAGGAACAGGCCGCCATCGCGGGCATCATCCACGAGATCACCCAGACGTGGGCCCCCGCACTCCGCTAGCGAAAGACTCACCGACACCCCCAAACCGATCACTTGACGGGACAGACAAACAAAAGTAAACAATGTTTCATTAGTCGCGCTCGGGGGTGTCGTCTTGCGTTTCATGAAACGCTGAAGTTCGTCTGAGTTGGATTGGATCTGTACCCCTCAGGAGGTGAACCATGAGCCGAGTTGTTCTGCGGATGACGATCCTGGCCGTCGCCCTGACGACCGCCGTGGTCCCCGTGAACCATGCCCGCGCCCAGACGTGGACGGGCGCCGGTGCCGACAACCTCTGGAGCACCAGCGGCAACTGGTCGTCGGCCGTCGGAGCGACGCCGACGACGCTCACGTTCACCGGCAGCACCGGGAATCTCTCGACCTTCAATGACGTCGTCACATCGATCTCTGGCAGCCTGAGTTTCACCAACACCGTCGGCGGCACCGCCGTTGCGGTGACCCTGGGTGGCTCCGGCACGGTCACGCTTTCCGCCGCCACGCCCATCTATTCGGTTTCCACCACGGCGAACGTGACCGACGAAATCGGCTTTCCCTTGAAGCTGAGCGGCGGCAACAAGACCCTCAACATGGGCAGTGCCCACAATCTTCGCTTGACTGGTGTGATCAGCGAGGACGGCACGCCTCGCAACCTCATCAAGGGTGGCCAGGGAGGCACGCTGACCCTCTCGGGTGAAAACGTGTTCACGGGGCAACTTCAGGTAAACGTTGGCAACGTACAGACCGACCGGATCGAGAACGTGAGCGATCCGTCGCCGCTGGGGGCGGGCAATGTGCCGATTCGTCTCGGGAACGGCGCCACCGCCGGCACGCTCATCTACACGGGAGCGGGTGAAACGTCGAATCGCTACATCCAAGTCGGCGGCGGCGTTGCCTCGACGGCCACGGGAGGTGCGACGGTGACGAATAACGGCAGCGGAGCAGTCGTGTTTACGGCCACGAGCACCTTCAACTCTGGCACCTTCAACGTTCCCCAGACCGGCATCGACCCGGCGGTATCCCGCTTCTTGACCCTGAGTGGAACAAACACGGATCTCAACACGATCAATGGTCGGATCGTCAACAACGTGAACTCGTCTGCCGGCGCCTCGCTGGTCGCCCTAACCAAGAGCGGTGGTGGCACCTGGGTGCTGACCGCTGCCAACGGGTATAGCGGCGGCACGACCGTCTCCGGCGGCATCCTCTACGTGAACGGCTCGCTTGCCAACGGGAATGCCAATAGCGTCGCCAGCGGGGCGACCCTGGGCGGCACAGGTGTGATCGGTGCGGCCACGACGATTTCGGGGAAACTTTCCCCGGGCTTCGGCGGCATCGGCACGCTCTCGTTCTCGAATGGGCTTACCTGGAATGGTGGAGGCACGGCGGGATCGACGACCGATTGGCTCTTCGACCTCGGCGCCGCCAACGCCTCGGATCTGGCGAGCGTCATCGGCAGTTTCACGAAAGGCACCGGTTCGGTATTCCGATTCGATCTCGGAAACGCCACTGCGTCCGGTACGTATACGCTCGCCTCGTGGACAGGCTCGACGACGTTTTCTGCGGGCGACTTCAGTTACACGAACCTCGGCGGTGGGAGTAGCGGGACGTTCGACATTGTGGGCAGTTCCCTAGTGCTCACGATCGTGCCCGAGCCGACGACGAGCGTGGGCCTTCTGGCATCGGTGGTTGCCGGGCTGATGGCCGTGCGCCACGGCCGACGCAGGACTGATTGATTTCGCATACGAGGACCGATTGCCATGAATACCTCTGACCGAATCCGAGCCATCGTGACGGCCGCAGCGCTGGGCTTTACCTGCGTTGCGGAGGCACAGCTGACCACCACTTGGACCGGCGGCGGTTCCACCGCACTCTGGTCGGATGCCGCGAACTGGTCGACGCCGCCCCTGGCTTCGTCCGGCACCTACACGCTCACGTTCTCGGGCACCTCCAAAACGGCATCATTCAACGACTCTGTCACAGCCGTGAAGGCTAACATCATCGGCAACTCCTCCGGAATCCAGTTCACCAACGACGGCACCGCCGGCAAGAACGGCCAGTTCGTGCTTTCGGGCAGCGCGATCACGCTCTACGGTGACATCCGTTTCACGAACCCGGCCGCGGCGAACGCCGTGAGCATGACCGACGAGATCAAGAACGATCTCGTGCTCACCTCGGCCAACAGCACGCTGATCTACACCGCCAGCTACGGGAATCTCGTCCACAACCTGATCATCAGCGGCGTCGTGCGCGAAGACGCGATCGGGAGAGTCTTTCGCAAGGGCGGCACCGGCGGAACACTCTTCCTGAGCGGCGAAAACGTCTTCACTGGGCAGATGCAGGTCTTCGTTGGGTCGGTATCCGTCGACCGCTTCGAGAACATCAGCGATCCGAGTCCGCTCGGAGCCGGCAACATTCCGATCCAGGTAGGCAACGGAACCCAGACCTGTTCGATCATCTACACCGGTAGTGGAGAAACCACGAATCGCTACATCGCCGTCGGTGCCGGGCCGGCGAGCTCTGCGTCGGGTGGCGCCACGATCACCAATAACGGCAGCGGCCCGCTCGTATTCGACGCCGCCAACCGCTCGGCTGCGGGCACCAATCCCTTCGACAACGGCCGCTTTAACACGAACTATCAGGGCGACAACACGGTCCCGGTTCGCACGCTCACCATCAACGGCACCAACTCCACTGACAGCGAGATTCGCTCCGAGATCGCTGATCAGGCCTACGCGCAGGTGACCACGTCGATCCAACTCGCCAAAGGCGGCTCCGGCAAGTGGATTCTTTCGGGTGCCAACACCTATTCCGGCACCACCACGATCAGTGCCGGAACGCTCCAGATCGGCACCGGCGGCACGACTGGCAACCTGGGCACGGGGCCGGTGATCAACAACGCGACGCTCGTCTTCAAGCGGTCCGACGACATCGCCTACGACCGCGACATCACCGGCACGGGCTCGCTCGTCAAGTCCGGGGCGGGGGTGCTCACCTTCGGCACCGCCCAGTCCTACACAGGACCGACCTCGATCGAAGCCGGCACCCTGTCGATCGGTGAAACTGGCTCGCTCGCCGCCTCGTCGCGGATCACCGTCGCGGCAGGAGCGGCCTTCAGCGTGGCCGACGTGCTCACCGGAGCCTATGCCGTGCCGGCGGCCCAGACGCTCGGCGGCGACGGCACGGTCGTCGGCGGCGTGACCGTCGCCGGTGGAGCGACGCTGTCACCGGGTGCCAGTCCCGGCACGCTCACGATCACCGACAACGTCACCTTTGGCTCCGGCGGAAACTACAACTGGCAGATGCTTTCGGCGACCGGCACGGCGGGCATGTCGTCGTCCTGGGATCTCTTGACCATCGGCGGCGCACTGTCGATCGCGTCGACGGCCGCCGATCCCTTCAAGCTCAACCTCTGGACGCTCTCGAGCATTTCGCCCGACGTGAGCGGCTCGGCCGCTACCTTCAACGCCGGTCAGAGCTCCACCTGGAAGATCGCCACCGCTGCCGGGGGCATCACAGGCTTCGCCGCCAATAAGTTTCTCATCACCACCAGCGCCACCAACGGCACCGGCGGCTTCGCCAACAGTCTCAATGGTGGGTCGTTCTCGATCGCCCAGAACGGCAACGATCTCAATCTGGTGTTTACCTCGGCCGCGCCAGCGGTGATCACGATCAACGTGACGAGCGGCACGCAGACGCAGACGCAGGCTGGCTACCCGACGCTCTCGGGCTCGGTCCCGGTGCTGAAGACCGGCGGCGGCACGCTGGTGCTCACCGCCGCCAACACGCTCACGGGAAGCACGACCGTGCAGGGCGGCCGGCTTCAGCTCGCCAACGGCTCCGCGCTCGGTTCGAGCACGCTCGTGCCGGTGGCCGGTGGCACCGTGACACTCGCGGCCGGCCTGCAGACCACCGTCGGCGGTCTCGCGCCGAACGCCGGGGGCCTGACCGACGTCGGCAACGGGATGGTCACCGTGGCCACCGGCCTCTCCGCGGCCGGCATGGTGACCGCGATCGTCACCGGCATGGGCGACGGCACGTGGAACGGCACGAGCGGCATCACCTCGACCGCGGCCGCCTCGAGCGGCGGCGACCGGACGGTCGGCTGGCTCGACAACGGCGACGGCTCGGTGACCTTCGCCTTCGCTGCCGCCGGCGACACCAACCTCGACTGGCAGGTCGACATCATCGACGCCGCCAACTTTCTCGCTGGCGGCAAGTTCGACTCCGGCAGCCCGGCGACGTGGAACGAGGGCGACTTCACCTACGACGGTGTGGTCGACATCCTCGACGCGGCGAGTTTCCTCTCCAACGGGCTGTTCGACGCGGGGGCCTACAACTCCATCCCCGGCCAGGCCGCGCACGTCGCCGCCGTGCCGGAGCCGGCCGTTTGGACCGCCGTGATGACGGGCCTCGCGGCGCTGGCCATGGCGAGCAGCCGGCACAGGACTCGGGGGTCGAATCGATGACTCGCGATCGCAGCGCCCGTCGGGATGAACTGCGCCTCGGCGCGGCGGGCTTTACCCTTGTCGAACTCCTCGTCGTGATCGCGATCATCGCGACCCTGATCGGTCTGCTCCTGCCTGCCGTGCAGAGCGCCCGCGAGTCGGCCCGGCGAACGCAGTGCGCCAACAGCCTTCGCCAGATCGGCCTCTCCGCCCATGGCTACGAGAGCGCAAAGAAGTTCCTCGTACCGTCGTTCCTCGGCGACAACTCGCTGATCAGCCAAGCGGGCGGCTACAACTCGTGGCCGACGTGGGCGGCGCTTATCCTGCCCTACATGGAGGAGAAGTCGATCGCCGACCTCTGGGATCTCAAACGGGTGGTGGCTGCCCAGACGCCCGCTGCCTATCAGACCCCGGTGAAGATGTATTCCTGTCCGTCGCGGCTGCCACCGGTACTCAGCCAGAACGACTTCGCCACGCCCGGAGGTACGACGTCGGACTACGCGGCCTGTTTCGGAACGCTGATCACGCCCGCGAGCGATACGACCTTTAGTCAGGCCAATGGTGCCGTCGTGCCGGCGATCCCATCGATCGGTCCGGGCGACGCGAAGGGCCCAGTGCTTCTGTCGTCGCGACACCAAGTGCCGATCGGCAAGGTCAAGGATGGTACGAGCAAGACGGCCATGTTCGGAGAGAAGTGGATCTCGCCCACCGAACCACGCGGCAAGAACGGCGACGCCAGCGTCTACAGCGGCATCCGCAACACGCAGCGACGGATGATGGGCTACAGCGTCCCGGAGAGCGGCAACCGAAAGCTGCTTGCGCCCACCTACACGGTCAGCGACGTGCCGATCTCGATTCCGGGAAGTTATTTCGGTGGTCCACACCCGGAAACGACGTTATTCGTGTTCGTCGATGGACACGTGCAGCCCGTTTCCAATGCCGCTGCCAACGAGGTGCTCACGGCAATCGCCACGAGAAGCGGTGAGGAGTCAGTCGACACCAACGGGCTCTGAGCGGCGGGCCGGCCCCACCAAATCCTTGCCCGCGTGTCATCTCTGGCCTATTTTCGGGGACTGGCGATCGTTTGGAAGGACTGTTGCGTAAAGAGGTTTGTTCCTCCTCCTGATCCGCGTGATTGGGAGCCCACTCGGCACGACGTGATCAACCCATGGCACCGCGCGGCAGTCACCACCGAAAGCGAACGACGGCCGTACACCTGGGGAGTGGCGAGCCGCTCGAGCGCCGCGAGCTTCTGGCCATCACGGCGTCGGTGGCATCGGGCGAGTTGCGGATCGGCTTCACGTCGTCTGCAGCGGCCGAACAGATCGCCCGGCTCTCGAGCGACGGCACGAACTACACCGTCCGCAACACCAACAACGTCTCCATCGGCACCTTCGCCGTGTCGGCCGTGAACTCGATCGCAGTGTCGGGACTCACCGCGGTGGAGCGGTTCGAGATTCCCTCGACGAGCAGCCGCGAGATCGCCGACCCGATTTCGGTCGCCGCCACCGTGGAGACGACCGTCGTCGGCCGGGCGATCACCACCTCGTCGGGCGGCGTGCAGATCGGCTCCCCGGCCATCACCCTGGCCGCCGCCGTGACGACAGCCGGCGGCCAGACCTATGCCGGCAACGTCACGCTCGCCGCCAGTTCCCTGGCGACCGCTTCGACGGCGGGCGGTGACATCCGCTTCGAGAGCACGGTCGCGGGCGTCGCGGGCAGTGAACTCCTGATCGACACCGCGGGCACCGCGACGGTGCTCGGCGGCATCTCGGGGCAGGCGCGGCTGGTGAAACGAGGCGCCGGAGGTCTGCGGCTCCCTTCCGCGGCGGGCTTCAACGGTGGCACGGCGGTCGAGGCCGGCGAACTGGCAGTCACGCGAGCGGGCGGACTGGGCGCGGGCGGACTCCAGGTTGCCGGAGCCGCGCGACTCACACTCGACGCCGGCACGGCTCCAATCGATATTGCGAGCCTCTCCGTGGTCGCCGGCGGCCGAATCGACGTCGGTACAGGAGGCTTGCGCATCGCCGCGGGCGGCTACGACCTTGCGACCGTCCGCGGCCTCCTGGCCGCCGGCTGTGCCGGTGGCTCGTGGTCCGGGACGTCTGGCATCGTCTCCCGCGATGCGGCCGCCATGAGCGGTCGCGGCGTGGGCATGGCGGTCGAGGACGACGGCAGCCTGCGGGTCGCCTTCGCTGCCGCCGGCGACACCACTCTCGACGGCGTCATCGACATGCTCGACGCCTCCGGCATGCTTGCGGGAGGCAGGTTCGATTCCGGCCTCGCCGCGTCGTGGACCGACGGCGACACGAACTACGACAACGTCGTCGACATCCTCGACATCGCCGACTTCTTCAGCGCGGCGCTCTACGACGCGGGGCCATACCTGCCCGTCACGGCCGTGCCATCCGCACTTTCGGAGTCCTGGGAAGCCCTGGCGACGGCCACGCTGCCCGCCTCGGCATGGCAGCTGCAGACCGGCGGCTGGGGCACCATCGATCAGCAGGACTCCCGTGGCGCCGGCCGAAAGCACGCGGTCGCCGCCGGGCAGGCCACCCGCCTCATGAGACCGGTCGATCTCGCGGCTCAGGATCACGTGGTGCTCCAGGGCTGGCTCTTCAGCACCGGCAGCACGGATCGCAGCATGCTGGGCCTGGCGTCATTCCCAACCGTTACCAACAACGCCCTCGTCCAGATGGGTGCCACCGGCAAGAGCACCTACCGGATCGAGTACGGCAACCTGGCCGCCGGGTCGACGCCGATCGAGATCGATACCACGCTGCCCGTCGAGGCCGGCTGGCACTTCATGCGGCTCGAACTCGTCCGCGACACCACTGACGCGACGCTCTGGCAGGCCACCTGGCGCGGCTGGAACACCGCCCGCACCATCGAGAAAACGCAGTCGTTCAGCTGGCGGTTCGACTCCGCCGGCGTCAACTGGGCAACACTCGGCTCCGCTGCGGCCACGGCCGGCGCCGTCGCCTGGGACAACGTCGACATCGGCCCGCTGGGCAGGGTCGGCCCGCCGCCGGCGCTGCCCACGACGGCTTCGCAGGTGGTCGGCACGGCCTCGTCGAACCTCGCGGGCTGGGAGCCGGCCAGGGCGGTGGATGGCAACGCGTCGACGGTCTATTCCTCGACGAGCCGCGGCGCGACGGCCGTGGCCACCGAGTGGGTGGCGCTCGACGTCGGGAAGGTCGCCACCATGTCTGGGCTGACGATCTATCCCCGCGGCAATGCCTGCTTCCCGGTCGATTACCAGATCCAGTCGTCCACCGACATGATCAGCTGGACGACGGTGCCCGGGATGACCTTCACCGGCCAGACCGCCCCCGCCACGAGCGTGACGCACACCTTCGCGTCGGCCATCCAGGCGCGAGGACTACGAATCTATGCCACGAAACTCTCGTCCGACGGGTTCAACCACTACCTGCAGATCGCCGACATGCAGGTGCCTGAGTTCCTGCCGTCGGACCTGCAAGCCTGGGTGAGCCCGGCGGAACTTCGCGACAAGAAGGTGATCAACACCGGTATCTTTTCGCGGGTGAACCCCGCAGACCCCGACTGGCCATCGCCGCAGTATCTCGCGACCCATCCCGACTACCTCGCCAACACCCCCTTCGACGGGCTCACCATCCCGGTGCCGATCGATCCGGCCTGGACGACATCGCAGGGCCTCGTGTCGCAGCCGGTGTATGGGCTCAACCAGCTCACGATGCTCAACGTGCCGATCCCCTGGTCGGTGGTCCAGGGCGCGGTCAACGACCTGAAGCAGGTGCAGTGGGGCCACGTCACCGACAACTTCCTGTGGTATGGATTCAGCGAGTTCGCCTCCGACGAAGACGCCGCCACCAAGTCCGTGCGGCCCGACAGTGCCGCCGACTGGAACGTGGTGGTCCAAAACGCGGCCCTCTGCGCCCGGATGTGCCGCGAGGCCGGCCTCAAGGGCCTCATGATGGATCCCGAGCAGTACGGCCATTACCCCACGGGCGAGTACTACCCGTTCGGCCTCGGCACCGCGGCGACCTGGCGGGCCCGCGGCGAGCAGTGGATCAGGGCCGTGCAGGCGGAGTATCCGGAGATCCTCCTCAACTCGTTTTTCTCGTGGGGCCCCGAGAGCGAGCCGGGGGGCTGGGACGACTACCCCAACCTGTCGCACTTCATGGACGGCGTGCTGGCGGGCATCGAGGCGCCGGCCCGGATCATCCACGGCTGGGAGTCGACGTTCTGGTACGGCATGAACCGCACGATTGACGGCGTCTCGACCCAGTACGCCGGCGACCGCACCGTCTACGCCCAGACCCGCAGTGACATTCGGAACTCATGGCGCAGCTTCAGCAACGATCCGGCGAAGTACGACGACTTCGTGGACGTCGGCATGGCGGCCTGGGTGGACAGCGATCCGTACAACCTGCCCGACGGCTGGCCCACCGGGTTCCTCAACGACCCCGGCCCCTGGTCGAACCTCGCCGCCACGCTCGCCTACAGCGACGAGTATGTCTGGACGTGGAGCGAGCACACCAACTACCCGCAGACGAGGGGCGTCCTCAATCCGTTCCTGGCCTCGATCGCCAACCGCACGTTCAACACCGGCACCGAGCAGGCCGCCTCGTTCACCGAGGAGTTCACGACGGACCCCATGAAGCGCGGTTGGTCGTTCGACTTCAACATGCTCGACATCGGCCGTGACATCGGCCGGCTCTCGGTCGCCATGACCACCGATTCCCTGGCCTACGCCTGGTCGCAGGCCGATGGGGCAGTGGGCGTCCGCGGCAACTGGACGCGGGGCGCCTTCGACGCGGTGGAGGGACTCGCGGCGGCCCAGCGGCGGCGGTACACGAAGCCGATCGAAGCGGTGACTAGGTCGAGTGACATCCACACCGAGATCGACTTCACCGTCGACGCCTTCGGCAGCGATCCGACCAACCCGATCCTGCTCGGGCTGTTCCACAGCCAGTCCACCACCGACCGCCAGTCGCTCTGCCTCAGGATCGACGATGGTTCGACGGTGAGCGTCGTTCTCGCCGGCGATGGCACGCCTTTCTCCCTGCCGCTCGCACCCGCCACCCCGCTCACCACCGGCACCGGGTATCGCATCGTCCTCGACTACGCCGCCGCCACGCGGACGCTCTCGGCGAGGCTGATCGCCCGCGACGGGATGACCATCGTCGCCACGGCGAGCAGCGTGGTGCCGGCCAGCGTGGGCCCGTTCGTGCTCGATGAGGCCGGCCTTGCCCAGCGGGAGACGGCGATCTCCACCCCGGTAACGCAGGCCCATCGGTTCCGCCTCGACGCATTCGCATTCGGTTCGGTCCTGCCGGCGCAGGCAGCCGCAGGTGCCGCTGAGCCTGCAGCGGCGACCGAAGCCACGACAGACTCGTCGTTGTCGCTCGCATCGACCGACCTCGCCTTCGCCGCCCTGGCATATGAGCAGGCAACGACCGGTGGCACGAGCGCGGCAAAGAAGCGGCTGATCTGACGCCGGCCATGTCGCACCGACCAGCACCCGCCGCGGCCCGCCGATGGCTGATCGTGTCCTGCACGATCGGCTGGTTCGTCGCCTGCGGCTGCCTTCCCGCGGCCGGCCAGTCGATGACGACCACGGTCACGCAGCCGTTCCTGGGGGTCACGCACACCCGCATCGAGACGACCAATCCGCGACTTCTCGAGATGCACCTCGTGGCCATCGACCTGAGCGTCCCCGGCATCGGCTTCGCGGTGACCCCGTCAAATGGCGCGGCCGCCGGCGAGACCGTAGGGCGGACGACGCGGCAGTTTCTGGGCGACCAGAAGGTGCAACTCGCCATCAACGGCGGCTTCTCCGCCTGGGCGAGCGGCTCCAACTACGACGTGCAGGGGCTTGCCGCCTCCAAAGGCGAGATCTATTCATCCTTCGAGCAATATCGCACGTTCGCCCTCGACATCTCGGCAGACAACGTGGCCACGATCCTCCGCTCGCCGAGCGGCACGGGCACGGTGCGCTCCCCGGACATTCCCCTTTACAACACGCTCCCCGGCGAGGCCCGACTGCTCCGCGACGGAGCGATCGTGGCCCCGACCGCCAACGAGACGCTCCACCCGCGAACGGCGGTCGGGCTCAGCGGCGACCAGCGGACGCTGTATCTGTTCACGGTCGACGGTCGCAATGCGGGCCACAGCCTCGGCGTCACCCGCCCGGAACTGGCCGATTTCATGCGGATGTTCGGTGCCACCGACGCGATCAATCTCGACGGCGGCGGATCGACGACGCTGATGTTCGCCGACCCGGTCGCCCGCCTCGTCAACGTGCCGGTCGGCATCAACGACGTGCCGGGCACCGAGCGGGTGGTGGGCAGCAACTTTGGTGTCTTCGCCCTGCCGATGCCGTCACCTGCCGCGATCACGCTCAGCGTCACCAGCGGCACGCAGACCCAGTGGCAGGCAGGCCAGCCCCTGCTCGTCAACGCTCTCTCGCTCACGAAGACCGGAGGGGGGACGCTGCTTCTCGACCAGGCGAATACGTTCACCGGATCCACCACGCTGACCGCGGGTACCGTGCGGCTCACCAACGCTCGTGGCCTGGCCGCAAGCCCGGTCACGATCCGGTCCGGCGCGACCTTGGCCGCCGCTTTCGGCGTGAGGCCGACAATCCCGAGCGTCGCGGTGACTGGAGGCACGCTCGAGGTTTCGGGCCTGACGATCGGAGGAACCGCCGGCGTCGGCGCGGTCACGGTCTCGAGCGGTTCGATCGCAGCGACCGCGGACATCTTGCTGCTCGCCGGTGGAAGGCTCTCGTTGCCAGCGACGGATCGACGCGGTTTTGCGTTTTCGTCGCTCACGGTCGATGAGTCGCCATCCGGCGGCCTGCTCGACGTGGGTACGAGCGTCGTCACGGTTCTCGCTGGGGGAATGACAGCCGGTGATCTGGTGGCCGACATCGTCGCAGGCCGCGGCGCCGGCTCCGCGGGCATCGCCTCGTCGGCAGCCCGGAACGATCTGCGGATCGGCTGGCTGGCAGCCGGTGACGGCTCGCTCTCCTTCGGGCTGGCGGCCGCCGGCGATGTCACGCTCGACGGCATCATCGACGTGCTCGATGCGGCCACGCTCCTCTCCACGGGCCGATTCGACGGCGGCCAAGCGGCGGGCTGGGCGGATGGCGACTTCAACTACGACGGCGTCGTCGACATCTTGGACGCCACCGACATGGTGTCTGCCGGCCTGTTCGACACGGGCACCTATCTGCCCGCCGCGACGCCCTTGGTCCCCGTGCCGGAGCCGAGCGGCCTCTCCTGGCTGATCGGGTGCGTCATCGCGTGGGCAGGGAGGATCCCGGAGTGGCGGATTCGGCCGCGTGGGCATCACCCCCGCGTCCACGCGCGATCGACGTAACGCCACGGACGTCCCGGCGGCGGGACGTCGCGGACGATCTCCGGGAGTCGGCTCTCGGTCCAGCCGTCGTAGCAGACGCGCCGGGCGAACCGGAGGATCGTCCAGGGAAAGCCCACGGCGGAGAAGAAGGGCGGGCCCGCCGAAGGCCACGGGCCGCCGCTCCGGGCTTCGTGCGGATCGACACCGGCTGCGCAACGCCCCAACTCGAGAAAGCCCTTCGCCGCCTGCGCCGGGCGTGCGGATGCCGGCCTGCCTAGCAGACGGTGGAACACGTCTGCCGCCGCACGATGCGGCGATAGGCCCGGCCGCTCACGGAGTTCTCATCGATTCTTCGCGCGATTCTCGCACGCTAGTCACGGCGCCTTCACGAAACGGAGGCAGACTTCGAGAGCTATCTGCAGGAGACGCCCGACGGACTGCTTCGGAGCTCTGCGGCGGCGTGCTTGACCACAGAGCTTTTGCAGTCACCTTTCCACAACGCCAGGAGATGTCATGAACCTCCGCCCGCAATGCCAACGCGATGCCTCAGGATTCACGCTCGTCGAGCTCCTCGTCGTGATCGCGATCATCGCGACGCTGATCGGCCTCCTTTTGCCTGCCGTGCAGTCGGCCCGTGAGTCCGCGCGGCGGACGCAGTGCCAGAACAACCTCAAGCAGATCGGCCTGGGCGTGATGACCTACGAGTCGGCCAACAGGAAGCTGCCCTATGCGGGCCAGTGCGACTCGACCGGATCGTCCACCACGGTCTACATGATCCACTCCACGGCGACCCTGATCCTGCCGTTCATCGAGCAGACCCAGATCTACAACCAGTTCGACACCAAGTACGACGTGGCCGGCTACGGTGGGAGCATCAACGCGGCAGGCAATCGCGTCTTGCCGTCGGGGGCGCAGCTGCACCCCAAGGCCCGAGGCCGGTCATACGACGACACGGCATTTCCGGCGGGCCAGTTGGCCGCGAAGAACTCGATCGACACCTTCCTCTGCGCCTCCATGCCCGGCGGCGCCCGCGATCCGATCTCCAACTACGGCGGCTTCGACTACATGTTCGTGGCGCTCTCCGACGTCAACTCCACGCCGGGCGATCCGCTCTACGGCGAGCGTCAGGTGCCGGCCGGCAATCCGGCCTGGGTCGCGCAGGTGCAGGAGGGCTGCCTCAACTGCTCCGACAAGGGTTTCGCGCGGGTGACCGATGGCACGTCCAAGACGATCCTCTGCATGGAAGACGCCGGTCGCTCCCACCCCGACGTGGCACGATTCGGCGCCTATTCCAGCCGCGACGCCGTGACCGGATCGGGCCAGGCCGATCCGGTCAAGAAGAACAATGCGAGCGGCTCGGCGGGCGCCCGCCGGGTGTTCGCCTGGGCCGACCCCGACGCCTGCACCAACGGCTACTCGGGGCCGAGCAACTCCACCGGCTCCAAGAAGGCCTCCATCAACCAGAACTCCACGCCGATCGGCGGCCCGGCGGAGTGCCCCTGGCAGACGAACAACTGCGGTCCGAACGACGAGCCGTTCGCGTTCCACCCGACCGGTCTCAATTTGGTCATGGCCGACGGGGCGGTGCGGTTCATGAGCGACTCGATCGACGGGATCGCGGTGAAGTGGCTCGTCGGAGCGCGGGACGCCCAGACCACGCCGGAGTTTTGAGACATGGGTGGGTGATGTCGCGATCGCACTGCGGCCCCCGGCAGCAGGCGACGCGGCATCACCCCCGCGTCCAAGCGTGATCGACGTACCGCCACGGACGTCCCGGCGGCGGGACGTCGCGGACGATCTCCGGCAGGCGGCTCTCGGTCCAGCCGTCGTAGCAGACCCGGCGGGCGAACCGGAGGATCGTCCAGGGAAAGCCCACGGCGGAGAAGAAGGGCGGGCCCGCCGAAGGCCACGGGCCGCCGTGCTGCATCGAGGGCACCACGCCCAGGCCCGTCGGCATCCGGTTTTCGATGATCCGGCCGGCGCGGTCCACGAGCAGCGGCACGAGCGCCGCGAAGGCCTCGTCGTCGCGGCCATCCTTGGCGGCGTAGAGGCTCGCCCCGAGCGACCCGTGCACACAGGCCACACCGCGGGCGAGTTCGTCGAGTGACTCGCAGACGATCAAGAGCGTCGCGTTGCCGAAGGCTTCGACCAGAAAGGCCTCGGGCCGCGCGACTAGGTCACGGCCGGCCACTTCGAGGAGCACCGGCACATGGCTGGCCGGGCCGGATGCGGCCACGTCGCCGGCGAGCCGCCGCGCCCCCGAAGCCTCCAGCGCGGTGATCGACGCCACGAGCCGGCTGCAGCCTGCCGGCCCGAGGAGCACCTGCGGCCCGATCGCGGCGAAGCGCGCTGCGAGGGCCTTGATGAGCGCCCTCCCGGCGGCGTCACTCACGAGAAACACGACGCCCGGCTTCGTGCAGAACTGCCCGGCAGAACTCGTCACACTCACCGTGAGTTCATCGGCGATCGCCTCGAACCGTTCCGTCAGCGCTCCCGGAAGGAGCACCACCGGGTTCACGCTCCCCATCTCCACCCAGATCACCCTCCCGGCAGCACTCGCGGCGCGGAAGAGTTGTTCACCGGCAACCTGGCTGCCCGTGAATCCAGTGGCGCCGACACGGGAATCGGCGACGAGCCGCAGCCCGTCGGCCGGTTCGAGCCCATGAAGCAGCTGCACCGTCGCCGTGGGCAGGCCGGTCTCCTCCAACGCCGCGAGGGCCTCCTCCGCCGCCAGCCTCGACACCGACGGATGCCCCTGGTGGGCCTTGGCGATCACGGGGTTGCCCGCGGCGATCGCCGCGGCGAAGTCACCGCCGGTGACGCCGCCGTAGGCGAATGGAAAGTTCGCGGGTGGAAACACGACCACCGGCCCCAGACCGTGCGCTGCGGCGCGGATGTTCTTCGCGCGATCGATCATCGCCATTCGCCACGTGCCCTCTCGGGCGCTTGCGGCGGCCTGCCGAAGCTGGTCGAGCGTCCGCGGCATCTCGACGTCGGCCAGCCGCGGCTTCACCGCCAGGCCCGTCTCCGCGTGGGCGACGGCCACGAGGTCGGCCGCCCGGGCCTCGATCCGGGCGGCATACCGCTCGAGGAACGCCGCGATCGCGGCGCCAGGGAGGCGGGCGAGTTCCCGGGCCGCGCCGGTCGCCGCGTCGAGCGCCACGTCCACGTCGCTCCAGCCGCTCACCGGCCACTCGCCCTCGAGCGTGCCGCCGGTGGACGGATCGGTGGCGGCGTATGTGCGGGTGACGGCAGCCGGCCGCCACGCGCCGGCGACGAGGATCGGTTCGGGGCCTGCCATCGGGACATTTCCTGGAGTCGCGCCGGTCCAAAACGGGAAGGGTTCTCAGTCTAGCGGTGGCAACGCCTTGCGACCGCCGCCGAAACGCCGACAATGACGGCCACATTCCAGGGAGCATGCATGCGACACGCGCCGATCGACCCCGCCCTGTTCATCGCCAACCGCCGCCGTCTCGTGCAGCAACTGCCCCCCGGGGCGGTCGCCATTCTCCACGCGGCCGACATCATGCCCACCAACGGCGACGGCACGCTCAAGTTCCATCCCGCGGGCGATCTCTTCTGGGCCAGCGGCATCGAGCAGGAGGAGAGCCTGCTCGTGCTCGCCCCCTCGGCGGCCGATCCGGCGAACCGAGAGATCCTTTTCGTCCGGCAGCCGAGCGAGCACCTCGCCACCTGGGAGGGCCAGAAGCTCACGAAGGACCGGGCCACGCAGATCTCCGGCGTCGCGAAGGTCCGCTGGATCTCCGACCTGCCGTCGGTGCTCCACGGGCTGCTCTGCGAGTGCTCCGCGGTGTTTCTCAACGCCAACGAGCACGAACGAGCCGTGATCGAGGTCGAGAGCCGCGACGTGCGGATGGCGCGGGAGCTCATGGCGCGATACCCGCTTCACCGCTATGAGCGGCTCGCCCCGGTCCTGCGGAAGCTGCGGGCCGTGAAGTCACCGGCTGAAGTTGCCATCATGCGCCGCGCAGCCGACATCACGGGCGCAGGCCTGGAACGGATGGTCGCGGCGCTGCGGCCCGGGGTGATGGAATACGAACTCGAGGCGGAGCTCGCCGCGGAGTTCATCCGCCGCCGGGCCCGCATGGCCTACGAGCCGATCATCGGGTCGGGCCGCAACGCCTGCGTGCTCCACTACCTCGACAACGACCAGCCGTGCGACGACGGGGAACTCGTGCTGGTCGACGTCGGAGCGTCGTATGCCAACTACGCCAGCGACCTGACGCGGACGTATCCGGTGAACGGCCGCTTCACGCCCCGCCAGCGGGCCGTGTACGACGCCGTGCTCAGGGTGCTGCGGTCGTCGATCGCCCGCACGACGGTGGGCATGAAACTCCGCGATTGGAAGCGCGCCGCGCAGGTCGAGATGGCGGCGGAGCTCGTGAAGCTCGGCCTGATCACGGCCGACGCCGCCGCGAGCGACTCGCCCGAAGAGCCCGCCTGCCGGAGGTACTTCATGCACGGCCTCGGCCACTCGCTCGGCCTCGGCGTCCACGACATGGCGCCGGTCGACGGCCCGCTCGAGGCCGGCTGGGTGATGACCGTCGAGCCCGGCATCTACATCCCCGAGGAGGGGCTGGCGGTACGGCTGGAAAACGACGTGCTGGTGACCGAAAACGGCCCTGTCGACCTCACGAGCCACGTGGCGATCGAACCCGACGAAATCGAACGGCTCATGGCCCGCCCACGGACCGGCGGCGGGCGGGTATGATGCCGCGACGAGTTTCCTCTGGAGGAGTCTTCACCGTGCGCAGTCTTCTGGCTTTCTCGCTTCTCACCCTTACTTCCCTTCTCACCATGGAGTTCACCGTGGCCCAGGACGTTCCCCATCCGAGTCTGCCCAAGGGGGCCGGCACGATCGACGCCGACGCGCCCAAGACGTTCACCACGACACCCTCGGGGCTCCAGTACCGCGTGCTCCGCAAGGGCACCGGCGCCAACCCCAAGGCGACGAACCGCGTGAAGGTCCACTACCACGGCTGGCTCGACAATGGGAAAGTATTCGACAGCTCCTACCAGCGCGGCGAATCGATCGACTTCGGCCTCAACCAGGTGATTCCCGGCTGGACCGAGGGGATGCAGCTCGTCGGCCAGGGCGGCATGATCGAACTCGTGATCCCCAGCGACCTCGGCTACGGCACGCGTGGCACTCCCGGCGGTCCGATCCCCCCGAACGCCACGCTGCACTTCCTCGTCGAACTGCTCGACGTCAAGTGACCGCCTAGTCTCCCTGAATCAGGACTCCCTGAGCCAGGCTCCCTGCATCAGACCGCCCACTGAGCCGGCCACCGGGACGGGGGCTCGATGACCGCCCGGCGACAGGGCATGAATCTCAAGCGGGCAGTGAGGCTTCTCATGGACGAGAGGCTTCGCCTGCCCAATAATTACGGGTTTGGGGCTCTCCCTTCCACCCGCACGGCAGCGTTTTCATGACTTCCTCGTCAGTCTCGTCGCGTCGCGTCCGCACCGCCATCGTCGGCCTCGGCTTCGGAGCCGAGTTCATCCCGATCCACCAGCGGCATCCTCATGTCGAACTGATCGCCATCTGTCAGCGGTCGAAAGACAAGCTCGACCAAATCGGCAAGGCTCATGGCGTGGAGCGGCGGTACCAGAGCTACGCCGACGTTCTCAAGGACAAGGACGTGGACGCCGTCCACATCAACTCGCCGATTCCCGACCACGCGTCGATGTCGCTCGCCGCGCTCGAGGCCGGCAAGCACGTGATGTGCACCGTGCCCATGGCGACGAGCGTCGACGACTGCCGGAAGATCGTCGAGCTCTCGGCCAAGACGGGCCTGAAGTACATGATGGCCGAGACGGTCGTCTACGCCCGCGAGTTCCTGTTCATCAAGCAGATGGCCGATCGCGGCGAGCTCGGCATGATCCAGTTCGTGCAGGCCAGCCACCAGCAGGACATGGACGGCTGGCCCAACTACTGGCCCGGTCTGCCCCCGATGCACTACGCCACCCACTGCGTGGGCCCGTGCCTGGCGCTCGAGCGGAAGGACGCGGAGGAGGTGAGTTGCTTCGGCTCGGGGAGGATCCGCGAGGAACTCGTGCGCGTGTACGGCTCACCATTCGCGATCGAGAGCGCCCACGTGAAGCTCAAGGACAGCCCGGTGGTGGCCCGCGTGATCCGCTCGCTCTTCGACACGGCGCGGCAGTACCGCGAGAGCTTCGACGTCTACGGCTCGAAGAAGAGCTTCGAGTGGCAGCTCTGCGAGGGGGAGGAACCGGTGCTCCACACCGCGAAGGTGCCGGAGCCCGAGATTCCGAAGCGGGTGCCCGTGCCCGACTTCGCCCACCTCCTGCCCGAGCCAATCCAG
>Ga0315902_10002549_pt1 | contig 28266 bp, 29 predicted proteins | sample LakEriMetagenome_9_FD_203523 | JGI IMG/M metagenome (GOLD analysis project Ga0315902, IMG submission 203523) | Freshwater fungal communities from buoy surface, Lake Erie, Ohio, United States - Buoy 12 MA117 | ecosystem: Environmental > Aquatic > Freshwater > Lake > Lake biofilm | place: USA...
GACACTCACCTCTTTATTAGGGGCGGTAGCTCAGTTGGTTAGAGCCCCGGACTCATAATCCGGTCGTCGTAGGTTCGAGCCCTACCCGCCCCACGTGATCAAATTAGATGGTGGCCTCTCCACCGCACTAGAAAGCAATGGAAACAAATTAACAACCTCTCTTTGGACAGGTGAGTTAATCAGATCAAATCCTGCAGAGATCACCAGGGCACATCTAGATTTCATTAATGCAGGTGCGCAGATAATCATTACCTCCTCATACCAGCTCTCCTACTCAGGGTGTAAAGATCGTGGCTGGAGTGAGGTTGATACCGATCAAGCATTAATTGCATCAACACAACTTGCAAAGGATGCAGTCACAAAAAGTGGCAACGATGTGAAGGTGGCGGCATCGGTTGGACCTTATGGTGCATCCCTTGCAGATGGCTCTGAGTACAAGGGAAATTATGGAGTTAGTAAATCTGCTCTTAAAGATTTTCACGCTAGACGGCTTGAAATTTTAATTTCAACTGCACCTGATTACTTAGCACTTGAAACTATGCCCGATACCTTTGAGGTTGAGGTCTTACTGGAACTACTTAATGATTGCCCAACTCCATTCTGGATCTCATACTCCTGCAAAGAGGGTGATCAAACTAATGCAGGGCAAAGTTTTCAAAGCGCAGTTGATTTGGCTAGTGATGCCATGGCGGTTGGGATTAATTGCACCAAACCGGAGTTGATCACAGATCTTTTGCGCTCTGCCAAATCAACTAAGCCCTTTATTGTCTATCCCAACTCAGGGAGGTTATGGGATGCAAAAAATAAAGCTTGGACAGGAAATGCAGCATCTGGGTTTAGTAATGAGTTGATAAACAAGTGGATTGAATCTGGCGCTGAAATCATTGGTGGATGTTGTGGTATCGGGGCTATTGAGATTAACGGATTAAATCTGGAAAGCTAACCTATTAAGTCTAGCGCTGATTGATAAATTTACCTAGAATTAAGTGATGAATCATATTTTGCAATACATATTCATTTTGGAATCTCTACGTCGATGAAGAAACTTTTTTTATTTATCCTTGTGATTCTGCTTGTGACTATTGTTGCATTAGGCTCTCTTCATCTAAATAATAAGCACACTACTAATCCAATCTCTAAGTACCAACAATTGGATCCAAACCAAGGTAAAGATATTGGTAGGTCATGGAATCCACCTAGGACTAGTGAATGCGCTACTATCATTAGCGCTGTATCTTCAGTGCAAGTTGATAACTCGTACACCAACCAGGATGAAATAGAAGCCAAAATTATTGAGAATACTCGGCTCGCTGCTGCTCGATTGTCAGTCCTCGCTCAGAAATCACCTGATAGAGATATCGCCGCTTGGAGTTATAAGGCTGCTTTACTTTTAGTACAGTTTCCAGATGCAGTGCAAAGCCAAAATCAGAATGCAGTCACATCTTTATATGATGAGATTGGAAAAATGGTCACAAATCCACCAAAAACCTGCGATAACACTCTGAACTCAGCAACTTAAATTAGGGAACCACCACGTACTTGATATCGCCTTGTCCTGGTGGATTGTTTAATATCTCTGGTAAATCAAATAATGTCAATGTTCGCGAAATAAGAGGATTTAAGCTTAATTTTCCAGAATCAACTAAATCTGCAGCTCGCCGCTGAGTCAGAGGATTCAAAAAAGAACCCTGTATACGTAACTCATTAACTACAAGTTGAAATGGATTAAATTCAACCGTAGTTTTTTCGGGAGTTAAACCAAGTACCACTATTGATCCACCACGGCGGGATATTTTTTGAGCCAAATTAAATGTCTCAATAACTCCTGCACATTCAAATACGACATCATAATTTTGTAATTTAGATTCAAAATTTTTATCAGCAGGGTCTACTGAATCTGTGGCACCCAGTGAGGTTGCTAATTCTCGCCGGGCTTTCTGCCTTGTAACCATTGTAATTTTGTTGGCATTAGCTAATTTACTTAACTGAACCATAATTTGACCCATGACTCCTCCGCCAAGCACCGCTACTTTCTCACCGCCTTTCAATTCCGCAATATCTAATCCGCGAATACAGCATGCTGTGGGTTCAATAAAAGCTAAGTGAAGTGGATTGAGTAGATTGCCAACTTTATAAAGTTGCGTATCAGGTACCAAGGCATACTGAGCAAAACCGCCATTAATGTTTACACCTAGGGCTGTTAGTGATGGACAAAATGCAGTTCGTCCGGCCAAACAATCTATACATTTACCACAAACTATGTTTGGATCTACTGAAACCAGATCCCCTTTTGAAAATTTGCTATCAGGACTGGCAGAATCAATTACTCCACCAAATTCATGCCCCAAAATTACGGGCTTAGTGGAGGGGTACTCTCCCTTATAAATATGTCTGTCCGTGCCGCATACACCAGAAGCTAAAACTTTAATTACTGACTTACCTTGTTCTGGCTTTGGTGGCGGTTGTTCCGTAATGGCAATCTGATCAACAGCAGAAAGTAGTAGGGCTTTCATAGAAATTAGTTGGGAAGCACAATCGTCTTGCGTCCCCGCCCTGATTTAAAGGCCAGCAATGCATCCTCATATTTATCAAGTGGATATCGATCAGAAATCATCACCTCAGAATTTAAAACACCACTACTAAATAGTTCTACCGCCCGGTCAAATGAATGTAAAACCGCCATTGAACCCACAATGGTAATTTCTTTGTTATATATCCAGAATGGCTCAATTTCAACTTTAGCCCCCTCGTTGGCTACTCCAAACTGTAAAAAAGTCCCACCCGGCATAACATGCTTTAATCCATCCTTAATTGCTGCTGTAACTCCAGTGCAATCAATCACCACATCAAATCCTCGTGGTTGATCAAATTGATCAGCAGATTGTGCGGTATTGGTAAATCCTAAAATAGTTGCAGTCTTAAGCTTTTCCAAGTTTAGATCAACAATTGAAACTGAGGCTGCACCATTTACTTTGGCTAATTCTGCCATCATCAAACCCATCGTGCCAGAGCCATAAATTAGATAATGAGAGCCAGGATTACGTGGTAACTGATCAAATCCCCTAACGGCGCATGAGAGCGGTTCAATTAGCGCAGCTGATTTCAAGTCAACGCTACTTGGCAACTTATGAATATTTTTCTGAGGTGACAATAAATATTGCGCAGCAGCACCTGGAAAAGTAACACCTAATGCGTTCCAGTTTTCACACAAATTACCTCGTGCACGACGACAATAAAAACATTCTCCGCAGTGTAAAGATGGATCTACTGCAACCCGATCGCCCACTTTGACTCCGGTAACTGCACTTCCGATGGCCACCACTTCACCGCTCATTTCATGACCAGGAACAATTGGCAGTTTCGGGGCAAACTCCCCTTCAAAAATATGTAAATCAGTTCCACAAATACCGACAGCAGCAACCTCAACTACTACTTCAGAGTTTCCTGGGGTTGGATCGGCGATCTCAATTAATTCCAGTTGATTTGGAGCTGTAATAGCGATCGCCTTCATATGGCAATCAAACCACTATGGCAAAGTAGAAGCCAGCCCAACTAGTCACAAAAATGTTATTGTTTCTTAATCAAATTTACTTGCTGGGTAGGTAGCAAGAGACAAGAATTCTTTGTTGCCCATCACTAGACCTAAGGGGTACCAAGGTTGGCTTCCAAGTTAGTGAGCATGGAAAATGTCTCAAAACGTTATCCCGGTGTCTTAGCCCTGGACCAAGCAAGATTTGATTTGCGTGCCGGAGAAGTGCATGCCTTAGTCGGAGAAAATGGTGCAGGAAAATCTACTTTAGTGAAAATTCTATCAGGAATAGCTAAAGCAGATAGTGGAGAGGTGCTACTAGATGGACAACCTCTGGTACTAGATGGCCCAAGAAGCGCTCAAGATTTAGGAATCTGCATAATTCATCAAGAGCTTAATTTGATGCCGGATCTAACGATTGCTCAAAACATTTTTATTGGTAGAGAACCTAGAAAATTTAAGTTTATTTTGAATGATAGTGGACTTGCAACTGAAGTTAGTAAGATTTTCAAACAGTTACATCTTGATCTAGATCCAAATCGCAAAGTTCAAGGTCTCTCAGTTGCTCAGCAACAAATGGTAGAGATTGCTAAAGCTTTATCTTTTAATTCAAAAGTTTTAATTATGGATGAGCCAACTGCTGCACTCACAAATACCGAAATTAACGAACTCTTCACAGTCATTAAAGGTTTACGGTCTAAAGGAGTTGGAATTGTATATATTTCTCACCGTCTTGAAGAGCTACAGCAAATTTCCGACCGTATAACAGTTATGAGAGATGGAAAGTATGTAGATACTGTTGATACTAAGGAAGCAACCGTAGATAAGATAATTTCAATGATGGTTGGAAGAACTCTTTTTCAAGAGTCTCCTCACATATCTACGGGCACAAACCAAGAGGTGGTGCTAGAAGTAAAAAATCTTAATAACGGTAGATTTGTAAGAGATGTCTCATTCAAATTGTTTAAAGGTGAGATCTTGGGATTTGCTGGATTAGTTGGGGCAGGTAGGACTGAAGTGCTAAGAACGATTTTTGGTGCTGATCGCCTAATAAGTGGTGAAATCTACATTGACAATAAAAAAGTCAAAATTCATACACCTCAAGATGCAGTCAGACACGGTATCGGGTACCTATCTGAAGATAGAAAACAATTAGCGCTAGCTTTATCTCTTGATATTGAAGCGAATACTGCTATGGGAGTTTATAAAAAGTTTGCTAAGTTCGGGTTGACCATTAGCAAAAAAATTCAAGCGGCAGCAGATCGACAGGTAAAAAATCTTTCAATTAGGACGCCTACAACCAAACAACGAGTAGGAAATCTCTCTGGTGGAAATCAGCAGAAGGTAGCTATTGGTAAGTGGCTCACAACTGATTCAAGAATAATTATTTTTGATGAGCCTACGAGAGGAATTGATGTTGGCGCTAAGAGTGAAATTTATAAATTAATGAATGATTTAATCGACCAAGGTAAGTCGATAATTATGATTTCCTCTGAGCTCCCAGAAATTTTACGTATGAGCCACAGAATTTTAATAATGTGTGAAGGCAGGATTACTGGAGAGCTTCCAATTAAAGAAGCGAACCAGGAAAGCATCATGGCATTTGCCACGATGAGAAACTAGACAGGAGATGGCGTGCAAAAGCAAGGATTTTCTAGGTTTTTAAAGATTAGATCTGATGCACTTCAAAGAGTGTTGGCGTTTGGTTCCCTAGTCATAATGATTATTTTCTTTTCAATTGCCTCAGAAAATTTTCTAACAATTCCAAACATTAATGGAATTTTGCTAGCAGCTACCGTTAATGGTGTTTTGGCTTTAGGTGCTACGTTTGTAATTATCACTGGTGGTATTGATTTATCTGTAGGAACAATGATGACGGTCTCTGCGGTTGCTACTGGAATTATTATTACGAATTGGGAGTTACCAATCTGGCTTGGAATAATTGTCGGAATATTAACGGGAACCTTTGGCGGGGCTCTAAATGGTTTATTGATCGCTCGATTAAAAATTCCGCCTTTTATAGCTACGTTGGGTACTTTATATATAGCAAAAGGGCTTGCTTTAGTGGCATCAGGTTTAAAACCAATTTATTTCAATGACACACCAAGATTCAATGAAATTGCGATGGGTACCATCGTCCCAGTGCTTGAAATCCCAAATATAGTATTGATCTTTTTCTTTGTTGCATATCTTTCTCACTTATTACTCACAAAAACTACTTTTGGACGATACACATTTGCCCTTGGATCAAATGAGGAGGCTGCACGTCTTTCTGGTGTGAATGTTGATAAGTGGAAAATATGGGTTTATGTGTTTGGTGGTGCGACTGCCGGTTTAGCAGGAGTATTGATTTCTGCTCGACTGAATTCAGCACAACCTTCTCTGGGAATGGGATATGAGCTAGAGGCTATTGCGGCAGTTGTAATTGGTGGTACTTCACTTCGAGGTGGAGAAGGAAAAATAATTGGAACAGTAATTGGCGCACTAGTGATTTCTACTCTGACAAATGGTTTACGGGTGCTATCAGTACCACAAGAATGGCAGACGGTAGTAACGGGGGCTATCGTTGTCTTGGCTGTTTACCTCGATATCGTTCGTCGTAGACGTGAGGCAGTAGCCTCGGCTCGACAAACATCCGGAGATAAATAGATTCAGATAGTACGTAAATCTGAATCCTCTATGTAAGGAAAGGAACAAAGTGAAAGCAAGTTATAAAGTAGGAGTTGTTGCCTCGGCAATGGCTCTGATTTTAACTGGTTGTTCTTCAAGCAGTGATAGCGCATCTGGTGACAAACCATATGTTGCAATCATTTCTAAGGGCTTCCAGCATCAATTCTGGCAAGCAGTGCAACTGGGCGCCACAAATGCTGCTGAGGCTAACAATGTAACTATGACCTATGAAGGTCCAGAAAATGAGTCACAGGTTGATAAGCAACTTGAGCAACTTCAGGCAGCACTTGCCAAGAAGCCAGCCGCAATTTGCTTTGCTGCTCTTGACTCAAAAGCTGCAAACTCACTACTAGAAGAAGCTAAAGCTGCAGGTATTCCTGTAATTGGTTTCGACTCTGGTGTAGATAGTGACATCCCAGTCACAACTGCTGCTACCGATTCTGTAGCATCCGCTGCACTTGCTGCAGATAAGATGGCTGCATTAATTGGTAATAAGGGAAAAGTTGCAATTGTTGCTCACGATCAAACATCTCGAACCGGTATTGACCGCGTTAAGGGATTCACTGATCAAATCAACAGCAAGTACCCAGACATTAAGATCGTTACTACCCAATACGGTGGTGGAGATCAACTTAAGTCAACCGACATCACCAAGGCAATCATTGCTTCAAACCCAGACATCAAAGGCTTCTTTGGTGCTAATGAGGGATCTGCAATTGGTGTCCTAAATGGTGTTAAGGAGTCCAAGAAGGTTGGAAAGATCGTAGTTATTGGCTATGACTCAGGTAAGGCACAAAAGGATGCGATCCGTGATGGATCCATGGCTGGTGCTATTACTCAAGATCCAATTGGAATTGGAACAAAGTGCATTGAAGCTTCAGTTCGTGCGATTGCTGGCGAAACATTGCCTAAATTAATCGACACTGGATTCAAATGGTACGACAAGACCAATATTGACGATCCAGATATTGCAGCCGTTTTATACGACTAAAAATAAAACTGATCCTCAATAGATCAAATAGGCCCAGCAAAAGCTGGGCCTATTTTTATTTTCTGGCTTTCCAAACTGAACCTGAGGTGTATTCATAATCGATAAGAGATTGCGGCTTTATTTCAGCTCCTGCACCAGGCTCTAATGGTGCGATGTAGTTAGCATTTTTTATCCTAGTCGGTATGACAAAATGCTCATGTAAATGATCCACAAACTCAACTACACGCTTGTCGTGATGTCCGGTAACGGCTACTGAATCAAACATAGCCAAGTGAGCTACCATTTCACATAGTCCAACTCCCCCAGCGTGCGGACATACCGGGACACCAAACTTTGCTGCCATCAAAATGATTGCAACATTTTCATTAACTCCAGCTGTTCGGGTTGCATCTAACTGCAAAAATGACATCGAGCCAGCTTGCAACATTTGCTTAAACATAATTCTGTTATGAACATGCTCTCCAGTTGCAACTCTGGTTGGTGCAATAGCTTTTGCAATCGTGGCATGACCCAAAATGTCATCTGGAGAGGTTGGCTCCTCTACCCAGAAGAGGTTTACATGACTAATCTTTTTAATCCATGTAATTGCTTCATTAACATCCCAAACCTGATTGGCGTCGCAAGCCATTCGAACATCGTTGCCAATAGTTTTACGAACAAGTTCTAGTCTATGAATGTCATTTTCAAGAGATCTACCAACCTTCATTTTTATCAAGGTAAATCCATCAGCTACTGCTTCCTCTGCCAAGCGAATCATTGTTTCGTCGCTGTAGCCAAGCCAACCCGGCGTAGTTGTATAAGCGGGTAAACCTTTTTCCAATAAAACTTTCTCATTAGAAGCTCTTGTACTCTGAGCTTTTTGTAAAATTACAAGTGCCTCTGCAGGAGTAAGTGCATCTGAAATATGTCGGAAATCAATAAGTTCAACTAAGGCTTCTGGTGACATATCTGCGAGCTGCTTCCATAATGGCTTACCATTAATTTTGCAGATCAGATCCCATAATGCATTCACTACGCCACCTGCGGCCATATGTGGAATTCCTTTTTCAGGCCCTAACCAACGAATTTGTGAATCTCTAACTAAATCTTTACCAATTTGGCCAATTCTGTTTTCTAGTGTTGATAGCTCCTCGCCCACAACTGTCTCGGCTAGTTGGGCAATTGAATTACACTGTAAATCATTTCCACGACCAATTGTAAAAACTAGGCTATGGCCAGAAAGTTTTGGATCGTCAGTTTGTAATATCAAATATGCCGCAGAATAATCTGGGTCAGGGTTCATTGCATCAGAACCATGTTTTTCGGTTGAAGTTGGAAATCTGATATCTAAAGTTTTAAATCCAGTTATTCTTGCCATATCTAACCCTTCTAATTAATGACCAAAGCCTATATGATTTTGAAAATATTTAAGGAGTGATATGGCAAAGGTAGTTTTGATTGATCTTAGTGATTTTTCACATAATGAGATCGAAATTAACTTGAGCAATCCACTTATGCCTGTTTCGGTTCCTTTAGTAGCGGCATTAGCGGGCAACATATCTGGAAATAATTTTATTGTTATCTCAAAAGGAATTTTAGGCGGTAAAAATGGAGTTGGGCTATCAGATGCAATGATCTCTGCTGTTTCTTCACAATCTGGTGGGTTAATTGAATCCAAAATTCAAGGCAAGCTTGCAAATGCACTGAACTCAATAGGCGTTGATGCAATTGCTATAACTGGAAGTTCAAAATCACTAACTGGAGTTGAAATTACTGATTGTGGATTTTTAGAGTTCAATTTTCCAAAAGCTAAGAGGTTAAAGGGCTTGTCAGTATGGGAAACTATCGAAAAAGTACAGCGGGAGAACACCTTAACCACATTAACAATAAGCAAGTTTGGTGAAAAACAAGTTTTGAGCTCATCTGTGGTTTGTGATTATGGATTCGCTACCTCACAGGGTGGGTTAGGTGCGGTGTTTGGTCGAATGAATCTTAAGTACTTATCGATTTCTGGTACCACTGATAGTTCAGTCAATCCTGGGGTTAAGCAAGTAACAGATAAATACATTTCTGGTCTTGAAAGTAATCCTCTAACCAAGTCAGAGTATGATGCACCTGGATTTGGAGTGTGGGCAAACAGTTCATTAGTCGGCTATATGGCTGGCAAGAATTTTGGTCAAGATCTGCCGCAAGTGGTAGAAAATTTTAATCCAAGTGCTTTTCTGCCATATCTGAAAGATGATGGTGTAAATAGTTGTCCAGGTTGCCCACAACAATGCCTCAAGTCATATCTTGTTCATGATGGACCAGTTGATGGTGGTCGTCAACACCAATTAAGTATCACCGCTTTGCTTTCACAGTATGGTGAGGGTGATGTCAAAAAATTGATTGAGTTTAACTCGTACTGCCATGAGATTGGAGTTGAGCATACTTACATTGCTGCACTTTTATCTCAGGAAAAAATTAATTCTATGAAATCGGTAAAGAAAATGGTAAACAAGGTCGCCGCAAAAAGGCTTAAAAGTGGTTTTAATCAAATAAAAGGAATGGCAATTCCCCCATGGGATGGCAGAGGTAATCAAGGATTATTCCTAGCAATGGCGCTTAATCCATCCGGTCCAAGATATGACGTCATTGAGCATGATATTGATTTTGACCCAGGTTGGGCTTGGAGTAGACACGTTGAATTTGGAAAGGAATTTGGAATTCCTGAAGGAGGATTACCACTAGGTACTTTAGATAAAAGAAGAGAAAAGAGTATTGGTGATCTCTGGTTACTTTGGTCAGCCTTAGATGCTCTTGGTGTTTGTATTTACGCCGCACCACCCACAAGAGAGTTACAAAGTTCGGATATTTTTGATCTAATCAAATCAATAACTGGAGTACAAACAAACCTAGACAAGTTGTTTGAGCTGGGTTTGGCTCGATTGGCTATTCAACGAGATATAAATAACCGGCTAGGTGTTGATCCTAAATCAGATACGCTTCCAGATATCTTTTTTGAACAACCTATAAAGTCTCCTGGAGCAAGATTAAATGGGGCGGTCATTGATCGTAATGAGTTTCTTTTTATGCGTTCTGCAATAATCAAAAGATTACAGTGGAAAGAAGATGGCGGGGTGGATAAGACAGCCAGTATTTGGGGTGAATGCGAAGATGCGATTCAAACTGTAGCGAGTAGAATTTACTGATTATGCGAATAGATTCACATCACCATATTTGGGATCTAAATGTTCGCCCACAGACTTGGATGCAAGGCGATGAACTAAAGCCCATCTCTCGCACAATTTTAATGAATGAACTTGAACCAGAGTTGGAAATGGCATCCGTTGATTACACAGTAGTAGTTCAGACAGTTCCACTAATTGATGAGACTCCCGAATTACTAGATCTATCAATAGCTCATCCAAAAGTCTGTGCGGTCGTGGGTTGGTTAGATCTAGAAAGCCAAGATATAAGGCCACAACTTGATAAATATCTAAGTCATAAGGGTGGAGATAAACTAGTTTCGATCAGAGATATGGCTCAAGACAAAAGCGATCCTAATTGGTTACTACGAGAGGATGTTCTAAGAAATATTCACAGAGTCGGCGAGTACGGACTTACGTTTGATATTTTAACTAGACCACCTCAATTGGCAGCAGCAGTTGAGATGGTTAAGCGATCTCCAAACAATATTTTTGTTTTAGATCATATTTCCAAGCCATATATGGCAAAGGGAGAATTTCAACCTTGGGCTGATCAAATCAGCCAGATTTCTTTACATGAGAACGTTTCGGTTAAAGTTTCAGGTTTGTTCACAGAGGCCACCTGGAGCAACTGGACTAGTCAGACTTTTCGCCCGTATTTTGATCATATCCTCAGGTCATTCACCCCAAGTCGGATGATGTTTGGATCAGATTGGCCAGTGTGTTTACTAGCTGCCACGTACAGTCAAACCATAAATCTAATGGAAGAATTAACTCGCCAGCTAACCAAAGCAGAGCAGGAAAGTTTTTGGTCGAATACCGCAAAGCTGTTTTATAGATTGAAGGTTTAAGAATGAAACGACAGTTACCACGCTGGAGGAATATCAAGCCTCTGCTGGGTTGGTCGTTGCCTAAATTTCCTATACCGGATAGAAAGTTAAGTAATGTTGTCAATTTAGCTGAGATGCGTCTTCTTGCAAAACAACGAGTGCCAAAGGCAGTTTTTGATTATGTAGATGGCGGTGCAAATGATGAGCTCGCTTATGCAAGAAGTCAATCTGTTTACTCGAAAGTTGAATTCAGGGCCAGAGTTTTGAGGGATGTTTCTAAAATAGACCTTTCAGCATCTATAGCTGGTCAGAAGTGTGCACTCCCAATTATCTTTGCTCCGACAGGTTATACCAGAATGATGCATTATGAAGGCGAAGTTATGGTGGCAAAAATCTGCGAAGAAAATAAATTAATTTACAATCTTTCTACAATGGGTACTACATCATCAACTGAGATTGGTCAATATGTGCCAAATGTTCGCAGATGGTTCCAGTTATATTTATGGCGTGACCGAACTCAAAGTTTAAAGTTTATTGAAGAAGCAAGAGCAGCAGGTTTTGAGGGTTTAATGCTTACAGTTGACACTGCTGTTGGTGGAATTAAATGGCGTGATATGCGAAATGGTCTAACGGTGCCACCAAAAATTAGGTTGAAGACATTCTTTGATATGGCACTAAAACCAAAATGGTGGTTTAATTTACTAACCACTGCCCCACTTGAGTTCGCAACTTTTCGAAATTTCAATAAGCCATTATCTGAAATTGCTGCCACTGTATTTGATCCAGCGGTAACATTTGAAGATGTTAAGTGGTTACGCTCTGTTTGGCAGGGAAAACTCATAATTAAAGGTATCCAGACGGTCGACGATGCAACTGAACTGACCAAAATAGGTGTTGATGCGATAGTGCTTTCTAATCACGGCGGCAGACAATTAGATCGATCTGTAGTTCCGCTTGAATTATTACCTGGTGTTAGAAAAGCTGTAGGCGAGAAAGGTGTAGGTCCTGAAATTTATTTAGATGGCGCAATCATGAGCGGCGCAGATGTGTTAGCCGCTATTGCACTAGGCGCCGATGCAGTTTTGATTGGTCGAGCATATCTTTATGGTGCCATGGCAGCAGGCAAAGATGGTGTAAAGAAAGTTGTTGAAATTCTTAGGCTTGAAATGGAAACTGCAATGAAGTTAATGGGTGTAAAAAATTTAAGTGAGTTAAATCCTACATTTGTCAATATTAGAAATTAGGCATATCGAGCATGCAATGCGCCATCAACCATTAAATCTGCACCAGTTATAAAAGATGCATCTTTAGAGAGTGCAAAAAGAATTACATTTGCAATCTCCTCAGGCGATCCAAATCTGGCATTTGGGGCAACTGATAAGGCATGTGCTTTTTCATCAGGGAATTTCTCCATATAACTCTTCAACAATGGAGTCGCAGTAGTTCCTGGGGAAACAGAGTTAACTCGAATTCCATACTTACCCTCATCGAGAGCTAAGTTTCTAGATAATCCAATGATGCCACCTTTGGCTGCAGAGTAAGGAAAGAAGTTTGGTCTAGACATTCGGCCATGAATGGATGAGATATTAACAATCGAGCCGTATTTCTTCTGGCGCATATCTGGCAGACATAATTTTGCTAGGTACCAACTAGATTTAAGGTCTAGCGCAAAGAAGTCATTCCATTCTTCCTCTGCGTACTCAACTGCATCTGCATATGAATTACGCCCAGCATTTGACACTGCAACTGTTACTGGACCAAAGGTTGCAACTAACTTGTCATATCCGGCTTTAAAGGTTTCAAACTTTGAAACATCTGCTCTTTGATATTGGACCTGGTAACCCTCTTTAGTTAACTTTTCTACCAGTGCAGTTGCCTTAGCATCATCGATATCTACAAATGAGACCTTGGCACCTTCCTTAACGCCGCCGATTACCAGCGCTTCACCAATACCAGCAGCACCACCAGTCACAAATAAATGTTCACCTTTTAAAATCATGCTGATCTTGCTCCTAACCCGCCATCTACTGCCCAGTCAGAGCCACTGACATATGAAGATTTGTCAGAGAGTAAAAAAGTTACAACCTTGGCAACCTCTTTTGGTTCACCCATTCTGCCCAGCGGTTGAATTGAATTTGCCCGTTCTGTTCTGCCAGATTCAGCAGCCAACCAGCCTTTAGTTAAATCAGTAAGTATGTAACCAGGAGAAACTGCATTTACTCGAATCTCATGCTTTCCCTCATCGAGTGCTAAATTTCTAGTTAAGCCAAGAACAGCTGATTTTGCTGCGCCATATGGGAAAAATCCAGGATAGGTAAGGCGCCCATGAATTGAGCAGATGTTAACAATTGAGCCACCTTTGGCTTTTCTCATCGCAGGAAGTGCCAGCTTTGCAGTTAGCCAAACAGGTTTCATATCAACTGCAAAAAAGTCATCCCACTCCTTATCGGTCATCGTTACTGGATCAGCATGCGAATTAACCCCAGCATTGTTTACTACTCCAGTCACCTCGCCAAACTTGCTAACCGCTTGGTTAAAGGCAGTCTTTAACTCCTCAAAACTGCTTACATTAGCTTTTGCAAAGAAAACTTTTTGTCCAGCTCCAGATAATTCAGTTGCTAACTTTTCACCACTTGCTACATCAATATCAATGAAAGAAACAGCGGCCCCTTCAGCAGCGGCATCTCTAACTATGGCCTCACCAATTCCCTTGGCGCCACCAGTTACAAATATATGTTTATTGGCTAATTTCATGTTTATAAACTACCTTACTGGCGGCTTCTATTGCACTCTTAAAGGCTAAAACATTTTTCCGCACTCCATCAACCCCATCTTTGGTGAGTGGACCACCTAAGCCAACTAAGTCAGCCCCCGCTTCAAACCACTTAGGAATAGATTCCAAGGTAACACCAGCGGTTGGACACCAACGATTATTGGGAAATGGCTCTCTAATTGATTTTAAATGATTTGGACCCAATACTGAGGCTGGAAACAGCTTCAAAATATCAGCGCCAGCATCAACTGCAATTCCAACCTCAGTAGGTGTTGAAACTCCTGGCATGGAAACTAATTTTAACCGCTTTGTTGCTTCAATTACATCTTCATTTGTATCTGGTGAGACGATAAACCGTCCACCAATTGATTCGACTTTTTTCACATCTTTAACTGTTCGCACTGTGCCGGCACCAACTAATAAATCTTTATTTTTTAATAGTTTCTCAATTATTTTTAAGGCTCCAGGTGTAGTTAAGGTTATCTCAATTATTTTAACGCCAGCATCAACTAAAGCATCAGCCATCTCTTGACCCTCTTTTTGGCTATTGCATCTAACTAAGGTCATCATTTTTTCAGAGAGTAATTTGTCTAACGCTTTCATTATTTACCCCTAACCTTTTGTGCAACCTCATTATTAACTTTGCCAGCAACACCTTTCGGGATACCGGTCCAGTCCCCAAACATACTTGCAACCAATGCTCCGCAGATACTTCCCTGCTCAAGTGCCTGCTCAGCACTCATGCCAGTTAACAAGCCAGCAATTACTCCACCGGTAAAGGCATCCCCTGATCCAACTGGGTCAACTGCAACAACTTTAGGGGGTGTGATTTCGCCATAATTTCCGTCAATGCTATATCGCATTTTTTGATCACCCTTTGTCATTACAGCAATCTTGCAACCTCGTTTATTTGCCTCCGCCAGAACTTTTTGAGGTTCAGCAACTCCAAAAACTACTTGGTACTCATCCTCACCACCAATAAGTAAATCAACATTTTTTGCCAGAGGTTGTAATACTTTTCTTGCATCCTCTTCACTCCACAACTTTCTTCTTATGTTTAGATCAAAACTTGATTTAATCTTCATGGCATCTGCTTTTTCAAGTGCCGCCTTAACAGTATTAGCACCACTAGTTGAGATTGCGCAGGTGATACCTGTTGTATGAAGCCATCTAGCAGATGAGATGTAGGAATCTAATATGTCAGCTGGCTCAATAGTGGAGGCAGCCGAACCCTTTCTTAAATAACTTAACTCAACTGGTGCAGATTTGCCTGGGTTTCTTACCATTGCTCCGGTGTAGGAGCTAACCCGCTTTGCAAGAGAAACATCCACACCCTCTGCTGCAATATCTGCCAGCATTACTGAGCCCAGTTGATCATTTCCAAATCGAGAAAAGTATTGAGACTTAAGGCCAAGTCGGGAAATTGCTACCGCCACATTAACCTCAGCCCCAGCGGTTACCCGTTCAAATGTTTTTGCACTCATTACTGAATCAGTATCAGTTGAGATAAAGACAGATAAAGCTTCACCAAAGGTAAATAAATCAGTGCTCAATTAGGCACCAAACAAAGTTGTCTTTTTTCCAACCACTCCTGGGGATGCGATAAAGGTAAATCCTGATTGGGGATATTGCTCTAAATCTATTTGCTCGCCAGGATTTCCAACTGCAGAGGTAATCACTAATTTATCTAATTTTTCACCAGCAAAGACACATGAGGTTACTTTTTGAGCAGGTAATTTAATCTCATTTATTTGTTTGCCAGTTTTACCATCAAAGCACCTAACACAAGCTCCCAACCAAAACGCCACCCAGAGATTGTCATCTGCATCAGAGCACATGCCATCTGGAAATCCCATGCCATCAGTTATTTGAACTAATGGCCGGCGATTTGAAATTTGACCATTTTGATAATCAAATTGATCTACCCGCATAGATAATGTGTCGATATAAAACATTCTGGTCAGATCCACTGACCAATCCATGCCATTTGAAATTCCAACTGAACCAAATAATCGATCTAATTTTTTGCCATCTTTACTTAATCGATAAAAAGCACCTTGATCTGTCTGATTTTCATAAGCCATCGAACCTAAAAATAGATTTCCATCCGGGCAAACCTTGGCATCATTCCAGCGAATCACGCCTGTCTGATTATCACCATCAACATCTGCTCTGGTCGGTAGCTTATGAATTACACCATCGCTATCGCGCAGAACTGGACCATCGGCAGTCCCTAAAATATCTCCGCCTTTGCTTCTAGGAATCTGAAATCCAATATGTTGATCTGCAAAGTACTCATTAGTTTTTCCGGTTACAAGATCACGAGATCTAACCGCTTTTCCATAAATATCACACCACTGAATGTGATTATTTTGAGCTCCCGTTGCAGTTGGTCCTTCACCTAATTGATTGCGTCTGGAATCAAAAACTTCAACTGCAATCGCCATGATTATCCCTTTAGTGAACCGGAGAGCAATCCTCGAAGGAAGTAACGACCTAAGAAGATGTAAACAATTAATGTAGGAAGAGAAACAATTAAAGATGCGGTCATGTTAACCCCGTAATAAACCTGGTTTGAAGAACCTGTAATGAAGTTAAGTGCGGTTGTCGCTACCGATAACTTAGGTGATCCACCAGTTAAGAAGATAGCAAAGAGGAAGTCATTCCACGCTGAAGTAAATTGCCAAATCAAAACCACCACAAATGCTGGAATAGAAAGTGGCAAGATAATGGAACGGTAGGTACGAATCATGGAAGCTTTATCAACACGGGCAGCCTCAATTAATTCATTAGGGATAGCTTCGTAATAATTCCGGAAAATTAATGTACAAATTGGTATTCCATAAATGATATGTGCCAACACCAGGACATATATCGATTTATTTATCTCTAATGTGGTGGCAATTCTGACCAGCGGGATCATGATGGCTTGGTATGGAATAAACATGCCAAACAAGAAAAGTGTGAAAACTAGATTTGAACCTTTAAATCGCCACTTAGCAAAGACATAACCATTAATCGAGCCAATAATTGCCGAAATAATTGAGGATTGGATTACGAAGAACAAGGTTCGAGTCATGGAATCAGAGATTGATTGTGGGAAATAATCAGTTCCGCTCCAAGCAACTGACCAAGCTGAAAAATCGATTTTTTCTGGCAACTTAAATGCATTTGTTAGGTAAACATTTTTTACACCTTTAAGTGAGTTAATCACCATTACGTAAATTGGCATGACCACTAAGAACCAAAGGAATATCAATGAGACATAACGGAAGATCAACCAGAATCGCTCTTTACCGGTGAGCTTGCGCTTTTTATTGCGCACATCTGGCTTTGAGGTGATTAAATCAACTAAGTCTTTACTCATCAGCGGTATGCCTGTTGTTTGTTGTTATAACGAAGGTATGGAATAACTACGATTGCAATCATTATCAAAAGTACAATGGCGATCGAGGTTCCTTTTGCATAATCTCGCTTATCAAAGGTTGCCTCCCACATATAAACTGCAACTACCTGGGTTACATATGACTTACCGTTGATACCAATAATAAGATCAAAAGCCTTCATTGAAATATGACCTAAAATAATCAAAATTGTTAAAAGAGTTGGTGTTAACTGTGGGAAGAGCACATAACGATAGATCTGTGACTCACTTGCGCCATCTACTCGAGCGGCCTCCCGCATATCATCTGGAATTCCTCTAAATCCTGCCAAGAAGAGAGCTAATACATAACCTGACATCTGCCAGATCGCCGGCAATGCCATCGCATACATTGAACCACGCTCTGATACATACCAATCATTTTGTAGAAAACCTAAACCAATCTTTTGCAGAGCTAGATTTAACCCGCCAGCCTCTTCATCCCGAGCTGAGTTAAGTAGCCAGTTAAATACAGTTCCCATTGCAATAAATGAGATAGCCATTGGATATAGGTAAAAGGAGCGGAAAAAGCCCTCGCCCTTAATTCCTTTTTCAAGAAGCAGGGCCATGATAAATCCAGTAACCAATGCACCTAAAATGAAAACTATTGTAAATTTGATCAAATTTGAAAGTGAGTGTGTAAATCTTTCATCGGTAATTAAATCTGTATAGTTTTTTAACCCTACATACTCAATAGCCTTTTTTGAGCCTGAGTTTTGATTGGTTAATGAGACATTTACTGACCACAGAATTAGGCCGTAAACAAATATTAAAACAACAATTATTGAGGGCAGTACAAATAGTAAGCCGCCCAGGCGAGCGCTTAGTGAGCGTTTATTTCTTACCATCTTACTCACTGAAACAATCCCCTAATCTTTAAGAAGCAGGTGGTTGAGCCTAGCGATTTGTTATCTAATTAGAAAACTTTGGTGGGCAATTTCTTGCCCACCAAAGTTTGTTACTTACTTATTACTTTCTTAGGCCTTGCCAGCTTCGTAAGCTGCGGCAAGATCCTTAGCAAGTCCGGCGTTATCTTTGAATCCGCCTGAGAAATACTTACCAACAGCTGCGTTGTACGCGGCCATCAGAGCGTTATTTCCAGTTACACCGTGGACAGTTGAACCGACTAAGCGATCCTTCTTCCAATCGGCTGCTGCTGATTTTAGATAATCATCGTATAGAGATAGATCTGAGTCAGTACGAGCTGAGATCGATCCCTTCTTTGGATTAAATGCATCCTGGCCTTCCTTAGATCCACAAACCTTCAACCATGCAATTGCAGCGTTGCGGTGTGGTGCACCAACTGGAAGTGTGAATGAATCTGATAGCCATTGGTAAACACCAACAGTTCCTGGAGCTGCTGCATATGTGTAGTCAGTTCCAAGAGCTAGACCATCTGATTGCCATTGTGCTGAAGCCCAGTCACCCATGATGAAGAATCCAGCTTTGCCGGAAGTTACTAACTTACCTGCATCTGGCCAATCAAGGTTTCCTGCTCCCTTATTTCCATAAGAAAGTGCTTTCTGGAAGTTCTTAATACCGGCAGCAACCTCAGGACCTGTCCATGAAGTTGATCCGTTGTATAGACCTTCAAACTTATCTGGACCCATTGATGCTAACAACATCCAGTCAAGAAGGTGAGCGATCGCCCAGTCTCCCTTTCCTGCAAGTGCTAGACCAGTTACGCCAGCTTTCTTAAACTTCTCAAGATCTGCAAAGAACTCATCTAGAGTCTCAGGTGCTTTTGTGATTCCAGCTTTTGTTGCTGTTGCTGGATTCCACCAAAGAACATTTGCTCTGTGAATGTTTACAGGTACTGAGTAAATCTTTCCATCTACGGTAAGAGTCTTGATTAAATCTGCTGGGAAAATCTTGTCCCAACCTTCAGAAGCGTATAGAGATGTTAGATCCTCTAATTGTCCGCCTCTTACATAACCATCAAGCTCCATACCTGCGTGTGCTTGGAATGAGTCAGGTGGCTCATTAGCATCCAAACGGCTTTGTAGTACAGCCTTAGCGTTTACACCAGCACCACCAGCAACAGCAGCGTTAATAAACTCTGTGTTTGGATTTTGTGCTTTGTAAACATCAATCATTCCCTGTAGGCCAGCAGCTTCGCCACCAGATGCCCACCAGGTAAAGATTTCAAACTCTGTGTCTTCATTCGCTGCCTCATCAGATGATGATGAACAACCAGTTACCGCAAGGGCAATAGCTGCTGCAGCTGCAACAAGACGAAATGAACTTCTACGCATTCATTTCTCCATTTCTTCTCTATAGGAAGTGGTACAACGAGGATCGTCGAACCTGGGGCAATCCTTATACCCACAGATGGGGTAGTCAACGATAGCGGGGTGAGAATTGCTCATTTCAGAGCACTTTACCGAAATGTTATAAACCATCAGGCGCAAGGGCTCAAGTAATACTTCAGGGTCTGTAAGTAGTGAGGATAAGCCTCTAATCTTTAGGGCGTGAATAGCAAAGAGTATGACTTAGCAAAACTTTCTAAAATTTTTACCGCAGCTTTAGCCTCTGATTGTTTAGATCATATGGATCTGCGCAATCAAGTTTTGAAACCAGATATTCAAATGATCTCAGGTGATGGCGTGATGATGGGATACGCCTTTCCGGTAAGGGTTGAGGCAGTTTTTAAAGCACCTGATGTTCCTTACGTTGGATTGTTAAAAGCATTAGATGCTGTTGGTAAAGATCAGGTTTATGTAACACCATCTAATCGAAATAATGGTGGCAATCATCCAGCAGCATTTTGGGGAGAGTTACTTTCAACTGCTTGCAAGCATAAAGGTGTAGCAGGTGCGTTAACTGATGGACCAGTCAGAGATACCACCAGGATGCGCGCGTTAGGTTTTAAAGTTTTTGGGGTTGAGACCTCACCCCTTGATATCAACTCAAGGTATGAGGTTGTTGAACACAATGTGCCGGCAGTAATTGATGGCGTAACAATTAATCCGGGAGATTTAATTGTTGGCGATATTGATGGTGTAGTAGTTGTGCCAAAAGATGCAATTGCCGAGGTGGTTGCCAGAGTGGAGGAGAAAAACTCTGGTGAGAACTTATTTAGAAATGCGGTAAGAGAGGGCATGGCACCAAGTGAGGCATTTGCAAAGTTTGGAGTTTTGTAGGTGAAGCCAATTGTTCAAGTGTCTCTAGATTTAACCGACATCAAAGAGGCGATGGAGATGGCGCACACAGCGATGCGTGCTGGAGTTGATTGGTTAGAGGCAGGCACACCTTTTATCTTGGCCGAAGGATTACATGGCGTGCGAGCCCTTCGAAAAGAGTTTCCAATTACACCAGTGGTGGCAGATTTAAAAACAATGGATGGTGGTTATTTAGAGGCGGAAATGATGGCAAAGGCTGGTGCAACACATGTAGTTGTAATGGCAAGAGCGCATCCAGAGACAATAAAGGTTGTTGTGCAAGCTGGTAAGGATTACGGCATCACTGTTATGGGAGATAACTTAGGTTGTGAAGATATGGTTGATGGAGCTCGAGTGCTTGAAGATTTGGGTTGTGACATGATCATTCACCATATTGGTTATGACGAACGTCGTGGCATCGCTGCAAGGGGTGAGGTGGCACCAAATCCACTTGATCAATTAAAAGCAGTTGTTGACGCAGTTGGTATTCCAGTCCAGGCAGTTGGCGGTTTATCACTTGAGCAAGCAATTGCATCCCCTTCATATGGTGCGCCACTAGTTGTCATTGGCGCTCCCCTGGCAATTGATGCAGATTCTTTTTCCAAAGGTGCTGGAAATGTGGAAGAGGTGCTACGAAAGATTTGTGAAAAGGTTCATGCATATGGTGATATTCCAATTACACCAAGAGTTAGGTAGGAAGCTATGAAATCCCTAGGTGTTGTTAACTTTTCAGCAAAGCCAGGAAGTGTTGAGTTACAGGAGATTGATTACCCAACCTTTGGTGATGATGATGTGATTATGCAGGTGGAGGCGGTAAGTGTTTGCGGCTCAGATCTTCACCAATGGCATGGCACCAACTCCTGGGCGGTTAATTACCCAGTTGTCTTAGGCCATGAGTTTTGTGGCGTAATAAAAGAGTTAGGTAAAAATGTTAAGGCAGCTGGAAAGTGGAATCTTGGTGATCGAGTAGTGACTGAAACAGCTGCGGTAATTGATGGTGATTCTCCACTTACCAGAGAGGGAAAGTACAACTTAGATCCTTCTCGAAAGGGTTTTGGATACGGCGTAAATGGCGGTATGACTAGATATGCAAAGGTTGCAGCTCGATTGCTTCACAAAATTCCGGCAAATATCTCCTTTGAATACGCTGCGATGACAGAGCCTTGCGCAGTTGCCTATAGCGCAACCATCGCACCTGGTTTTGTTCGACCAGGAGATCGAATTGTGGTTTATGGTCCAGGACCAATTGGTGTTTTATGCGCTGCAATGGCGAAGCTAGCTGGTACTGAGGTGGCATTGGTAGGACTTGAGAAGGATAAAAAAAGATTAGAGATAGCAAAACAATATGGCGCGGAGGTAATAATTGGCGATGCCACAACCTGGGCAAAATCAGTAGATGGTTTAGGGGCAGATGGTGTAGTTGATGCGGCAGGAGTTAGTGCCTCATTGAAAAATGCCTTGGAGGTAATTAGGCCAAATGGTTGGATCTCCAAAGTTGGTTGGGGACCTCAGCCGCTAGATTTTTCACTTGATCCATTGGTGGCAAAAAACGTTACCTTGCGTGGAAGTTTTTCTCATAACTGGCCAATGTGGGAGCGCGTCTTAAGATTATTAGAAAGTGGCAAATTGGATTTAAAACCAGTTTTAGGCGGAGTCTTTCCAATTAAAGATTGGCAGGTGGCATTTGAAAAGATGCAATCTGGTGAGATTTTAAAATCTGTAATTAAGCCAGAGTAATGATGAGATTAAAAGATAAAGTCATAATTATTACCGGCGCTACCTCTGGTATTGGAAAAGCAATTGCCATAAGAGCAGTTGCTGAAGGAGCCAAGGTAGTAATTCATGGCATTGATCAAGCAGCTGGTCAGAAGTTGGTGGATCACCTTGGGAAAAGTGCGGTGTTGTGTATTGCTGATTTAGCAAAGGCAGATTCACCAGCTGAGATTGTTGATTGCGCTATGAAATCATTTGGCCAAATTGATGGCTTAGTAAACAATGCTGCAATTATTGAGCGAAACAACCTCTCTCAGATAACACCAGAGGCCTTTGCTAAGACTATAACTGTCAATTTGCAATCAGCACTCTTTTTAATCAAAGCCTGTTATGAACATCTTAAAAAGAGCAAGGGTGCGGTGTTAAATATTGGATCAATTAATGCCTACAGCGGTGAATCCTCACTCCTTGCATACAGCATTGGTAAAGCAGGGTTGCAAACTATGACTAGAAATTTAGCTAATGCCCATGGCGTAGATCAGGTTAGATTTAATTTGATTAATCCAGGTTGGATTTTAACTGAGCGCGAGTATGTAGATCAGATAAAAAAAGGTTTGCCAGAAAAATGGCCAGAGAAGTTAGGAAAAGAGAACATTCCTTTTGGTGTGATGAGCACTCCTGAACAATTAGCAAGTGCATGCATTTACTGGCTTGGAGATGAATCTCGCCCATTTACTGGCTCAGTTGTTGAGTTGGAGCAGTTCTCAATTATTGGAAGAAATCCAGAGAAGTAATGCCAAAGTTAGCTGCTTTTCCAAAGGGATTCATTAAGCAATTAGTTTCTGGGCAGATGAGTATTTATCAATGGATAGAACTTGGTGATGAGTTAAATGTTGATGGCCTTGAGTTTTACAACAACTTTGCTGATGTCAAAGACCCGGCTAATTGGCCAAAGATTCGTAAAACTGTAGAAAGTGCGGGTATGCAAATCCCGATGATGTGTTGTTCACCAGATTTCACAATACCTGATCCTGAATTAAGACAACAACAGGTTGATCACGAGATACATTCAATACGCATGTCCGCAGAATTAGGAGCCAAGCTCTGCCGAGTTTTATCAGGTCAGCGTCGAAAAGATATTACCCGTGAGCAAGGCATGGGATATGTCGTTGATTGCATTGAAAAATGTTTAGTAGAAGCTGAAAAAGTGGGAGTCACATTGGTTATTGAAAATCATTACAAAGATGATTTCTGGACCGAACCAGAATTTGCCCAGATGATGGATGTATTTGTGGATCTCATTAGCCGTATTGATTCGCCAATTTTTGGAGTTCAATTTGATCCATCCAATGCAATTGCAGCAGGTGAAGACCCTCTTGAATTACTAGAAAAGGTTAAGCATCGAGTTATCTCAATGGGAGCATCAGATCGTTATCTAGCTAATGGCACCATTGAAGATTTGCGAAAAGCAGAGGGTGGTACTGCAGGTTATGTCTCTTTTTTTAAACACGGGGTAATAGGTAAGGGTTTAAATGATTACGATGCAATTTTTAAAACTTTAAAGGATGTTGGCTTTGATGGTTGGATCTCAATTGAAGATGGTGTGGATGGCATGGAGCAGATGCATGAGAGTGCAGATTTCTTACGAGAGAAAATTAAAAAATACTGGCCTAATTACCAGCCACGATAACATTATTAAGCTGTTTACCTTGCGCTAGTAATTCCAATTGAGATTCAATTAGACGTCTAGCACGCCTATCAAATGCTGATGAATTTCCTCCCACATGTGGCGAGATAAAAACTCCCTTAGCAGACCAAAGTGGATGTCCCTTTGGTAGTGGCTCTGGATCGGTGACATCTAAAGCGGCAGTAATTCGCCCTGAATTAAGCTCTTTAATAAGTGCCTCAGTATCAACAATTGGTCCGCGGGCAACATTTACCAAAAGCGCCCCATCCTTCATCAGCGCCAGACGACGAGCATCAAATAGCTGTTTACTCTCTTTGGTTAAGGGCAAAATCAAAATAACTACATCCAAAGATGGTAGGTGCTTATCTATTTCAGAGATTGCAATTGTCTTATCTCGACCGGATTGAGTAAAGGCAACAATTTCTACTGAAAACCCAGAGAGCATCCTGGCAATAGTGGAGCCGATTGACCCAAATCCAACAATTCCAATCTTTCGATCATTAATTGAGTTGTAATTCTTATTTACCCACTCGCCCTTATCTTGATCTCGAACAAAGGTAGGAAATCCACGCAGGGAAGCAATTGTCAATCCAACTGCAAGCTCAGCCGTTGAGTCATCATGAATTCCACGACCGTTGCACAAGGTAATACCTGGACGTAAATACTCCATAGCATCGTCATACCCTGCATTTGGAACCTGCAACACCTTTAGTTTTGGCATTTTTTTAGTTAACTCAAGTGCAGCTCTGCCACCCATATATGTTGGGACATAAAAAGTTACCTCACTCAGATCTCCACTTTCAGTTGGAGTTGTTGCTGGTGATAACCGCTTAAATTTACTTGGCACATTTAGATCATCCCACTGTGTCCAAACAACATGTTCACTCATTATTTAATCCGATCATTTATATCTTCAGGAGTTAGTGCAACTTTATTCACCAAGGTACCAATTTGATCAACAGTTATGGTAACTAAATCCCCTGCAAGAAGTGAAATATCAAGTGGGGGAACAATTCCGGTGCCGGTAGAGAGAATTACTCCAACTGGAAAGTGCTGGCACCGAAACAAATACTCAATTAAGTCATCAAAAGTTCGATTTAATGATTTAAGTGAGGTCTCTGCCTGCCAAACAATAGATCCAGCTCTTTCAATTTTCGCATAAATTCCTAGGGCATTGTGGTCAATAATTTCCCAAAGCGGGCGAATCATTGGACCTAATGCATTAGATCCATAGTAAATCTTTGCTTGAGAGAGATAGAGTGGATTTTCTCCTTCAATATTTCTTGAGGTCATATCATTACAAATACTCATTCCAACAAGTTCACCAAATTTATTGAGAACAATTGCAACTTCAGGCTCTGGAACAGAGGTCAATGCATCGGCCCTAATTCCAACCTCGGCTAAATGACCAACTGTTCTGCGAGCGGTAGCTTTAAAAAATAACTCTGGGCGATCTGCTTCATAAACCAATTGATATACATCTGGGATGCCACTCTCCTCTTTTCGAGCATCTCGAGAACGTTGGTAGGTAACACCTGCTCCCCAGACCTCAGTATCGATAGCAACTGGTGCTCTTAACTCACCCTTTATCTCTTTACTGCCAGCAGCTTCATAATTTTTGCGAAAGTCAGATAATCGCATAATCAAGGCATCAGATAGATTTTTAATACCATCAATTTCAAAGTACTTACCATTTATTTCTTTAACAGCCCGATACGGCTCAGATATGGTTTTAATAACTGCTAAATGACTCATTTATTAAACTTCAATTCGATTTACTAGACCAGACTCTTCAAGGGCATCCCATACAGCAGCAGGAATATCACGATCAAAATCTGCAATATTTGAGGTTAACTCCTTTACAGTTCTAGAACCAGTCAAAACTGAGGTGACCGCTGGATGGCGAAGTGGGAATTGAATAGCTGCAGCGGTAAGCGGCGTATGGAAATCAGCAAGTAGTTGCTTGATTTGTTGGGCACGTTTAATTAATTGATCACTTGCTGGTGCGTAATCATAAGTAGCACCCGCCACTGGATTTGCCAAAATTCCTGAGTTATAAACACCTCCAATAACTACTGCAGTGTTTTTCTTTTTGCACTCTTTAAATAATTGCTCTTGTGCTGATTGATCTAGTAAGGAAAATCTTCCAGCAATTAAAATAATGTCAAGATCCATCTCTTTTACCGCTTTTATCGAGGGTGCGCAGTAATTCATTCCAACTCCGATTCCCTTTAGAACACCTTGGGATCTGAGTTCATCAAGAACCGGATAGGATTTTTCAATCGCTTCACCGATTCGATCATCTGCATCATGAATATATGCAATGTCGATGGCAGAAATGTTTAATCGCTTTAAACTATCCTCAAGTGAGCGAAGAATTCCATCACGAGAAAAATCAAAGACCGGTGTTAGAGTTTTATCTACATCAACATAGCTACCAAGAGAATCATCTATGTTTGGATTACTTGGATCGATTTTTTCAAGAATTCGCCCCACCTTTGAAGAAAGCACAAAAGGTTTGCCTGATTTCTTTAGTGCCGAACCTAATCTGCGCTCGGCATTTCCATACCCATATAGCGGAGCGGTATCAAAATAGTTAATGCCCAACTCAACTGCGGTAAGAATTGTTGATTCGGCATCGGATTCAGCCACCGATGTAAATAATCCTCCAAGGGGTGCTGTGCCAAGGGCAAGCTTGGTTATGTATCGATCAATACGAGGAATTTTTACTAATTCGCTATGACGGGCCATATTCACAATAGTATAGGAGCGTGTTGGAATAGTGAATACTGTTCGCCTACTGAGATAGCAGATCGGATTAATAGGTATGGATAAAGAGTTTGCTGGCTTAACTGCAATTGTTACTGGCGCAGGATCTGGAATTGGTCTTGAGGTTGCAAAAGGCTTAACGCAGCGTGGTGCAACTGTATTTGGTTTCGATATAAATCAAGGCGAGATGGCAGCTTATGCCACATTTATAAAATGCGATATTGGAGATGCTGCCTCAGTTGATAATGCATTTACTGAGTTTAAAAAATCAAGTAAAAGATTAGATATTTTGATAAACAATGCGGGTATTGGTTCCTTAACAACAGTTGAGCATGAGAGTGATGAGGTATGGCATAAAGTTTTGAATGTAAATGTGGTGGGAACGGCAAGAGTTTCAAAACATGCAATTCCATTACTTCGGGTTAGCAAGTCAGCGGCAATTGTAAATACTGCATCAATTGCGGCAATTGATGGAATTCCAAATCGTGCTGCTTATAGCGCTTCAAAGGGAGCAATTTTGACTCTGACTCTGGCGATGGCCACAGATCATCTTGCTGATGGAATAAGAGTTAATGCGGTAAATCCAGCAACGACTGATACACCTTGGGTAAAAAAGTTACTTGACCAATCAGCAGATGCAAAAGCTGCTCGAATCGCACTTGAGGCCAGGCAACCGATGGGCAGATTAGTCTCCCCTACTGAGATTGCAAATGCGATCATCTTTTTAGCAAGCCCGCTTCAGGCATCCATTACAGGCACTACTATAAATATTGATGGTGGCATGCACTCATTGAGAATCCCAAAGCAATGAATCCACTAAACAATTACCGTTTTGGCTCCTATGCAATTTTGGCAATGGGATTGATTAATCTTCGATATCAAACTGGTAGCGAGCAGAATCTGCCTAAAAGCTTAGTTTTAATTCTCTCCGGCGGTTTAGTCTTTTTGATGACTTTCATTCCAGCCTTAAAGAACTTTTTAACCAAGAATTTAGTGCAGAGGTTTGCCTTGATTTTGTTACTACTGCTAATTGCCTATGGCTTATTAGTGTAAATAGATGGATCTAAATCAAATCAAATCACGTTGGAATGAAGTATTGGATTTGTTGCTGGAAAAAGATCGAATTACCTGGCTAGCATTTTTTGATGCCAGATTAGTTTCTTATGAAAATAATCAATTAACCTTAGATTTTGCTGATAGTCAAAAGTTTGCAAACCCTCATGATTTTAAGAAAACTCGTAATCCATCCCACACACAAGCCTTAAATGATGCGATTAAAACAGTTTTTGGTATTTCACCCACAATAATAGAGCGGTGAAAAGGTTTACTGCTGAGGCAATTGCACTTGTACTTTGCGTGGGGTTAGTACCGTCAGCTAGTGGTGCAACGGCAAAATCTGCGATCTCCTTTAGTGTGCAAAGCACACCAAATGCTGGTGAATCATTAGTAACCTTTTATGGTCAAGTAAAGCCAGCGGCAAAAGCCAAAATAAGTATTCAAAGCTTTGATGGTATTGCTTGGAAAGATACTCCGCTTAAAACCACTGCATCAGCAG
>Ga0315902_10002550_pt1 | contig 28261 bp, 43 predicted proteins | sample LakEriMetagenome_9_FD_203523 | JGI IMG/M metagenome (GOLD analysis project Ga0315902, IMG submission 203523) | Freshwater fungal communities from buoy surface, Lake Erie, Ohio, United States - Buoy 12 MA117 | ecosystem: Environmental > Aquatic > Freshwater > Lake > Lake biofilm | place: USA...
CTCCAGCAGTTCCTGCGAGATGACGAACTCGGTCATACAGCCTCAGGTGTGTGGTGAATCAGGAGGTGTAGCGCACGGTCACAACAGGCGCACCGCTGGAGTAAGCCGAGCAACGCGCCCGGAACCCGGCGAAGCCGTTCATCGGCTTGCTGAAAGCACCCGCCGCTGTCGCGGTCGAGGCATCGGTGCCAGAGTTGCTCGGGGTCATGTTGAACGCCACCCAGTTGGTGCCGTCGATCGTGACCTCGAACGTGATGGTGGCCGAGAGCGAGCCGACAATCTGCACCGCCACGCCACCCGCTGACGGGAAGCCTGTGATGCTGGCGGCGTCACCCTCTGCGCCGATGGTCTTGACTGCGGATTTGAGGACGGTGGCTGACATTGTGCGAGGTGTTAGGGGTTACGGCGAGCGGCCATCCGCTCTCTCATACGGCGGATTCGTTCATCGAGGGGCAACGCGTTTTCTTCCTCCATTCGCGCTCCCATATTTTCTAAGTCGCGATGCTCGGCGCTAAGGGGAATGACGCCCGTCAGTGTTTGACGCACTCGCGGACGGCGTCCTTGCGGGGTGTCCACCGAGTCGGGGCTTTCGTACGTCCAGTTGCCACCCCGGCCTTTCCAGCCTGCGGCAACCGCTGGCTTGATGCGCTCCTGATACAGCGAGTCTTCTTGTGCGCCGAGCTGACGACCCAGCATTCCACGCATCGCATCAATACGCTCCTGCGAAATACCGTCCTTGCGAAGCATTTCCTGAAGGAGCGGATTGCCAATTTCCTGCACTTTTTCGCGGTTCTCCACGATGCGTTTCTTTAGCCCAACTGTATCGGGTCGCGCCATCAGCGAATCGCCTACTGCTGTCATCAGCATCCGACCAAGTCCGCGCATTAGTACTTGCCCTCCGGACGGCGCATCGAACCGAGACGCTTTTGCATATCCATCTTGCGGGCGACTTCCGAACGCAGATCACGCTCGGCGGACTCCCACATCGGTGACGAACCGCGCATCGAGACGTTGAACATCGCGCCCTCTTTGGCCTGCTTGAGCTTGGCGCGTGGAATCACCACTTCTGCCCCGGAATCGTCATCGACGAGGACGGCGTAGTCGCCTTCAAGCCGATCGACTGCATATCGCTTCTTCCCAGCTTGCATATACACCTCTGGCAGAATAACGCACCCCGAACATACACCGAACCTCGGTCAAGCGCAACCCCTCCGCGCAAGGGCAATGGTTGCCCTACATCACGAACCCGCCTGCCTCGTCCCGGTAGTCCTCCGCCACCCCCGGCACATACTGCTCCCAGCTCCCGGGATCGCGCCCCTCCGGACCGATCCCCTTGGGTGGGGCAGGCTCGGTGACCAAGTAGGGCAGGGAGGCCAGCGCGTACCGGAACGCATCCGCCCCGTCATCACCGTTCTCGCCCCGCTCGTTGGCATCCCGCTTGAGCGGCACGTTCGGTCGCTTGGGGTCCGGCACCAGCGCCTGCAACTCAGCCAAGAGACGGCGCGTCCCCACGGTGTCCACGAAGCGCAGGCGATCCTGACTGAGCAGGCGGCGGATGACCTTGGCCCCAGCGTCACGGTCGAGGCTGGCCTTGGACAGGGCGATCCCGTACTGGTCGAACACGTCTGCCACCGTCTCCGGCTGGGCGGTGTGCGCCATCCGCTGGGCGAAGGCATCGTGGCCTGCGTAGACCCGCCGACTGCAAGCCGATGGGACGCGACCGTCCTGCCCGGGGAGAACCAGCGATCCCCGGATGCTGGCGGCCTGCTCGTGGTCCTGCTCGCGGTGCAGGTAGAGGGCGTCCAAGACGTAGAGCGTAGTGCCGTCATCGGCGCAGGGGACGAAGACCGCCGGATGCGAGTAGCCCCAGTCGTACCCTGCCCAGAACTGCCACCAATCGGGCAGGAAGTGCGGGAGCTGTGAGCGATCGATGACCAGCTTGTCCCAGTCGGATAGCTCGGGGTAGAAGGCGGCACCGCTCGCGGTGAGGCTGGCGTCGAGTTCCTGCTGGGCGGTGGCGCTGTTCGGTGGGTACTCGGCTCGCAGGGCCTCGATGTCGGTCGGCGACAGGCGGGTGTTCGCCTCAGTCGGGTGGTGCCAATGCCGCCAGTCAGCCCCGCGACCGCCGTTCTCGATCGCCACGCAGAGTCGGTTGAAGTAGCTGGGGGTCAGGCGTCCGCTGTTGCCATCCCAGCCTGCCGATGGGGTCGAGGCGATGATCAGCCACCCGCCGCGATCCAAGAGGGCAGGCATCACCACCCCGCCAAGGGCGTACTCCAGATCGAGGAAGGCCGCCTCGTCGATGACCGCCCCGTCAAGCGATCGACCGCGCAAGTTGTCGATCGACTCCGCTGACCGTAGCTCCAGCGATCCCAGCCCCGCGAGCTGGATGCGGCGATCGGTCTCGTGAAGCGTGACACCGGGGAGGCCAGCCAGTCGAGGCTTCAGCTCCTCCCGCCAGATGGCTCGGGACTGCGGGTAGTCGGGGGTCAGCCAGACGATGTCACCACCCTGCAACGCCCCGCGATGCTTGCCCTGACCGTGACCTAGCAGGCTGGCGATCAGCGCGGTGCGAGACTTGCCTGTTCGGCGACCCGCTCGCCAGACCTTGAACCGCTCCGGGGCGTCCAGCACCTCCGACTGGTGCGCCATCGGGGCGGGGAGGTAGAGGGCCGCCACCTACTCGTGCCGGACGATGACTTCCAGCGTGGTGCCACCCGACTGCTCGATGTGCTGGGTCGCCTTGCCGTAGCCGTACTCGGTGACGTACTCCAGCGCCTTGGCGAAGAACGGGTGATCGGGGCCAGCATCCAGCACCGTCTGGATATGGGCCAGCACGTTCTCCCGTGAGGCCAGCTCGCGGAGGGTCGCCTTCCACGCATCCGGCGGACGGCCTGCATTCGGTGCGCCCTTCGCTGGCCCTCGTCCGCTCTTGGATCGGTCGATCGCCCAGCCGACGAGCGGACGGCCCCACTTGTCGAGGCGGACCTCGTCAGCGGGGACGATCGCGGTCGGTGCGATCTTTTCTGCCGTATTGTCATCGGGTGCCATATAGGCCGAACATAACCCGAAGCAGAGGGAAGCGCAAGCGAGCGAACGGGTTAGACCCCGAAGAGACCCCGAACGTTATGTAACAACTTTCGGGAACCCTTGCGGACCCCTTGCGTGATCACGGGGGAGTGATTACTATCTACCCAGTCGCCAATCACGGCGGCACTCACACAAGGGGCTACACAATGCAGACCACGCTGATCCGGATCAACCCGACCGCAGAGATCGAGGGCAACGATGAGCAGGGGTGGCGGGTGTACAATGTTCGCACCGCGCTTCGGGCCACCGCCGGACGCTACACGACTGAGAAGCTGGCGAGGCTGGCGGCGGAGGCCCTGCATTGGGCGCACGAGGTGGACACCCGCCTCTGGTATGATCACGACACCAAGAGCTGGGTGGGTCAGGTGGTGGATGGCGAGGGGAACCAGATCGGGGAGGCGGAGATCGCTCACGACCGCCGCGATGTACATCTGGCGATCGGTCGCCGCCTGTGGGAGCTGACGCAGTTGCCGCGCTAGGTCAGGCCGAAACGTCCCCAGAGGATCGGGGGCGTCTACCCGTGAAGCGGGTACTGACGAGGCCAGCAGTCTCGAGGCAGGACAGACACAAGGGGGTAGGAAATGGCGTTGACTTGGGATGCGAAGCGGGTGCCGGAAGCGGATCGCAACGACCCGCTCTTCCAGAAGGCGATCTGGAATCTGATGGCGATCAAGGTCGGATCGCTGACGGAGAAGACCCTGCCGGAGGCGATCGCTCGGACCCGCATCTACGAGGGGCTGAACGGGCCGCAGTACTACACCGCGAAGAACACCCCGGTGTACCTCTGGCCGGAACTGCACCGCTTCGTCGGCCTGAAGACGAACGTCAGCCGGATGACCCGGACTCAATGGCTCAAGTGGCAGTTCGAGCTGGCGGTGCAGGACGCAACAGCCTACGCCCAGAAGGCGCGGCACCACGACGGGCAGGCGCAGTAAGTCACCCCCCACCCCGCGAGTCAGGCGGCGACCCCGTGCAAGCCGGGGGGTGGGACTGGCAGGACCGCACCGGACGGCCTCCGGGGATCAGAGACAAGGGGGACAGGATGGACAAGGTCAAGCTGAAGTTGAGCGTGGAGGAAGCCTCGATCGTGCGGCTGATCCTTCTCAAGCGCGTGGACGAGATGGAGCTGGACCCGCGCTTCGCGGACGGCACCGGAGGCTTCCACATCCGGACGGCGGAGCGCGTGGCGAACAAGCTGAGAGAGCGGATCGAGCGAGCAAAGCGGCTCGCGGCCCTGCTGTTCGAGGAGGACTGAGCGATGACCAGCAAGGGAACCGCCCAGCGCCTGCGCTCCAAGTACGGGCCGACGATCGCGATCTCGCTCGGCCTGATGATGGCGGAGGATGCGCGAGACCTCCTCAACCAGACCCCGGCGCAGGAGAGCCGGACCACCGCCAAGTACCTGACCCGCTCGATGTTCTGGCTCGCCGTCCTGCACCACCTCGAGAAGAGGGCTTGACAACCACCGAGCAGGCTAACTAGTATTCACCCGTGTTCACTACGTTCCACGTTCAACACTCACCACAAGGGGGCAGTATGCAAAAGGTCTACGCCGATGTGTTCGAGCAGATCATCACCGAGATGGAACAGGGCCGGACGCCGTGGGTGCGTCCGTGGACGGGCGGTGGCCCGTACAACGCCGCGACCGGACGCCGCTACTCCGGCGGGAACGTGATCGCGCTGATCTTCGCCGGAGCGCAGTACTCGACGCAGGGCTGGCTGACGTGGAACCAAGCGATCGAGGCCGGATGCGTGGTCCGGAAGGGCGAGCGGTCCACGACCGTGTTCTTTATGTCCAAGGCCGTCAAGAAGGCCACGCAGGGGAACGGGCCGAGCGAGGCTGACAACGATCCCGCCAGCTACTTCTTCGCCCGTGGCTTCCGGGTCTTCAATCTCGACCAGCTCGACGAGCTGGAGCCGGGGGCGCTCGCCAGCCTGAAGGCACGGCACACCCCGGAGACCCTGAACGGCTTCGAGGCGATCGAGGAGGCGGAGGAGCTGGTCGAGCGGAGCGGGGCCGATGTCAAGCACGGCGCGTCAGTCGCCTGCTACATCCCGGCGCTCGATGCCATCCGGATGCCCGATCCGGAGACCTTCACCAGCCGCGAGGGCTACTACGCGACCCTCTTCCACGAGCTGGCCCATTGGACGGGCGGCGAGAAGCGGCTCAAGCGGATCACCCCGGCACGGTTCGGGACCGCCGACTACGCCTTCGAGGAGCTGGTCGCGGAGCTGGCCTCCGCTTTCCTCGCCGGACGGTTCGGGTTCGCGCAGATCAGCCAGAGCGCGGCCTACCTGAAGGGCTGGGCCAAGGCCTGCCGCCAGCATCCGGAGATGCTCGCCAAGGCCGCCAGCCTCGCCCAGAAGGCGGCAGACTACCTGACCGGGGAGCAGTCGGCCCCGGTTGTGGTGGAGGCTGGCAAGTGACCGACCTGACCCGCCCCGTCACCCGCAAGGTCACCACCCATCGCGGCGAAGTGCTGGTGGTGACCCTCACCCCCGAAGGGATCACGATCCGCGAACCACGCCGCCGCTCCGGGTTCGTCCTGCCCTACGGCGTGGCCTTTATGCAGGCCGTGCGGCTTCAGGTCGAGGCCGATCGCCGCGAGAAGCTGGCGGCGAAGAAGGCGAGGCGATCAGCGAAACGATAGCGCCTCGACCAGCGACTCCAGCACCGCCCGGGCAGTACGGACCTGAGCCTCCGTCTCCCGGGCGTTGTCGCGTCTGACCACCAGCACACTCGGATACCAGAGCGTGGACGATCCCCCGGGCCAGCCCGAGTAGCGCCAGTCCACCGTCATCGGCGGCATCACGATCGTCGGAATGTTAAGGCTCCCCGCCAGATGCAGGACGCTCGTGTCCACCGTCACCACCAGATCGCACGAGGCCACCCGCTCCGCCGTGTCGAGGAGATCGCCCTCCGGCATCTTGGTGAAGGGTGCGCTAGCTGGCGGCTCGACGTTGTACTGGAGCGAGACCCACTCGACATTCGACAGCGGCTTCTCCCAGAGCAGGGCGGCGGTGTCGAGCGTGAGCGAGCGGTCGAAGTTGTGATAGGCTCCCTTACTCCCCTCCCAGCAGACGCCCACCCGAAGCGGACGGTGCGCGTGGAGCGGCTCGCGAGAGAAGGGCGGAGCGATCGGCGCGGGGATGTTCTCCGGGGTGCAGTCGAAAGTGTGCGGGAGCGACATCGCCCGGACATAGCAGACGCCCTGCGTCATCTTGAGCCGCGCCTCGTCGCCCTCGCCGACTTGCTCAAAGACCTCCTCCGCGACCGCCGTTCGGATGTCGCCCAACGCCTCGACGTAGCGGTGAAACATCCGCTCGCCCACCCAGATCGGTGGATGGCCTGACCGCTCCGCGACCAGCGGCAACCAGCGAGCGAACAGCACCGCATCGCCGATCCCCTGCTCGTGCAGGACGAGGACGGGACCATCGGTCGGCTTCCCATCCCACTCCGGCACCCCGTCGAGGCGGCTCTTGCCCGTCCGCTTGTCGAGGATACGCGCCTCGTGTTCGCGCCACGCCTTGCGCCATTGCTTCGGCTTGATCGCGAGCCGGAGGTGACCCTTCGACGCGAGCGCCTCCGGCTGGAGGACCGGAACCCTGAGCGCCTTGCGATAGGCCCTCAGCGACTCATCCGTGCGACCGCACACGGCGTAGGCTTGGCCCAACCCGATCTGCGCGGCGTAGTACTGCACAGCGGCAGGGTCGAGCGGGTTGGTGGGTTGGGTGGTGGTGAGGGCCGCCATCTCCGCCCAGCCCACGGCCTCCTCGAACCGCCCCACCCCTTGCAGGGCGGCGGCACGGAAGTGGGCGGCAGGGCGCGGCAGTTCACCCCGCGACTCCAGCCACGCATCGGTGATCTCGACGATCGTCTCCCAACGGGTGGCATCGTAGGCGGCGGCGATCACCTTGATGATCCCGGCGTCATCGAGCGGGGTCTCGAGCGCGTCACTCATTCGCAGGTCCAGACGGTGGACTGCCGCTTGATCGGCGGGATGCCATCGACGGCGGTGAAGGACAGCTCCTGCACGAGGAGCATATCCTGCGGCACACAGGTGAACGTCCCGCCCGTGAGCGCCACGACCCAATGGTGCTTATGCTGTCCCGGCTCCAGCGAGTAACCGTCCCGAACGTGGTCGAGCAGGAACCACAGCTCGCCCGTCCCCGTGATGTGGTGGTGATCATCGCTCAACACCTGACAGGCGAGGCCGGAGAGGAAGGCAGGCTCGTGCGCCTCAAGCGACCAGCCATAGGCGTCCCAGCGTTGCGCCTGCTCAGGCAACCATTGCGTCATCCACGGCACATCGCGCTCGTGGCGGAGCGCGTGGAGCGGGAGGTCCACGATGACCGCGCCTGATTCGAGGAGAATGTGACAGCCGAACATCCGCCCGGGCGTAGCACTCATCCCCCACCAGACGCAGGGCAGGGTCTTATCCTCGCGGCCCTTGCGATGCACCGCCGCCTCGATGACGTGGCAGTAGCGGTGGCGGGGCAGGTCGATGTTATGCGCCACGCTCGGCCTCCTGCGCTTCGCGCTTGAGTGTGTAGTGCTGATCGGCATTCGCGACCGCTTCTTCGAGCGCCTCCTCCGAGCCGAACGCGAGCGCCCAGCGCCGTGCGTACTCATCCTGACTCACGGTCAGCGGTCGCGCCGTGCTTCCCTTCCCCTGTGACATCGACAACTCCTAGCGCACTCGGGCGCGGGGCTTCTTGGTGGTGGTCTTAGTAGCAGAAGGCGTCACGGTGACGTTCCAGATGACCGACTCGAACGCATTCGCGAGCGTAGCGGTCTCGGTCGAGAGTGCCTTGAGCGTGGTGCGAAGGGCGATGATTTCGACTGCCATCTTCCGCAACAGCCAGATGCAGTAGCCCAGCGCGGCGAACGAAACGACTAACGCGATAACCATTCGGGTCTCCGGAGAAAGGGGTGGGGCAGGATCGGCTCGGCGGGATAGTCACGCTCCCCGTGACAGGCCACGCGCCGATTGTGGACGGCGAGGGCTTGGGCGGTGAGCGGCTCCCCCGCACAGACGGGGCAGTACTCCCAGCAGGAACAGGCGACAGGCTTATAGCTCAAGTTGCAGGTACTCCATCGTGATGCGCCACGCCTCTTCAGCGGTGGTGCAGATGTAGACATCCCAACCGTTGCGGCGAAGGTTCTCGTGCCACACTTGCTGATTGTCCGACACTCTTCCCTTGCCTGACGGTGACTTGAACTCGATGGCAAGGCCGCTCGTGAGCAAGTGCGTTTCCGTATTGGCGAGGACCTCGAACAACAACCAGTCCGGCACCCCGGCCTGCACCCCTTCGGCCTTGAGCAACGCCGCCTCGCGAGGGCTTCGCTTACCCCCGTTCGGCACACTACACCACGGCAGGTCTTTGGTGCGCGGATCGAGACGCAGGCGCTTGATGAAGAGCCGTTGCTCGATGGCCTCCAGATACTGGGGCCGCTTGCGGCTCTTTAGAATAGCCATCGCATCACCGTGAGAATGCCGAGCGCGGCGAGACCGAAGAGCGTGATGAACACCAGCGTACACCCGAGCGCGAAGAGCGGTTCGGCAAAGGTCGAGGGGTGGCGATGCACGTTCAACGGAGGCCACGGAATCTTGTACTCGCCCGTCACGACCTTGGCGTTCTCGTGGGTCTTGACGTAGCCCTCGAAGTCCTCGTCGTGGCAGGGCGTCACTCGGTGATCCACTCGTCCTCCGTGGGGTGCTTCACCCCGTGCGCCGAGCCGAAGACCGACAGCATCTTGTGGTAGATGGCCTTGGTCGCGAGGACATCGGCGAGGCAGTACTCCGCGACCTCGTCGTGCATCCCGCCAGCGAAGAGCGGGTAGACATCGCCACCCGACAGGCCGTCCGTCTTGCCCGGGACGCCGAAGAACTTGGCCCACTCGTTGAGGCCCTCGCCGGACTGGATGACATCCCAGTTGAGCAGGACGGCCTTGCAGTCGAAGTGCGGCTGGGTGCGGTACCGCTTAAACCAGAGCGCGATGAGGTTGGGCGGGATCGTCGGGATCACGCCGTGATAGAGCGAGCGCAGGGTCAGGAAGCGAAGGTCCCACGTCCCGTTCCACGTCACGACCGCGCCGTTCTCGTGTTCAACCAGCCGCCAGAACTGGCGCAGGAGATCGGCCTCGCGGTCCTCTGTCTCGGCGTAGATCACGCCCTGCCGATCCGGGCCGTCCTCTCCAGAGATCGCCCAGCCGAGGCACAGCACCCGCCCGAGCCGAGCATTGAGGCTGGCCTTCTTGATGCGCTCATCGACCCAGCGGAGGCGGTCCTGCTCGCGCCACTTGGCGATGGTCTCCGCCGACTTGTAGTTCGCTGGCGGCTGGCGGTCTTCCGGGTACGGCGCGTCTGCCGCTGAAGAGAGCGGGACGGTTTCGATGTCGAGTACGAGTGCCACGGTTAGTTCCCCTTGTGTGATGTGATGATGGCTTCCATCCGAGCGACCGCATCCGGGCAGGGCTGACGCCGTCCCGAATACCAATGCCCGATACTGCCGAAGTTGTAGCCGATCTTGAGCGCGAGCCGGAGCTTCGCAGGCGCAGGCGATCGGTCGCCTGCTTCGGTCAATACGGCGAGCGCCTCGCGCACGACCGGATGCGGCTCCTTAGCCGCGACAGCGTCTGTCATTCCTTCCCCCGTGGTGATGTGTGTGGTCACGAGTATACCACCGTAACCACGAACACGCAAGAGCGAATTGCCCCCCGTGGAATCGAACCACGATCACCGCATCCAAAGTGCGGGGTCCTGCCATTGAACGAGAGGGCAATGGCATTCTGCTATCTCTTAGGCGGCGAACGCGCCCAGTACGGGTATAAGTCTACCCACTACGGGTGCGATTTGTCGGTAGTTCTGCATACATACCGACGATATGCAACGGCTGACGATAACGGATACACCCCGGCCATTCCCGGTCATCAGGGCAGTTATGCAAGCGTCGGGTCCGAAGGCTAGCACCGGGGCCGTCTGCGCTTGTGCGGGGGTCTCGCACGAAGTCCCTCGACGGGTGACCTGTCGGTGGTGCTATTCCACCGTCCTGCTCCCAGCGTGATCCGAGATGACCGACCCCGTTGTAGGCTGACAGCGCGGGGATTTGGAGAAGCGGATACGCCAGCACGGTCAGGATTGAGCGAGCGGTATCGGATTACCGCCCCTGCTGGAGACCGAGAGTAGGCCAGCAGTCAAACAAGAGACCCCGACGTTCTCTCCTCTCGAAAGGCTCGACCCCCGTAGAAGGAATTGAGCAGGAGATACTGGCCGGGGCGGTTCTCTTGTAACTGCTAACTCACGATGCTTTCGAGGTCACCGCACCGCCAATCTACCCCCAGATCACCGCATTCGCAAGGGGCAGATAGGCATTGCGGCGGACCACCGTCTCCAGATCAACCGAGGTCGCCAGCGTCCGCGAGTAGGCCGCTGTCCAGCCGTGGACCGGATCACCCATCGCCGTCCCGATGGGCCAGTAGAGGCGCACCCTATCCGATAGCTCGGTCACCAGAAAGGACGGCACACCGAGCGCCTTGCCCGTGGCACAGAGAACCTCCAGCTTGTCCTCCGTCACAAGATAGGAGCCGTACTCCGCGATCTTGGGATAGTCGTAGCGGATGCGGGTCTTCGCCTCCGCCACCGCCACCAGCACCCCGTCCCGGCTATAGACCGCATCGAGCGTGGCGGGAACGTGGGCCGGGGTGGGGTGACACGTCGATCGGGTGTGCGACCCGAAGTCCATCAGGAGCCGCCAGCCCCGGCGCTCGTGCGCCTGTCCGAGCGCGGTCGTGATCGCGAGCGTCATTGCCCACGCTCCCGGCGATACTTCTCCCACCGCGCCCTGCCTGCATTGAGCGCGATCTCCCGCACTCGCTCCGGCCCGATCGCGGCCATCCGTGCGGCGGCTCCCAGCTTCCCGCCGAGCTTTCCAGCTTCCGAACGGGTCATCGGTTTGGCTGGCGCAAGTTGTCCACGCTTCGACCATCGGTAGGCCCGAACACGAATGGTGTTGTAGGCTTTGTTGTTTTCCCGCCACTTCTTACACGCTTCGCGGTGTTGCTTGACGTGCTTCCTCCGCCACCGCCGTGACCACTTGCGCGTTCGTTCTTTGTTGTTTGCTAGCCATATTTTCCGCACCACCTTCTTTCGTTCGGCGCGACACTCGACGCAAAAGTGCGACCGCCCGATGGTCCCAAACACGAGACGAGGACAATGGCGACAGACCCCTGCCTTCCGCCGCGCACACCACGGGCAGTCCCACGAGAGCCGCCCCAGACGATCGACCCGCTCGACCATCTGGGCGCGGCAATGCGTCAGCGGACACCTCACGCCTCACGCCCCTCGTCCGGCCCCAGCGGAGCCGCCTCGCACACCGTGCAGGGCTTGGGAAACCCCGGATGCTGAGGACAATGCGGGATCCAGACGGAAACCAGCTCGCCCTCAATCGACATCTCGGCGTAGCGCCCGAACTCCAAGAACTCCGGCGACCACTCAAACCTAGAATGGGAGGTCATCATCGGCGTCCTGCGGTGGCGGGAACTTGTCGAAGGTGGGCGGGGCCACCCGCTTGCCGCTTGGCGCTGGCACCTTGACCGCAGGCACAGGCTCCGGCGCAGACACCTTCACCGCATCGAGGCCGTCCGGCTGGAGGCCCTTGTCCTTCCAGCTAATCCAGACGGTCGCCGCCGCCGACTGCACCACCGCCCCATCCACCGCCACGCCGTAAGTCTGCCCCGCCTGCACCAACGCCTTGGCGGTGGTCTGCCAGAGCATCAGGTACTGCGTCAGCATCTTGTCCCGGCGCTGGTCGAGGCTTGCGTTGCTGGCTGGTACCGCCTGTGGTACCGCCTTGGAAGCCGCCGCCGGGGTGATGCGCTTGGTCGGCGCGGCCTGCGGCGTGGCGGGATCGATATTCCAGTAGGGCTTGCCGCTCGGGTTCGGCGCACGGCTGAATGTGAGCGTCTCGCCCACGCACGTCTCGGTGGTCAGGCCGATCCGCTCCAACTGCTTGAGGCCCGTGGTGTCCGGGATCAGCGGCGTCTCGACTGGCCCATCCCAATCGGGCGTGATGCCCACAAACACCAGCTTGTTCCCGAACTTGGTCTGCACCGTCTTGCACTCGGTGATGGTCACCGTCGCGGCATCGCCTGCGTTCTCCAACGTCAACTTCTGATTCATCGCCTGCTCCTTGGGGTCGCGACCCCGTCAAGTATGTATCCCGCCACCGACGTGTGACGGGGGTCCTACTCCAGCACGAATCGCTGGTCCCGCATAACTAACTCCGCCTGCACCAGCTCGTAGTCCGCGATCCGGTCCCGATCCGCCAACTCGATCTGCCGCTTCAACTCAAACATCTGGATCGCCAACAGCCCGACCATCCGCTGGAGCTTCTCGACCTCAACGCGCACGTCCTCAGACATCCATCCCCCTTGTGAGTGTGTGCCGAAGGATAGCACCGTTTCCCCCTCGGCGCAAGTCCCACCTGAAACGTGTTGCATCTGGGACTTGACAGGCTGGCGATCGAGCGGTATCGTCCCCGCTATGACGACCACCTTATTTCGCAACCGCCCCGGCACCATCCTCCTCAAGCGAGCGATGCGTCTGCACGGGGGAACCATTGACACCTTCGCCAAGGAGGTGTTAGGCCGGAGTCGGGTCAGCATCTGGCGCTGGCTCCGGAAGGCGCACCCGATGCCGCAAGCGGTGCAGGACCGCCTCCGGACCTACTGTCTGGAGATGCGGGAGCCGGACCCACAGCCGTCGCGGATGCCCCGCGCCGACGTGTAGTACCACACACCACAAGGGGGAGCTATGCCGAACAACTTTGGGAGCTGGAGCGGAGGCGCACCGGGGGAGGGGATACTGAACGACCCCGCCTACTGGGGGCTGGATGTCGATGGCCCGGGGCCAGAGGAAGAGGACGACGAAGACGAGGAGGACGACGATGAAACGGTGTAAGGAGCCGGACGAGCAGTCCATCGCGGACCGTCAAGTGGAGGAGCCTGCCGTCGAGTGGAAGGACCAGTACCGTGGGAACCGCATCACCCATCGGGTCTACCCGCACCAGTACGCCCGGGTGCTAGTGGCCCGGGGAACGTGGAGGCACTATGGCGAGTGGTGACCTCCTCCGGCGGGCGATTGTCCGCGCCACCAAAGAGCTGTGGCTGGCCGATGCGGCAGGGGATGCGGGGCAGGGGAAGGTCTGGTTGCAGGAGCTGGCGGTCCTGATTAACGAGTACCAGCACCCCCTTGACACCCCCGCCACCGGGACCTACTATACAGGCACATCTGTGTAAACAGATGCCCCTTGTCACCTTCCCCCTTGTGTGACCCACGACCCCCGGATTCGTCCGGGGGTTCGTGCGTTTTATGGATACTTTTGGGTGGTTATATGGTAAAGCCGATGCGACGCTTGGCTTCCGGCGGGAGGACGAAGTCATCGCCGTCTATCTCGTCGGGCATTTCGATGACCCCGCCGTGGACCGAGCCGCCGTCCATCACCAGCTCCTCGTAGCCTGCCTGCTGGAGGCCACGGACGGCGTCCAAGAGGCACTTGGCAACTAGTGCGGCATCGACCGCAGGCACATCCGCCACCTCGATCCCCAGCCCGTTGCGGGAGATAGAAACCGAGGCGGTCTTGCCTGTGAGGACGTTACTCGTCCGGCGCTTTCTAGCTGGCATCGTCTTCGTGTTCCGCCAACGCCCGGAGGATGGCGTCGGTCAGGGTGGGGAGGCGGCCCCCGCACCAGCGGCAATGGTCATAGCGGGTGGGGATCCCGCGCACTATCGTGAACCAGCCCTTGGCCTCCCAGCTATACCAGCACCGCCCGTCGCGGATGGCCGTATATCGCTCCGGGCAGGCGGACTTCTGGTCGCGGCGGCACTCCTCCATACCCGAGCAATCTAAGGGGTCTGGTCCGGATTGCTAACCGACATCCCCAGTAACGACCCCCCGCTGTGGTAGAAGAAGGTCTGCATCCCCCGGGGCTTGCCGACATACCCTTCTGCCGAGTGCCAGCCGTCCGGGGGGCAGAGCGCGGGGGCGGTGCGGATCACCACCCCGCCGACCGTCTGGACCTCCGCCTCCCCGTGGAGGTGGCCCGTATGCCACTCCCGGTAGGTGCTAGTCCCCCAGAGGTGCGGCACCTCGGCAGGCATAATCTCGCCCAGCCGCTTCTTGCCCTTGTCCCCGTGGGTCAGGCCGATCAGGACCTTGCCGTGCGTGTAGTATTTGCGGCTGGTCTTGGCATCGTTGAGCGTGATCCGCTTGTCGTTCCGGAAATACGCCTTGAGGATGTGCCTGAGGGCGACCGTCAACATCGTGTCGTGGTTGCCGTTCACCAACACCACCTCAGTCGGGATGCTGGCCGACTGCTCGATGATATCAAAGAGAATAGCCGCCCCTTCCTCAACCATTTTCTCCATCCGCCCGTCTCGCTCCAGCGGCGTCCCCTTGGTGGTCTTGGCGTCCGGGGTGTCGTAGTGGAAGTAGTCGCCGAGCAGGAAGATGGCTCGCTTGCCCACCTTCCGATACTCGCCTTCCTCGAGGAGCTGGCCTGCGGCCTGTTGGAGGAGCCGCTTGGCGATCCCAATATCGTAGTCCTGCCAGCCCGTCTCCTCGGCCCACGCATACTTGCCGATGTGGGGGTCCGCGATCACCAGCGCCTGTAGCACATCGGTGCTACGGCTCTTGATAACGCGAGGCGTTATTAACGTCCGCCGTAACTTTCCGGCCCCATCGATTAAGCTCTGGATTAACTCCTCGGCAGACGGCCCTGCCTTGGGCTTGAGGCGGACGAAGACACGGTGCAGTTCGGTGACCACGGGCTTGCCCGTCTGAGGATCCACCGTGGCGGTCTCCCACTTGGTCGCCTCCGACCGCTCGATCTCGAAGCGGATCAGGTCCGCTTGGATGTGGCGGAGCAGATCCTCGACGCTCTTGATCTTGGAGCCGACCGACTTGACCTCGGTCGCGTCCTCGGTCGCCCGGGTCTCGACCTGTTGCTCGGTCAGGACGGGCGGGGTGAGTGGGGTCTGGTGCTTCTTGGGGCCGATCCAGACCTTCAACTTACCCCGCTTGAGGCGCACCGCCGTAAAGTTCCGGACCTTGCGGCCACCGTGGAACTCGCGATTGAGCGTCTCGACCACTTGTTCGGTGGTGGAGCCTTCGGCAAACAGTTTAGCTAAGCGGCGACACTCGGCGTCGGACCAGCCGACCAGATCGCTACGGACGCCCATAGCTCTCGGAGCGGAGCGTCAGCGGGTTCTCGGGGATCTCCCCAAAATCCATTTCATCGACCCACTCCCGCAGTCCCTTCGGGATCGTCCCGTCCGCATTCCGGTTGACCCGGATATGGCCCTGCGTCAAGCACTCCCCGCACCCTCGCCAGCCATCGCTGGCGTTCCCTGTCCCGTTACAGCCCGGACACACAACGGTCACGGCAATCATTTCTCCCCCCGGTGGTGGTTACCCGTAGGTAACATCCCCGAGCTTATCTGTCAATACCCGTAACTACCTGAGTACGGCGATGGCAATCCCTATCCCGATTCCCGCCGCGAACACCTTGACGGTTTGGGTGCGGGGCAGGGGGCGCTGGAGCCGATAGATAACGCTGTCCTGCATCCTGATCACGGCGTCAGCCTTGGTGAGCGCCACGATCGCGGCCCGCCGTTCCTCGGCGTAGGCGGCCTTGAGGCTGTCTACCGATACCGAGTAGGCTATCGCCATACCCTTGAGGGTATCGAGTTGGTCGGTCGCCCGAACCAGCGCCTCCCGTAGGGTGTCGGCGGTCGAGGTCCCGTCTGCCGCCACCGCCCGATAGGTGGCGATGCTGTCCTCAAGCAGGGCCAGCCGTGCCGTTAACACCATCTGCGCCTCCCGTTCCCGCTTGGATGCGGCCTTTGTCTTGTATTGCGTTTGTATGACAACCGTCCGCGCCGTGTCGAAGGCAACCCGGGCGGTGTCCGCCTTAGCCAATAACGCCTTCATCTTGGCGTCCTGCTCCCGGCCTGCCACATACCAGACCCCCAGCGCCACCAGTACCCAGAGGAAGACGGTCATCGGCCAGTCCCTACGCATAGTCCTCAAGGCGAAAATTGGGAACGTGTTCCGGATCGTTCTTGCGTCCCGGTGGTAACGCCACCTGCGCGTGGGTCGCGACCGGAAGCCACCCGTACCGCCGCCGGACCTCGGCAATGAGCGCCTGCATTCCCTCCATCTGGGCCGGGGTCAGCGGCTCCTTGCCGTTATTGCGGTTCGCAAAGCACAGCCCGATCGTGATCCCGTTTACATCCTTGGACCCCAACCAATACCCCTTCCCGCCGTGCCACGCTCGCCGATCGTAGGGGACGCAGGTATACACCGCCCCGTCCCGCCCGACCAGCGCGTGGTAGCTCACCTTACTCTCGGACGACTGGATCCACGAGAGCGTCCCCTTCTCCGAGGGGCTGGCGTCGGCGTGGAGGAGGATGCCCTTCACCTCCTGCTCGCCCCGGCTATTGTGATTCGGGCTTGGATGGGTGAGCATAGCGTCCTTCGATGTAGCCGTTGGCCCCGGCGTAGGCCGTGACGATAAGGGCGATGGATCCGTAGGCGGTGGCGTCGGCCCCGTGAAGCGAGAGGGCAGTAATCGCCACAACCCCAAGAAGCGAGAGGACAAACTTCCGCCCCCCTAGTTTGGTGATCACTCGCGCTCGTCCAGCCGCCCCTCGATCCGGGCAATTCGGCTGTGCGATTCCCGAATCAGGTCATAGACCTGCCCCAAGTCCTGCCGCATCTGCATCAGGTCCTTCTCCATCACGCTCACCGTCGTCTTGAGGACGGCGTAGCTGAAGATCGCGCCGACGATCGCCGAGACCGTCGGCACCAAGAGCGGACTCATCGTCGGCTGGGCGGCGGCGGTCTGCATCGCGCCCGTGCTAATGCCCGTCACGGCACCGATGAAGAGAGAGATAGTGTGCTGGGGCGTCATACCATACAGTCAGTTGAGGGTTAACAATCCCACGCCCGACGCGCCTTGCGGAGGCGGCTGTCGGGATCCTTCGCGGCCTTCGGCCACATCTTCATCTGCCCTGCCGACCGCGCACAGAACGATCGGCGGCTCGCCGCCTCACTCTCCGACCGCTCGGCCTTTTCCTTGGTCACCGGGGGCCGGATGTCTTGGCCCTGCGCCCGGAGGCTGGCCCGCCCCTTTGCATTGAGGCCGCCCTCCGGGTCCTGCCCTTCCTTTCGTGACCACGCCGCCGTCTTGTACCGCTTGGTGACGGCCTCGTCCATCAGCTTCTTGGTCTTGCTCATCGCGGCACCCGCACCGTTAGCGCGTCCATATACTTCTGCTCCTCACGCAGGATTGCTTGCACAGCTTCTTCTTCAAGTCTGGCGTTGCGCTCCGGATTCTTGCTCTTCCGAAGCTCCCGTTCGAGGCGCGTCTTAATGCCTTCCACAGCCTGCTCGTATTTCTTGGTCTGTCGCCACTCTTCCATCCCCGGACGAACGACCGACGGACGTAGTCCAACGAGACCCATCATATCGATGGCCGCCGCCGCCGGATCTTGCCGCAAAATATCTTTGATAACACGAGGCGCTTGGAACGATGCCGCCGAGGGTAGTGCCAGCGAAGCCAACCGCCCACCAACCGCTCGAGCCTTCTCGCCCCCCGTCATTCCGGGTTGGATCACTTCCTCCCCTGTGAACGGATCGCGGTTGACAAACAGCGCACCGATGTCCGCGATCGGACCTCCCGGCTGGAGGATGCCCGGAATATCCTCGCTGATCTGCGTCGCGATCGCACCGGGGGCAGGCGATCCGGTGATCGCTGAGAACGGCGTCCACCGCGCCACGTCAAAGGTGTACTTGTCCCCCGGTGGCGGCTCAATACCGAGGAGATTAAATGCAGGACGGGCGATGGCATCGACCTGAATGCGGCCCGGGATCAGGTAGTTATATCCGCGCTGGTTCGGCGGGAGATCCTTCTGCTCCAAAGGCTCGTAGAGACGACGGCTAGCCTCGTTTAGCGCACCCCACATCGCGGCCACCGCCACCCACCGCTCAGGGTGTTCCATAATCAGATTCAACGCCGCCGGAATGTACTTAGCCGGGAACATAATAAACGGCGACACCGAGTTCTTGAGCGCCTTCAGGATCGGCGAGCGCGTGTCGTAATTCGGTAACGCTTCCATCATCTTCTTCATTGCCGCTTCCGGCTCCATCCCATCTTGGACGTAGCGTTGGAACAGCATCACCCGATAGACGCCGTCCTCAAGCGCGTAGGCACGGGTGATCTTATTCCCACGCTCTCGTGCCATTAGCTCCACCGCACTCATCGGCGTAATGCCCTGCTTCTTTAGTGCCGCCTGAGTTTCCGGACGGGTCGTGCGAGCGAGTGTCCGCAGAGCCGCCTTGTCCTCAGCCAACCCCTTGACTGGCGTCACCCCGTACAGCGGGAGACCACGCTCAAGGATACCATTCTCGGTGAGGAAGCGAGTCGCCGGACCATACGCCTTCAGGTCCTTATATGCCGATCGCATATAGATCGGTTGCATCGGAAGTGGGATACCAGCCAACGCCGTAATAATGGCATTCGACGCAAAGTTTCCGACGTGCGTCCCGGGGTTGTAGACCGTGTGAATCTTCTTCCACGCCTGCAACGCCTTATCCCAGACGTGCTTCGTATCGGCCCAATCATCGACCATTAGCAAATACTCGGCGGCATCCCGACGCACGACCGCCCCGCGCAACACCCCAAGCCCCGGGGTATCCGGCAGGGTGACATACTCGTCGCCCTTCTTGAACGTCTGCCGCATTTTGTCGAGTGTTGCCTTCGCCTCAAGGTAGGCACGGGAGGCATCGCGAGCGGCCTCCTTATCCCCGCTGGCGATGGCCGCATCGCGGAGACCACGCGCCATCGCCGCCTCCTCGAAGATCTGCTTGTACTGCGGCTCAATAACGCCGGGGACATCCGACAATGCCAAGAACATCCGGGCCGTGGCAATGTCCTTCCCGCCACGCCCAAATGTTTCCGTCAGACGATACGACGCCTCGCGAATCTCGCCCAGTTCATTGCGCTGTTCCGGCGACAGGTCGAGCCGTTGCTTCTCTCCCTTAATGCGGAAGGGTTGCGCCTGCGCTCCAGACGGCACCCCCTCCATTGCCTCCTCGCCCGCATACCGCGCATAAATACGGCGGAGGTAATCACGCTGGCGAGCCTGATAGGTCTCCTGTGAAATCAACCCCTGCTCCACCTTCGCTAGCCCTAGCTTGTCAACAGAGTCCGCTATACGGTTTGCCAGCGCGACCGCCGTCGCCATCTCATTGGGGTCAAGGACCACGTTCTCAAAGTTCTCCATCTCGACCAAGTCGGACACCAAGCGGTCGCCAGCAGGGCCGAGCTTTCTGGCCTCTGCCGCCAACTCACGCCCAATCGCCCGATACCGCGACATCTCGGTGATGGTCGCTTCAACAATCTCTCGGATGCGTGGATCGATGAGGATGTCGCGGCTGATCGAGTTCAGTACCGCCCGACCCTGCGGGGTCTGCGCTATCGTATCGCGGAGCTTGGCTCCACCCACCCGACTGCCAGCCCTTATTGCCGGATAGGCCGCCGTAATGAGTGCCAGCCCCTTCATCGCACGTCCAGTCTCGCGCAGGAACGGACTCTCATCGTACGTCTCGCCACCCTCACCGACCGACTCGACTATCTCTCCGGCCCCGTACACGCCACCCTTGGTCAGGACCTGCCTGCCGATTGGGGTCTTAAGCGCCTCGCCGACCGCGCCACCAATATCAAACGCCGTTCCAGCGTAGCCTCCATATTGCGGTGCCACCTGTCCGGTTTGTCCCGTTCGCTTCAAATACTTTGATAGCGCCTCATCGGAAGACCAGCCGATGTTTTCCGTCCGCATTTTGCCCACACCCTGTACAATGGGCTGGGCGTACTTTTTCCCTGCGCGTGTCAGGGCGTCTGTCGTGGCGGAGGCTAGCGTCGCATAGGTCTGTGGCTTCATTGTGCCACCCGCCTTGCTAAACGCATACTTGATGGCATACCACGCTAGCGCCTGTGCGCTAGATGGCGACATCCCGTACTCTTGCGCGTACTGCTCCAGCACTGTCTGCATCCGTCGCCGCATCAACGGCGTAACGACATCATTCAATTTACCATTGCGAATGCCACCAGCCGCATCGCCACGCAGGAAGTAATCCATCCGCGCCATCCACAGATCGATGGTCGAACCGCTTCCCGGGATGTTGAGTTTGTCCATTGCATACTGCCCAATCTTTGGGCCGAACAACTCCAACAAAGCTGGGCGCTGTTCTTTTACCGTCTTGCCCTGCATAATCGGTACAGTTCCTAGCAACCGCTCGACCGCACCCTCCTCACCGTAGGCTTGCACAAGTGCGTCAAGGCGTTGCAGGGCCATTTCGTGATTGACCGTGCGCGGAGCGGCGGGAGCAGATTCCCCTAATATGCCGACCACACGACTGGGCGAACGAAGTCCCCTCGCAAGCACCTCTCTGCCCTTGGCGTCAATTTTTGTCCCTTGCCGATATGCGGTGGCGTAGGCTGGGTCATCGGGATTTAGCATCGTAAAACGCTTTGTCCGCAAATACTGATCGAACACGTTCAAGCCGACCCGTGACTCAACCGGAACTTCTTGTCCGGACGACAGAATGGAATTGACGATTGTATACAGGACGTATTTTGGATCTTGCCGTACCTCTGGCATTGCTAACTGCGCTACTTGCCGTTGCGATCCGGTCAGCGTCCGATACCAATCTTCTGCCAGTTCGCGGGGGATAACCCCATCCGCAATCAAGCTATCGACCACCGTCTTTAGACGCGACACCATCTCCGGCACCTGCGCCTCAAGGCGCGTCGATCGGAGACGCGGGAACTCTTTGTAAATCGTTTTAGCTACTTCTGCTAACGGCGACCCCTTAGTGTTCCCCCGGGGTGGCGGCGAACCTATCTGCTTGAGGAGTTGATCGAGTTCTGCGACTCGTCCGTCAAGGCGGGCGATGGTTTCTGCGACATCTGATCCGGTGCGCTCGGCGTACCGGATGTATTCAGGGATCGCCTCCACGAGAGCATCCCGGGCCGATTGAATGGCGTCGGGTCGTCCGGCAAGAGATCTAACATAGGCAGGAGTGCCATCGAGATGTTCCGTGTAATAGGTGGTTCTGTAGGGCTGAATATCGTATTGTTCGGCCACATCCGCAAGAGCGCGTTGAACCGCCGACTCAAACTGAGCGTCATCCATCTCCGTATAACGCTTTAAGTTCAAGAGTAGCAAATGGTTACCATCTCGCGTTGCGCCACCATCCACACCTAGTGCGTCCGAAGCACGAAGCCGATTAACGATTGCGTTAATGGCATCATCCGACAATTCGCCAAACTTCGGTCCAGCTACTACAATCGCTGACGTGACGTTATCTGGTGTATCTGTCTGGCGAGAAGGGCGATACCACAACTGCTGATCTTGTCCATAGGCAATGCCGCGCATCGCCGTCGCCTGTCTCATTTGGTCGTCCGTTGCATCCTCGACAAACCGATACAAAGCATTAGGCGAATTATCACCGCCAAACAATCCAGCACCCTGTTCAACATTTTGGGAAGCCGCCCCCAAACCCGCCAGTTGTCGCTCGGTTGCGCGTATGACGTTACCGACGTGTTCCGTTTCCAAGGCGAGATTCGGAGCCGCCCGATACGCTTCAGGCAACTGCACGAACCCAAAGCGTCCGACCGACCGGACCTCTTGCGGGAGTGTGGATCGGAACAACTGATCTGCTGACCGGATAACTTGTTTCCGTCCAGCAGGAACGCCAGAAAGCATTGACGCATATAGCGCCTGCTCCTCGGGAGTTTCACCAAGCGAATACCCAGCCCCAGCCCCAGCCGCTATTTGCCCCACGGCTCCAGCGACACCAAGCGGTGACCCACCAATCAGGCCCGGGGTAGGTGTGGGCGTGGCTTGAGCCGCCGCCGCTTCCAGTCGAGCCGTGGCCTCCGCATCAGGGATCTGGACGGCGCGTTGCCGACGAGCTTCTCGTTCTGCGGTTTCACGGGCCGCCCGAGCGGCGGCATCTTCCTGTTGCCGGACAACGTTCCCGCCAATCGCTGGCACCACTTCGATAGCGGGTTGACCCATCCTTTCGCGAATCTCGCGCAACCGCTGAAGGCGAGCGTTCACATCTAACGGCATCTGCTCATCGGTGACGGTCAGAGCTTGTTGTTCAGCTCGCCGTCGCAGATCCCCTAACCGCCTGTCAAAAATTGGCGTTTCGCCAGCCGCTTGTTCGGCGGCATAGGTTGCCCGTGCCACATTGCGCGTCGGAAGCGATGGTCCCTGTCCAGCCGCCCTGCCAGCGGCACCATCACCGATGCCGAACGCCTGTGCAAGACGGGATAGTCCGCGACCACCACCAGCCATTAGTCCTTCGCCAACGAAACCAGCACCAACATCGACGGCAAGGTCGCCAGCCAACCGTAGGGGCTTGGGAACGTCAACGCCATACATCTCACCAACTCCGCCAGTAACGGACAACCGTGGGTCATCAGCCAATGCCCCGGGAATGGTTACCAGCGGGGCAGACGCAACCGCACCCACCGTAGCACGTTGCGCCAGTCCGCCGATCCCAGTCTTTGCGGTCGAACCGCGAAAGATTTCCGCTAACCGTGCCGCCTGATTTCCACGAGACGCCAGTTCTGCGGTGGCTTGTGCGCGTTGTGCCGCATTAAGGCCAGTGGCCCCAACACGTCCTAATGCACTAGCCTCTGCCGCCCCAATCGCCATACGGCCACCAAGAATGGTGGCGAGGACATCAGGACCGACATACCCAACACCACTCGCTATTTTACCCGTAATAGTCTTTGCCGCAGGAACCTGTCCTTCAATACCACGACTCAATTCTTGCCACGTCTTTGCCGCTTCCGATCCAATGTCACCGGGAGCCATATTCGCAAACGCACTCGCAAGCGACGCGCCACGAGCCTTGAATCGATTGGCGGCTCGTTCACCCAATGTCGAAAGCTCACGCTCGACCTGACGCTTTTCCAAATCAGCAAAGCGTTTCGCTCGCTGACTCTCCTCTACAGTCGTAACGCCGGGGTCAGCCAGAGTCGGCATAAGTGCGGACCGTAGAATACCTTGACGCCGATCGCGCTCTTCTCGCTCACGCCGCTCCCGCTCTTCGCGCTGGCGCTTTTCCTCTTCTGTCTCCTGCGGTACAAACGCATCATAGCGGCTACGCGGCTGTTGCCGTGTGGTGCCACCGGGAATGAATTGGTCATACCGAGAAGGTCCCGTCACCGACCGCTCCGGATCTCAAGGATGGCTCGCTGGAACTCTCTATTAATCTCTTGCACCGCCGCCCGCTTTTCCTCATCAGACGCACCGCTCGCCATCACGCGAGCAATGGCCTGCTGAACCTCACGCGCCTCGGCCTGTTCCGCCGCCGCTGTCGGCGACATTTGTGGTCTTTGTCCGGACAAAGTGGCAAGCAGATTGTCCATTTCCTGCTGACGTTGAGGGCTCAGTGCAGGATCCCGAGCGGCCATTCTGGCTTGCTCCATACTGAACGCCGTGTCAGCGTCGAATCCAGCTCGGTCCTGCAAGAACGAGGCGGTGTCGCGAGCCGCTGACGACGTAAGACCTTTATACTTTACATCAGCCAGTTTTGGCTGGGTGCGTATCCGTCTTTGCACGTCACCCGTCGCACCACGGAACGCGTTTTCAACAGCCCGTCTGTCCGCCGCCGTTGGCTCATCGGACTTCGGCTCGCGAGGCGCACGGTATTCCTCGACCGGAGAGAACGTCGTCTCGCCAGTATTGGGGTCAAAACTGTATCGCCGATTGTCCTTGCCCACGCCCTCGATCAGCGACTTCCGCTGTGTCTTCGGCGTGAACATATCCTTCAAGGCCGCAACGGCCTGCGGCGTATCACCAAGGCCAAGCAACTTCGCGGCATTCGCGTCGCTGAAAGGCTGGCCGCGCAACTCTTGAATCTGCCGTAGGCGCTCCCGCTCGTTCTCGGCCTCCTGCCGCTTGCGCTCGGCCTCCTGTTCTTGAGCGATCCGCTCCCGGGCCATCGACTCCCCGGTGAACGCGCCACCAAGGCCTGCCATCAACTGGGTCAACCACTCGCCGTTTGCCATATCAGTACGCCTGTGGGAGGAACATTTGACTGAGTGCCGCTAAATCGTTGGACGAAAATCCGGTTAACGTGCCAGCATTGCCTAATGCGCCACCAGCATAGCCACCGCCAGTAACGCCGCCACCCATTCCACCGCCAACCGCGCCGCCGCCGCCAGCGCCACCACCACCACCCCCGCCACCACCGCCGCCGCCACCACCGGGCGGAGTAATACCGAGGGCCTTAAACAACGCTTCCATCGTTTCCGGTGCGCCACCCGCCAGTTGCCCCGCCAACTGGGTGAGCATCTGGTTCCGGGCCATATCCTGCTGGGCCGCAAACTGCCGTGCCGCCATCGTCTGCTGGCCGCCATACGTCCCGGTGATGTCCGCCTCGCCAAACCGCTGACGCATCGCACGGTCTGCCGCCGACTCGGCAATCTGCTGGCCCTGTAGGGTCGTCCGCAGTTGCCGCTCAAGTTCGGACTCCCCGCGCTGGAACTCCTGCGCCCCGGTCTGCAACTGCGACCGGAGCGTCCGCTCGGCGCTCGACTCCCCACGCGCAAAGTCGCGCTGGAGCTGGGCCTGCGCCTCTTCCTGCGCGAACTGGCGGGCCTGCAACGCCAGCCGTTGCTCGCGTTCCGCCGCCGACTCCGTCCCCGCAAAGAGCCGCTGGGCCAGCGCCTGCTGGGCCTCGAACGACTGTGCGCCCGACTGCAACTGACGCTGGAGGTCGCGCTGGAACTGGGACTCGGTGCCAGTAAAGCGGCGTTGCTCGCCCGCCTGCTCACGCTCGAACATCTGGGCGAGGGTCTGTTGCCGCTCCCGTGCGGCCCGCTCGGCGGCGGATTCTGTCCCGGCAAAGCGACGCTGTTGCTCGGCCTGTCCGGCCTCAAAGACCTGCGACCCGAGCTGGAGACGGTCCCGCAACTCGCGCTCCAAAGCGGTCTCGCCGCGCTGGAACTCCTGTGCGCCCGTCTGGAGGTTCATCCGCGCCTCGCGCTCCAAGGCCGACTCGCCACCAGCGAAGGTCCGCTGTTCCCGCGCCTGACCCGCCTCAAAGGCTTGCGCCCCCGACTGGAGCCGCTCACGGAGACCGCGCTCCAAGGCGCTCTCCCCGCCAGCGAACTGGCGCTGGGCCTCGGCTTGGGCCGCCTCAAACGTATTGCCTTCGCGCATCAACTGCTGACGGAGTTCGCGCTCGGCGGCAGACTCACCACCCGCAAACGTCTGCGTCCGACCAAGGATGTCGCGCTCCTGTCCAAAGCCCTCCCGTTGCATCTGCTCACGGAGCTGGCGCTCCAAGGCCGATTCCCCGCCCGCAAAGGCTCGCTGGGCGGCCTCCTGCTCGGCTTGGAAGGACTGCTGGGCCTGTTGCTGGAGAAGCTGGGCATCCAACCCTGCCAGCGCCCGAGCCTGCTGACCCGCAAGGTCACCCATCCGCCCGGAGGCAATCGAGGACGCGGCCAGCCCACGGCGAGCCATCTCCTCGTTCAACTGCTGTTGCTGGGCTTGGAACTGGGCTTGCAGATCCGCCTGACTGGCCTGCCGCATCTGCTGGAAGGCCATCTGCTGGAGGTTCGGCTGGGCCGGAGCCTGCTGGGTGGGAGCGCCAGCGGTTGGCGCACCCGCCGTGGGCGTCCCGGCCATACTGTAGGTTATGTTCGGTGCGGCTCGCACTTGCTCTTCCACGCCAGCCAACTGGGCCTGCATCTGCATCGGCTGTGGCGGGGCCGGACGGGCCTGCCCGGACGCCTGCATCTGGGCGAAGGTCTGCTGACGAGGGGCCGGAGCCGCCTGCATCTGCTGGGCAGGCTGGGCTTGCCCGGGCTGTTGCTGGAGCGGCTGGGGCGCAGTCGGCGCAGTCGGCTGGAGGGTTGCCATCCCCGTTCCCATCGGGCTTGCTCCGCCACCCATCCGCTCGGCCATCCGCGTTCCTTGAGGCGGTGGACTCGGTTGGCGCGTTGGCGCTCCCCACATCCCGGAGTTCCGGGAATCCTCCATCATCCTCTTGCGCTCTTCTTCCGTCATCAAGCGGCTAGTCATTAGCCCTGCCCTCCGCTAATGCGCTGGAAGAGGGGAGCCAGCAACTGGGCAATCCGGCGCTGGCGCTCAACCTCGCGCTGGCGCTCGGATTCGGACTGCCCGAAAGTGCGCTGGAACTGCGACTCCGCCTGCGCCAATTGCTCACGGGCGATCTTATTCTTTTCCGACTCCTGCCGCGACTTGGTGTAGCCGAGAAATGCCTGTCCGGCCAGCTCCGGCTTCTCCATCACCCGCGACCCGATCTTGCCAGCCACATTCATCGCCCCAGCTCCAAGCCGCTGTCCAAGGCTTGGCGCGGCGGTCGTCAGCGAGCCAGCGCCAGTCGGCGGCATCACCGCCCCGGCAACCCGCTGACCGATCGTCGTCGCGCCCTGCCCCATCCCGGGAAGCGCCTTAAGAGGCGCACCCGCACCAGCGCCCATACCCGGCATCCCGGTGACCGCCCCCGGAGCCTGTCCGCCCACGGTCGTAATTCCCGCCCCCGGGGCAGGCATCGCCTTCATACCGCCACCAAGCATCCCTTGAATCCCGGTCCGGGCGGCCCCACCAGCACTCCCAAGAAGCGCCCCAGCCGCCGCGCCCTTGGCGGCCTGACCGAGGTCAAGCCCGATCCCGCCCTTGCCCTCACGGTCGAGACCACGAGCGGCTCCGCCAGCCAAGGCTCCGGCGATCATCGAGGACCCCGGAATCAGCGCCCCGGCAATCAGCGGGACCGCCGCCTGCACCAATGCCTTATTGCGGTCGTAGGCTCCGGCCACTCCGCCTCGGGTCTTCTTCTCTTGCTCTAGCCCCGCCTCGGCCTGCTGTTGCCGACGCCACTCGAACTTCTTGTCCGATGCCCCTTTACCAAAGAGGCGATTGGCCTCGTCCTGAATCTGTTTCGCTGTCTTCTGCGCCATATCGTCCTCTGTGTGGTACTGGTAAAGGTAATTACTTAGTAGCTACTTTGCCTGCTTTTTCCGAGCCACAGCGGCGTTGTCCACGAGGTTCGGATAGGGACGCCCAGCCGCCTCCGCCCGATCCTTGGCGGCGGCCTTCTCCTTCGGCGTCAGCTTCGTAGACTTGCTCTTCGGGTTCGGGGTATTCCAGAACTCCTGCATATTCCTTGGCATTACGGTAGCTCCAGTGATGATCCGTTGAACCACGCCGCCGGGTGCGTCTCCGTCCCCAGCACATCGTGGCGGCACTCGTGCGCCCAGAGGGCGGTGTTGCGTTCGTGCGCCTTCAGCACCACGATGACCCGTGAGTGCGCCCAGTACTTGCCCCAATGGGTCGAGCCGTCGGGGAAGCGGTCGCCCTGATAGACCCCGTAGCGCAGTCCCTCGGGGTTCGCATACGCCGCCGCCGTCCCGCGACCCGTGACGATGGCGTGTTGGGTCCACCACAGGGCGTCAATCGCCGCACGGTCGGTCACCGGGAACACCGTGACGCCCCAGTCAAGCGGCAGAGCTTTCGGCCCCAGCCCGAAGGCGCGAAGCAGTTGCCGCCCGATGGACGCCAGCCAGTTCCGCATTACGCTTCCAGCGCCTCAAGGCGGGCTTCCAGCGCCTCGATACGGGCTTGCGCCTCTTGCAACGCCTTGATTGCCAGCCAATACATCGGCTGTTCACGGATGCCGTAATACTCTGGCGCGGCCTCGACCGCTGGCTTCACCTCGTTGCCATCCTCGTCCAGTTCCGCGTCCTTCGCCTCAACCGCCTCGCGGGTCACGACCACCAGTTCCGGCACGATGGGCTGGACCTGCTGGGCGATGACGCCGTACAGCGCAGGGTCGTCCTCGTTGCAGTCCTTGTAGCGGAAGTTCACGACCTCGATGGCCTTGAGCTTGTCCCACGTCGAGGCGAGCGGGGCGATGTCCTGCTTGAGTCGGAAGTCCGAGGCGAGGTTGACGTTGTTGGCGCTGTAGTTCGACAAGCCGCCATTGGAATTAATCGTGGCACGTTCGGTGCTTGCCCCGTAGCACGTTAAAAAGTTGTTCGTTCCGTTGTTTTGGT
>Ga0315902_10002552_pt1 | contig 28243 bp, 21 predicted proteins | sample LakEriMetagenome_9_FD_203523 | JGI IMG/M metagenome (GOLD analysis project Ga0315902, IMG submission 203523) | Freshwater fungal communities from buoy surface, Lake Erie, Ohio, United States - Buoy 12 MA117 | ecosystem: Environmental > Aquatic > Freshwater > Lake > Lake biofilm | place: USA...
TTATTAAAAAAGTTACTCGTGAAGGTAAATTAGAAGTGAAATTAGAAAACGATTTAATAAAATACTTTGAAGTCAAAGAATTGAAAATGCTTCATTGACATATACTATTATATATTCTGAAAATCTTTTTATCTAATATTAAAAATAAGCAGAAATACATTAGCATAGATAATTTGATTTTAATTATTTTTGTGCCACATTTTACTACTCCGAAGTTTAGGCTTTGTAAAGGATTTAATAAAAAACCATACTCATATGAATATACACGAATATCAAGGAAAAGAAATTTTAGCTAGCTACGGCGTTCGAATTCAACGAGGCATTGTTGCTAATAGCCCAGTAGAAGCTGTGGCTGCTGCAAAACAATTAACCGCTGAAACTGGAACCAGTTGGCATGTTATCAAAGCCCAAATTCACGCAGGTGGAAGAGGAAAAGGCGGCGGTGTAAAATTGGCAAAGAATATTCAGCAGGTTGAAGAACTATCAGAACAAATTATTGGGATGATGTTAAAAACACCACAAACTCCACCAGAAGGTAAACGAGTACACAAGGTATTAATTGCTGAAGATGTATATTATCCTGGTGAAAGTGAAACTAAAGAGTTTTATATGTCTGTTCTTTTAAACAGAGCAAAAGGGAGAAACATGATTATGTATTCTACTGAAGGCGGAATGGATATTGAAGAAGTGGCCGAACATACACCACATTTAATTTTCACAGAGGAAATTGATCCCTCAGTTGGATTGCAAGGATTCCAAGCACGTAGAATAGCTTTTAATCTTGGTCTTTCAGGAAATGCTTTCAAAGAAATGGTAAAATTTGTTGATTCTTTATACAACGCATATGTTGGTTCTGACGCTTCGATGTTTGAAATTAATCCGGTTTTAAAAACGTCAGACAACAAAATTATGGCTGTAGATGCTAAAGTAAACATTGATGATAATTCCTTATACCGTCAGCCAAAATATGCTGATATGCGCGACATTCGTGAGGAAAACCCAATTGAAGTGGAAGCTAAAGAAGCCGGATTAAATTATGTTGATTTAGATGGAACAGTTGGTTGTATGGTAAATGGTGCTGGATTAGCTATGGCAACTATGGATTTGATTAAATATGCGGGTTATGAACCAGCTAACTTTTTAGATGTTGGTGGAACTGCAGATGCCAAACGAGTAGAATTAGCTTTTAGAATAATCCTAAAAGACCCAAATGTTAAAGCAATTTTAATTAATATTTTTGGAGGAATCGTTCGATGTGATAGAGTAGCTCAAGGTGTAGTTGATGCCTATAAAAATATGGGCGATGCTATAAAAGTGCCAATCATTGTGCGTCTTCAAGGAACTAATGCTGAAATTGCAAAAGAATTAATTGATAATTCAGGAATGCCAATATTATCGGCAGTTCAATTTCAAGAAGCAGCAGACCAAGTGAAAGTAGCTTTATCATAAACATAAAATATAGTTTGAATTTAAAATCCTGAGTGAAAGCTCAGGATTTTTTTATTTTCAAATTCTAATTCAAAACGATTAAATACTCATTTACCATATTTTAACCAGTTGAGAATACTATTTTTGTTACTAGCATTAGATAAAATGTTTCTTATGAAAATAGTTTTAAACTTATTAGTATTTTTTCTGCTTACTTTTTCGACGATAGGATGGTCTCAAAATCAGAAAATAGACAGTTTAGTTTCTGTCTTAGAAAGGACTAAAAACGACATTGACAAAGCACAACTTCTTAATGCTATTGCCGATGAATACAAGGCGAGTAATCCTAAATTGATGATGCAATATGCCAATCAGGCATTGCAATTAGCGACTAAAATTAAATTTAATATAGCCCAAGGAAATGCCTATCTTAACATAGGAAATGCCAATATTATTATTGGAAATTATCCAGAGGCCTTACGAAATTTTTCTAATGCTCAAATCGTTTTTGAAAAAGAGTTTGAGCGAAATTCGGAGAACGAAAATGAAATCAAGAATTGTTTGGCACGCACTTATGGAAGTATTGGTATTGTATTTTCGGAACAAAGTAGTTATGCCAAGGCTTTGCAATTTGAACTCAAAGCATTGCGGCTTTACGAGCAAAGTAAAAACCTTGAAAAATGTGCTCGCTTATACAACAACATAGGAATTGTTTATAAAGCACAAGGCGAAGATTTTAAAGCCTTGAATTATTTCTTCAACTGTTTAAAAATACAAGAAAGAATAGGAGATCAAACTATAGGGATTACCACAACTAACATTGGTAATATTTATCTAAATCAAAAGAATTTTCCAAAAGCATTAGATTATTATAACAAAGCGCAACAACTGTTTGTGAAATATCCAAATCCAAGAGGTTTGGGCGAATTGTATAACAATTTGGGGTTGTACTATAAAATGACAAACAAAAAGTCAGAAGCTTTAAAAACCTTCGACAAAGCCATAGCAGCTTTTAAATCTATAGATGACAAGTTTGGTATTTCGGACACTTATTTTTACATAGGTGAGATTTATTTAGAGCAAAATAAATTAGAGGAAGCCTTGGTTTCAACCAATAAATCATTGGCTTTAGCGAAAGAATTAGAAGTCATAGAGCAAGTTCAAAATGCCGAAAAGCGGTTGAGTGAAATTTATGAAAAGAAACACAATGCGTTAGAATCATTAAAACATTTCAAATTGTACAGTATTGCAAAAGATAGTGTTGCCAATGCTGAAAATATTCGAAGTAGTGTTCGTACTGAAATGAATTTTGAGTTTGATAAAAAAGAAGTATTACGAAAAAAAGAACAAGAAAAACGCGAATTAGTATTTAGCGAACAATCTAAAAGACACCAACAGCAAATCTTTTTTGTTATACTATTTATTTTATTATTATTTGGCATTATTTTTCTGATTTACAACCGACTTCAATTGAAGAAAACTTTGACACTTCAAAAAGAGTTGGCAGAGTATGAGCAAAAAGCGTTGCATTTGCAGATGAACCCGCATTTTGTTTTCAATTGCTTGGGATCAATTTCGAGTTTTATTGTGCAAAACGGAACCGATTCAGCGATAAAATATTTATCTAAATTCTCAAAGCTAATGCGATTAACATTAGAATATTCTAAAGAATCACTCATTCCAATTGATAAAGAAATGGAGAGTTTGCAAAATTATTTAGAACTTGAGCAATTGCGTTTTAACCAAAAATTTGATTTCACCATTACCAAAAGTAGCGACATTGAAGACGATATGGCATTGCCACCATTATTGTTGCAACCTTTTGTAGAAAATGCTATTATTCACGGATTGATTCCGAAAAACGAAAAGGGAACTATTGCTATTGCTTTCTCAGTTGAAAAAGAACATTTAATTTGCACAATCGAAGACAACGGAATTGGGTTTGATAAATCAAAAGAAATTAAAGAAAAATTGGTTTCGGTGCACAAATCTATGGCTTTAGATATTACTAAAAAAAGGTTAGAAATGATGGAAGCTTCTACTTCGCGCAAAGCAAATGTTGAAATAGTTGAGATAAAAAATGAAAAAGATGAAATTAAAGGAACTAAAGTAATTTTGAATTTGCCGATACAATATATAACCGTTTAGTTTGTCATTAGGACGAAAGAGGAATCTTAGTATCAAGTGTTGAGGTTTCTCGTTCTTCAGAATGACTAGAATATAATAAAAAATGATTACAGCAATACTAATAGACGACGATAACAATTTAAGAGCCGGAATGAAATCGCTCTTGTCTCGTTTTGCACCCGAAATAAAAATCATTGGCGAAGCTGATAGCGTAAAAACAGGAACTGAATTAGTATTAAAAAGTATGCCTCAAGTAGTTTTTCTCGATATTCATTTGGGTGATGGTTCGGGATTTGATTTGTTGGAAGAAGTTAATAAAATAGGGAAGTTAAATTCACAAATTGTTTTCATTACGGCACACGAACAATATGCAATAAAAGCATTTCGGTTTAGCGCATTAGATTTTTTATTAAAACCAGTTGACCCTGATGAACTTCAAAAAGTAATAAACAAGCTTAAAACGGTTTTAGATAAAAATGATAGTGTGGCTCATATAGATTTGTTACTAGAAAACATCCGTAAAAAAGTAGATAATTTTAAACGAATTGCATTGTCAACTTCTGACGGAATTCATCTTTTTGAAATAAGCGATATCATTCGTTGTGAAAGCGAAGACAACTATACCAAGTTTTATATCAAGAACAATAAACCCATTTTGATATCCAAAACCTTGAAAGAGTATGAAGATTTATTGACCGAACATGGTTTTGAACGCATTCATCAATCGCATTTAATTAATCTTTCTTATCTAAAATCATATATCAAGAAAGATGGTGGTTATGTAGTGATGGCAGACAATAGCCATTTACCAATCTCACAGCGAAAGAAAGATCGATTGCAGGAATTGATAAAAGGAATGTAAATTCTAATTGAAAACTAGGGTTTACTCATTAGTTGCATAATGAACAGAAAAACACAAATATCTTTGTTAAAGAATATTAATAAAACTAAATAGACAGCTATGAAAACCAAGATAAATACTCAACCAACACAAAATAATTTTTTTGATATGAAAACTAAATTACTACTGATGCTATTATTGTTTTCGGGAATTATGCAGGCGCAAATTGTGAATATTCCAGATCAGAATTTTAAAGCAAAACTAATAGGAACAAATTGTGCAGATTTTAATAATGACGGTATTTATGATGGAGATGTTGATACTAATAACGATAATCAAATTCAAAATTCGGAAGCTATTTTGGTTTTCCGATTAAGTTTAAGTAACTCGTCTATATTTGCACCAAATTCGTTTTCAGATTTAACAGGAATTGGAGCTTTTTCAAATCTATTAGAATTGAATTGCCAAAACAATCAAATAGTTTCTTTCAACTCTAATATTCCCTCATTACAAACATTAGACTTAAGCGGTTGTCAGTTAAATTCACTTAATTTGACAGGCGTTCCAAATTTAATCAACTTGTATTGCGTACAATGTGGTTTAACTAGTTTAAATCTCAATTCAACTCCCAATTTAGTTTCTCTTTCATGTGATTTCAATCAATTAAATACCTTATCAGTTAGTGGATTGTCAAATCTTACCTATTTGTATGCTCGTAGTAATGTTCTAACTTCATTAGATTTATCTCAAAACACTTCATTAAGAATTTTACAATTAGGTGGTAATTCCTTTATGCCTGATGTTTCCAACTTAATTAATTTAGAGGGATTAGAATGTTCTAATATGGGATTAACAAATATTAATTTAACTAATAATGTCAACTTATTAACGTTATCTATTAATGGTAACAATTTTACAAATTTAACATTGCCAAGTTTACCTCTATTACGTACATTATTTTGTAGTCAAAGTCCAACAATGACAAGTTTAAATATAAATGCTCTTACGGGTTAGCTAAACTTTGAAATTAAAGATAATCCAAATATATTAGAGATATTCTTAAAAAATGGAATGACTCAATTTGGCAATATTAGTTTGTCAGGAAATAATAATTTACAATTCTTGTGTGTAGATGATTTTAATATTTCAGGATTAACTACTTTTTTAACTTTCTCAGGGCTTTCAGGAGTAAATGTTTCTTCTTATTGTACTTTCATTCCAGGAGGAAGCTACAACACTATCGCTGGATCATTGAATTTTGATGCCAACAATAATGGTTGCGATTCTAGTGATGCTGATTTTCCTAATATTAGAGTAAACATTAATGACGGAACAAATCAAGGAGCAACCTTTACCAATGCAACAGGAAACTATTCATTCTATACACAAGCCGGAAGTTTTAATATAACACCAAATATAGAAAACCCTTCATGGTTTACTTTTTCACCAAGCACAGCGACGATTCCTTTTACTAATAATAACAACAATACCACTACACAAGATTTTTGTATTACAGCCAATGGATCACATCGCGATGTAGAAATGGTTATTGTGCCTATTAATCCTGCTCGACCTGGTTTTGATGCAACTTATAAATTAGTGTATAGAAATTTAGGAAATCAAACGGTAGATGTATATCCTAATTTTACATATAATGATAATTTACTAGATTTAGTTTCTACTTCAGTTACACCATTTCAAACCAATGTTGGTCAATTATCGTGGGTTATCCCAAACATTTTACCTTTTCAAAGTGGTAGTATTGAAATAGTATTAAATGTAAATGCTCCAACCGAAACTCCAGCAGTAAATAATGGCGATTTATTAACTTTTACCTCTTTTGTTGATATAACAGGAACCGATGAAAATTGGAGTGATAATTCCTTTACATTAAATCAAACCGTTGTCGGTTCATTCGACCCAAATGATATTACCTGTATAGAAGGAGAAGTTGTTTCTCCAATTGAAATAGGAGAATATTTGCATTACAATATTCGATTTGAAAATACCGGAACAGCACCTGCTGAGTTTATAGTGGTAAAAGTAGCAGTAAATGAAGCTGATTATGATATGAATTCACTTCAAATAATGAATTCTTCTAACCCAGTTTACGCAAGAATAAATAGAAATATTGTAGAGTTTGTTTTTCAAAACATACAATTACAAGCGGGTGGCCATGGCAATATTTTATTAAAAATTAAATCTAAAAATAACTTACTAGTGGGTGATGTGGTTAATAAAAAAGCCAATATTTATTTTGATTACAATTTCCCGATAGAAACAAATGATGCAGAAACGATTTTCCAAGCATTAAATAATCCTGATTTCGAAAATGATGCTTCAATTTCGGTTTATCCTAACCCAACTAATGGAAATCTCAATATTAATTGCAACAACAATATTAAATCAATTCAATTTTTTGATGTACAAGGAAGACTGTTGCAAGCTAATTTGATAAACGAAAGCCAAGCAACCCTTGATATTTCTACTCAATCCAGCGGAATGTATTTCGTTAAGGTTATAACAGACAGCGGAATTTTAGTTCAAAAAATAGTTAAAGAATAAGGATAAATTAATTTAGATTTTAAAAACTCACGATAAACTATCGTGAGTTTTTATTTTATCAAAAAAAACCATCTTAATTAAGCGGGTAACTTTTATCAAAAAATTAACGAAAACGCTATCAAATTTCTTTTTTATTTCATTTTGAATTCCCTAATTTTGTTGAATTGTTAAACAAGCAGATTTAATTCCCTTATTCATACTATGTCCAAAACTGCAATTTTAGAATTTGATGGCAACAAATACGAATTTCCTGTAATTATTGGAAGCGAAAACGAAGCAGCCATTGATATTGAAAAACTTCGTGCTTTAACAGGCGCAATAACTCTTGACCCAGGTTACAAAAACTCTGGCTCTTGTAAAAGTGATATCACTTTCCTCGATGGTGAAGAAGGAATTCTTCGTTATCGTGGTTATGCAATAGAAGATTTAGCCGAAAAAGCAGATTTTCTTGAGGTTTCCTATTTGGTCATATTTGGAGAATTACCAACTAAAGCTCAGTTAGCACAATTTGAAAACGATATCAGAAAATACACTTTGGTAAACGAAGAAATGAAAAACATCATCGATGGTTTTCCAAAAACAGCACATCCTATGGGTGTTTTGTCTTCGCTTACAAGTGCACTGACTGCTTTTAATCCAAAAGTGGTTAATGTAGAAAACGAAAAAGAAATGTATGAAGCCGTATGCAAGACCATGGGAAAATTCTTGGTGATTGCCACTTGGACTTACAGAAAAATGATGGGTTATCCTTTAAATTACTATGATAACACAATAGGTTATGTTGATAATTTCATGCAGTTAATGTTTAAATTACCTACTGGTCCCTATGCTTCAAATCCTATAGTTGTTGATGCATTAGATAAATTGTTTATTCTTCATGCTGATCATGAACAAAATTGTTCTACGTCAACAGTAAGAATTGTTGGTTCATCTCATGCGGGTTTATTTGCTTCTATTTCTGCAGGAGTTTCTGCGCTTTGGGGTCCTTTGCATGGCGGAGCTAATCAGGCTGTGTTAGAAATGTTGGAAGCCATTCAATTAGATGGTGGTGATTCAGCAAAATATATGGCAAAAGCTAAAGATAAAGACGATCCGTTTCGTTTGATGGGATTTGGTCACCGTGTTTATAAAAACTTTGATCCAAGAGCCAGAATTATAAAAAAAGCAGCAGATGAAGTATTAAAAAACCTTGGTGTAGACGATCCGATTTTAAGGATAGCCAAGGAATTAGAAGAAGCAGCTTTGGTTGATGAATATTTTGTATCAAGAAAATTATATCCAAATGTTGATTTTTATTCCGGAATTATATACAGAGCATTAGGGATTCCAACTGATATGTTTACCGTAATGTTTGCTATCGGAAGATTACCAGGTTGGATTGCGCAATGGAAAGAAATGCGTATCAATAAAGAGCCAATCGGAAGACCAAGACAAGTATATACTGGTTATCCTTTAAGAGATTTCAAACCAATGGATAAAAGATAAATTTCTTTAAAATAAAAAAACTCCTTGTTTGTGCAAGGAGTTTTTTTTATTACTATTTCTTTTTTAATCTGTCTTTAAAGACTTTTTCAAATTTCTCAATCTTGGGTTGAATTACCATTTGACAATAGGGTTGGTTTTTATTGTTTTGATAATAGTTTTGATGGTAGTCTTCCGCTTTGTAAAATTTCGTAAAAGGCTCTAAAGTAGTAACAATTTTATTACTGTAAACTTTAGCATTGTTTAGTTCAGCAATAATACTTTCAGCTGCTTTCTTTTGTTCTTCATTCGCATAAAAAATTACAGAACGATATTGTGTTCCAACATCAGCTCCTTGACGGTTCAAAGTTGTTGGGTCGTGAACGGTAAAAAATACTTTAAAAATTTCATCCAAATTTGTTTTGGTTTTGTCATACGTTATTTGAACTACTTCCGCCGCTCCAGTTCTTCCTGTGCATACTTCTTCATAACTCGGATTGGCAACGCTTCCGCCAGCAAAACCGGAAACTACTTTATCAACGCCCTGTAAATTTTCATAAACAGCTTCAACACACCAGTAACATCCGCCGCCAAGTACTATGGATTCGGTGTTTCCTTTACTTTCGCTAGCTACAATTCTGTCTGGAACAAAGTCTAAAGAGATAGCATTCATGCAATACCTTTTTCCCGTTGGTTCCGGACCATCATCAAATAAATGTCCTAAATGACTATTACATCTGCCACACAGCGCTTCAGTGCGATGCATTCCAAAAGAGTTATCATCTTTAAAGACTACACTGTTCTTATTGTCTTGTTCAAAGAAACTTGGCCATCCGCAACTGCTGGTAAATTTTTGATTGGATTTGAATAATTTCAAACCACAAGTGGCACAATAATAAGTTCCTTTGGTTTCTGAGTTCCACATGGTTCCGGTGAAAGCTCTTTCGGTATCAGCTTCTCTAGCTACAGCATATAAATCAGGAGATAAGACTTTTTTCCAATCAGCATCAGAAACATTTAGTTTGGTTGTGTCAGTATTTGAATAATAGGGATTTTCAGGTTTTGAAATTACGTTTTCCATAGCAGTGGTTTTTGTTTTTTTAGTTTCAGTTTTGTTGTTTTGTCCGCAAGCTGTTAACATAAACATAGGGAACAAAAGTAAATAGTTAAAAATTGATTTTTTCATATCTTTTGATTTTAAATCTGATACAAATTTACGCTACATATACGAGGTAAAAATGTCAAGTAGAATACAAATAGTAGCTATTTAAGGAAAGTTTAACGATTGTTCATATTCTATAATGATGAAGGCTGATTTTTTTTCGTATTTTTGAAAGTTTAATATAAATTATGACAGAAGAACAAGTAATCTTGGTTAACGAACAAGATGAACCAATTGGTTTGATGAATAAACTCGAAGCACACGAAAAAGCAGTTTTGCATCGTGCGTTTTCGGTTTTTGTTTTAAATGACAATAACGAAATCATGTTGCAGCAAAGGGCACATCACAAATACCATTCACCTTTGCTTTGGACCAACACCTGTTGCAGTCACCAACGAAAAGACGAAAGCAATATTCAGGCAGGAACAAGAAGGTTGTTTGAAGAAATGGGTTTCAAAACCGAGCTTAAAGAACTGTTCCATTTTATTTATAAAGCACCTTTTGATAACGGTTTAACCGAACACGAATTAGACCATGTAATGATTGGCTATTATAATGATGAACCACAAATCAATAAAGAAGAAGTAGAAAGTTGGAAATGGATGAAGATTGAAGATGTAAAGACCGATATGATTCAAAACCCAGATATTTATACTGTTTGGTTCAAAATAATTTTTGATGAGTTCTATCATTATATAGAAGATCATAAGCTTTAACTCATAACTTATAATTCATAACTTATAATTCATAACTATGCGAGTAACCGTATCTAGAAAAGCCCACTTCAATGCCGCCCATCGATTGTATCGTAAAGATTGGTCGATGGAGAAAAACGATGCTGTATTTGGGAAATGCAATAACCCAAACTTTCATGGTCATAATTACGAGTTGATTGTTTCGGTTACAGGAGAAGTCGACCAAGAAACAGGTTTTGTCATAGATGTTAAAATCCTATCCGACTTAATCAAAGAACATATCGAAAACGCTTTCGACCATAAAAATCTAAACCTTGATGTTCCCGAGTTTGCCGAATTGAATCCAACAGCTGAAAATATCGTTGTGCTTATCTGGCAAAAACTTAGAAAGCATATAGATTCTAATAAAGATTTGGAAATTGTTCTTTATGAAACACCAAGAAATTTTGTAACCTACAACGGGAATTAATGGCTTTAAAAGTAGGAGATAAAATCCAAAATTTCGCAGCTATTGATACTAATGGCGATACGTTTCACAGTGATACCATTGTTGGTAAAAAACCTGTAGTAATTTATTTTTATCCAAAAGATGATACTCCCGGTTGCACTATTCAAGCTTGCACTTTTCGTGATAAATATGAAGATTTTAAAGCACTTGGTGCTGAAGTAATTGGAATAAGCAGTGATGGTTTAAAGTCACATCAAAAATTTGCGTCACGTTACAAACTTCCATTTATACTGCTTTCGGATTTTGACAAAAAAATTAGAATACAATTTGGTGTTCCTAATGATTTCTTGGGCTTGATTCCTGGCAGAGCGACATATGTTATTGATAAAAACGGAGTTGTTCAATTAATTTTTGATAGTACTTCAGCTAAAATACATATCGAGAAAGCACTCGAAATTCTGAAAACTATGTAAGTTTGCTAAATGGCATCAATGAAATTATATCCATTACAATTTGAACCTATTCTAAAAGAAAGAATTTGGGGCGGAACCAAACTAAAAACGCAAATCAACAAACCCATAATTTCAGATATCACTGGTGAAAGCTGGGAAATATCCACTGTTGAAAACGATATCAGTATTATAGCAAATGGTGCTGCAAAAGGAAAATCATTAAACGAATTGATAAACGAATTTCCTGAAGCCGTTTTGGGAACTAAAGTTTATGCCCAATTTGGAAAACAATTTCCATTACTGTTTAAGTATTTAGACGCTCGTGAAGATTTATCCATTCAAGTACATCCAAACGATGAATTAGCCAAAAAACGTCACAATTCTTTTGGTAAAACCGAAATGTGGTATGTGATGCAAGCAGATACAGATTCTAGGTTGATTGTAGGTTTCAAAGAAAAATCATCTCCAGCAGAATATATTGAAAATCTAAAAAACAAAACCTTACTCAATATTTTAGATACCAAAAAGGTTAAGCAAGGTGATGTTTTTATGTTAGAAACCGGAACTATTCACGCCATTGGTGCCGGAATTGTCATTGCCGAAATTCAACAAACGTCGGATATTACATACCGTGTTTATGATTTTGACAGGGTAGATGCCAACGGAAATACAAGGGAACTACATATTGATTTAGCACTGGAAGCCTTGAATTACGAAAAGATTGAAGCCCAACGATTCTATTCTAAAACCCTAAACATTTCTAATGAAGTTGTTAATTGTAAATACTTTACAACGAATTTTATTCCGCTTTCAGGAAATACACAAATTAATAAAAATCAAAACTCTTTTACCGTTTATATGTGCGTAGATGGAGACTTTCAGCTAAGTGTTGAAGAAGAAAGTTATAGTTATAAAAAAGGAGATACTGTCTTAATACCGGCAACTATTACTGATTTCCAGCTTTCCGGAAAAGCATCAATCTTAGAAATTTATATTTCGTAGTTTGTATTCTAAAGATTTAGTGTAATTTTGCGCAGAATTTTAAAAATAAAGAAAATGCCAAGTGTTAAAAATTTAAAGAAAGATATTAACTTCGTTTTAGGTGATATTATTGAAGCTGTTTATATTTATGAAATGACTACTTCTGGAAAGCCATCAGATAAAACAAATGCTATAATTGATGAAGCTATCAAGTCTTTTGACGGTTTAATTGAAAAAGTTAATGCTAAGAAAGTAGAAAATAAAAAAGCGCATTTCAAACAAATTAATGCAGATTTAGAACAAACTGCAAATCAATTGGTTGAAAAAATCAACGCACTTTCATAGAAAAAAGTTCAAAAATATTTTGGTGGATTAAATTACACTTTTATATTTGCAAAACATTTACGCCGCCAGCGTAGCTCAGTTGGCTAGAGCAGCTGATTTGTAATCAGCAGGTCGTGGGTTCGAGTCCCTCCGCCGGCTCCAAAAGAAACCGTTTCGTTTATTCGAAGCGGTTTTTTATTTTATACTAGTTTGGGACTAGAAGTTTATGCCTAACTTGTTTCGGGAAGTCCCTCCGCCGCCTCCAAAAAAGAAAAACGAAAGTTTTCCTTATTTTATGGTATGAAATAAATGTTTCTCAAACACTACTTTTCTAAAAAACATTTTTGTAAACCATTTCAATTCGTATCTTTATTGGCTTCAAAATTTTGAAAGCACTCAAAAATTATATTTAATAGTATCAAAACAATATGTGTTCAATAAAACAAAGTGAATTTATGCAGGAAGCGATTCAGCTTTCTATAGAAAATGTAAAATCGGGAAAAGGTGGACCGTTTGGCGCAGTAATTGTTAAAGACGGAAAAATTATTGCTCGTGGGGCTAATGGAGTGACTTCCACCAATGACCCAACAGCACACGCCGAAGTGGTTGCAATCAGAAATGCTTGTGCTGCACTTGGAAGCTTCCAATTAGACGGTTGCGAAATTTACACTAGTTGTGAACCTTGTCCAATGTGTTTGGGAGCTATTTACTGGGCAAGACCAGACCGAATGTATTTTGCCAACACCAAAAAAGACGCTGCTAATATCAACTTCGACGACCAATTTATCTACGAAGAATTGGAACTTCCTTATCAAAACAGAAAACTGGAAACCATTCAAATGATGAATGAAGAAGCTTTGGAAGCTTTCAAACTATGGTCTGAAAACATCAATAAAATAGAATATTGATTGCTAAAAAATCTATATGATCCAATTTATATTAAATAACCAACTCATCAAAACCGACAAGCCAGCAAGTACCACTCTGCTTGATTTTGTTCGTTATGACGAAAACTTACGTGGTACAAAAATCGGCTGTCGTGAAGGCGATTGCGGTGCGTGTACCATTTTAATCGGTACAATGAAAGAAGGTAAACTAGAATATATGAGTGCTACTTCTTGTTTAACGCCTTTGCCAAACGTTCACGGAAAACATGTCGTTACCGTTGAAGGTTTGAATTTGCCTAATAAACTCAATCAAGCCCAACAAGCTATGGTTGATTGTTCAGGAACACAATGCGGATTCTGTACCCCTGGATTTGTAAATTCGATGTGCGGTTACGCATTGACCTGTGACGAACCAAATTTGGAAAGTGCAATTAGCGCTATCGATGGAAATATTTGTCGCTGTACAGGTTATAAAACTATTGAACGCGCTTCTGCACAATTAGCCAGTAAATTAGTTTCGAAAGACCAAAGTAATCCAATGAGTTGGCTGGTTGTTAACGAGTTTGTGCCCGATTATTTTTTAACTATAGAAGAAAGAATAAAAGCCATAAAAACAGAAGAATACAATTCTAATGGACAAATTCCAATAGGTGGCGGAACGGATTTATATGTACAAAAACATGACGAATTGCACGATTATGATTTAGATTATTTATTCGATAAAAATTATCTTAACGGAATATCATTCAACGGGACTAGCTGCATTTTAAAATCATCCGTTACAGTTACCGATTTAATTGAAAATAAAACCTTGTTGAATAGTATACCGAATTGGTATAATTACTTGAAATTATTATCGTCAACACCAATACGAAACATCGCAACCATAGCTGGAAACATTGCCAATGGTTCGCCAATTGGTGATTTTACGATTATTCTTTTGGCAATGAAAGCGGAATTAAAATTGACTAATAAAGCGAATAAAAGTCGAAAAGTAATGCTGAAAGATTTCTATTTAGGTTACAAAAAATTAGATAAAAAAGCAGACGAAATTATCTCTGAAATCGCTTTTGAATTGCCAACTAATGGAACTCAATTCAATTTCGAAAAAGTATGTAAAAGACAATATTTAGATATTGCCAGCGTGAATTCGGCAATCACAATCTCCAATAACGGAAATACTATTTCCGAAGTGCATGCATCTATTGGAGGCGTAGGGCCAATTCCGAAATATCTGGCGAAGACCAGCGAATTTTTGGTAAACAAATTAATAACTGTTTCAGTGATAAAAGAAGCAGAGCAAATTCTCCAAACTGAATTATCGCCAATCAGCGATGCACGTGGAACCGAAGCATACAAAAGATTATTGGGACGCCAATTGTTCTTCAGTCATTTTATCACACTTTTTCCTGAAACTATTAAAATGGACGATTTGTTATGATTAATATAGACGCACATAATCACGTAAAAGGAAAATCCATTTATCTTGATGATATACAGGAAGTACACGGAACATTGTACGCGCTTCCGTTTGATTCGACTGTGGCTCATGCCAAAATAAAAAGTCTTGATTTCAAAGAAGCTTTAAATCACAAAGGCATTGTTTCTATACTAACGGCTAAAGATGTTACAGGTTTAAACCAAATAGGCGGAATTATTCCCGATGAACCTTTATTCGCCGAAGATGAAGTTCACTTCCGTGGACAAGTAATAGCCTTGATTGTTGGAACTACCGAACATCATTGCCGAATGGCTGCCAAATTAATCAAAGTAGAATTCGAAGAACTTCCAGTCATTGTAGATCCAAGAGAAGCACAAGCAAAAGGCAAATTAATCATGCCTCCAAGACAATTCAAATTAGGTGACACCGAATCTGCCTTGGCAAAATGCAAGCATATTTTCGAAGGAAGAAGCGACGTTAACGGACAGGAACATTTATACATAGAAACGCAAGGTGCTTATGCTCGTCCAAAAGAAGATGGAAGCATTGTCATATCCTCATCTACTCAAGGTCCAACTGCCGTGCAACGAATGGTAGCACAGGTTTTGGGAATCCCAATGCACAAAGTCGAAATCGATACGGTTCGTCTTGGCGGCGGTTTCGGAGGAAAAGAAGACCAAGCGACTCCTTGGGCAGTTATGGTAGCGTTGGCTTGCCAAATTCTGCACAAACCCGTAAAAATGTCGATGCACCGCATGGATGATATGCGAATGACAGGAAAACGTCATCCGTATTCTGCCGATTTTAAAATTGGCTTAGACAAGGATTATAAAATCATTGCCTACGAAGTTACGCATTATCAAAATGCGGGAGCTGCTGCCGATTTATCGCCTGCGGTTATGGAAAGAACGTTGTTCCACTCGACTAATGCTTATTTTGTTCCGAATGTGATTGCGAAAGCCTACAGTTGTAAAACAAATTTACCGCCAAATACCGCTTTCCGTGGATTTGGTGGGCCACAAGGTAAATTTGTAATTGAAGCCGCGATTGTTAAAGCTGCTGAAAAATTAGGTGTAAGCCCAGCAGTAATTCAGAAAGCCAATCTGGTAAAAGATGGCGATGAATTATCGTATGGACAGATTTTGCAGCAGGTTGAAGCTACTAATACATGGGAAACCTGTATGAAAAGCTACGATTATGAAGCACAAAAAAATAGAGTAGAAGCCTTCAATAAAGCCAATACCCGATTTAAAAAGGGTTTGGCAATTCAACCCATTTGTTTCGGAATTTCATTTACCAATACCATGATGAATCACGCGCGTGCTTTAGTACATATTTACCACGATGGAAGCGTTGTGGTAAGTACAGGTGGTGTCGAAATGGGACAGGGTTTAAATACCAAAATGCTTCAAATTGTGGTTGAGACTTTTAGTATCAATGCGAATAAAGTCCGAATAGAATCTACGAATACGCTTCGAGTTGCCAATACATCTCCAACAGCAGCCAGCGCTGGAGCCGACCTTAATGGAAAGGCTTTGCAGATGGCTTGTAACGCTTTATTGGAACGTTTAAAAGCGGTCGCTCAGAAAGACTACACCAACCAAATCATAGAACTCAAAGATGAAATGGTGTACGCCAATAAAACAAAAACTGAACTCTCTTGGAAGGATTTGATTCTAAAAGCTTTCACCCAACGTGTCGCGCTTTCTGAAAATTCTCATTATGCAACTCCAACCATTCATTACGATAAAACCAAAGAGAAAGGACATCCGTTTGCATATCACGTTTACGGAACTTCCATTCATGAAGTTACAGTCGATTGTCTGAAAGGAACCTACGATTTTGATAGCGTCAATATTGTACACGATTTCGGAAAAAGTATGAACCCTACTATTGATAATGGTCAGATTGAAGGCGGATTGGTGCAAGGTATCGGCTGGATGACTTTAGAAGAGATTGTCTATAACGACCAAGGAAGATTAATGTCTAATGCACTTTCAACCTATAAAGTTCCCGATATTTATTCGGTACCAAAACAAATCAATATCCAACATTTGGAAACTGAAGGTCACGAACTAGCCATCAAAAAATCAAAAGCTGTTGGTGAACCGCCATTAATGTATGGAATTGGAGCTTATTTTGCTATTAGAAACGCAATAAAAGCATTCAATCCAAATGTAGATTTTGCAGTTAATGCACCGTATACTCCGGAAAAAGTTTTGATGGATTTGTATAGAAAATAGGAGAGATGGCTACTATTGAAATTAGAAAAATTGCTCTAAAAGATATTCTCCAGTTGCAGAAAATAGGTAGGCAAACGTTTGAAGAAACATTCTCTGAATCAAATTCCGAGGAGAATATGAAAAGCTATTTAAAAGAAGGATTTTCAGAAGAAAAGTTAACTGCGGAACTTAACGATGACAATTCAGAGTTTTATTTCGCAACGTTTAACAATGAAGTAATTGGTTACTTAAAAATCAACTTTGGAGAATCGCAAACTGAATTAAAAGATAGCAGAGCACTTGAAATTGAACGAATTTATGTTTCAAAGGAATTTCACGGAAAAAGCGTTGGGCAATTATTGTATGACAAAGCAATCCAAATAGCAAAGCAGAAAAAAGCCGAATGTGTTTGGTTGGGAGTTTGGGAAGAAAATCCAAGAGCAATTAGCTTTTACAAAAAAAATGGTTTTGTTGAGTTTGACAAACACATTTTCAAATTAGGAGATGACGAACAGACAGACATAATGATGAAACTCAAATTGAGTAATTGAATGTGATGAAATGAAACGCAACCTCTATTAATAAGGTTTTCTAAACCAATAAAAAAAACATCAGCAAGTTCCTTAATAAACTCCTTACTATCTGAACACTGAACACCTGTCTGCCGATAGGCAGGCTATTTACCAGCTCTATTCTCTAAAATTTTCTTAAAAGAACGACCACGAATTTCTTCTAAAGTCAGGCCAGTTGCCAAAACTTCTTCTTCTGTTATCGCGCCACTGTTTAGTGCACGAAGGAAATAGTTTAATAATCCTTGTCCGGTAGCGGCATCATCAAATACATCGCCGATAAGTGTTGCACGTGCTGCTTTTTCCACAAAGGTTTTCAAACGCTCTACCGCATCGTCATAGCTTTCCAAAAAGAATGCATATACTGCCGCATAACGCATAGGGAACTGCGCCGGATTCAAATCCCAACCCTGATAATAACCATTCCACAATGAATGACGAATGTGATCGTAGCCTTTTTTCCAGGATCTGTGAACGACTTCCATGTTTTCTTTTTCCTGCTCTGGAGTCAAATCACCTCGGTGTGGCCCGATAGGCATCGTATTCGTAGCGCCATCGCTCAACCAGATTCCGGTATGCGCCAAAGCTACTTTGGTAACATGATGCGCAAAATCGCAAACTGGATGATCCATTTCTTGGTATTTGGCCGTGATGCTGCAGCTTGCGGTGTAATCATACGTTCCAAAATGCATCGCAATGCAACGTCCTTGAGCCGCTTTTATAAAGCGGTATAACGGATTGGTTCCGGCAATATCCATAATAGCCTGAGTAGTTTCGACCATCATCTCCATTTTAAGAGATCCTTTTGATAAACTTAATTCTTCTTCCAAAATTGTCATGAAGTTGGCTAATGTTTCCGGTTGTTCAGGAATAGTGACTTTTGGCAACATCACTACAAAATTGTCTGGTAGTTTTCCACCGGTTTCTTTCACCAAAGTCGAAACAAAAATGTCTAGCGTACGCAAACCTCTTTCTTTCATTTCTTCTGTAAACGGTTTGATTCGGATTCCGATGAATGGTGAAAGCGTTTTGTCCTGCATTCCTTTTGCAACTTCCTTTGCTGTACTTTCAGCTGTGGCATCTTCTTCTTCGTTGCTTCGGTTTCCGTAACCATCTTCAAAATCAATACGGAAATCTTCAATCGCTTCTGATTTTAATTTGGCTACGACCTTATCATAAATACGTTTACTAAAATCATTTCCACCGGTCAAGCCAAAAGCTTTACCAAAAACTTCATGGTTTGGTGCGTAGGTTTCTAATATTTCCAAAGCTCGTTGTCCCAATAGGATTGGAGCATCTGATTTGAAAAGGTTCGCTCCGCCATATAATGTATGCACAGGCTGACGTTCACTTCGGTCTCCTGGATATATTTCGTTGAAAGTCGAATTGGCTTTGCTTAAACTGTTGAACAATTGTTCTTTTTTATTTGGTGGTATAGTCATAATAATTTATTTCTAGTCTATTCTCTTGCTTCTTTTCTCTTAACTTCCTCTATAAGTACTATATCCAAAAGGATTAACCAATAAAGGAACATGATAATGTGTTTCGTCAAAAGTGTTGAAAATGATTTCTACTTTTGGGTAAAAGGTCTTGGTATTCGAATAATAGCTTCCGGTATCGAAAACCATTTTATAGGAATCAGGTTTAAGATTTCGCTCTTGCGGAAGTAAATCTGGAATTCTACCGTCAGCATTTGTAATACCTTGGGCGATGGTTTGCCAAATGTTATTTCGTAAAGCTTGTAATCGGATAGAAATGTCCTTTCCGGGAATTCCGGTTGAGGTATCTAAAACGTGTGTCGTAATTTGACTTACTTTCAGGAAACTGAAATCACCTTCAGGCAACATCTTTTTGAAACGAATGATAGAGATTTTTTGTTGTTCGCCCATGGCAATATGCAGTTCTTCTTCGGCAGTATTTTGCAAACGGTCATTTAATAAGGCTAACATTTCATCAGCAGATTTTCCGGTAGCACAAACGATGAAAATGAATCCGTTTTTAGCTTCATAATTAGCATTAGCTTTTGCCAAAGATTCAATAGTTTCAGATGTTGCCACAGCAACTCCTGCTTGTTCTTTTCCTGCAAACTTTTCGGTTAGACTTTTTACATCACCAATCTTCGGATGATGCGTAAACGATTCGCGCCAATCTGCTTCAGTGCATTCGTCGTACCATATTTTGGATGACAAATCTACCAATTGCTTTTCTGAAGCAAAAGGGAAGTGATTCATCATAGAATCTGTCCATTGGTTCGAGCCACAACAAGCAAACAACTCTTTTCTTGCCGATTCTTTATCTAAACTATTAAATGTTACTAAATTCATATTTTCATTATTTTAGACTTGCGCCTTGTTCTATCCAACATCTTATCATGTTTCGTTCTTCTTCAGTAATGTTGGTTTTATTATTTTGAGGCATCGTTTTGGTAATTACCACACGTTGCATAATCAAATCTCTTTTGGTGTAAATATCCTGTGGCGTATCATATTTTACTCCGTTTGGAGCTGTTGTATATACATCATCTGTTGGAGTAGCAGAATGACATTGTGTACATCGTTTTTGGATGATGGCATTTACTTCTGTAAAGCTGACTTCTTTTTTACATTCATACGGATTAGTACTTGGTGCCGAAATAAAGCAGGCTGCCAAAAGAATTACTACCGAAACAGGTAGAATCCATACGTTGAGATTTTGTTGTTCCTTTAAGTTTAAATAGTGTTTTACACCTGCCGTACCGAAAGAAATTATAGCCAAAATCACCCAAGGATATTCATAACCAAAGGTTGACGGAAAGTGATTACTCACCATTACAAATAACACAGGAAGCGTGAAATAATTATTGTGTAATGAACGTGCTAAAGCTTTTTTTCCCAAACTTGGATCTAACGGAATTCCAAGTTTCGCGCAACGTACCATTTCTTTTTGTCCCGGAATAATCACAAAAAATACATTGGCCACCATAATTCCGCCAATCATCGCTCCAAAATGAATACATGACAGTAGAACCAAGCAAACAATATTAGGAAAGCAAATCCAACTAAAGCAAACGCCAATTGGTTTTTAATTAAGGAAGATTTACACATTTTGTCGTAAATAATCCAGGCAACTACGAATGAACTAACGCCAATCATGATTCCCTGAAAAGCCGAAATATCCAATACATTCTTATCAATTAAAAAGGCAGAAGCATTGAAATAATAAACAACAAACAATAAGCAAAACCCAGAAAGCCAAGTAAAATAAGCTTCATATTTAAACCAATGCAAGTGTTTCGGGATTGTCTTTGGTGCGACTTTATATTTTTCCAAATAATAGAATCCACCACCATGAACTGCCCAAAGGTTTCCAGCCAATTCATCACGAACATCTTCCGTTCGATTTAATGCATTTTCGAGGAATACAAAATAAAACGAAGCGCCAATCCAAGCAATTCCGAAAGTAATATGCATAAGGCGAATGACAATATTCAGCCATTCCATCATGTGACTTTCTAATGGGGTTCCTTCAACTAAAATGTATGTATTAACTAAAATCCCAACTATCATTAACAAGATTCCGGCATAAATATAATTCATGCTGGTGTTTCTAATATCTTCGTCGTCTTCTGGATTCTTTTGTGATTTTCCTTTCAAGAAGTTCGGCATTTTGTATGACATATAGCTCAACGTAATCAAAACGCTGAAATACAACACATACAATACTATTATGACAAATGTTCCTATAGACACTAGTTAATTGATTTTACCAAATAATCGCAGACGGCTGATACCACCATCAGGAAAGATGTTCAAACGAACATGCGTTATGGCATTATGACTATTTATTTCTTTTACAAATTCGTGTTCGTTGTCAGCACTTAATTTTTGTTGTGGTAACAATGGTTGCCAATTACCGCTATTGATAACTGCTTCGTCGTTATCGCTTACGCAGAATTCAATCGAACAGCTATCAGGATAATTTCCTTTAAAGTGACACGTATCAACTACAATTCTTTCAACGGTTCCTTTGTGAGCTAATTTTAAAATAACCCAATCGCGATTGTTCGGAGTTCGGTTACGTTTAGTTTCCCAGCCGTCACCCATATTGGCTCCACGATTTGGCATAATCAAATTGCTCATCGCGCTAAAGAACATATCATTGCAGGCAATGGCTTGTCCACCGTTAATCGCTGCAGCTAAATCTAAAGTATCATTTGTTGAAACAGCATCCCAGTTTTTAAACACTTCTCCATAAACACGGAAACGTGCTACGCCACCATCAGGATAAATGTGTAAACGTAAATGGGTATAGATTTCGTTGCTTTCACATTCGTAGAAGTTTTGTGATCCTGCATCTAAATGTGATTTTGGCAGGATTTCTTTCCATGCCAAATTCTCCCAATCCGAAATTCCAACAGCATTAGGTAAATTAATTGCCTCAATCGAAGCGTGTGGCGGATGATTTCCCAAAAAGAAATTAGTATCAATATCGAAACCCGTAATTTTTCCCGAAGTAGCCAATTGAATAATCGCCCAATCGTGTCCTGGAGTTCTTTTTCTTCGGCTTTCCCAACCGTCCATCCATTTACCTCTGTCGGTGTATTTATCGGTAATAAAAATGCCTCGTGTAGGCAGAATCAAGTTTTCTTTTTCAGCAAAAAAATCATCGGTTGCATACAATACTTTCCCACCTAATCGTTCTGCGGCTAAATCGGTAAGCGATGTAAATGCAGGTGATTCTTTAATAATCTCGGTTACTTTTGCAAAAGCCATAGTCCTTTATTTTTGTTTTGTATTAACTTATTGCTGTAAACAGTTGTGCCATTTACTATCGTTTCCAGCACTTGACCGTGTAAGTTTTGTGCAATATATGGACTTATTTTATATCTGAAAAATAGGTCTTCAGGTTTTACTATATCGTTTGCGTCGGGGTTCCAAATTACAAAATCAGCATCGTTACCAATTTTGATTGTTCCTTTTGTTGAAGCTTTTATGAAATTAGCTGGTTTTGAAGTCACTAACGGAATAAATTGTTCCAATGACATAGTGTTTTTTAAGGCTGTCCATGAAGCTGTTAACAAGAATTGAATTCCTGCAATTCCACCCCAAGCTTTCTTTAAATTTCCGCTTTCCACTTCTTTAATATTAGGTGGAGCAGGTGAGTGGTCGGTTGTTATAAAATCTAAAACACCTGTAACAAAAGCGTGTTTCAATTGCTCATTGTTGGCTTTCTCACGAATTGGTGGCGCACATTTGTAAATGCAATTGGCATCGGGAATATCTTCGGCATTAAAGAAAAAATATTGGGTACAAGTTTCGGCAGTGATGGGTAAACCTTCTTTTTTCGCCGCTTCAATCATTGCTAACGCTTCCGCAGATGCTACATGAACAATATGAATCGGGCAATTGTATTGACGACATTTACGAATCATTAGAGCAATAGCATCATTTTCCCATTGCTTAGGACGACTTGCTAAATAATGTTGATAGCTTGTTGGATTATTATCGAAATCACAATCAACTTCGGTGTCGTATAATTCGCAGTGAGCCAATAAAGGAATATTGTGTTTGGCAATAATAGGCATTGCTTCATCCAAATCTTTTTCAGTAACATTTGGAAATTCATCGATGCCCGAATGTGTTAGGAAGCATTTTACGCCAACAACTCCAGCATTAAACAATGATTCTAGTTGACCAATATTTCCCGGAATTAATCCGGCATAAAAACCAACGTTAACATTCATTTTGCCTTTTGATGCTTCTAGTTTTTGGTTGAAAGCATCTAAAGTAGTTGTCACCGGACTTGCATTTAATGGCATGTCTATAATTGTTGTACTTCCTCCTGCTGCTGCTGCTTGAGTAGCAGTTTCAAAACCTTCCCATTCCGTTCTTCCTGGTTCGTTGATGTGAACATGGACATCAATGACGCCAGGCATGATAATGGCATTACCGTAATCTTCAGCGTCTGCAGATTTTTGGAAATCAATAGCCTTGATTCCATTAGTAAAAGTTATTGTTGCTGGCTGTAGTTTGTTTTCAACCCAAACGCGGTTGCTGTATATTTTTCTTTGTTGCAAAACTTTCTTTTTTTTTAATTACGAACCTACAAATATAGATTTAAATTGAAAATAAGTAAGATATGATTTTAGTTAAGTAAAGTAAAAAAAAAGCCCCTATTGAAATAGGGGCTAAGTAAAGAAGTATTAATAAAACTTAATCATCGTTGGCAATTTGTGTTTTTTCTATAGCCGGTTTATCTTTTTTAAGCGTCATTCGTTGTAATAAGTATTTCTTTGTTACCATGATTCCACTTTCAGAAGTAATTTGTATTAAAACCACTTCATTTGACAAGCCAATAAATAGGGATGTTTGTGCGGCATTAATACCTTTTTTTTCTAAAATTAATTTTCCGTTGATATCAAATACCTTTACAGCTGCCATACTTTCATTACCGGTATTAATAATTAAATTGTTTCCGGCATCTTTGTAAATAATCACCTGATTAGCATTGAATTGAGGATTGGTAGTAGCCAGTGGTAACTGGTAAAGCAATTCAAATCTTGAATCAAATGTACCTGCTTCTGATGTGAAAGTAAAGCCTCCAGAATTTAGATTATGCACTGTACCTGTTAAGTTATCTTTTAAGTAAACTATCTGCCCTTGAGCAAAGAATCCGTCAGTATGGTCAATTGCGATGGTAAAATTACCTGAAGTCGCTGTTTTAAAACTCATCTTAACTACATCACTTGGATCAAACGGCAGTGCTCTTCCCTGAATAGCATATGGTGTGGTTCCAATTAAAGATGCTATTGCAATATCACCATCATTATTGTACTTTCCATCAATATTATTATCGAAATCCTGAGTGGCGTTAGTAATATAACCTACCATAGTTTGTGAAAAAGCACCGTTAGCGTTGGTTAAATTGAGCCAAAGTCGATTGCGTTCAATTGAGGTTGTTTTTAAAAAACGATCATGATGGGTATTGGTACGCATCGTATTATTAAATTCTACTGTACCACTACCATTTCCGGTGGCCTCAACAAGAAATCCCTGTCCTGTTTCGATAACTGCATTTGGATTTTGAGCAAAAGCATTTGAAGATGGATGACCATTGCTTACAAATCCTCCTAGTGGTGTTAGAGTGCAATAACTTGGATATAATGATCCATTAACTTTTCTTAAAAAATATAAAGTTCCGGTTATAGATTCAGCATTGTTAGCATTCTCTATAAAATCAACAACTGAAATTGGCGATGGATATGGATTTCCAACTAAATTAAAACGATTTCCAGGAGTTGTACCTGATAATGTAAAAGTATAATTTCCGTTATTAGGAATGCCTCTAAACTGACCAAGCCAATTTCCTAATACTGTTGTAGATAGATTATTAGCCGCTCTTATTAAATAGCCTTTCGTTGCTTCAAAATTAGTTGCTGAAGGAGAAGCAATCTGATCGTACGCATTATTCGCAGAATTGTAGGTATAAAAACGATTACTCAATGTTTGAGGAGAGAAAGCTTGTAACTGTTGACCTGCTACAGGAGACGACCAAAAAGTATAATCTAAACGTTTTATGAGAGCACTTTCACGTTGGAAAGTTACTGATCCGGAATTTGTATTTGTAGTACCGTTTTGAATTAAGTGGGCATTACTTTGAAAGGTTACAGAAGTTCCTGTAGTAGTTGTCAAAGCTCCACTCAAAGTTACATTATCTCCAGCCGAAATTACGACTGTAGCATTATTATTTATTGTTAAAGAGCAAGCGTTAATATTATCACCATTTGAGGTATATGTTCCTGATATGATAGCCGTTTTGGATGAATCCGGCTCTCCGTTGTTCCAAGCACTACCATCCCATGTTGTTGAACCCCCTATGGATACTTCAAAAGTTGTTGAAATTCGTTCAGGACTGTTTCCATTTCTTACAACCGCTCTATATTGGGTTGTCTCTGTTAACGATGGAGTGGTATATGACGAATTAGTATTTGCAATTACTATCCAGTTTGTAAATGGACTAATTGCATACTCCCAACGAATTACATTGCCAATATTACCTGATAAATTTAATGTAGTTGTAGTACCTGAGCATATACTTGAACTATTTGCTGAAATTATACCTCCTTCTGAGCCTTCATTTACAATTAACGTCCCGTTAGAGTAGGTTATATTATAATTAGTGGCAGTAAATGTACCGCCAGTTGCCGCAGAAGGTATAATTGGATAAGTGCCTTCTTCTGCTGTCGAATCAGCTCCTTCGCTTGTTAATGTAACTCCTCCAATTGTTTCAGAGTTTAATAAACCACTTGTTGAAAAAGCAGTTGTACCTAAGTTGTAGGTTGTTCCAAAATCTTTAGTTACATCGGAAGCTGTTATAGTAAGTTCTGCCATTTCTATAGTAAAGCTAGTGATTACAGAACTTGCCAAATTATAATTCCCATTAGCTGCTACAGTAGCAGTAGCGGAATAGCTTCCTGCATTTGTTGGTAGCGTAGCACTAGGCCCATAGGTTGTCCCGTCTGTTCCTGAATAACTGAAAGTATAAGATGTTCCTGTTCCGGTATTTGTTGCTACGGTTGGTCCTTGTGGGCTTCCGGAATAAGTATATGTTCCAACAGTTACCGTTACGGTTGGTGTGGCTACACCAATGGTAAACGCACTTGCACTAGAACTCGCTGCGTTCCAGTTACCATCAACACTTGCTGCGGCTGTTGCTGTTACAGAGTATGTTCCTGCATTTGTTGGCAATGTTGTACCTGTTGTAAATGTTCCAGTATTTGGTGTACCCGAATAACTGTACGTAACAACGCCTGTTCCGGTATTGGTTGAAGTTGTCGGACCTTGTGTTGATCCACTGTAGGTGTATGGTGTTGCATTACCTGTGATGGTTACTACTGGTGTAGCTTTACCAATGGTAAATGCTGTTGCACTTGAACTTGCTGAACCATAGTTTCCGTTTGCGGCTACTGTTGCTGTTACAGTATATGTTCCTGCATTTGTCGGCCTTGTTGCACCTGTTGTAAATGTTCCAGTATTTGGCGTACCCGAATAACTGAAAGTATAAGATGTTCCCGTTCCGGTATTTGTTGCTACGGTTGGTCCTTGTGGTGATCCCGAAAAAGTATATGTTCCAACAGTAACAGTAACTGTTGGCGTAGCGGTATTCACGGTATAACTTAAAGTAGTAATAGTACTTGTTCCACTGGCATTAGTAGCTGATATCGATATAGAATAATTTCCAGCAGCTGTTATTGCAGCCACCGTAATAACACCTGTAGTAGTATTTACCGACATTCCCGTTGGCAATCCAGTAGCGTTATAACTAGTTGGAGTGTTAGAACCTATAATGGTATAACTTGAAGCCGTTCCATAAGTTGAACTAGCAGTCGTTGCGCTTGTAATTACGGGTGCTGGTGTTGGAACAACTTCACCGTTACTCAATTGCACCGCTCCAGGTGCATATCCTGTAAATCTAAATTTAGCCAACTGTCCTGATGTTAAACCACTACTGGTTGTTCCAACAGTAATTTTACCTGCAGTACCTGTAGAGCCACCTGTTCCGGTCCAGTTATCAATGGTTAATAGTGTACCTGCCCAAGTAACTGCATTACTTGCAGTGAAAGCCATCGTATGTGATGTTGATCCAAATGCAAAAGTAGAATTAGAACTTAGTGTTAAAGTACCCATAGTATCAGAAAATCCAGTAGATGTTCCTGTTTTAAAAGTTCCTCCATTCAAAACTAAATTTGAATTATTAGCAAAAACATTAGAGGCTCCTAAATTGGTAATACCATTATTAATGTTTGTTGCTCCAGAATAAGTATTTGTTCCGGAAAAAATAATATTTCCCGGTCCGTCATCAGTCACAGAGCCTGTTCCTGTGGTTATCGCTCCGGTTACATTAATAGTTCCTATACCTCCTAAAAACAAATTAATATTACTTCCTGTGATATTCCCTATGCTGAGTGTAGAACTAGCATCGGCATTTATTCTTGCAGTTGATCCTAATGTAATAGTACCTCCCCAAGTGTTGATTAAGTTACCTGTTCCAACACTTCTTAAAGCACCATCGTTAGAAATTCCGGTACCATTAAGTGTTAATGCTTCTGCTCCTACTGTAATACCACCTTCTACTTGAAGAGCAGCTCCCGAAGATACTATAACACCTCCAGCAGTAGTTCCTGTCGCTGTTGCGTTTTTAATTTTTAAAACACCTGTTGAAACAGTCGTTATTCCTGTATAAGTATTTGAGCCAGACATAACAAAAGTACCAGAGCCTGATTTGGTAAATGTTCCTCCATTTATAACCCCTGCTGTTTGACCATCATTAACCCCACCTCCTGTTGTAACTGTTGATGATCCATCATTTATGGTAAAATCTCCTCGAGTACCTGTACCGTTGGCAGTGGCTGATAAATTTTGTGTTATAGTAATTCCTTGTGGGCCAGTTAGTGATATATCACCACCATTACTGTTTCCAGAAGCAACCCCATTAGCAGTTAATGCACCACCTGTAATTGCAATAGTAGTGCCTGCAACTAAAGAAATAGAACCTGCGTCACCACCATTAACACCTCCTCGTTGATTTCCTGTTGTTGTTATTGCAGCAGCTACAGAAATTAAAGTGCCAGCTGTAAAACTAACATTAGTACCAGGCCTTGC
>Ga0315902_10002553_pt1 | contig 28216 bp, 31 predicted proteins | sample LakEriMetagenome_9_FD_203523 | JGI IMG/M metagenome (GOLD analysis project Ga0315902, IMG submission 203523) | Freshwater fungal communities from buoy surface, Lake Erie, Ohio, United States - Buoy 12 MA117 | ecosystem: Environmental > Aquatic > Freshwater > Lake > Lake biofilm | place: USA...
CCTAAATCTGATTTTTTTATTGGATGGGTGTTTAATAATTCCATTTATTAACTTTTTCAAAAAGGTAATTATATTTTCCAATACAATCAACAAGAGTATTTATTAATATGAACTACAAAACAATAATTTTAGAAAGTAATAAAAGACGTTCCATAATTAGAACCCTTGTAAGAGACATTGTAAATGTTTTTAAAGAAGAGGATGAAGGAGAATTTTACCTCCCTAATTATATAAAAGACGAGGATGAGTATTATTTTGAAAATTTAGATTACGGGTTTAGTGTGGAGTTAGTTATATCTGAAAATGAGGATTTAGAAAGATTTAAAATTGATGCAAATCTATATAGAAAAGATAATATAATAGAAGTTAATATAGAATATAACCCTAATAATAAAACATCTTTGATGTATGATATAGTAGGGGAGCTAAATGAAGTGATTGCTCATGAAATAAGACACATAGACCAATATGTTAGTGGTTCTTATGATTTAGATGTGAATTCACCAGAAGATTCTTTAAGTTACTACACACAAAAACATGAATTGGACGCCCAAGTTAAAGGATTCAAAAGAATATCTAAATTAACCAAAACTCCGTTTGATATTGTTGTCAAAAGGTGGTTCAGAACTCATAAAGATATACATAAATTATCTGATGATGAATCAGAGATAGTAATAAACAAAATATTAAATTATAATTAATGCCAAGAAGACCGTCATTACCTCAAGAATATTTAACAAGGATTGAAACAATCAAAAAATTGATTCTTGTGAGATCAGGATTTTTATCTGAATTTGGAAACAGAGATGTAAGAATTGAACTTTCGGATTTGGACTATGAAGAAAGGGATGGAGAACTTAATTTCATTGAACTTAGTTTTGAATTAACGATAACTAACTTAGACTGTGGAGATTGTGATTTTGAAATTGATGCAATTCACAGTGAGTTGAAAACATTACATGATAGACTTTTCAAAGCCTGTAAATTTGGTTTAACAAACGATTTGAAAATAAAAAACGGTTTAGATTTAAGGGGAATCCTTACTCACGAATTATACATGAGAAATTCAACATTTGATAAAATAGTGTTTGGGTTGTACTTCGATCCAGCAGGTTTTCATTGATTTTTGAACCTTGAAACTATTTTTTTTAAGATTTCTTTTACAGTTTCACCAGAAAGGTTAATAATACCAAAAGACAATAATCTTTTTGTTAATTCACTTATATCTTCATTCGTAAATCCTGTCTCAGACATTTGATAAAGTTTTGGTAGTATTGGTATTAAAAATGAATATGCTAACATATTACTTAAATTTTTGACTGTTATACCTAAACTATCAACGAACCCTAAAAAAGTTTTTTGTAAATCTTCAGTTTTCTTTAAAATTTCATCAAAAGTTTTTACTAAACCTTTTTCTTTTATTATAACAAGTACTTTGTTTAGTTTTTCTTTATTACTTGTAAAATATGTCAAAATTATTCCAGTTAATAGTAATGACTTTTCCATATCATTAATTTCAGGGAATTTACCATCAATAAAATCAGAAACAGGACCAACGAATCCACCAATAGTCGCACCCCAAGTTAAAAGGAATTCAAAATCAATTTTTGTTTGTTTTTGAGTCTTTTTCAGAATGTCAGAAACCATAGATTTTAACCCCTTGAGAGTACCTAAAATTTTATTAGAAGACTCCTCTAAGAGAAGTTTTTTATATTGAGATTCTGTAATTACTATATTCATACTTAATTAATAAATATATTGTAATATTTATTTGTATGGGAATAAAAAGAATATTGAACGCTCCTTTACAAAAAGGTGACAGAGTAGAACTTATAAAAATGACTGACCCATATAAAATACCTCCCACAATGGTTGGTACTGTTAAGGGTGTAGTTGATGCGTTTGGAAGTAAAATGTATAAAATCGATTGGTATACAAAGTCAGGAAAAAAAGTAGGTAGTCTTCCATTGATCGATGAAATAGACCCCGACACAGGTAAAAGACTTGACAGTTGGTTTAAGTTAGTTGATGATGAAGAAAACAAAAAAGATGAGAATATCCCAATAGATAACATTGAGGAAGGATTTATTGTTCTCACAAAAAAAGACATTTTAAAGGAGTCAAAAGCAAACACTCCTCAAAAATTTGTTGATTTAGCCAAGTACTATAATTTGGGTAAAATACACAAATATTTAGAGGAACTTAGAAAGAGTGGTGTCATTAATATGTGGGGAGCAAGTCCTTACTTATGGATGGGAAAAGAGAGGATTGAACATAAACACCATTATGATGACCTGAGTGATGAAAATCAAGAAAGTTTTGATTATGTATTAGATAATGCTGAAGATATTAAAAATATGTTAATATCTGGCGCAATGAAAAAAAATGAAGGAAATGAAGATGATGATGTTTATTACTTAAAAAAAGTAGGTAGAACTGTAGAGAATGACTCAAAAGAACTTCATCAAATTTGGATGAAAATGAAAAGTGGAAGTAAATTCATGAAATAAAAATAAAAACTTAAAATTATGGCAAATTATTTTTTTAACAATATAAGTAAAGAAGAACGTCAAAACATACTTGACAAACATAAAACGGTATATGATGGATTTGTTACCGAATATGGACAATCAATAAACAATCAACCATTGTACGTACAAGACTTTGCAAATGACAAAGGTGGTATTACAGTATCAAACAAAGGTGTTGTAAAAAATTACACCAATATGAATATAAATGAAAATTATGAGTCACTTTCTGACATGAATGAAGAAGATGAAGATGGTGATAATTGGGTAAAAGAATTAATGGGGAAAAAAGAAAAAAAGGAAGAATACGACTACGTTGATGAAAGTGACTTGGATTTGGATGAGGATGAAAATGAAGTTGTGAATAAAATCAATGAAAGTATTGATATGTTTAGAAGATTTCGTAAATATAACTAATGGAAATAAAAGAAATATTATCATATTACTTTGATGAGGACACAATGAGAATTGATGTTTCATTTAGACTTACTTCAGATTCTGATGATGAGGTTAGAAACGATATCATAAAAGTTGATGAATCTAAAGAATTTGGGTATGATATTATTAAAGAAGAAATAGATTATTATGATTTTGATGATGATGAAGATGACGACTTTGATGATTTTGTTACATTAGATGAAGATGCTTTATTATCATATTTAAATGAGTATTATATAGTATATCCTGATAAACTACCAAAATCAGAGTTTTTCTAATGAAGATAGATGATTTGATACGACTAATGACGGTGTTTACTACTGACTCTGAAAATGAAGGGGAATTAGGAGAACAAGACGCCCCTGCCGCTGGTGGAGGTGGTGGTGGAGGAGCTGCGTACCCAACAGTTACAAAATGGGAAACAGGTTTAACAAGAAGCGTTGCAAATCAAATAAGTGCAACCGCAAAATGGAAAGATTTGTATAAAATAACTAGAGGAAAAGCGAATACATTATTATGAATAATTTGAATGAGATAATACAAAAATCTTTAGGGTTAATTAATTATGACCGTTCCAAAACAATAGATGAACAAACTACTTTAGGTATCCCAACCGGAATGTATAATTGGTTTATTCCTAAGAAAGAAAAAAAACCAACATATGAACAAAAACCACTTAATATTGTTACACCATCGTATGATGATGAATCCGATACACCTTTTGTAACTTTAAAAAGTGTTGTTAAAAATCAAGACATTTATATCCCATTAAGAAAAGTAACTGAGAAAGTTAAAACTTCCGAAACGGACTTTTTAAAGGGATTGCAATCAAAATATGGTAAAATAGGTACAAATTTTCCTAACGATTTAAAATCGTTTTATAAAGAATATGATAAGACAACTTATGAACAACCAAAAATTATAAAAACTATAAATGGTATAGAACCGTTCAATAGGGAATTAGCTGAACAGTATTTTGGTTCACAATGTATGAAACTTTCAGGACAACACCCATCTTATAACGTGGGTTATTCAAAACAATTAGATTATTATATTGATGACAGTGGAAGAAGATGTGTTCCGATACCCCACAAAACAAACGAAAGTAATGTATACGACCCTAAAACAAAAAAAAATAAAATTGCTGTTACAGAAACATATCAATTAGATTTACCAAAAGCGGTAAAATTAAAAAATGGAAACACAATACAAAAATCTAAATTCAAATACGAAAAAAGTTGTAAAACACTAACATATGAAGAATGTTTAAAAGTTTCTTGGGACAATCTGTTTAGTTTTAATACTCAAAATCAAGGTGTTTATGAAATAGAAATAGAAACTCAATCAGTTGTTGTACCAATGGTAAACGAAACAAAAAATAAAAAAACTTACATTGGTTGTATATCTGATGAATGGTTTCCTTGGTTTAATTCTTTTGTTGGCTACATTGAAAAATCAGAATATAAAGTTTCCACAGATAGTGCTGGTATAAAACAAGGTACTAAATGTTTAAGTAAAAATACAAACGACAGTGGTGTCAATATGATGGAAAAGTATTTAGGAAATTTAAGTTCTAAAGTTACAACATTAAATTTAAAATATGGGGATTCAGTAGAAAATTTCCCTATGGATTCTGCACTTATGAAATCAATAGGTAAAGATTATCGCGTAAACACAAAATATTATGATTATACTGTAGATTTAAATCAATGGTTTACTTTTGGTGATAAAGATTATGCCAATTATGAAGCGGGTATAGATAGAAATTTTACTGATTATATTAATACACAAAACAATGAGTCAAATATAAATGATTTATATTTAAAAAATTTGTATGGGTATACAATTGGGGCGAGTATATTACCTAAACACCTTTTGAATCAAGCAGCGATCAAAGAATTAAGATACGGTGTTGGTGGAGATGAGGAACAATTCATAAGAGATGAAAGAACAATAGAATCATTAATGTTAAAACATAATGAAGTACAAAGTAAGTATGAGAATAACATTTTTGAGTACCTTAAATTTATTTCGAACGAGTATTTCAAAGAAAATGAAAAATTAAAACCAAACGAGGTTGTAAATGACTTTTTAGTGACCAAATGGAATGAAATACTATCTTCATATAGGGTAATTGAATTTACTGATTTTTCATCCAAGAATAAAAAATCACCAGAATTTTCGGATTATAAGGCTAATTCACCTATGGTTAATCAACCTACCTCAATTACATCACCAACAGGAAATTTACCATTACCCGCTATCTTGAGTCTTAAAGGATTAAACGAATGGGATATTACTGATTTTACAATAGCCTATCTGTATAAAAAATTTGGGATAATAGACGAAAAAAATACAAAAGTAAAGGATATAAAAAAACAAGTAGATTCTAATAAATTATCTTTTAACTCAGAAAATCCTTTTGTTGTTGTTTCAGACTATAATAGTTACTCAACAAAAGGAATTAGACCATTAACTTTAACAGACACTTATTTAAGAACAAAAAATGAAGGTAAAATAAATGGTTTTTTATATCAAAAACAAAACGTAAATACTCCAGAAATTGAAAATTTTACTTATGATAAATTAACAAAAGGTTTAATACAAAGTTCCACAACAGACAACACAAAAATTTCGGTGGATGATCAAATTGCCACTTATGAAAATCAACTAAAAGAATATAAAATATTTGACGATGCAATATCTGATGTTATAAATAAAACTTTGGTTATAATGGGACGTTAAAAAAATATGATGAAGCAAAAACAACAACTAAATGAACTTGCCCCCGTTGTGTGGGGGACAATGGAACTATTGGCTTGGGTGGGAACTGCCATTGGAGCAACAACATTATCTTATCAATATGGGAGATTGAGTCATGAAGACCAAATGATGATTGAAACATCAGACGGGTATTTTGAACCAAAAATGTATATTGGAGAAAAATTCAAAATTGAAAAATTCAAAGGTACTGAAGATGTGTATGAATTGATGGACGTAGATACATTATTAAAAAAGAATCCTTCATGGGGTGCATTTTCAGATGAGTATGGTATATACCTAAAAATAGGAGGAAGTTCAGATTTTTCACAGTCAGATTTAAGATTATATCTACCAAAAAAAGAGTGGTTTAATCAATTTAATGGAAAAATAAGAAAAATTACAGACCACAAAGAGGGCGAAACAAATAGTAATACGTTTACACTTTGTTTTTATTTGAGTAATCCTAAAGATTCGATAAGAGTTAAAACTATAAACCCTGATGGTAGTGAATATGTCGGTCCACCACAAAATATGTATGATTTAGAAAAAAAACAGTACGTTGATGACCCAAGTAGAGGTTGGGCTGTTTTAAACGCATATAAACAAAGTGGATACTTTAAAATGGGGGGTGATGTGTTTACTGATATTGTTTCCACTAATGAATCAAAAACAAATAAAGATAATCTTATTTTTGAAGTTGGTGCTGGTGGAGAGGGTGATACCAGAATTGCAGGTGGGACAGGTAGTAGGGAATATCAAACTGCAATGAATATCAATCCTGAAACAGAAATAAAAAAAAGAAAACTGTCTGATTTACAAGAAAAAATTACCCAAATTTCAGTACGTCCCCCAAGCGGATTAATAGAGTATGAGTGGAACACATATGGTCAAAAATACGCAAATAGTGAATTTGATAATTGGTACGACGGTAGTAATGGAATATGGATAGTTATTGGAACACAAATATTAACTTCAATAGTCCTTGCACCAATTGCAGTGGCATGGGCAGAAACTGCGGCAACCGCCGCTGGATATAATGCAATCAAATATGGTATTATGATAGGAGGTGAACTTGTTGTTGGAGGTTGGGAGGCAATGTATCTTTATAATAGAGGAATGAAAGATATGGCTGCTTTAGTATTTTTTTGTTGTTTTTTACCTATTTTGACTGAAAGTAGTTTAATTGCGAGAAAAATAGGGTTACCACCAAATTATGAAAATTTGGTTACTGATATAGCATATAAAGCAAAGAATGGGTCTATTACACCATCTGACATAAAAAAATGGTTAAATAGTTTACCTGACGATATTGCAGAACAAGTTAAACAATCAATGACGTTAACGGCACAATATTTCAAAAACAACCCAACAACTATAGTCCAAAAGAAAATTTTAGATTCTATGGCCGAATCTATTAAAAAAATGAAAGGGGTTACAAAAAATTTACCTTTAACAAATGAAAAATGGTTCATTGGAGATTTAATGTCTTTATCAAAAAAAGACATTGAAACGTTTTTTAAAGCTAATAAACCATTTGTTTATAGGGCACAAAATTTTGCAAAAATATTAGGTCCAGAATTAAAATCAGGAAAATATGGTGCTCTGAAAATGTTAGGTCTTAATATATTTTCTATTGCTGGTGTTTTTGTAGTTTGTTTTAGTGTATTTGAAAGTAACGAGGAATTTTTAAAAGACCCTCAAGGAATTTTAACTCCAGCCGATCAAGGTATACAATATTTGAGAAAAGTATTACCTAAACAAAGCGAAGAATTAAGTAAAAAAGTAAAAACTTTGTCCGAAGAAATTAGAATAAATTCTATGTCGGGAAAATTTGATGTTGCGAAATCAAAGGCAAATGAATATTTTAAAATTTTGGGTGAGTTAGCGTTTATAAATGATAATAGAAGTAATTGGGGAAATTTAAGAGAATATAGTAAAATAATAGAGGAATTTATTGCCCAATCTTTAGCAAAACTTCGTGGTGATTATTATACAGCACTTCAAAACAATAATACTGAAGAAGCAAATGAAGCCATGAACACTATGGTATCACTTGATGAACGAGTTGGGAAGGAGACGTATACAACCCCATTTAACGGAAGATTATCATCCTATCTTGTACCAAGTGATGGATTTTATAGTAATGTTGATATGAAAACCCATAAACTTACTCCTGAGACATTTGAGGAGTTTATATATTGGTTTTCAGGTTATGATATAAATGGAATTAAACCATTAGATACAACAAACTCCTTTTTTGTAAGAGGTAGGGCAAATTTTAACGCTTATTTCCAAGATAAAACACTTAGGAATGGAGGATGGACTAAATATTTTTCTTCAAATAATCCTGACATACTTACAAAAACATTAATCGATATAGTTAATCACAATAAACAAGAACCAAAATTTGCATTTATAAATTTTGATAATCTTAATAACAAATACTACATTGGTAATTATTATGTTTTAAGTAAAATTTTTACCGATTATTATGATGATTATCTTTGTGAAAAATATAAAATATGTGAAACTAAAGAAAATAAACAAGTAGAATAATATATTTATAAAATAAAAAGTTATGTCAAATTTAATATATGAGATAAAAAGATTAAGAAATTTAATGGGGGTCAATAATTTATTATATGAGTCATTAAATATTATTAATGAAGCTGCTGTTGGACCTGGTACAAGAGATTTTTTTAATGAACTAATGACAGCGTTAGGAAAAAAAGCAGGACATACTGATGAAGAGATAAGAATGTTAAAAAATGTCATGGATGAATACAACGAAATTTATGGAACTTCACTTAGATATGTAGATGGAATTGATGATTTAACAAGAAGATCATTATCAGAATTGTTTGAACTTAGGGGTCAATACGCTGGTGAGGTTATTTATCCCGCATATAGAAACTGGATTTCATCAAAATTAAGTAAGTCGGCTGCGGATGTTATAGCCTCAGACCAAATTGTATTAGATATGTTAGAGGCAAGAACCGTCTCAGATTTATTTCAAAGAGCAGACGGAACTTTTCCAACAGTTCTCGATTATTTAACGGTAATAAGAACTAACCAAAAAGCGAATAAGAATATTGAAGATATGCTTAATGCTAATATTCTTGATTCAAGGGTATTACCGTATTTGAGGGATTCTATGATGGATATGTCAGAAAAAATAAGACCGACTGGACCGGGAGTCGCGGATTGGTTAGATGATTTAGTTAAACAAATTGACGAATACGATACTGGTGGTAAAGTAGTAACTGATGAGTTCATTGTACAAGTTGATGAAGTTGCAGACGAAGTTAAAGCTAAAATTGATAATCCTGTTGAAATTGTTGACATACCAAGAGTTGAGGATATGTATGACATCGATTTGAGTGATTTAGGAAGAGTTACTGGAAACGATCCAAGCTCACTTAAAAAACAAGTTCAGGATTTAATGATGGCTGACTTAGAAAAAAAGTGTAAAACAGATTTTTGTAATACATTAATAGCGATGTGGAAAAGCGACAGTCAAACATTTCAAAATGTTTGGGATGAGTTACAAAGTAAAATGGCAGAAAAGATAAAATCATTGATGGAAACAGATGTGTTGAGAGCGATACCACAAAAAGATGTTGATGAATTAAATATTTTACTAAAAAAATATACTGAGGGATATGGAAAACCAATAACCGCTTTAGAACTTGAGAAATTAACAAATGAAATTTACAAAAAAATAAAAGGTACTAATGTAATTGGAATGATTGGTGGAACTTTACCTCACTGGAGAGATTTGAAATTGTTAACGACTCCTGAGATGAGGAAAAATACACTTAAATTCCTTCTTTGGGGTTCAGATGTTTTTTCAGGTGAATGGACGGCTAAAGATTTTGTAACAAGATGGATGAAACTTGCTCTTCCAATTACATCTTTGTATACTCTTTATGATTTTCTTCAAACTCATCAAAATGAAGACCCAAATAAAACAACTTTTGAACAATTTTCAGATTCTCTTTGGAATGCGGTTAAAAACTTTGGTTTAATGGGGCTTGCTCCTGGTGTAAGGTCAATAATTGAAGCCGCAAGATATTCAGTTGAGAAGGACTTGGAAGAAGGTAGATTTGTCGATAAAAAAACGTTGATAAAATACTTAAAGAAAAATTTTGGTTTTAGTGAAGTAGCCATAACTGATAATATATTACCAAAAGTAACATATAATGCTGATTCAGAACCAGCTTATACAGAAATAAAAGGTGCTGAAGGTGAATATGCGGTTGCAAATGGAAAATATCAAATAACAAATACTAGATTTTTGGGAACTGTTTTTACTCCGTATGTTGAATTTACACCAGAAGGAGAATCCAAGTCTCAAGAGGAACTTAAAAAAGTTAAAAAATTAGATAATAAACAAATAGATAATGTTGAAAACACTTTAGAGTCTTCTGACCCAATAAAAAAGAGTATGGACGAAAAGTTTTTAGGTGTCGGGGGTTATTTAAAGTATGAAAGACAAGAAATCATTGATAAAGAAACTACTATAATATTCAGTGGAAAAACTTTGGATGGAACTAAAGTAGAATTATTATTTAAATATGATACATGGACAAAAGATGGTAAACCAAAACTAGATACGTTTGACCTACTTGCAAAATATGTTGTAACTGTAACTTTATAATTATGAAAAATTTAAAATTATATAACTTATTACTTAATGAAATAGTTGGTACTGCTGCTGATTGCGGATCGAATCCATCATCAGGTATCACTCAACTTGAATATAGTTCTTTAATAAATGACGACGATTGGATAGTTTACAAGGTAGTCACTCAACATTTTAAATGTAAAAAACCTGTTGTAAGTGGAGGTGGTGGAGGAGGAGGTAGTTCCGATGCTTGTGTAACGGGAAAAGTATGTCCAGAATCTGAAGGGTATAATACATTAGAATTTCAAGAGTGGGTTTGGACGACGTATAATAAATTTGCAGCAACAGGAACACAAAAATCAAGACTTTGTGGTTTAACAGCTTCTCCCGCTTGTAAAGCCACATCTTGTACAAAAAGCAAAGCAGTTGATGGTAGTTGTGGAAATGGAACAAAGGCTGTTTGGGCAGATTTAAAAAATAGTTTTATTGCTTTCAAAAACGCAAGTTCATCAAATGTAACTCAAGACGATAACCAACAACAAAATCAAAATCAAACTGTAGAGGTTGATAAAGATTTATATGAATTAAAAATGGATATGGAGGTCTATAGAAGTCTTTTGGATTCATATGATTTCCCATCAGGATGGTCGTCATTAGACACCTTGAACCCTGGAACATACACCCCAAGAAGTTTAAATATTGATTTAATCACAAAGGTAAAAAATCAAATAATACAGTTTATAAAAGATAGAGGAAGAAGTTCTGAGTTTTCAACATTTATAAAAATGTTACAAGCTTTAGATGATGCATATAATAACGAGAAGTATAAAGCATTCTTCCAAAGTAAAGTAGACCCCAAAGGATCTGATATTTTTACAACATTTAATACATATATCTCAGAAATAGAAGAACAGGTTACGGAAATGGAATCTTACAACTTTGATGCTTTATCTGACCCAACAGAAGAAGAAGTCAGAGATGGACTTTTCAAATACATTCCTAAGACAGTATATAATGTTGGTGATATAAATCTTAAAATGAGTGTTTATTTTTATACTAAAACAACACCAATGGTAGGTTCTGAAGAAGATTTAATAAGTGCTTTATCTACACAATTAGAAACAACTAAAGATTCAACAAATGAAGATACTTGTAGGGATTTATTAGGTGTTTATTATCAGATATACCAAAAAACTGAAGTTAAAGCGTCAATATTAAACGATACCAAAGAAAAAATACAAGATTGTTGGTGTCAAGGTTTTTATGAGGAATTGGGTAAAATCGGATTCAAAAGACTTTACGATAAAGAACTAAGACAAGGAAGAAAAGAACTTTTAAAGTTTTTATCACTTTTACCTAGTGTAACTATGGATGAATTCAAAATACCGTTAAATAAAAGTGTTTGTAAAACATTGAAAAAGTTCAGATAATACTAATGATACTTGCTCGACGTAGTTGTTGGGTAAGGATAAACCGACTAAAGAAAGGGGAGGTGTTCATTATCTAGCAAAATGGGAACGTAAGTTCCTATTTTGTTTTAAAGAAAAAATTTAAAATTTATGAAAATAGCAGTTTGTGTTCATTTATTTTACACTGATATGTTTGATGAAATTGTTGGTTACTTAAAAAACATCAAACACCCATATGATTTGTATATAAGTTTAGTTCGTGGATTTTACAAAGATTGTGATATTAAAAAAATTAAAGAATATAATAATCAAACTAAAATAATTATTGTTGAAAACAAAGGTGTTGACATTGGAGGGTTTTTAAACGTTTTCAAAGTGATAGATGATGATACTGATTTAATTCTGAAAATACATACAAAAAAGGGTATTGGTTCGGAAAAAAATCCATCAAGTAGAACTAAAAAATATGGTGTTGAGAAAACTTTGAATCACGGGAAAAATTGGTTTAAACAATTGATGGAGGGGGTTTTATTTGACGAAAAAAAAGTTAATCAAATATTGAATAAATTTAATAATGATAAAAATTGTGGAATGGTGGGATATAGATTATTCAATAACTCCACAATAAACAAAAATGAGATAATTAAATTAATACCATTATTTAAGTTAGACGAAAGTTATTTGAAAAAAAATTTTATAGGGGGTACTATTTTTTGGGTTAGATATCAAATTATAAAAAAATATTTTACAGATGACGTAATAAAACATATTATGGATAACACTAAAGATGGATATGTAATTGAACCGTCAATAATTCATGCTATTGAACGTATATTTGGTTACCTTGTTGAAAAGGAGAATCAAAAAATTTTTGTAATTTAAAATTTGTAATTTTCGGTAATAATAGTTCTAATACTTGCTTGTTTTGTATCGTGTAGACATTTTAGTTTACCTTTAGTATAACCAATCCAAAATTCAGCATCGTGCCTTTTATTCAAATCTAAAGAATCTATTTCAGGTAATTCTCTTATAAATTTAGAGTTTGCCCACCAAAAATTACCCGAAAAATGAAAAAAATCTGTTCCTGGAGTCCTCCTAATTTTTACTCCAGCAGCGTCCCAACCGTTATCAAGTTCTTTTACACACAAGTCATATTTATCAATTAAAAAATACTCCATGTATTCTCTCCAAGACTTTACACATTTAGATAACTGTTTATTCATAGTTCTACTAACTCCCTTAGCGTGTAAATAATAACCATAAAAATCTTCTTTTTTACTCAAATTTTTAAGTATTCTTAAAGCACCAAATTCATATTCGTTTTTCTTAGTTAATGTCAATAAAATTTTTTTGTCGTTTTTCAGTAATGTCCGGAATTTATAAAGTTCTTCATTATCATTAAAAAAAACTCTCACGTGCAATTCGTCGGTTTCTTTATATAAATTCGAATTAAAAAGTCTATTTATTTGGGGTTTTACAATTGGCTCCCACTCATTAAGAAGAGCAACAAAATACACACCGACTATTTTATTTTTTTTCATAAATGTTTATATTATTATATATATTTAAAAAAGATGTTTTCAATAGTAATACCCACAATGTGGAAAAGCGAATATCTCGCAAAAATGATTCCAGTATACGAAAAATCCAATTTCGTAAAAGAGATAATAATAATTGATAATGATTATGTAAATAAACTTGACCTATCTATTTATAATAAAATAATCTATTACACTGAATTTAAAAATATATTTGTTAATCCCGCTTGGAATGTAGGGTACAAGCTTTCTAAATACAAACTGATACTTGCCAATGACGATATTTACATACCAAATTTAGATGAAGTTTTAAAGTTAATAGACGACAGTGATTTTGACATAATTGGTTTGGATTGGATAAAAAAAGAAAATTTAGAAATAAGAAAAATTGATGAATTTCAAAAAAATGGGTTTGGTTGTTTTATGTATGTAAAAAATTACAATATGATACCAGATGATTTCAGAATATTCAGAGGGGATTTTTGGTTATTCAAAAATACTATAAATAGAGGAATATTGAGTAATCCTCTTTTGGGTGGGGAAATTGGTAAAACAAGAAAATCCGATTCAGAATTTTATAATATAGGCGTGAATGACTTAGAAATTTATGATAAAAAATATAAAATTTTAGAATGAACCACATTGTATTAACCCGTATAAATTTTGATGATGATAATCGTTTCCATGATTATTTCGAGGTAATGAAAAATACCTACATACCATCAATAAAGTCACAAAGAAATAAAAATTTTAAAATAGGTTTTATAATAAAAGAAAGACATATTCACTTTTTAAAACCTTTTTTTGGTGATGAAGCGTTATACTTTAAATCAACTTCTGAATGTAGAGAATATTGTGAAAAAAACAATTTTCAAATACAAACAAGACACGACTGTGATGATTGGATGAGGGTGGATTATATTGATAAAATACAAAGAACTTTTTTAGAAAATATTAATACAAAAGACACTTTTTTAATTCATTCTAAGGTGCAAAAATTAAATTTTCATAATGGTGACTTATATCGAAGAGGGGATATTGATTACACTAATAATAAAAGTATTTCTATGTTTTTGACTTTATGTCAAAAAAATGTCAATCATTTTGTGTATGAGAAAGATCATGGTAAAATGAAAGAATTAACTAATACCATTTTTTTACTTGACGAAGGACACACAAGACTTGTAATTCATGGAAACAACATCCTCTCAAAAATTCACCCAAAGGACGTTTTTTTAAAAAACATTTACGAATATGACCTGAGTATTATTATACCAACTTATGATAATGTAGAATTTTTACCAGAATCGTTAAATTCAATGATTGAATCGGGTAAAGGAAAAAAAATAGAAATATTAGTGGGTATAGATAGTTGTGAAAAAACTAAAAATTATATATACAAAAATATAAATCAATTCCAAGATTTTATAAGGTTTTATTTTTTTGAAAAAAACGTTGGACCTTACGTGATAAGAAATTCGTTAGCAAAAATTGCAAATTCTAATAATCTTTTATTTTTTGATTCAGACGATATTGCAAAAGAAAATTTAATACCCCTTGTTTTAAAAAATTTAAGTTCTCATGATGTAGTAAGGTATAGATTTTATAATTTTAAAAATCCAAGCGACATACCTAATTTAACAGATAGAAACATGGCTGGTTTCTTTTCTGTTGGTCAGTTGGGGATTAAAAAGGATTTATTTATGGAGTTCAATGGATTTGAGCCTTGGGTTTGTGCTGCCGATTCTGAATTTCTTTCTAGAGAAAAGGGTAATAATTTAAAGTCCATTTATTTGAATATGGGGTTATTTTATCGACGTAGACACGATAAAAACATAACAATTAAACCTGAGACTAATGCTGTATCTAACATAAGACAAAATTACCATAGAATAATAGAAGACCGAAAAAGAAAAAAAATGTTTGGTAAATTAATAGAGTTACCAACAACTAAATTTTACAAAATAGAAAAAGATTTAACTCTTCGATTAATTAATAATTATGATAATCTTTCGTTGTTTGAAAATGTAATAAAAACAACTAAGCCTCCCATTCAATTAAAAACTAATTTTGATTTGTCAATAATAATCCCTACGTATAATAACGAAGATTATATTATTGAGTGTTTAAATTCTATATTAGAAAGTTCCTCAGAACATAATGTTGAAATATTAGTCGGGATTGATTCGTGTGAAAAAACATTAAATTTAATAAAAAGTAATAAATTCGACCCCAAAATAAGATTTTATTATTCTCAAGAAAATGTTGGACCATATGTAATAAAAAATAGTTTGTCTAAGATATCACAATCAGAAAAGTTATTATTTTTTGATTCTGATGATATAATGATGAAAAATATGGTAAAAACAACCATAGATGGATTGAATAATAACATTTGTGTTAAACCAAAATATTCAGAATTTGGTCAAACAACAAATAAAAAACATTATTTTGGCGAAGGTGTTTTTGGTATTAAAAAAGATATTTTTTATAATATGAACGGATTTGAGCCATGGAAGGTTGCGGCAGATTCCGACTTTATGTCCAGACTCTATAAAACAAAACCAAAATTACTTCATACTAATGAACTCCAATTCAAAAGACGTGTACATGAAAACAGTCTTACTATGAACCCAAAAACAGGGATGAGGTCACCACTTAGACATAATTATGCAAAAATTAGTAAATCTAAGAAAGGACATGGTAACCCAAATAAACTACACGAAGTGGATTTGACGTTCATATCGAATGTAAATACAATCATTAGTCTGAGTAAAAAAATAGAAAATGAGGAAAGAAATGAAAAAATAATATCCACAATTTTTAATAAAAAACCGGTTAATGTGTTACCAAAGACAAATATTAATGATAGACCAAAAGAAACAAAAAAAGTCGACATTCAGAGTAATCCACTTTTTTCGATGTTAAATAAAACTATTGATGAAAATGAAATTCAAAAAAACAAAATAACAAAACAAAGAAATGAGTTGATAGAAATTAAAAATAAAACTAGACAGGATATCAATAGAGAGGTATTCAAAGTAAAACCAAATAGAAGAAAAGATTTACCAAACATCAGACTCAAATAGTTGACAATATAGTGTCAAATTTGTTATATTTAAATAAAAAAATGTATTTGATAGTAAAACACATAGAAAATGAAAAAACAGGTAAAAAACTTCCTGTAATACTTATAGACTCACAATGTGAAGTTTTAGAGTTTGAGAATGAAGATGATGCAAACAAAATGAGAGATTTATTTCAAGCCAATTCAGACTCTAACCACCAATATGAAGTAAAAAAAGTTTGATTTACAACAACCTTTGATAATTTAAAACGTTAATTTGTTAGTATGTTTGATATGTTTGAATATATTCATGAGGAATTTATAAATTCTGAAGAATTTGATAGATATTTATACGATATATATCACTATGAACCATCCCCACAGGATAATTAATCTTAATAAGTGCGTATGAAAAAATTGTTATTCCTGATATTTTTACCTTTATTTACTTTATCACAAAATTGCCCATCACTCGGTCCCGATCAATATCTTGCTTGTGGTGTTGGGTCTACTACTTTAACCGCCGATTTTAGTCAATGTGCTCCTGGTAGTAATCCTAACCAAACAACAAATTACAATGTTACAACTATTCCTTTTGTTAATCAAACAAATACGGGAACGTCACTTATAATGACAGATGATTCTCAACAAGGACCATTTAATATTGGGTTTACTTTTTGTTTTTATGGGCAAACATATACTCAGTTTTATGTTGGTTCTAATGGGTGGATTTCTTTTTCTCCTGCTCAACCAACTACATTTACGTCAACTACAATCCCTACGGGGCTTGGGACTGTTCCAAAAAATTGTATTATGGGTCCGTGGCAGGATTGGCATCCAGGTGTTGGGGGTCAAATAAGATACCAAGTTCAAGGAACTGCACCTTGTAGGAAATTGGTAGTTAGTTGGATTAATGTTCCAATGTTTTCTTGTACAAACTTAACAGGGACATTTCATATTGTTATTTATGAATCAACAAATGTTATTGAAAACCATATTTTAAACAAACCTAACTGTCCTTCTTGGGCTGGTGGAACTGCCGTTCAAGGATTACATAATAATGGAGGAACTCTTGCTGTCCCTGTACCAGGTAGAAACTCAACACAATGGACTGCAAATAACGATGCAAGAAGATATACACCAAGTGGGCCTACGGTTCTACCAACACCAACTTGGTTTATTGTTGGTAATCCCGTTTCAATAGGAACTGGAACAAGTATCACAGTAACTCCACCATCCACAGGAGAATTTTATACTTGTCAACTTGTTTATCCTACTTGTAATCAAGGATGGAATACTTGTAATAATATTCCTGGACAGACACCTGATACGGTATTTGTTCAACCAGGACCTCCAAACCTACAACCATTAACTGTAAACTTTACAGATCCAACTTGTTTTCAAAGTTGTGACGGGACAATTGACGTTTCACCAAACAATGGACAACCTCCATTTACATATGTGTGGAGTAATGGACAGGGTACGCCAAACCTTATTGATTTATGTGAAGGAACATATGATGTAACTGTCACAGATAATCAGGGGTGTGATATAACAACATCTGTGACACTTACAGACCCACCACAAGTTGTAATTAACCCAATACAATCTATCGATACTGTTTGTGATTACTCAACAAGTGAACTTTATTTTGTAAATGACAATGGAAATGGTTATACATACACTTGGACAACACTTGGTTCTATTATAAGTGGACAGGGTAACGATTCTGTTTATGTAAATTGGGATAATAACCCAAGTGGGAATGTACCACAAGGAGTAAGTGTTATTGGGAATAATTCTGATGGATGTGAAAGTTTACCACAATTCTTTGATTTATTAATATTCGATATTAACCCAACAATTCAACCAATAGGTCCTTTCTGCGATTATGATAACTGTGCAGATATTGTCGTAAACCCAACAGGAGGTGTATTAACAGGTAGTCTTGTTAACAATCAATTCTGTCCTGACCCAAGTTTGGTAGGAAATAATGTGATAATGTATGAATACACACAAAGTAATTGTACATTTGACACATTAATTAATGTTATTGTTAATCCTCAACCAATACTTGGAAACATAATCCCTAACGATGAGTTTTTCCAATTATGTGAAGGTGATACGGCAATCAGAGTTTATTCTGTTCAATCAAGTTTAAATGGTGGAATAATGAGTTGGATTTTTAATGGTGATACCACAGAGTCATTTAATTTAATACAAAATTGGGATACAGACGGGTTTTACATTATTCAAGTTTATCACGAAGTTAATGGGTGTGTGTCAGATATCCAATCAACAAGTGTAAACATATCAGATTGTCCATTGGAACTTATTTATATCCCCAATTCTTTTACTCCTGATGGTGATGAGGTAAACCAAGTATGGCAACCTATATTTACTGAAGGTTTCGATCCACAAGACTTCAATATGTTTGTTGTAAACAGATGGGGAGAAGTAGTTTGGGAATCTAATGACGCGAGTGCGTATTGGGACGGAACGTATAACGGAAAGATTTGTCCTGATGGTGTTTATTTTTATAAAGTTACATTTGGTAATTTGGATAATGACGGAAAAAAAACATTAGTTGGTCATCTTACAATTATTCGATAAATTTTATTTAACGTTTGTATATTTATTTATATAAATCTTAATATAAATAAAATGAGACAAAGAATAACAGAATCCGATATAAGAAGAATAGTTCGTAGAACCATCAATGAAATAGATGTAGATTTAGATGAAGGATGGGACGATGAAATTAGAAAAGGTAGATACGATGATTATTCACCTTCTAAATTTAGAAAATTACCTAAAAATATGTTTAGACATGGTATGGAAGATGCTGAAGGAACAATGTTGATGGGACAAGAAGATGACGATGAATATGGTGATTTAAGTATGTATAACCCTTACTATGATGATGACTTTAATGACGATGATTATGATGAGGATAATGATTATTTAGGTGATGACGATGATTATGAGGATGATGAACAATATGTTTAATTATTAAAATTATGATAGTAAGATTAACAGAAAATGAATTAATTAGTGTTGTCAGAAAAGTTCTTTCTGAACAAACCCAGCCTGTTCCGAGTGATACGATAGTTGTTAATGTAGGAACTAAAATAAAAATTGGGATTAAAAATAAAAGTGCAAAAATTTATAAACTCAAACTACCGATAATTGGTACTACTGATGTAGTTAATGCAACTATAGACCATAAATCAGATTTTTTAACGATTAAAATTAAAGCACCTTACGGTTTTGGGACATCAATTGGTAATAGACTTAATAAGGATAAATCAAAATTAGCTCAAGGAGGTATTACGGTAACTCAAAGTACCGAGACAGGATGTATTGCTTGTAATGATTTTTATGATTTTAAAATAAATTTAAAAAAGAATAAAAAAGTTGCAAACGCAATTTTGAGTGCAAGAAAAGGTGACGAGAAAATAGAATTGACAAGTGAGATTATTTTAAGTGTTCATTAATTTTTTTTGGTAATTTAAATATTTTTTGTATCTTTGAGATATGAAAGACAGATTACCATACGAAATGACATCAAAAGCAATCAAAGGATATTCTGAATCTGCAATTGCTAAAAGTGAAACAAACGATTGTGTTGTAAGAGCCTTTGCTTCTTCATTTGAAATCTCTTACAATGATGCTCACAAATATGTTGCAGAAGAGTTTAAAAGACAACCAAGAAAAGGTACTTATGGTACTTCTTTAAGATTGGTTAAAATGTCAAATGAAAACGTGGAAGTGAATGGTAAAAAAGTTCATTTGGTTGGATACCGATTTACACCATCTATGTTTGGAACATTATCATATGATGTGAAAGTCAAAGGTGAAATTAAAAAACGAAATATGACAGTCGGAACTTTTATTAAAAGAAATCCTATTGGGACATATTTTGTTATTGTTTCAGGACACGCATTTACAATTAAAGATGGTGTTGTTATTGGAAACTACGAAGATTCAATGAAAGTAAAAAGAGTGATGAAATGTGCCTTTGAAATCAAATGATAAATAATTATATAATAAAACTTATTGATATGACAAAGACTTTGAACATAATTTTGTTTATTGTTTTGATTGTTAATTTTTTATTATGTATTTTTATTGGTGACAAAATAGCAACATTAGGATGGTTAGTGGCTTGTTTATTACAAATTAAAAATATCGTAAATAATGAAAACATTCAAAGACATTGATTTTCAACCACATTCTGTAGGTGATGGATTATCAGGTAAAATATTTTTTGACAATGGGTATGGTGTATCTGTCGTTAGGTTTAAAATATATGATAGGTATTCATCATATACAAACAACGAAAATGAATGGGAACTTGCGATTCTTTTTGGTAATGAAAAGGAATGGGAACTAACCTATAATACGCCAATAACAAATGATGTGATTGGTTGGTTGTCGGAAGATAAAGTAACTGACATTATGAAAAAAGTTCAAGAACTGTAAAAAAAAAACACCGAGAGGTGTTTTTTTGTTTTATAAGAATATTTATTACTAAAAGAAAAAGAAATTATGAAAAGAATAGTTAGACTAACAGAATCAGACCTTACAAGAATTGTAAGAAGAGTAATAATGGAACAGGCAACAGCGACAGGAGTTGGGCCATACCCACAACCTTATAAAGGTGTTCCTGGAGTTACTTTTTTACCTATAATTTATCAATCCAAAGATGGAAAATCAGTAATTAATGATAAAATGGTTTTCTTTCAAAAAGGAGGAAACGGTTATGCGATTAACTCAAAAGGTGATATAATGTCGTGTTCAGGTTCAGATGGAAGATTACCATGTACCTCAGATTCAAGTAAACCAACAATGAAATGGACATTAGATAATAATCCTCAAACCGCTATGGCGACTAAGAAAAAAGTTTTGGCTTATTACTTTGTTGGGGATAAATTGAGAACAGTATAATTTTGTATTTCCAGTAAAAATTATAATAAAAATTTATAAATAATATAAAAAACCCACCGATTGGTGGGTTTATTGTTTAATAGAAGTCAACTTTAACTTTTTTTGATATCTCAGTCATTGTTGTGTTGACATCCTCATAGTACCAAGTGTATGTCATATCAGGAAAATCACTCCCTTTATTGAAATCCAAAATAAACTTGGATTTTACCATCCGACCATCATCAAATCTCGCATCCAAAGAAATCACATCAATTTCATATACTTTGTTTTCGTAAGTATAGTCTGTAATCTGAATCAACTCGACTAATGAACCACTAAGATGAAAATACAAAAGTTTGGAATCCAAATCAAAAGTATATTTAGCATTAACATCAACTATACCTGAAGATTCTCCTACCATTAAACAAGATGGAAATGGAATTTCATTTTCTGAAACCAAAATCTCAACTTTAGAGGTTACGACATCAAATTTTGTTTGAGATACTGAAAAAAAAGAACCCAAAACTACAACCAAAAACAAACACACTTTTTTCATACTGATAAGATTTAAACGTTAGACAATACAAAGATATGCTTTTTTTTCTAATCTACAAATATTTTTATTCATTTGTGTGTATTTATTTAAAAAAAGAAATTTTATGAAAAAAATAATCAGATTAACAGAATCAGACCTTACAAGAATTGTAAGAAGAGTTATAATGGAACAAGCTTCCGCAACATACAATCCTGAAGAATTTAAAAAACTTGTTGCTAACGTAAAGGCAACAAATTTTGGAACAATTAACCAAACTGGAGGAGGTGTAATTTCAAATGTTAAAGGAAATACAATTTTAAAAAATGGTAAAAGTTGGATTATCTCAACAACAGGAAAAAAAGGAGATAAAACATTTCACTTTGGATTATTTTGCAATACAGGAGAAGTTAAATATTCGGTAAAGGATCCTAACGTTTTTTCTTCAAACAGTCAAGTACTTGCCGATTATAACAAGGAAGGTCTTATTAGTAACTGGAAAGATTTTTGTCCCCCATTTGAACCTGAAGCTAGAAAGAAAAGAGTAATTGATAACACAAATAAAACAGGTTTTGTTACCATAAAAGGTAAATCAATACCTGTTCAATTAGAAGGGTCTTATGTTTATGTAAATTACGATAATCAAGAATATGCATTTAAATGTGGATCAACAAACGCTGGACAGTCACTTTATCAAATTGGTGAGTATGGTGGTTACACTTTTGTACAACCTGAATTTTATGACATTAATGTTTACAATGGTTTAAAACAAAGATGTAGTAAATAAAATAAAGAAAAAAATATAAAAAAAATATGAAAAGAATAGTTAGACTTACAGAATCAGATCTTACAAGAATTGTAAGAAGAGTAATAATGGAACAGGCAACTGCAACAAAACCACCATTTAAAGGAGTTAATGTCGGGAATTTCAAATTAGCCGATAATAAAATTATTAAAAATTTTGTAGGTACAGGAAGATCTCAAAATCCATCAAATAAAACATTTACCTTATATACAACTGATGCTTCTGGTAAATATGGGGTTAAAATTAATTGTCAAACAAAAGTTGTAGATTTTATGCAAGGTAATCAAGTTCTAACAACTCCTGATAAACCAGTTACAAGTTTTAACTTAGAATTTTTTACACCTATCGACCAATTAATTAAAACCTATTGTTAAATAAAAATAAAACCCACCCCAATAAAGGTGGGTTTTTTAATATCATATTTTTATATTGGTTTTTTGACGTAAATTTGTTATCTTTGTATAACAAACTATTTATATGAGCAAAAAATCAATTTCTGAAATCCAAAAAGAAAAATTTTATGAAAGAGGTTATACACTTCCAAAATGTGTGAACGTTGGATGTGATAATTTTGTTGCCGTTAGAAATTGGGCAAACTGGTCATTTAAAAGTGAATGTAGTAGATGTCAAACAGATAGAAAAAAGAATAGAGTAACAGAAGGAGTTACAATTCATAAAAAAAACTATTGTGAAAATATAGATGGTCATTTAGGATTTAAATGTCCCGTACCATCAATAGAAAGTTGGAAAGGTTTTGAGATCGGATGTTTAGATTTAGACCACGTTGATGGAAATCACGATAATAATAATCCTGAAAATGTTAAAACTTATTGTAAGTTATGTCATAATAGAAAGGGTATTGAGATGGGAGATTGTTCAAATAAAAAGGATTCAGCAAGAACATTCAATCTATGAGACAAAAAATAATCAACAAAGATTGTTTATTGGGAATAAAAGAAATGGAATCAGATTCCATTCATTTAACATGGACATCTCCACCATACTACAATGCAAAATCCTATAGTACATGGGAAACTTATGAAGATTATCTCACATTTTTAAGTGATGTGTTTAAAGAAGTTTATCGAGTTACAAAAGAAGGTAGAATGTGTATAGTGAACCTTTCACCTGTAATAGTTCCAAGAAAAAACAGAAATTGTGAAAGCACAAGACTTCCAATACCGTTTGATTTTTTTCCAATAATGAAAAGTATCGGATGGAAATATTTGGATGATATTGTTTGGGTAAAACCTGAAGGTGCATCAATAAATAGAAACGGAGGATTTTTCCAACATAGGAAACCTGTTGCATATAAACCAAACTTGGTATCAGAAACAATATTTGTTTTTCAAAAACCTGCCAATTTCTTAATCGATAAAATAGTAAGGTCATATAAAGATGAAGTTTTAGAAAAATCTTTGGTTAATGAAGAATATGAAAGAAGTAACGTATGGTTTATTAATCCTGAAACAAAATCAAAACATTTGGCACCATATCCCGAAGAATTGTCCGATAAGATAATCAAATATTACTCATTTGTTGGAGATACAGTTTTAGACCCATTTTTGGGTTCAGGAACAACATTACTCTCTTGTGAGAAGTTTGATAGGAATGGTATAGGATTTGATATACATCAAGAGTACTGTGATATGTCAACAAAAAGAATCAATGAATGGACAATAAATAATAGTTCCCGTTTATTTTAATAAAAATATATTTGTTTAGTTAAAATAAAATTATTACTTTAGTCGAATATAAATTTAAATTATTCTATCATGAGAACTATAACTTTTATTTTTGTTTTTATTTTTTCTTTTAACGGGTTTTCTCAATTTGAACCGAATGACTTAGGGGCTGATTTATCTGAGAATTTAAGAACCTTAGATTCAAGGAAAAATTTTATTGAAAAAAGATATAGTTTAGATAGTTTTTTAATACATAGTATAAGAAATAACTATAAAGGGGAATCTATTGAATCTACTGATTTTATTGATATGACTGTCGATTCTTTTTTAATCTCTGTTTTACCAGTACTTCATAAAACAAGGTATAAAATTTCTCACGATGTTACCTATAATAGTTATCATATTGCAACATCAGAAACTATTGTAATTAAAAAAAGATTTAGAACATATAAGAAAAAAGACTTATATATTATATATTTTGATTATTACATGGTAGATGGAATGATGAATAAATACCCGTATATTAGTGTTAACCTTCCTAACACATATAATTAATACCTATTTATTCTCCCAACTCATAAAAATCCATTCGGTATAATCCCGTTGAATTGTCTTGATGAAGCATTGCCTTTTTACCTTGAGGGAACTCACCACTAGTCTCCTTCAATAAAGTACATAAATTAGTTATCATGGTTTGGACTTCGTCAAATTTAACCCAAGCTTGATCTAAATCTTTTTTATTAATTCCATATTCGTAAGCACGTTTCATATCCTCCATGAATGTGGCCACAGGTGTATTTTTTGTTCCTCTACAACCACATATAATGGTTGATGTTGAACCTTGAGTAGTCTCCCAACCAAATTCACCACTGTCTGTTTTCATTAGAGTTAAACTGGCGTTTGTTGAGCTAATTCCTCCGGTTGGGTTTATATAATGTATTGATCCTGTCGCACTTAAGTCACTTAATGTGATGTAAAATCTTTCACTCAGATATTTAACAGCTGGTAAATCTACTTTATCTTTATTTTTGTTAGGAATAGATAATAAAGTATCGTTTAAACTTTTTAATGATGCGTTTACTTGTGATAAATCATTAGTTGATTCTTGTTCATTAATAAGTCTTGAATTTTTATGGTATGATTCTTTTATATAATTTTGATTAGTTGCTGAGGTATGCATTTCCAAAATCCTTTGTTTTTCTTCTTGAGAAATAGTGAATAGTTTTTTCATAATTTGTTTTTTATAATAATAAATACCAAAAAGAAATAAAAAAATAATTAAAACTTGTTTTTTTAAAAAAATCACCTTATATTTGTACCATAATTAGATTTTTTACAAACAACACTATATTTATAACAGAAATGAAAACAACTAATAAACATATGAACATTTGTATCCCGAGCAATCAGTGGTCGTTCGTGTATCGTACGCTGAAGTCGGATATTAGGGCATTTTCGTTTATGAGTTGATAGAGATTAACATAAAACATAAAAAAGGAATATAAGACCCTAACTCTAAACAGTTAGGGTTTTTTTATATCCAAAAATTTGGTTTCTTAGTATAGTTGGTAATATCCCGGCTTTGTAACCCGGAGTCATCAGTTCGAACCTGATAGAAACCTCAAACAAAAAGAAAGAGTTCTTTGACATATTGGCTTCATTTTTGTTCCCTCGTCTAATGGCAGGACACACGGTTTTGGTCCGTGGAATCGAGGTTCGAGTCCTTGGGGAACAACAATAAATTGGGACATAAACTATTATAAAAAACATATTTTAATTATGGTAGTAGAAAAAAAACATCACTACATTTATAAAATTATTTGTAGTGTAACAAATAAGTTTTATATCGGAATACATTCGACAGATAATTTAGAAGATGGATATATGGGGTCTGGAAAAAAACTTTGGAGATCAATTAAAAAATACGGGATTGAAAACCACACCAAAAAAATAATTGAGTTTTTCCCAAACAGGGATTTACTAATAAATAAAGAAAAGGAAATAGTAAATGAAAGTTTATTGAAAGACAAATTATGTATGAATATTGCTTTAGGTGGTTATGGGGGTAAATTATTAGAAATAAATGGTTTCTACGGAAAAACACATTCTGAAGATATTAAGTTAAAAATAAGTAACACTAAAAAAGGACAAGGATCTGGTGAAAAAAATTCACAATTTGGTACCACATGGATTAATAAAGATTGTGTAAATAAAAAAATAAAAAAAACAGAACTAGATTCTTTTATTTTAAAAGGATGGACTAAAGGATTATACGTTTCAAAAGAAACAAAAGAAAAATTAAGTATAAAGGCAAAAATTGACTGGAATAGAAGGAAGATGAATCATAGCGGCCTATGACCCCGTTTTGAAAACGGGCGGTACCGAAAGGTATTGGGATCGACACCTACTTCTTCCTCTAAATCAATACAGAATGAATGATACGAGCCCTCAAAGTTCGAAAGGAGTCAGGGTATTGATTTTTTATAGGGTAGTTGACTAATTGGTAAGTCACCACGTTTGGGACGTGGAAGATGCTGGTTCGAGTCCGGTCTACCCTACACAATGTCTTCGTAGCTCAGTTGGTTTTAGAGCACTCCACTTTTAATGGAGGGGTCACAGGTTCGAACCCTGTCGGGGACACAATATATAAAGGGAGAGTTGAGCAATTGGTTGGCTCATCAGACTGTAAATCTGTCGTCGAAAGACCTTGGGGGTTCGAGTCCCTCCTCTCCCACACTGGAACAGTATCTTAATTGGTGAAGAGCTTGACTGTTAATCAAGAGATTGTAGGTTCGAGTCCTGCCTGTTCCGCTAAACACGGCACATATACCCTCCGTCTGATACGCGGTTGAAAGGTTAATAGGTTCCATGTAGGTTCGATTCCTACTGTGCCGACTACGGAAGATAAACCTTGATGGAGATAGGGTCCGCCTGCTAAGCGAGATGTACCTTTGGGTATTTGGTTCGATTCCAATGTCTTCCGCAATATGGTGGTTATAGCTCAGTAGGTAGAGCAAAGGATTGTGGTTCCTTGTGTCATGGGTTCGATTCCCATTAATCACCCAAACAATAGTTTACAACGGACAAGGCTTAGGCAAGTGAGTTGAGAATGAGTCGTAGGAGATTGATAATCGTTTGTACTACAAAAAGTTTGATACAAGAAATTGGTGGGATGCGAGTGGTTGACCAGAACTATTTATACCTTTGTAGTTCAATTGAACAGAACCTCGGACTACGAATCCGAAGATGGGAGTTTGAATCTCTCCGAAGGTACAATAAACAAAAATTTGTAACAATAAACGACATCTGTTTATCGTAGCAAAAACAAGTTTATTATCTGCGTCTCTGGTGTAATGGTAGCATGATGGATTCCAAACCCATCGGTCAGGGTTCGAAACCTTGGGGACGTGCTAAAAGGAACTATGGTGTAAGTGTGGTGTGACACGCTGGACTGAAAATCCAGAGGTTACGGTTCGACTCCGTATGGTTCCACAATTAAATTTAAACGTTATGGATAAAATTTTCAGAACGGTTCAAGGAAAACCAGTAGATGTGGTTTCACACACATTGGACATTTTGAGAGATTGTCCATATGTTGATGTCCACATTGGAACTGATTCACAGAACCACAGGAGAAGTACGGTTTATGTTACTGTAATTGCATACAGGTATGGAAATAGGGGTGTTCACTATATTCTACATAAACAAAAGATTAAAAAGATTAAGGACAAATGGACACGATTATGGAATGAAGCCGAATATTCAATAAATGTTGCTGAATGGTTGACACAAAAAGTTAAAGTAAAGGTGGAAATTGATTTAGATTACAACGCTGAGGATAAACACTTCAGTTCCCGATTGGTTAATCCAACCGTTGGGTGGGCGAATTCATTAG
>Ga0315902_10002556_pt1 | contig 28178 bp, 29 predicted proteins | sample LakEriMetagenome_9_FD_203523 | JGI IMG/M metagenome (GOLD analysis project Ga0315902, IMG submission 203523) | Freshwater fungal communities from buoy surface, Lake Erie, Ohio, United States - Buoy 12 MA117 | ecosystem: Environmental > Aquatic > Freshwater > Lake > Lake biofilm | place: USA...
GAGCAGATGAGTACAAGAAGTTAACAAATGCGACTCTGCTCAGTTTCACATCTGTAGCTTTTATTTCCTACATTTTCAAATTAGAGATTTCTCGATTATTCGTACTTTCAGTATTTCCTTTTGGCTTACTCGTCCTATTTATCGTTAGAAGATTCCTTCGAAGAAGACTTTTAAGAGCAAGAAATCAGGGTAGATATCTTTCCCGGGTATTACTACTTCATTCTGGAGTCTCTGATCCAGTTGAGCAAAGATTAGCTCTTGCCCAACATGCAGGATTTAATGTTGTTTATAAAATTGTTACAGCAGAAAACTTTAAGTTTGATGTTAAAGAAATTGTTTCAAATGCATTGTCTAATAATTGTGATCAAATAATGGTGGGCCAATCTGCAGTCATTTCAGCAGCAGAGCTAAGAAAACTTGGTTGGGCATTGGAGCAAACAAATATCGATTTAATTGTTGCTCCGGCTGTTACAGAAATTGCTGGCCCACGACTAAAAGTAAGTAACGTTGAAGGGCTACCTCTACTTCATCTTGAGCAACCAACATTTAGTGGTGCATCAAGAGTTACGAAAAGAGTTCTTGATTTAACTCTTTCAGTAGTAGGACTAATTGTTATTTCACCGTTTTTGTTGATTGTTGCAATTTTAATAAAATCTTTTGATAGAGGATCTGTTTTGTATACTCAAAAAAGAATTGGGCAAAATAACAAAGAATTCAACGTTTATAAATTTAGAACAATGTATGAGGGAAGCCATGAGCAACGAGCCCAAGTTATGGCTGAAACTAATAAGGATCCAAGACTTGCCAAAGATCCACAAGATCCAAGAATTACTAAACCTGGTTTATTTCTTCGAAGATGGTCCATTGACGAGATTCCACAAATTATAAATGTTTTAAAAGGCGAAATGAGCTTGGTTGGTCCAAGACCACCATTAGCTGAGGAAGTAAACCAATATGAAAAATCTGAAACTAGAAGATTACTTGTGAAACCAGGTTTAACCGGATTGTGGCAAGTTTCTGGAAGATCAGAATTAGATTGGGAAGATGCAGTAAGACTGGATCTTTATTATGTTGAAAACTGGTCTTTAACCCTAGATGTCTTGATAATCATAAGAACGGCTGCAGCAGTGTGGCGCGGAGAAGGCGCTTATTAATTAAGAGATTTGATGAATGCTTTGCAATCTTCAAATAACGGTAAAAGTCCTTGAGTTTTAGCTTCTTCCAGAGAAATAGCTTCCTGATCTTTTTCAGAAAGAATCAATTCAATATCTGGCCATTTAACATTTAATGTTTTATCAAAAGGATTTATTCCCTTTTCTCGTTCTGGATTGTATTTCTCACTAACGTAATAGGTAACGATCGTATTGTTTTCAAGGGCCACAAAAGCATGGGCTAAACCTTCTTCGATAAAGACAGCACTTGCAGATTTTTCATCTAAGGCAATTTCTTCAAATTGGCCAAATGTTGGTGAACCAATCCTTATATCAATCACATAATCTTTAATTGAGCCTCTCTGGCATTGCACAAGCTTTGCTTGACTTGGGGGAACAAGTGCGTAATGAATTCCTCTTACTGAACCTTTTGAGCTTGAAGAAGTATTGGTTTGTTTGATGTCAAAGTTTCTACCAATTAGTTTTGGGAACTCTTCTGCTTTAAATGATTCATAGAAGAATCCTCGATTATCCTCAAATTTTTGGAATTCAATTTTCCAGGAACCAGAAATTTTTAAAGGGTGAGCTTTCATTTGTCTAAATACTATCTCTTAATCTTTCGTTGTTCACTAAACCATTGGGTTAAGTATGTTGAGCACTCTTCTTCATTAACTCCCCCCACAACTTCTAGTTGGGGATTAGCATTTCTAAGTAATTCAACACTTGATTGAGATGTTGTTTCAGGGTTAAATGCGCCAAAGATGACTCTGCTGATTTTTGATTGCAAGATCGCTCCAGCACACATTAGACAAGGCTCCAAAGTCACATAGATACTTAAACCCTCAAGATTCCAATTACCAAATACCTGCCCTGCTTCTCTTAGGGCAACGATTTCTGCATGAGCGCTGGGATCTGATGTTAATTCTCTTAAGTTATGGGCAATAGCAACTTGTTTTTGATTTTGGTCATAAACAGCAGCTGCTACCGGAACTTCGAGTACAGCAGGTGAGTTTTTTAGATAATCCAACAAATCACTCATGATCTCTGGATCTTGTGAGCGTATTTTCACGATTTGCCTCAACCTCTAAGTAATGAGGATAACGATAATCTAAAGCCATAAGGTTTTGGATTTAGGAAGAGGCTCAGTGCAGGTTCTTACCAAATTGAACACCACAAAGCTTTTGTGGATTTTCACCACATCCCAACTTGCTGTAATCACGATTTATTTGGGTCATAGAGCTGAAACCTTTATAACATTTGATCACTTTCTACAAAGCGTGAAGTATTCAACTTTAGTTTTGTTAGTTATTTCCATCATTATTACAATTAATCAGCGAGATCATTTATTAACATACGATAAAACAAAATATATTTTCTCTGCACAGATTCTGATTTTATATTTTACGATGATAATTCACACTGATATAAAGGCAATAAATAGTCCAACTATTTTACTTATGCTCATTTTGAGTCTTTTGATATTTATCCAGCCAATTCAATTGAAAGAAATTAACAGGTTAGTTATCTTTTTTGCATTAGCAAACTTTATTCTTGTTGCAGCACAATTGGCAGGAATTATTCCTGTTGCTCAAGATAATGTTCGAGATGGATTAGGATTAGCTTCTGATAGACCAACAGGTCTTTTGTTTAATGCTTTTGCTATGAGTTATGCCTCAGTGATAACATTTTTAGTTTGTTTATATTTTCTAAAAAAGAAATCTTTGATGTGGCTCAATTTTATTGGAGTTATCTTTTCAGGCTTTAGCGTACTTTTTTCTGGAACAAGAACCCCGCTACTGCTTATTCTTTTATTTGGTGTAATCATAATTGTTCAAGATTCAAGTTTGGTCGGAAAGTATTGGAAGATAATTGTTTACTTTGTCTCTGGAGCATTAATTCTATTTCCAGTAGTTACTATTTTAGTTGGAGAATTAACAAATAGAGCAAGTTTGGCAAATTTGAATGGTAGAACTCAATTATGGACTTGTGTAACTTCAAGGTGGGAGGAATTCATACCATTTGGAGTTGGAGTTCAAGCAGCATTTCCAAACGGATTTTGTTCTGATGATGAATGGTTTTCAAAACTTCGTCACCCAGAAAATATGTTTTTATTGAACTATGTGGAAGCAGGCTTTATTGGATTTATTGGGCTGGTAGCACTTTTTGTGATTGCCTTACTCAATTCTGCCCAAGCGTTAAAAAAGGGTTCAAGTCTTGCCTTAGGGGTGACTGGAACCTTTTTACTTTCTTCTTTATTTTATGTCCCCCTATTCCACTATTTACCTTTTCTGGAGGGAAGAACAGCTAATAGAGGGGTATTTAATTTCTTTTTCTTGACCATGATCTGGATGAGTATTTTGGCTTTAACTACTGCAGGAAAAGCACAGCAACAGACCAAAAAATAACTAACGGAGTTATTTGCCAGATTGACTTAATAGCATTTTTAGATTCGGTTTTATTCCTGGCAATTTGAAGAAGCAAAATTTGTAAAGTTAAAGCTGCCCCTAAGCCCAGTGCTGCTGACAAATAACCCAAGGAATCAATTGTCAAATAAATGACTACTGCTTGGAAAATAACAGATAGAGGAGTAGATATTCCTAGTACCCAAAATTTGTTCAACCAAGTTAGCAAGTGAGTATTTGCTAAATAAATAACGTATATCAAACCACAGAGCGCAGTTAAAATAATAGTCTTAGAAACTTCAGAAGTTATTTTTAAATTTGGATTTAGCACTTGAATTATTTGAGAGTTAAGAGCAACAATGAAAATTATTATAAAAACGGATAGTGCTAAAAGTTTGGAAATTGTTGCATTAAGGGCTGAAAAGGCGTTTGTAGAATTATCTTTGAGTTGTAATAAGACTTGGTTTAACCAAGCATGATTCAAAGCACTTAAAATCATAATTGGAGCAGTTGCAACTAACATTATGACTTGAATAAAACCAGAAAAAGACTTTCCTATTTCTTGTCCAAAAATTATTTTGTCAATGTTTAGTAAGGCCATCATTGCAAACATATGAGGTAATATCGGATAAGAACTTCTTATAGAATTCTTCAAATCATATTTGTTAAGTTTCTGACCACTACCAACTTTTGTTCTGACCATCAGAAAAGACAACATCGCAGCCAGTAAAGAACCAATTTGTAGCGCAGTCAAATTTGTGACAGATAAACCAGTGAAGGAATTAAAGATAATTGCAAGACTTGGTAACAGTGTTCCTAGAACTGAAATAAGAGCAAAAGAAGTAGATTTATCCTGCGCCCTTGCTAAAGGGAAAATAAGTTGCATACAAGAAAATGTCAAAGCAACAGCAAAGATATAAGCATAAATGGAATTTTGGTTAATGGATAAAATCAGAATCGATAAAGCTAGGTAAAAATAAATTACTTTATTGAACCAGGAAATAATACTCGGACGAGATTTATCTTCCAAAATATAAGACCTACTTATAACTATTGGTAGCCCAAAGGAAAAAAGTATTCCTAAAATCGACGCGGTAGCAGTAACAAAAGTAACTTCACCAAAATCTGTGATACTTAATCTTCTGGTCAATATCGGGGTAAGAAGAACGGGCCCAATACCTTGACCAAGAGCACCTAATAAATAGACATTTCCAGCCAAGCCAAATGGCATAAACAATTTAGTAAACAAGGTTAAACTCTTTTTCATATTCTATTTTTTCACAGCCGTCTTAAGAACTGAAAGGGAAACAAACTTATTGGAACCTGTTACGAGATCCTTTGATCTAGCAAAAAAGAAAGAAACTGATTTTTTAGGTTTTGGGTTCCAACCTAAAATTTCTTTCATTTCTTGAGGAGTTTTCTTACAATCAAATCCAAGTTCCTCTTTCCACAAATCTGGATTTTGATTTATAATTGAATTCCAGTCAATTGAACCATCTCCAGTTTGGGATGCCTTGTCATCAGCATTAGTAATCGAGTAATCAACAGGTCCACCAATCTCAGCCCTTAAACCAAGAGATGTTGCATAAAGAACTGGTGTGCTCATGATGTTAGAAACTACAATCGAAAAGCCAGAAAGTAGGTCTCTTTGATTCTTTAGAAATAGTGGATCAAATCCAGTTTCCCAAGGTGTTCCGTTTCCATGAGTTTTTACCTGGTGATCGACTGATTCATAGGTTTGTTTTATTTGAGTATTTGCAAAATCGTATCTGTGTAAAACAACGGTTACTGCACCGTATTTTTCTTTCAAGTAATTCGCGTACTCAAGACTTGTGTCTCCTAATTTTGACCAAGTAGATGAATGAGCAGGATAAGCAACAACTCCAGATTTATTTTGAACAGATACTTGTGGATAAACGTCTGATAAGTACAACCAAGGAGCACCTATGGCAAAGGTATTTTTCTTGCCGTTTTGTTTAATTTTGTTTTCGCATCTCTTTGACCACACATATTTATGACCAGATCTCTTTGAACCTAAGTAGTTTCCAAAGCCATCAGTGGCATTCCAGCCATGCTGCAAATAGCCATTTATCCAAGGAGAACCCTCTAAACCACAGTATTTAGCTAATAGATGAACATGGCCATAAAAGCGATTTTCAGCCTGAGCTGACAACTGCATCATGAAAGTATTCACAAATGCCACTAATTATTTATCTGAACTGATTTAGGTCCACAAGGATCACTTTGTTTAAGAACTTCACCAAGATATGGATCTGTAACTTTCCAAAGCGCGACACTGCCACTTGTTTTCACTAATTCTGCAAATGGCTCATAGTTACTTACACTTGGTCTGGTTGTATCTACTACTAACCAGTCAACTCCTGATTTTTTTAGCACTTCAAAATTCTCAGTAGTTGGCGCAATAAAGAAATCTTGATTTACTTTCCATGAATCTTCTTTCCAGTACTGATTAAGAATTGGTTCAGCTAAAGGACAAGTTGTGTAGGACCAGCCCTCGAGAAACACCCTTCTTTCACTAAGGCCTGAAAGAGCAAATTGTCGAGCAGTGCAGGTTTGATTTTCTTCCAAACCAGCACAATGTCTATTTGTCGCAATTAGATCATTTGTATTTGATGCTTTTCTTAAGTAGTTGGTTATCTCGTAAGTTCCAATGCTTATTGAATAAGGATGCTCTGGCAACGCATAAGCTTTTTGGTCAAATTTGGTTAACCCCGAAAACATTCCTATGGAGAGAGAAATAATCAAAAGATAAGAAAAAACACTCTTTTTGTTAAGTCTGGCAATTACTACAGTCACTAAGAAAACAAACCCAGTTGCTAAAGACCACAGAGCAAAGGTTCTTAATACTTGAGCCCTTGGAGCAAAAGAGGAAAACAGAGCAAATAGCACTGGTTGACCAAGTAATCCAAGTGCAATAAGAAAAATCTTGTCTGTTTTTAATTCAGTTTCTTTATAAAAAGCAACACTTGCTAGCAGTACTCCGATGAAAGGAATAGTGCTGTAAAGCAGGAACAACTGGGAATCTCCCCAGGTTTCTAGTAACAGGGTCCCTCCAATTCCGGCAAGGATTGTTATAACAAAAGGTAAAAATAAATTAAGAGTTTTTTGGTAATAAGTATGAATTGTTGCAAAGATAAGTGAAGAAAAAGAAATTACAAAAAGAATCATAAAAACACTAATTGATCTAGAGTTAAGAGTTAATCCATAGCCTTCAGCTAATAATTTGAAAGTATCTAAGGGGTTAAACCAAAGAGAAGTTCCATTACTTCCTTCACTTGGGCTGCTACTTGATACTTGTGAGTAGCCAGAAATAAAACCAACTGCAGAGGGAATTAGTAAGTTAATTGTATTTTTCTTCAAATCAGTTTTATAATTTGAAATTAAGTAAGTAATAGCTAAAATAACAATTAGCAATCCGACTGGACCTTTAGATAAGGTAGCAGTAAGTGTAACGAAGAATAAAGATATAATTTTTATGTTATTACTAATCTTTATTTGATTATAAGAATAAATCAAATAAATGCTCAAGATTGCAAACACATTAGCTGTGAACTGAGGCATAGAAGTTGATGAAATAAATGGTCTTGCTAAACCAATTTGGTCATTAAATTCTGGAAATGTTGGATAAATTGTTAAGCCACCTAGAATTAGTGAAAATACTCCAGCAATCCAAGATTTACCTATTACTTTTCCTGCAAGGTAAAGCAAACCAAAATAAAGTATTCCTAGCAAAATAAATTGTGTTTTAAATATTGAAACAATTAATTCAAAGCTTCCAAAGAAAGAAAGAAAGGAACCTAAAGAAAAAGCCCCCCAATGGTATTTAAGAGGGACTTGAGCATCAGCTACAAAAGGAAAAATTGATGGTCCATGATTACTAATTTCACCAGCTTGCGCAATAGCGTTATAAGTATCTGGCCAAACCAAGAATTGATCTAGGTTGTTGGACGGTACATATAGAGATTGTCTGAATAGGAGAATAAAGACAATGATTGAAAAAACTACGATTACTAGATTTTTAAGACTAAATTCAATCTTTTGACTTAACTCCTTAGTAAAAAGATACTTCTTTGCGCGAAGTAGAAAATAAAAAGAAACAATTGATAACCCTGCCGTTAAAACCCAAGAGATCCCTAGTTTAGAAAAAAGTGCGTGGAGAGGGATTATCAGAGAAAGCAGCACAGCTGATCCGATGATTATTGCGCTGAAGAGTTCTCGAATCTGAAAAACAACTAACCCAATAAATGCTCCTGGAATCAAAATTAGAAACAGAGCAGACCTAGTTGTGCCAACAGAGTTAGCAAGAGATGCATTATCAAGGAATGAAGGCAAGAAGATTGCTAGAGAAAGAATTATCCAAATACTTAATCTGGTGAGAATATTGCTTTTTTCAAGGGTTTTAAGCACAAGTCAACTATAGGCAAAAGTCTGGGTTAGGATGGTTCATATGCAGGTTCCTTTCTATAGACACTCATTAGCGCCTGAAAACTCTAAATATGTAGCCAAAGTCTTGGAAACCCCCTTTCTTACTTCAGGCCCTATTGGCAAAGAAGTCGAGGCTCAACTTTCTGAATATTTTGGTGTTAAGCATGCCAAATTAGTAAACAGCTGGACTAATGGAGCAGTTGCAACACTTCTTGCTTTAGATATTGGACCCGGTGATGAAGTAATAGTTCCAGCCATGACATTTATTGCTACAGCAAACGTTGTTGAATTAGTTGGAGCAAAACCAGTTTTTATAGATTGTGATCCAGATACTTTATTAGTCACACCAGAATTGATTAAAGCCGCAATTACAAAAAATACAAAAGCGGTAATTCCAGTTCATATGTATGGACAAATGTGTGACATAAAAGCAATCAAAGAAATATTGCCAAAAGACCAAAATATTTCGATTATTGAAGATTGTGCACATACCTTTGAAGCAAAATTTAATAGGGATCGCCCAGGTAAATATTCGGAAGTTTCAATTTTTTCTTTCTATGCGACAAAGAATGTCACATGCGGTGAAGGCGGAGCAATAATCACCAATGACTCAAACTTGTTCGAAAGAATAATTCAAGCAATTCTTCATGGGATGTCAGCTGGTGCTGCTGATCGATTTAAAGCAGGTCAATATAGGCATTGGGGAATGGAACACTTAGGGACAAAAGCAAATCTTCCAGATCTTCTTGCATGTTTTTTACCTGAACAGATAAAAACAGTTGATCAAAGACTTACCGAAAGAGAGAAACTTGCTCGCAAGTATGAATCAGCTTTAGAAAAAACTAAAATTAAAGTTCCAAAAGTAAAATCTGGCATTGTTCACTCTCGACACCTTTTCCCAATTAATGTTGGAGCCAATAATCGAGACAAAGTCCTACTTGCCTTGGGAGAGGCAAATATAGGGGCAACTGTTAATTACAGGTCTGTCCCAACAATGGTTTATTACTCAAATAAGTATGGATATACAGGACAAGAGCATCCAATAAGCAAATCGTGGGGGGATGGAACACTAAGTATTCCCCTGTTTCCAGGCATGAGAGATGAAGAGCAAGATTATGTCATTGACGTATTAATCAATAAAATAGACAAAATGATTGGCGAAAATCAATAATGTCCAAAGTCATGGTTACTGGTGCCGGTGGTTATATAGGCACTCAATTAGTTAGAGATTTAGTAAAAGCAGGGCACGAAGTCACTGCTGTTGACCGCTTTTTCTTTGGGAAAGAACCATTAAGTGAATTTATAGGTAATAAACAAGTAACAATTAAGCAAAAAGATATAAGAGATCTTGATCAAAGTGATTTTAAAGGTCATGATGCAGTTTGCGATTTAGCATGCCTTTCAAATGACCCTGCCGGAGAAATTGATCCTCAACTTACTTACCAAATAAATAGAGATGGTCGCATTCATGTAGCAAAAACTGCTAAACAGGCAGGAGTTGAAAAATACATAATCTCATCCTCATGTTCTGTTTATGGAAAAGGTGAGGAACCTCAATTATCAGAAACCTCTCAAACAAATCCAATAAGTGTTTATGCCAAATCTACTCTTGAAGCCGAACAACAAAACCTTTCAATCGCAGATAATAATTTTTCTGTAACAGCACTTAGAAATGCAACCGTTTTTGGACTATCCACACGCATGAGATTTGATCTGGTTGTAAATTTGATGACTTTAACTGCCTTTCAAAAAGGTCGGATAATTGTTATGGGTGGAGGTATGCAATGGCGACCATTGGTACATCTCTCAGATGTCTCAAAAGCTTTCGTCACGGTCCTTGGGGTAGAAGAAGAAAAAATAAATAAAGAAGTGTTCAATATTGGACTTGATAATTTTCAAATAAAGAATCTTGCGTACCTAGTTCGCGAAGAATTACCTTTCCCGGTAGAAATAGATCTCGCACCAGACGATGCAGATAAAAGAGATTACAATGTAGTTTTCAAAAAAGCTGAAGAAATTATTGGTTTTAAAGCTGAAGTTGGGGTTAGGCACGGAATAAAAGAGATTTATTCTGCTCTTACTTCTGGGAAAGTTGATGTCGGCCCCAAGACGGTGACAGTCCAGTGGTATAGAAATATTTTAGAAGCAAAAGATTTGTTGGATACGGTAACTCTTGACGGGAGGGTAATTTAATAAATTTATGACACATTTATCTGTGGTTATTCCTGTCTACAATGAAAGCTCTTTAATTGCCGAGCTGACAAGAAGAGTAAAACAAAATACAAACTTAATAACAGAAGACTTTGAGATAATTCTGGTTGATGATGGCAGTAAAGATGAAACTTGGAAATTGATTGTTAAGGAATCAATAGAGGAAAAGCGTATTAAAGGAATAAAGTTTTCCCGCAACTTTGGCCATCATTACGCAATTACCGCTGGCTTACACAGTGCATCTGGTGACTGGGTAGTTGTAATGGATGGAGATTTGCAAGATAGACCCGAAGTGATTCCAGATTTATATAAGAAAGCAATATCGGGTTACGATGTAGTTTTTGTTTCAAGACAGAATAGGCCAGAAAAACTCTATTACCGTATAGCTCAAAGAATTTTTTATTTTATGTTGAACAGTTTTTCAGGTCTTCATTTTGATCCAAAACAAGCTAATTTCTCAATTTTGAACAATAAAGTAGTAAAAGCGTTCATGTCATTTCCAGAAAATTCAAGATTTTTTGGTAGCACGGTTAAATGGTTAGGATTTAATCGAGGGGAAATATTTGCAGATCACGGTCAACGATTTTCAGGAAGACCATCCTACACATTTAAGAAGAGAATAAAACTTGCAACTGACATAATCATTTCCTTTTCAGAAAGACCCTCACGAATTCTTATATCACTTGGTCTTTTTTCCGCGATGTTTTCAACTGCTTGTACCATATATTATATTTTAACTTTATTATTTGGAAGTGATACTTACGCTACGGTTGAAATATTCCAAATCCTAACACTTTACACATTTAGTATTTGCTTAACTTTATTGGGCTTTCAAGGAATTTATATCAGAGAAATTGGTAAAGAAGTTAAAAAAAGGCCACTCTATATAATTGACGAAATTGTTTGATTTATACTTCCCATCAAAACTAACGCAATCAAAAGATTCCCAGTCGTTTCTCATCTAAACTTCTTGAGATAGAAATTTGTGCTTTTTCTAAAAACTGGCCAAATCACCAACCGTTTTTTATAACTTCACATATCCGATCAACATCGTTTTCATTCATTTTGGTATGGAGAGGTAAAACAAGATATTCATCTTCAATTTCGTCCATATTTGGAAATTCACTCTTTGCGTTGCTATAATTTTGGAAAATTGAGTACTTGTCGTTTCTAAAATGCACTTGGTTAGATTCAATTCTATTTTCTCGGAGAAGTTTTTGTAAATCTCTTCTATTTTTAATTCTAATTGTAAACAACCACGCCGCATGTAATGATATAGAATTTGACTTGGCAATAATCTTGACATCTGGATTATCACTAAGAAGATGCTCATACCGGTTAAGTAATGTGATTCGATGTGAAAGTGTTGAATCAAATATTTTTAAGGCCGAGATTCCTAGGCAAGCCGCTATATCTGTCATTTGATATTTATAACCTAGTTCCTTAATATCATTTTCCCAAATCCCATTTTGTTTAGACTCTCTATCAATTCCAAACCAACGAACTCTTTTCAAGAGGTTCTTCTTGTCAAGTTGAGTTGAATTCAAACCAATCATCCCACCATCACCGGTCGTAATATGTTTGATTGCTTGAAATGAGTACATTGAAAAATCAGAAGTTAAGCCAATTTCTTGATTCTTATACTTTGCTCCTAACGCATGAGCATTATCATTTATCACAATCAAACTGTTCTCTTGAGCAACATTATTAATTTCATCCATATTTGCAGGAAGTCCACCATAGTTTACGACAACAATGGCTCTAGACTTATCAGTTATTTTATTTTTTAAATCTGTTATAGACATATTAAGCGTTTCTGGATCTATATCTACAAATATGAGTTTAACTTTCAAATAGAGTAAAGGAATATTTGTAGCAGTGCACGTGAAAACTGGGCAGAGCACCTCATCACCTTCTTGCAGTCCAGCGGCGATATAAGAAAGATGAAGAGCTGAAGTGCCAGAATTTACGCTAAGGCAAGGTTTCTGACCCATAAATCGTTTTGAGAATTCAGATTCAAAAATTTCGACCTTTGGTCCTTGCCCAATCCAACGAGAACTTAAGGTGTCTTCAATCTCCCCTATAGCGCTAGTGGGGATGTTCGGAGTGAAAAGAACGATATTTGTTCCAGAATTTTCTAATATGGGCATTTCACCTGTAGGTGATTTTTGGGACATATTCCAAAGATAACATGTCAAATACGGTTAAACTTTAGTCAGGGTTCAAAAGTTATTAATTTCTTTATTGGTGGGGGGGGAGGTAACTGAACAAGTATCCAAGCAAATGCGACATTTGTAGTCTAAAATTTGTAGAACTAGATAACTCTAATTTGGATTTTTTTGTAAATTTGAGGAATTTAGTAAGACAGCATCTCCATGATCCCCGTGAATTTAACATTGACGAGGCAAAAATTTGGCTCCAAACAAATATTTCCAGTGATTACCTAATTGTTTCTGATAACGATTCTGAGACTAAGATAGGGTACTGGAGAATAAAACTATTAGACAAATTTAATTTACAAATTGGACTAGATATTCACCCTAATTTCCAGGGAACGGGGAACGCAACACGTATTTATACTTGCATGTTTAAGCATTGGGAATTGAATAAGGACTTAAAGTTATTGTCACTTCAAGTTTTATCTAAAAATACTCGCGCAATAAATTTATATAAAAAAATGGGATTTATTATAAAGAATATCAGTAAAATTGAAATAAACGGGGAAATAGTAGAAAATATAGATATGACGAAGGTTATAAACTCTTGAAAACCAATGCTTTAAAAGTTTTAAAGGTATTTAACAAAAAGGGTAGGATATAAAATTACTAAAGAAAAATACAACTTAGATATCGTGACAATCCCTGGTCCAAGCAAGACAACATTTCTTGATGGGACAAATATTCATGGTGGAATAAAGTTTGTAGAAATTCAAAAAGAATTATTTCAATTGCAAAATCCAACAGTTAATATAAGGTGGAACTTGGGATATCTAAGTGGACAAATAGAATCAAAAAATCTAAATTTAGAAGATAAATACACAAGAAATTTCATTTACAATATAGATCAGTTAAATGTTAAATACAATACCCAACCAAGTTCTCAACATGGCGTCTTGCTAAATAATGTTATTCGGGATATAAACCAAAATCACTTTTCACATTTACTCATAATTGACCCAGATTTCTATATTTTTTCAAATAATTGGATTTCTAATTTAATTGAATATATGGAAAAAGAGAATTTATCCATAATTGGGGCATCCTATCCCGAAATTGACGCAAGAATGTATTTTGATTTTCCCACCGCATATTTTTCATTAATCGATACTTTAAAATTACCCTTAAGTAGATTGGATTACTTACCTGACGAAAACCAATTTGAATTAAACGAAGAGCTTCCATGGAAATATTCCTTCGCTTTAAAAATTGGGGATTATTCTAAATCTAAATTTAGAAAATTGATATTTAACCGTCAACTTAAATATATTTCAAGTTTCTTCAGATGGAGAAATGAAAAAAACTTTTTTAGAGATACGGGGTGGAAAATAAGAGAAAGATTCAAGAGGAGTATTGGGCACGAGGAGTTTCTTTTCTTAGATGAAATTGATTTAAAAATTTTTGTTGATGAAAAAAACATTTTTGCAATTTCACAATCCTTACGTAGTCTTAAACGAAAATTACGAAAAGGGGTAGACGTTGATTGGTACAGAGAATATTACAAAGATGTTAAAGATTCTAACTTAGATCCAGTTTACCATTATCATAAATATGGTAAATTTGAAGGCAGAATTCCTGCACTTAATGTAAATCCGAGGGTATTTGAATTAAGACCGCATTTGAAGATTAAATTACTAGCTCGTCTAGAAAAATACTTCTCTAATGAATTTTCAATTGATTACTTGCGAAAATACTCTTATCTTGATTTTCTTGAAGACCATCAAACCAAATTTGACCTGCTCAGACTCATTCCAAAAGGGGTATCTTACTATTTATTCTTTAATAATTTCTTTGGAATGCATTTTGGCCATTATGCAAAGCAACGAGAACCGGAAATAATCAGGAAAGAAATATATAGTTTTTATCAAGTATTTAATTCGAGTTAAACTTTAAACCGATTCATCTCTAAAAATCACTTGAATTAACAAATTCAAGGAAACAGTGAGAACTTGGTTTCAATAAATTAATTTTTTATGTGATTTTTGGTTTTGCAAAAACTCTTTTTAGAATTGCAGTCTTGTGCGCCCGAAGGGATTTGAACCCCTAACCTTCTGATCCGTAGTCAGATGCTCTATCCGTTGAGCTACGAGCGCAAGTCCGTTTATCATTTACTGATTGTTTTAAACCAATCATTGAAATCTTATTCTCTGCGGAGGCGGAGGGATTTGAACCCTCGTGGAGGTTTTATCCCCCTCCCACTTAGCAGGCGGGTGCCATGGACCGGGCTAGGCGACGCCTCCCAAATAAATGGAATTTCCACACAGATAAGCAAACACTACTTATATGTTCAAAACTCATCTAAATCGAGAGCGGAGGGCGTGGGATTTGAACCCACGAGGAGCGTGAACCCCTTCCGGTTTTCAAGACCGGTGCCATCGGCCACTAGGCGAGCCCTCCGAGAGATATCTTTCCATCTATCGTTGTCGTCCTGATTACCGGTACAGTCAGACTTCACAGAAAAAACGGAATTATACAGTCAATTTAGATTTGGGATGAAAGGATTTAACAATGGGAAAAGTTGAGTCAAGATTTAATGAATTGAAGCTCGCGCTTCCCGATCCACCAAAACCTGTCGCTGCATACATTCCTGCAAAGCAAACTGGAAAATTAGTATTTACTGCAGGCCAACTTCCAATGGTTCACGGTGAATTGGTTTCCAAAGGTCTGTTAGGTCAAGACGTTGAAATTGATGAAGCAAATAAAGCTGCGAGGATTTGTACCTTAAATGCCTTAGCTGCAATTAAAGGTGTGATTGGCGATCTAGATCGAATTAAACAAATAGTCAGAGTAGTTGGTTATGTAGCCAGTGTTCCCACCTTTACTCAACAACCAGCAGTGGTAAACGGAGCAAGTGAATTACTATTGGAAATTTTTGGAGAAAATGGTAAACATGCACGATCGGCGGTAGGAATGGCAGTTTTACCGTTGAATGCCTCAGTTGAAATTGAACTAACTGTGGAAGTTGAATAACTAGTTAAAGTGAAGTCAAAACTAAATAAAATTCAAAAACCAAAAATTCTCTTTACGGATTTTGATGGCTGTCTAACCGATGATCGTGTTTGGTTAAATCAAGATGGTGAAGAATTTGTGGCAGCGAACAGAAAAGATGGACTAGCTGTTAAGAAACTAAAAAAACTTGGTATTCGAGTAATTATTGCAAGTACCGAAACCAACAAAGTTGTATTAGCTCGAGGCAACAAAATGGGAGTCGAAGTACTTCAAGGATTAAGTGATAAGGCTAAAGCAATTGAACAGTATATAGAACAAAAGAATTTATCATGGGATGATGTTTGGTATATAGGAAACGACGCTAACGACATCCAAGCAATAAAAAAAGCAAAAGTCAGTATTTGTCCAAGTGATGCAGTTAAAGCTGTAAAAAAAGAAGTGGATATAAAGCTAAAAACAAGAGGAGGATATGGAGTTCTTTCAGAACTCGCTTCTCTTCTTGAGACTTAATTAACGAGTTAGGGTCTTACTAGTTCTTGAACTAGTTCCAACATAATTCCTTCAGGACCACTAACAAATACAACTTTGACTTTCTTATTTGGAGAAGTTTTTATCTCTGAGAGGGTTTGATAATTAAGTTTCCTTAAGTTATCTACTAATTCATCTAAATTATTCACAGTTAAAGCTATGTGGGTAAGACCAGTTGTTTTCAAGTCTCCAGACCATGAGCTTTCAACCTTATAGTTTTCAAACTTGAGAAGTTCTATGATGAATCCGTTTGAATCGATTATTTTGACGGTGGTGAGTTTTGGATCTTTAATTGCAAGCAATTCATCTATGTATGGGGATTCCTCTTTTGCTTCAATATGTGGTTTAAAACCCAGAGCGTTAATCCAAAAGTCTTTGGTTTTTTCTAAATCATTTACCACGATTCCAACATGGCGGGTCGTGTTACTTATGACCAATCACCTCAATTATTGCTTCTTGAAAAACACTCATTGCTTCAAGTAGTGCTTCATCAGTAATGATTAGTGGGGGACCCAACTTAATGGATTCTCTCCCGGTGTGAACTACGAGTAAACCTTTTTGCATACACTTTTCGGATACCTGACTAGCTAACTCATTCCTGGAAACATTATTGAAGTCATTAAAGATCACTGAGGCAATAAGGCCTTCACCATAGTAATTGTTTATAACTTCTGGGAATTTCAGTTTTAGATTATTCAGTGAGTTTTTTAATATCTCACCTTTTCGCGCAGTCTCAGCAACAATATTTCTTGATTCTATTTCTACTAAAACAGCTAACCCGGCCGCACAAACCAGCGGATTAGCTGAATGAGTGGAACTCATATTTCCCACTTCAGGTAAATCCATGATTTCACTTCGACCGATTACTCCAGATAGTGAGACTCCACCACCCATCCCTTTGCCACAAGCAAATAGATCAGGTGAAACTTCATAGTGTTCGAAACCAAATTTCTTACCTGTGCGCGCGAATCCTGCTTGCATTTCATCAAAAGCTAAAAGAATTGAGTTTTCTTCCGAAAATTTTCTAATTGCTCTCACAAAAGATTTGGGATAAAAAAGCGCTCCCCAGCCTTGGAATGTTTCTAACATAAATCCAGCAATATCGGTTTCTAGATTCAAACCTCTTTGTTTAAGGGATTCTAATTGTTTATTAAAGAACTCTTCTCCTTGTTCTTCACTAACTATCCAGGGATAAGGAAAATCAATGTGGTGAATGTTTGGGTCTTCGTAACCAATCCAAGCTTTTTGTTCAGCATTTGAAGACATCATTTGGGCACCCATAGTTCTGCCGTGCCAGTTGCCATTCAAGGTCACAATTCCTGGTCTTTTCTTACCAATTTTTTGTCCATACATTCTGATTAGTTTTAAAGTTGCCTCAGTTGCTTCAGTGCCCGCTGAAAGCAAAAATGCTTTACCAAATGGAGGTCCTGCAAATTCAATAAGCTTTTCTAAGTATTTAGCTCTTACTTCACTCATATAGGCATAAGTAGAAACCAAAGGTTTATCTAGCACTTCTTTAATTGCTGTACTTACTCTCTTGTTTCCATGACCAATATTGGCCACAAATATTGTTGAGGTGAAATCAATCCATTTATTTCCTGCTATGTCATAAACACTGAAATCTTCAGCCTTATCCCAAATGATGGGAAATTGTCCTTGCATTGATCTTGATTCAGTTTTTTCTAATCGAGCAATAATCTCTTTTGTTCCAGGAGCGGGAATTTGGGTAGCGATTTTTCTATATTTTGTTTCAACTAATGCAACTGTTTTGGGTTCTCTTGAGAACATGTAACCGGCCATTATTGGTCTCCAAAAACAGTTTTAAGTAAATGTGGTTGTTTCGTTATTTGCCACTCTAAGTATTCTAGATCCTCAAACGAGTCAACCTCAGTCATAACTGGGGTTTGAAAAGCCAAAATTTTGTCACCATGGAGTTTGTTTTCTTTCAGAATGTAATTTGGGTCTAAAACATCAACGTAACCATTTGCTGCATAAGTTTTAGGAAAAGCCTGTCGAGGAAGATTTGCTTTATCTCCACTTTCTATCGAACCAATAGTTGAAAGAAATCCTTTGACATTGACTTCAAATGATTTATACGCAGATTCACTCATTTCATGGACTGAGCGAAGAGAAGTTAATTCATCTTTTTTACTGAAAAACATTTCAATTGCTTTATCAAGTATTGAAGGATCTCTTAATGGGGTAGTTGGTCTGATGTGTACTAAAGCATCAGGTTTCTCATCAATTACGGATAAGAAGTGTTTGATCACATCTAAGTCATTGGCAGTGTCTGAGGCTAATTCCTTAGGTCTCAAAAATGGAACTAGTGCACCACATTGTTTACCGATATTTGCATAATCTTCTGAATCTGTTGATAAATAAACTTGTGTTATTGATTGAGATTTCAAAGATGATTTTATGGACCAATCTAAAAGCGAATGTCCACCAATGTGTTTAATGTTTTTATCTGGCACACCTTTAGAACCACATCGAGCAGTTACAAGTGCAAAAACCTTCACTTTGATTGCCCCAATTTAAGAGTTTTCATTGATTAAATGTTATTACTGATTCTGTAAGAAACTATCTTGATCTTCTGGTTAAACGCTCAAGATCAAGCAAAAGCACCGCCCGTGGTTCTAGTTTGATCCATTCTCTTTGAGCAAAATCAGCAAGTGCTTTATTTACTGTTTCTCGAGAGGCTCCAACTAATTGGGCAAGTTCTTCTTGGGTTAAATCATGCTCAACATAGAAACCATCGGATCTTTTCTCACCAAATTTTTCGTTTAGTTCAACTAATGCTTTAGCAACTCTTCCTGGAACATCAGAAAAAACTAAATCAGATAAGTTCTCATTAGTTCTTCTTAATCTTTGCGCAAGTGCTTTTAGTAACGCTTGTCCAACTCCTGGTCTGCCGGTTAACCATGGACCAAGTGCTTCATGACCTAAGCCAAGCAAAGTTGTTTCGGTCAACGCAGTTGCTGTTGCTGTTCTTGGACCTGGATCAAATAAAGATAATTCACCAAACATTTCACCAGGCCCAAGTACTGCTAATAAACTTTCTCGACCATCATTTGAAGTGGTTCCAAGTTTGATTTTTCCATCCACAATCACATATAGGCGATCTCCAGGATTTCCTTCAGCAAAAACAACTTGTCCTCTGGTGAAATCAATTTCAACCATAGAGGCTCTTAAAGCAACAGATGCTTCCTCATCAAGGGCAAGAAAAAGGGGAGCATTTCTGACTGCTTCTTCCATTAACCCTCTTCTTTTGTCTCTTGTCTTTAATTCTAGTTGACTTATAAGCCGGTGTGATTTGATGTCCCTGTTAGCCCTTAATCTCTTGCTATGGCAACAAAAGCAAAAGAATCACCTGCAGAACTTAAGCTTCGGGCTAAAAAGATTTATACCGGGTTAAACAAGTTATACCCAAATGCTCATTGTGAACTAGATTTCAAAAACCCTTTGCAATTACTGGTTGCAACAATTCTTGCTGCCCAATGCACTGATAAACGAGTAAATATGGTCACTCCTGCTTTGTTTAAAAAATACAAAAAAGCTGAAGATTTTGCCAGTGCTAAGAAAAGTGAATTAGAAGAATTAATCAGATCTACTGGGTTTTACAAGAACAAGGCCACCAGCATCATTGGGATGGCTAGAAAAGTTTGTGATGATTTCGGTGGGAAAGTTCCCAACAACTTAGATGATTTAGTAACTCTTCCAGGTGTAGGAAGAAAAACCGCCAATGTGATTCTAGGAAACTCTTTTGATATTCCAGGAATAACAATTGACACCCACTTTGGTCGATTGAGTAGAAGATTTGGTTGGACCAAAGAAACAGATCCAGTAAAAGTTGAATTTGCGATGCATGAAATATTTGATCCCAAGTATTGGACTCATTTGAGTCAATTAGTTATTTGGCATGGGCGAAGAAGATGTCATGCCAGAAAACCAGCATGTGGAGCTTGTCCTATCGCTAGTTTGTGTCCATCATTTGGTGAAGGACCAACTGATAAAGAACTTGCACTTAAATTAGTTAAAAAAGACTCAGATTTCCGATAAGTTAAAAAGATATGAATATTGTTGATATTTTTCTTGCTGCCGCAATTTTAATTTTTGGCTGGATCGGTTTTAGGCGTGGAACACTTCGAATAGTTTTAAGTATTATTGGTTTACTGGTGGGTGGAGCCTTAGGGGCATTAGCTACACCAAGTCTTCAATCATTGATTTCAAGTAATGCTTTTGGCTTCAGACCAACCATTGGATTGACATCGATAATTCTGGGCGCATCTTTAGGAATGTTCTTATTTGGGATCCTGGGAGGATTCTTAAGAGTTGTTCTATTACCTTTTCCGTTTATGAAAACCATTGATTCATTAGTTGGATTCGTATTGGCCATTGTGGCTGTTGCATCAATTAGTTCAACACTTTCTAGTGCTGCGCAAGTTATTCCAAATAAAACTGTAAACAATTTGTTTGCCCAATCACAAGTAATTTCTGAAATTGATAAATACTTACCAGATAGATTTAAAAACATAGCCCAAAAGATTCAAAACGTAATTACTGATTCACCACTTCCTGAAGTCTTTAGAAGCATGGTGGAATCAAGAATTATTCCCTCTCAATTAGAAAGTGAGATTGAAATACCTGCTTCCGTAACAAATTCAATTGCCTCAACTGTTCGAATTGATGGGATAGCTGAAAGTTGTTCTGCAGCAATGGTTGGCACAGGATTTATAATTGCTAACGAAAGAGTAATTACTAATGCTCACGTTGTAGCAGGAGTAAAAGAACCAGTTATCACTTTGTCTAATTCCCAAACTCAACTTGGCGGAAGAGTTATTGCAATTGATAGAAAAAAAGACATAGCAATAATTTTTGTTCCAGGATTAACTGGTGAAAAACTAACCTTCATTGGTCCAGTTACTCCAAATGAAGTCGGCTTTGTTGTGGGTTATCCAAATGGAGGAAAACTAAGAACAAGTGCGGTTTCTGTTTCAGCAGAATTTGAATCCCTTGGCACAGATATTGACGGAAACGGTGAAGCCAGAAGAGCAGTGATTGTCTTTGGTGGAGATGTTAAACCAGGAAATTCTGGAGGACCATTGCTAAATGATCAAGGTCAAGTCTTAGGTGTAGTTTTTGCAGCCGATGAACAAAATAAAAACACAGGTTACGCACTAGCACCAAGTGAAGTGGCGAAACTTATAAGTGAAACAACTTCAAAAACAGAGTCAATAGCAACTGGAAGTTGCGCTAAAGCAGCTTAGTTATAAGGAATTCCAACCAGAAGATTTCTCTGGTTTAACAATATTTTCACTCAAATATCTTTTTGTCTCACTACCAATTCTTGAAGCATCACCAATTCCTCTGACCTTACTAAAAGATCGAACAGCAAGAACAATAAAAATAACTGCTAGGGCAATCATGATTGCTGCTACCAGTAGAAATGCAATCCAGCCTGCTAAACCAATTTGAATAAATCCGTAAGCAAGGGCAATAAGTAAGAAAAGTAAAGAAACATTCAAGAGTAAAAATGCGGTGATTACAAAACCAATTCCAAGACCCAGTTTCTTGACCGAAGTAGTAAGACTCTTCTTAGCGATTTCGATCTCGCCTTTGACAATCGTGGCAAAATCTTCAACAGCCTGAAGAACCATACGTGGAACAGAAGTCTTTTCTGAATCTGACATTTAACTCTTTTCTTTGTATTTAAGTATCTCAGAAGGAGTAAAGCGCCTTGAGTAACAACCCACTAACTGTCCCATTCCTTGCATTTGAAGCTTCACTGAAACAAAAGCGAGGTTTACCAATCAGCGCCTAAAAGTCAACCCAGACTGAAAAAAGGGAAATCAAATCAAATTTACTTTTTAACAAACTTAAGAATCTGCTGACTTCGAGTAATGGAATTACAGATGACTTTAGGCTTACTCAGTGTGGCTTGATCAGCAATCTCGTCAAAAAGCCAGTCTTTATTGAAATTCTTGTTGACTAAATCTGAAAGGACAAACTGTCTGATCAAATAGCTTTGTGTGGCACCTTCTTTAAGGCAATAATCCATTTCACTTGTTTCGCCAATAAATGTTCTTATTAAAACCATTTGTCTTGTGGTTTTAAAAACATTGCTTAAGAATTGTTCATAGTCATCAATATGCTCTAAAGTTGCACTAATAACAGAAATATCACACTCAAACTGGGAAATATTTAATTCTTTCTGAGCAAAATCTTCAATATAGAAATCTAGATTTGGAAAATGGTGCTTAGCTATTTCTAAGTAAGTCTTAGAGATATCAATTCCCCTATATGCAATATCAGCATTAATCAGTTCCACATTTCTAGCAAAATGACCCACATTGCAACCAATGTCATTTATTACATGCTTTCCTTTGTTTTCACCAATAAAATCATTAATGTTTTGTGTGAACTGGTTAACCCAGATTAAAGGTGGTTCACTTAATCTTTGACTTGAAAGTTTTAAATACTCATCATTTTGTGTTAGTGCATGCCAATCAGATGTATCTTTCGTTGTCAAAGTTTTTTCTCAATCACTATCAGAACTAGTTGATAATCCTTGACCAATTAAATTCATTACCGTTGGATCAGCCAAGGTTGTGACATCACCCAGGGATCTATTTTCTGCCACATCTCGAAGAAGTCTTCTCATGATTTTTCCAGAACGAGTCTTTGGTAATTCTGCAACAATGAGAATTTTCTTTGGCTTGGCAATTGCACCAATTTCTTTTGCCACATGATTTCTTAATTCTTTAACAGTTTCTGGTCCCTCTTGGGAACCTTGGCGAAGAATTACAAATGCAACAATTGCTTGACCCGTTAATTCATCATTTGCTCCAACTACAGCAGCTTCTGCAACCATTGAATTAGAAACCAGCGCACTTTCCACTTCTGTTGTTGAGATTCGATGTCCTGAAACATTCATCACATCATCAACTCGACCAAGTAACCATAAACAACCATCGTTATCTAGTTTGGCACCATCTCCAGCAAAATATTTACCAGGAAATCTTGACCAATAAGTTTCTTTAAATCTTTCAGGGTCCCCCCAAATTCCACGTAACATACTTGGCCAAGGTTCAGTCAACGCTAAATAACCACCATGACCATTTCCAACAGCAATTCCTTCTTCATTAATTACTTCAGCACTGATTCCAGGAAGAGCAGTCATGGCGGATCCTGGTTTGCATTTAGAAACACCTGGGAGTGGAGAAATCATGATGGATCCAGTTTCTGTTTGCCACCAAGTGTCCACTATTGGTGTTCTATTTGAACCAATGTGTTCGCGATACCAAATCCAAGCTTCTGGATTAATTGGTTCACCAACAGAACCTAAAACTCTTAAGGTTGTTAAATCAAATTGGGCAGGAACATCATCGCCCCATTTCATAAAGGTTCTAATTGCAGTTGGGGCAGTGTAAAGTATTGAAACTTTGTATTTTTGAATTAATTCCCAGAATCTTCCCTTATGGGGAGTATCAGGTGTTCCTTCATACATTAATTGAGTTGATCTATTAGCTAATGGTCCATAAACAACATAAGAATGTCCTGTTATCCAACCAACATCAGCTGTGCACCAGTAAATATCTTTATCAGCTTTGAGATCAAACACATTGAAATGAGTAAAAGCAGCTTGAGTTAGATATCCACCACTGGTGTGCAAAATACCTTTAGGTTTCCCAGTAGTTCCGGAAGTGTAAAGAATAAACAAGGGTGTTTCAGCATCAAAGCTTTCAGGTTTATGTGTTGTTGATTGCTTATCAACAATTTCATGCCACCAAACGTTTTTATCTTTATCCCAACTGACTTCGTTGTTGGTTCTTTTGACAACTAATACCTTTTCCACACTGGGGGTTTGTTTAATTGCTTCATCCACTGCAGGCTTTAGAGGCAGTACAGCACCTTTTCTATTGCCACCATCTGAAGTTATAACTAATTTTGCTTGAGCATCATCAATTCTTGAACGCAAGGCTTCAGCACTAAATCCACCAAATACCACTGAATGAATTGCACCAATGCGCGCACAAGCAAGCATTGCAAAAGCAGCTTCAGGAATCATCGGTAAATAGATTGCTACGCGATCACCAAATCTAACACCTAGTTCAATAAGTGCATTAGTAGTTTTACAAACTTCATCTTGTAATTGTTTGTAAGTGATAGTTCTGGTATCTCCAGGTTCACCTTCAAAATAAATTGCAATTTGATCCCCATGACCTTGTTCAACATGGCGATCAGCACAGTTGTAGGAAACATTTAACTTGCCACCCACAAACCATTTGGCAAATGGGGCATCAGACCAATCAAGAGCAGTTGTCCAAGGTTTATCCCAAGTTAAACGAAGAGCTTGGTTTTCCCAAAATTTGATTCGATCCTTTTTTGCTTCTTCATACATTGAACTTTGTGCATTGGCATTATTACTGAATTCTTGAGTTGGTTCATAGATTCGATTTTCGGTGGCAAGGTTTTCTAGGGCATCATTAGCCATTTACTGATGAACCCCTTTTCCCACAGGTAGTGAATCTTCTTGTTAGTAAGAATTCCACCAGCACCCCAACAGACTTTGCAAGTAGGTGTTTGAAATTGTGCTTAAACCCCAGATAATTCAAGGGTTTAAATACTTATCCACAATTTCAAATACCTACTAGTAATCAAATCACCGATTTTGTTCTAATAAGAGAAATTGTTCTAAAACCGATCTTTGAAACTAGGTCCATATCTCTATATCGAATCTTTATCACCTATCCAATAATTCTTCTGCAAATAATCCATCCCTTGGCATACTTGATGTTTTGTTAGAAAATCCACTTGTCACAGATATTTTGGTTAATGGTTACAAAGAAGTCTGGATTGATCAAGGAAACGGTTTAGAAAGAACAAAACTTTCGTTTCTCAATGAAGAAAGTGTTAGGTCCCTTGCCCAACAATTAGCACTTTCAACAGGCAGAAGACTTGATAAATCACAACCCTATGTTGATGCCCAATTAAGTAAAACAATAAGACTTCATGCAATTTTAAGTCCAGTTTCAAATCCTGGGTCAATCATTTCATTAAGAATTCACAGACCTGAAGTTCTTTCCCTTAATGATTTAGTCAAAACGTTCACCATAACTAAACAACAAAAAGATTTCTTTGAAAGAACAATTGAAGATAACAAATCATTTGTTATAAGTGGTGGTACTGGATCTGGGAAAACAACTTTACTTAATTCACTACTTAGTAGTTGTGACGCAAATCAAAGAATATTAATCATTGAAGACTCCAGAGAGTTAAACCCTCAGCATCCTCACGTTATTTCTTTGGAATCAAGACCAGCAAATATTGAAGGAATGGGTTTAATCACCATGAAAGACCTGATTAAACAATCACTTCGAATGAGAGCTGACCGATTAATAATCGGCGAAGTTAGAGGAATTGAAGTAATTGATTGGTTAAGTGCCTTAAACACAGGACATCGCGGAAGTGCCGGAACAATTCATGCCAATTCTATTAACGAAGTGGTTATTAGATTTGAATCATTGGGACTAATTTCAGGGTTATCAAAAGAAGCCATTCATTCTCAATTAAAGACTGCTTTGAATTATGTTATTCACATTGAAAAGGATTCACAAGGAAAAAGAAAAGTTGTTGGCATAGGCGAATTTAAAGTGGATGAAAAAGGCTATTTATATGTTGAAGAGATACGTTTATGACTCTAATTGTTGTAGTAGCAATAATTTTTTTGACTGTTTCCACACTTGCTGGGATAAGAACATTTATTAATAGATCAATTCAATTTCCTGTTAAAACAAAAGCTTTACCAATTGATGATCATTTTGCTCAAGAAATCGTTAATGGCATCTCCAGTGGCTTGGTGCCAAGAATTGTTTTGGCAAAAATTTGTGGTGAGTACTTCTTGGAAAATACAAGGATTGCTTGTCTTTCAGGAACCTCAATTGCGCAAGCTATAAAAATTGATTTACCAAATGATCTAGTTGCTAAAAGTTTTGCTTCGCTGTGGCAAGTTTGCGAAATTAATGGTGCAGCACTTTCCCCAGCTCTTAATCAGTTTGCTCAACAGATTCGAGTTGAAAATGAATTAAGGCAAGAACTATCTAGTTCAATGTCTGGTGCCAAATTAAGTGCTTGGTTTTTAGCAGGGCTGCCACTCTTTGGAATTGTGTTAGCAGGGTTTCTTGGTGTTAATTCCTTGGAGTGGTTAGCAAATTCTAAAATAGGCAATTTCAACATAGTCGCAGCACTAATTCTTGAAGTAATTGGAATTATTTGGGTTAGAAAAATAACTTCTCGAATCGAGAATTTATTATGAAGATAATCATTATTTTAGCTTGTTTGATTTGGCAATCTATTTATTTGTTTTACGCCACAAGAATTTATTTCAACAAAAAGGTAAAGAAACCTATCGCAATTAAATATTATGAAGTTCCTCTAAGACAACAACTCATGATTATTGGGGTGATGTCAGAATTATTACAAGCAGGAATTGATCCCTTAAGTGTTATCAAATCTGGGATAGAAATACTTGATGAAGAACAAAGACAAAAACACCAAGATCAACTGAGTGGTAAACAACTTGATGACAGAGATCATTTAACTAGTGCAATTGATTTGATTTTGAAAAGTTCAATCTCTGGTTCGAAAATATCTGAAACGCTAAGACTTAACATGGAATCCATTCAAAGAAGCCACAGAAGCCAAGTCTTAAAAGCAATCAAGAAATCTGAAGTGTGGTTACTTGGACCCTTGGGATTGTGCTTTTTACCCACCTTCATGCTCATTGCTGTTGTGCCCTTAATTGGCTCGCTGATTACAGGATTTATGTCATGACTTATCCACAACCACTGGTTATCCCAAGAAATAAAAACATTTTGTCTATTGATCTAAAAATTGTTGCATTCTGTAATTCAAGTATTCATCAAATAGGTGATTAACAAACAAGGGAGAAAATGCAGATGAAATATGTTCATCAATTACTCAGTGATCAAAGAGGTTTGGCAACGGCAGAATATGCAGTAGCCACAGTTGCAGCTTGTGGTTTTGGTGGAGTGTTATTGAAAGTTTTAGGAAGCGCCACAGTTACTGAGTTGTTAACAGATTTACTTCGTAAAGCTCTTGGTTTGGTGATGTAGTCAAACCATGAAGAATAAATTGCGACACAAATACGTCTACTTCCTCAGACACAAACTGTGTCGCAATTTTGTTAATTCTAAAGGTGCAGTCACAGCTGAAGCTGCTGTTAATTCTTTATCTACTGCAATGCTTCTAGCAGCTTGTATGTCAGTTTTGATAATTATGCATGGCCAATTCAGTGTTTATGAAGCAGCACGAACTGGTTCAAGAATGCTTGCTCGAGGTGAATCAGATCAAGTTGTTTACGAACGAATTCAAGACATCGCACCTCTTTCTGATGTGCAGGTTAATTACTCCACTAATTCAGTAACTGTGTGGGTAACAAATGAACCAATTGGGGTTGTCTCATGGTTAAGAACAACTGTGGTTGCCCATTCGACTTCTGGTCTGGAATAGATGGAAAAGGAAAAAGGTTTTGCAACTGTTTTCTCAATCTTTATGTCGTTGTTGTTATTTAGCTTTTGTGGCGCATTTGTAATTGTTGCTTCAGTTTTGAGTGTTAAGCACACAGCAAATCATGCGGCAGAAGAAGCTGCTTTAGTCCTTGCCGGCACCCTAGATTGCGTTAAAGCACAAAATATAGCTGAAGCAAATAAAGCTGAACTTGTTATTTGTAATTTTGAAAACGATTTTGTTTATGTTGAAACTTTTGCAAGATTTAAACCATCACAAATAGCAGTTTTTTCTAAATTGGGAATAAATGATGATGGAGTAACAGGTAGGGCAAAAGCTAAATAAATTTATTCAGCAGGAACAGGTGCTACAACTGCATTTGGATCAACTGGCGGTGCGACAAAAACTGGAGCAATTCCCTTATCAGTTAAAGCCCATGAAGGTTGTAGTTCGAGTGAAGTTGGTTCGCTTCCTTCAAGAGCACCTAATAATGCTTCTCGCCAAATTGGTCCAGGTAAAGAACTTCCAAAAACTTGTTTATATTTTTTGCCATTAATAGTTATGTTTTTCATTGGGTATTTGTAACCACCGCGAGGATCTCCTACCCAAACAGCTGCAGAAATTTCTGGGGTAAAGCCAACAAACCAAACAGCAGCAGAATCATTAGTGGTTCCAGTTTTTCCACCAGCTTCACGACCTAATGACATCCTGGCACCAGTTCTTCCTTCAATGCCACCATCAATAAC